>Ga0307379_10005116_pt1 | contig 18435 bp, 16 predicted proteins | sample UN2MG_FD_202237 | JGI IMG/M metagenome (GOLD analysis project Ga0307379, IMG submission 202237) | Soil microbial communities from Risofladan, Vaasa, Finland - UN-2 | ecosystem: Environmental > Terrestrial > Soil > Coastal area > Acid sulfate soil | place: Finland: Risofladan, Vaasa | collected... | reverse complement strand
AACCCGCGAGAATTCCCTGATCAGGTGCAGAGCGTGATGCGGACCGCCCTAGCCTTCGACCGGGTCAGGGCAGATCAGTTGGCGGCTATGTTTTCGATGCACGTCCGCACCTTCCATCGCCACTTGGCGATCCACGGAACCAGCCACCAGGAACTGCTCAATCGGACACGCTTCGCTGTGGCATGCCAGCTCCTCGAAGGATCGTCCCGGAACTTGGCTGCCATCGCGGACCTCCTCGGCTATGCCGAGCCGCGATCCTTCAACCGCGCCTTCTGGCGCTGGAGCGGCATGACCCCGGCCCGATGGCGCGAGGAACGGCGAATGTCCGGTTCAAGGCGGTCGACAGCCCGCGCTGATCGTCTCTAACCGGGCCCTGCGACGGATTTTTAGAGTGCTTTTTTGCTCCGCAAGTCCCCTTGCTTCAGGTCCGTTGTTGGCACAAAGCAGACGACCATAGCGCCGCCGAGAATGTCAGGTTGCAGGCGTAAAGCGGACATCTGCGACTGCGATGCGGTCTGCAATGCTTTCGCCCATGTGAGCCCCCTTTAGTTCAGGTGCGGGCGAAGGCCGAAAAAGATTTTTCCTTCAATCACTTACTATTGAGCTTGGTGGGCCCGGGAGGGCTCGAACCTCCAACCAGACGGTTATGAGCCGCCGGCTCTAACCAATTGAGCTACGGGCCCCCAGAGTGACGATGAGTCAAAATCCCTTGTGTTTCGGGATGCTATACGCGTCTCACAATTCCGCCTCATAGCAGATTCCTGATAGGCCTAACACCGAACCACGCAACCAACGGCGGAAATCTCATCGCATGCCCCTCTCCTCCTCGTGCAAGTTCATCTTCCCGGCGCTGGCCCTGGTGGCCTCGTTCCTCTCCCTCCCGGCGCCCGATGCGCGCGCCGACGCGCCCGAAAAGCGCACCATCTCGCTATCGGCGACCGGCGCAGTGAAGACCACGCCCGACAAGGTGGACATCTCCACCGGCGTCACCACGGAAGGCCAGACCGCGCGAGAGGCGCTGACCAAGAACACCGACGCCATGACTAAGGTTGTCGATGGGCTGAAGTCGGCCGGCATCGAGCCGAAGGACATCCAGACCACGAATTTCTCCGTGTCTCCGGTCTATGAGCAGCGCAAGCAGGGCCAGGCCGCCTTCATTACCGGTTACCGCGTGACCAACCAGGTGCACATCATCGTGCGCGATCCTAAGAAGCTCGGCGACATCCTCGATAAGGTCGTGAGCCTCGGCGCCAACGAGATCGGCTCGATCTCCTTCGGCGTGTCGGAGCCGGAGGCGCTCGAGGACGAAGCCCGCAAGCAAGCCCTGCGCAACGCCATCGCCGACGCCAAGCTCTATGCGGAAACCGCGGGCGTGGAACTCGGACCCGTGCTGACGATCACCGAAGAGGATGGCGGCTATGTCCCGCGCATGGAGAGGACCGCCGCGCCCATGGCCATGGCCAAGGACGTGCCGATCGAGGCGGGCACCACCACCGTTCAGGTGCGCGTGAGAGTGACCTGGGAATTAAGATAGGCGGCTACCGCCAAGCTCCGGCCGCGGCCCGACGCGCTCGCCACTGGCTGATCCAAATCAAGGCGCCGCTTGCGCCCCTTGCTAGAGGATCCGTTGATGACAGTCCTTAATGCGAAGCCCCAGCCGGGCGGTAACGGTCCCCTCGCCCGCGACCGCGCCTTCATGGTGGCGCGACATCTCGAAGCCCGCGGCATTGCCGATCCTCATGTGTTGGCGGCCATGGGTCAGGTGCCGCGCGAGACTTTCGTATCGGTGCCCTTGGCCGAGTTCGCCTATGAGGACTCCGCGCTGCCCATCGAGGCCGCGCAGACCATCTCACAGCCTTACATCGTCGCCCGCATGATCGAACTCGCCGAGTTGCGGCCCGGCGACAAGGTGCTTGAGGTCGGCGCCGGGTCCGGCTACGCCGCCGCCGTGATGGGCCGTATCGCCGGCCACGTCTACGCTATCGAGCGCCACGAGGAACTTGCGGACCAAGCCCGCGCGCGCGCGGCGCGGCTCGGCTACGACAATGTGGAGATCATCTGCGCCGACGGCACCAAAGGTTGGCCGGATGAGGCGCCGTTCGACGCGATCGTCGTCTCCGCCGGCGGCCCCAAAGTCCCGCAGGCGCTGAAACGGCAATTGGCGATCGGCGGCCGCTTGGTCATTCCGGTGGGCCGCGATGTGCATCAGACGCTGCTGCTCGTGCGCCGCACGGGCGAGGACGCGTTCGAGGAGGAAGACCACGGCGCCGTTACCTTCGTGCCTTTGATCGGCGAGGAAGGCTGGGGCGGGCCCGAGAAAGCCAAGGAAGAGACCGCCATCGACGCGGAGACTTCCGGCTTCGCCAATGGCCTTCTGCTGCCTTCGCAGCGCGCCAAGGGTGTCCCTGCCGATCTCAGCCATCTGATCGCCGAGGCCGCGGAGCCCTTCGGCGACCTCGACGAACTCGCCACACTGGCCGAGCGCTTTGCCGACCGCCGCGTTGTGTTGCTCGGAGAGGCGACCCACGGCACGGCGGAGTTCTATGACGCGCGCGCGCGCATCACCGAGATGCTGGTGAAGAGGCACGGCTTCAACATTGTCGCCGTTGAGGCCGACTGGCCGGATGCGGGGGTCTACAATGCGTTCGTGCGCGGCCTGCCCCGGCCCGACATGCCTGCAGAAGCGTTCGCGCGCTTTCCCGCCTGGATGTGGCGCAACGGTCAAGTCGGCAACTTCTTGCAGAGGTTGAGAGCAGTCAACGAGACCATCGCCGATCCCGACCGCAAGGTTGGGTTTTATGGGCTGGACGTCTACAGCCTGGCGACCTCCATCGAGGCGGTGCTCGTCTATCTCGACCGGGTCGACCCGGAGGCGGGCCGCATCGCGCGGCACCGCTATGGTTGCCTCGCGCCGTTCCGCTCCGAGCCCGCCCGGTATGGCCACATGGCGCTGTCGCGCGGCTTTGCGGTTTGCGAGAAGCCGGTCACCGATGCGCTTGTCGATTTGTTACAGAACCGGCTCGGCTATCTCACACGCGACGGCGATGCTTTCTTCGATGCCGAGCAGAACGCGCGCATCGTGGCGGCGGCCGAGCAATACTACCGCATCATGTATTACGGCAACGCGCAGTCTTGGAATTTGCGCGACCAGCATATGTTCGACACGCTGGAACGGGTCTTGGCCCATCGCGGGCCGGACTCAAAGGCCGTGGTGTGGGCGCACAACTCCCATATCGGCGATGCCGCCTTTACCGAGATGGGCCAAGTGCGCGGCGAGCACAATATCGGACAGCTTGCGCGCAGCCGGTTTGGCAACGATTGCGCCCTGATCGGCTTCGGCACCGATCGCGGCACCGTCGCCGCCGCCTCCGACTGGGACACGCCCATGGAGATTAAGCGCGTGCGCCCGGCCCGCGATGACTCTTATGAAGGCCGTTCGCGCGATGCCGGTATTGCGGCATTCTTCCTGGAGACGGGCCCTGGCCAGAAAGTCCGTGTCCGCGAGGCGCTGGCCGAGCCGCTGCTGGAGCGCGCCATCGGGGTGATCTACCGCCCCGAGACGGAGATGCTGTCCCACTATTTCCAGGCGGAGTTGTCGAAGCAGTTCGATGCGTGGATCTGGTTCACGGAAACGCAAGCCGTGGCCGCGCGCCCGCAAGCCCATCCTCATGGGCCCGATGAGACTTATCCGTTCGGATTGTAAGACGGGAAGGCGTTCGGGCGTCGCACCCTACTTTAGGCGCGCCACTTCGTTGTCCTCGCCCAACACCACGACGGTGGGGCGGTAATTGCGCGCCTGTTCCGCCGGGATTTGGCAATAGGCGACGATGATGACCTTGTCGCCCTTCTGCACCAGACGGGCCGCGGCGCCATTGACGGCGATCTCCGAAGAGCCCCGTGCCGCCTCGATGGCATAGGTGGTGAAACGCGCGCCGGTATTGATATTCAGCACGTCCACCTGCTCATGCGGCAGGATGCCCGAGGCATCCAGCAGATCGCGGTCGATGCCGATCGAGCCTTCGTAATCCATATCCGCGCCGGTCACGGTGGCCCGGTGCAGCTTGGCCTTCAACATGGTTAGGAACACTTGATCGCCCTTGAATCCCCAGCCGGCCCCGAAAGGGGCCCGTTGTTCTCACCTGGGATATAAGGCAAGCACACCCATGTTGCAATGCAACATTCTGGCGCGTGTCGCCGGCCACACCTTCGCCCCACATCTTTCCCGGAGCTGAACGCGCCACACCGCATTTTCGAAAAATTGCGGGAAGCGTGCTGACCAAAATGTTCAGGCGCCTCTGCTAGGCAAGACAATAAGAGCCCGCAGCAACCAAAGCCGCCGGGCCACCACTAACAGGAGGCTACCCCCATGTCCCACCGGACCCTGTCCTATCGGGCCCTGTCCTATCGCGCCCTGTCACCGAAGCCGCAGCACGCGCTTAAAGGCCACGGCGCCGTCATCTCCGAGATCCCGAACCGCATGCCGGGCTTTTTCTCCTTCGCGCTCACCGGTGCGCTCATCATGGGCGGCTTTCTGCTCACCTTCGGCCAGGCGCTTGCCGGCGACCGGGGCGAGGCGGCGGGCAATTATTATTACGACCGCTACGCGCTGCCTTACGTAAAGGCCTACGCCCGGCCGGACACCGCACCGGGCACCTATGGCCGCTCCGACGACAGCGAATATCCGCGCGGCTCCCGCGACCATTACTAGACTAGCGCGCATCTTGTTCGCCGCTAGCGAAGCCCCCTCCCGGCCCCCCTCGGGAGCGGGGCTTCTTTTTTTGCCTGGCGCGGCGCGTGCCACGGAATTCCGAAAATTCTCGGCAATTTGCGCACCCCCTCTCAAGCTCACGGTGACACGCGCTATGGCATGACCACGCCATCGGCCCTTCGCGGGAAGACGTTCCGTCGCCATCCCGGCCGGACACGCGAGGGCGGACCAGAGGAGACTGACATGCTTCGCACGACACTCGGCACGACACTTGCCGCCATCGCCCTTCTCGCCATGAGCGGCGCCGCCTATGCCGTCGACGACGCCACCAGCGAGACCGACGCCATCCAGCTCGACCAGAACAATGACCCCAACCCCGAGAGTTCCTGGATGAAGCAGTCGCCGAACGCCCTCCCCGACCCGGGCGAGGCCCGCGAGATGGAAGAGAGCGACGTCATCAACAACTAGTCCTCTCGACGCTCTTGCCGACCAGCGCCCTCGGAAGTCCCCCCGCTTCCGGGGGCGTTGACTTTTTTAATGCGCTACCGCGCTTCGCGCTACTTGAGCGCTTGATTTATGCGCTACCGCTTCGCTGCTTGAGCGCTTTTTGATGCGCTACCGCTTCGCTGCTTGAGCGCCTTTTTCTATGCGCTACCGCTTCGCGCTACTTGAGCGCGTGTGCGCGCTTAAGCCCGGAGCGCCCAGAGACGCCTTGCTTCTGGCATACCGCGCAGATCATGCAATCCCAGAGACTGCAGGTGATAGTCGTGACCTGAGCCTGCGCGTGCCGCCACGGCATCGGACACGATGACCGGCTGACCGAGCAGCTTCGTCATGTCTTGGTTGCGCGCCACCTCGTTGACCGCGCGCCCGATGACGCCGAATTTCAAACGCTCCGCCGTGCCCGCATTGCCGAATACCACGTCGCCGAAATGCACGCCGATGCCAAAGGCGATCTCGGCCGCGCGCGGACAGCCTTTGGCCTTCATCGCCGCCAAGCGTTGTTGCGCCTTGACCGCCGCCCGCAGAGCGGACGCGCAGGCCGCCTCTTCCCCCTCCTCATCAGCGGGGAACCCACTCGTGGGGAAGAACGCGAGAATCGCATCGCCGACGATGTCGAGCACCTGGCCGCCCTCCTCCATGACGGCGCCGGCGGCGCAATCGAAATAAACATTGAGCAGATCGAGAAAGGCCTCGACCGAGAGCTGATCGGCCAGGCCCGTCGAGTTGCGCAAATCCGAATACCACAGCGCCGCGGTCAGCCGCTCGCCGTCGCCGCGCTTGATGGTGCCCGACAAAATACGCCCGCCGACCAGCGGCCCATGGAAGGTGTTCAAGGCGTTCCGCGTGATCTGATCCTTGATGACGACGCGGAGCGCCAAGGCCAACGGCGCCAGCACCTGGCGCATGGCGCAGAGATGATCTTCCGAGAAGCCCGCCGGATCCTTGGTCGCCCAGGTGGTGCCGAGCCCGTCATGGCTTTCGGGATGCAGCGGCTGGTCGCCGAAGGCCACGATCAGCGCCAGATAGTCGGTATGGCCGGCATCGCGCAAGCCGACCAGCAGCGGGAAGTCGGCGACGCAGGCATCGCGGTCGAGCCGGGCGCGGAACTCGGTGCGCTGGTTGGACAGCATGAAATAGAACGGGCTCAAGCGATAGACGGAGTTGTCCTCGTCGAGATTGTCGAAATATTCGACCGCGACGCCCGCCTCGTCGGTCCAGCCGATGGACATGCCGTCGAACAGCGGATGCAGGATGCGGAAGCCCACATGCATGCGATGGAGCGGCACGCCGGCCGCCACCAGCCGCGACATGGCGATCTCCACCAGCGTCGCCACGGGCGTATCGGCGATCCCTGAGGCGATGATCTCGGTGGTGAAGTCGATCGGTGGCCGCGTCGGCGGCGCGCTTTGCTGCTGCGGCGCGGCGGCGGTCTGGATGTCGGTGTCGGTGCTGGTCATGGAGCGAGTATATCAGAGGTTCGAATGTCAGAATGACGGCACGCGTTTTCTTCTCTTCTTCATTTCTTCGTCATGCCCGGACGTGTTCCGGGCATCCAATGAGGCGCTGCGGCAACTGGCGGAGTCCCTATTGGACCCCCGGGACAAGCCCGGGGGTGACGATCAACAAGCGGGCATGACAAGACTTCTCGCTGGGGGCCACCCACGAAGGCATGAGGGGCTAGCCCCTGAGGGACTAGTCCCTGAGGGATCGGCGCGGGGCGGAACGGTCCGCGACTGCGCGAGCTCAAAAACGGGGCGGTCCTATAACGCCCCGCGCCAGCGGCGATATTTTAGAGCCTCATACCGCCGCTTATCGCCAGTGGCACAGGCGCGGTGCGAAAAGCAGAGCGCGCCTCACCCGACGGCCCACGCGTTACAGCGCAGGCGGGCGGAGTAGAGACCCCCGAGGCTGGCCGTTACCCATGGCGCGGTGGTCCGGGCCGGGTGGCAAGGGAAAGTAGGTATCAAAACGTGAAAATCAGCCGGTTGGAAGGAGTCTAAGATTTCCAAGACTCGCTCCTGTACAGAGCGCACATCACGTACGGAGCAGGAGAGGTCATAAGCACTCCTGAAATCTAGGTCGTCGTACCCTTCTCCCAAGAAATCCTTTGTAAGCAGCTCAGCTAATCCAGCTCCGTCCGGTATCAAATTGCCGTCGTCATCCTTTGCACCTCTCGAGGCTCCCGCACCCAGGAAAAGCACCACGCGGCCTTCCCTAACTGCATCTACAAGTTCACTTGGTATGTCGACCATTGCCCTTGCCCGCTAAACTTCCAGTAGTGGTTGGCTACAATACAATACACTCGACGCTTGCCGCTTAGCCACCATTAGCATCGCTGGAGTGGTCCCGAGCATATGCGTCCACCCCTCAGCTGAGCGGCAGAGTTAGACGTGGATGCCCGGATCAAGTCCGGGCATGACGATGTGAATGAGTGTTGCCCAGGCTGTTCGCCGGGATGACCCTCGGGTCAAGCCCGAGGGCAGGCTATATGCGTCAGTTCCCGACGCCCCCCCTCACCCGCGCGCGGCATTCGCCCCCCGTCCCCGCCCCAGCAGCATAAACACATAGAACAGCCAGACGCCGACGGCCGAGACGGCCGCGGCCACGTATGTCCAGGCGGCGGCGTCCAGCACCTTGTCGACGCCTTCGATCTGGTCTTGTGGGATGATGCCGTGGGCGACCAGGAGTTGTTTGGCGCGGGCGGAGGCGTTGAACTCGACGGGAAGAGTGATCAGCGCGAAGAAGAAGGACGAGCCGAACAGGACGACGCCGATCCAGGTCAGCGTGGTCCATTGCAGCATCAGGCCGGCGACGAACGCCCAGGGGGCTACTTGCGAGGCGAGCTGAACCACCGGCACGATATAGGTGCGCGCCTCCATGGGGAAATAGTCTTCCGCATCCTGCAGCGCATGCCCCGTCTCGTGGGCTGCGATGCCGGCGGCGGCGACGCTCGGCGTGTAATAGACTTTTTGTGAGAGGCGCAAGACTTTGGCGCGCGGGTCGTAATGATCCGACAGCACGCCTTCTGTGGATTCGATTCTGACGTCAGCCAAGCCTTGGGCGTCAAGCAGGCGTCTAGCTACTTCCGCGCCGGTGACGCCGCTGGGCGTGGGGACCTCCCCGTATTTGGCGACGTTCGCCTTGATGCGCGCTTGGGCATAGAGGCCGAGTAAGAGCCCGGGGCCGACAAATACCCAAAACAGCGGATCTTCAAACATGGCTAGGCTCCGGTCATCGAACGTGGTGCGCCACCAGCCTGATCGGTTTCGCAAGACTGCGCAATGAGACTGCGCAATGGCGCGGGGGACGGGGGTGGGGCGGCTGGAACCCCCGCCTGGGCCCGGACGTTAACACCTTGCGATGGAATGATTTTGAGGAGTTCGCGGCATGATCGAGCCAAACCGCGCTAAGACCGAAACCAAGACCGACACCAGGCTCGCCACGGGGATCACCGTGGGCGCAGGTCTCGCGCTTCTGCTCGCGGTGGGGATTGCCAGTTTCGGCGATCTTTCGCCGCCCGGTGCGGGCTCGCAAGACAAGGGCGCGCAAGCGGACCATGCCGCCCTGCCCGCCGCCGGCAAGGCCTCTTGGTACAATTTCGACGGCGAAGAGACGGCCAACGGCGAGACCATGGACGCGGAGCGTCTGACGGCGGCGCATCCCACACTGCCTTTTGGGACGAAGCTCGAGGTCGAAAATTTGGAGAACGGCCGCACGGTCGTGGTGCGCGTCAATGATCGCGGGCCCTATGCCGGCACCCGCATCATCGACATCTCAAAGGAAGCCGCCGAGAAGCTCGACATGGTCGAGGACGGCGTGGCCAAGGTGCGTATCGCGCCTGCGGAGTAGAGTCTCAATTTCGTTCGGCCAAGCCTACAATCGAATCAATCAATTCATTGGTCTCTGGCGTTTGCGTGGACTTTAGGGCTGTGGCTTTTTCGATGACTTCCGCCTGTTCCTCGTCCGAAGCGAACGGCACAGCGCCCTTGACACCCAATAAGACATTGTAGCGACCGTTGACAGACGCCGAGGGAATACGGTCGAAAGCCAGCGGGATTGATCTGGGGTCACCCAGCTCATACAGGAACTCGCTCGCATAGACGCGGATGGTTCTGTCCGGGTCGCCAGCCGCATCCACCAATCGGCCGAGGTCTTCCTCGTCTATCAACTCAATGAGTTCGTCTCGGTGTTCCTTATTTTCTCGTAGCATCTCGGTCAGCGCAACGATGCTGCCAAGCCGCAAACGATAGGATGGCGACTCCTCGGAAAGTTGCTGAAGCAGCGGCTTAACCGCCGTCGTACCCCCCGCTGCGAGCTGAGACCGTGCGTCTCGACGCACACGGCTTGTGTCAGACTCGAGCCGCTCTATTTGCGTTTGAATTTCAGGACTAGTAGGAGCCGGGTTCGACTGTGCGTAAGCGGAAACGAGCCCAAACATTGGCGCGAATATGCTCCCTTTGTTTGAAGCACTTTCGTCATCATCCGACGGGCGCTCGCCTGAAAAGCGACAACCGCCGATATCTGCAGCTATTAGCTTGCCTTTTGAATCGCGGACACTCGGGGCAGCGCTCTCGTCAGCCGGCAGGGTCACGGACCACTCAATTGTCTTTCCCGTTGCCAAGTGAGGCCGCAATGTCCCTGGATCGATACATTCAAACGGATAATCTTTTTCCTGACCGTCTTCGTCTTTCAACGTGACGTAGAGTTTCAATTTTGAACCTTTGATCTGTCTGCCAAAAACGACGAAGTCATGGGACTTGAGCGCTTCTCGGTAGGCGCCAAAGTAATTGTCGTCACCGATGAGTTCGACAGTCGCGTCTTCCAGATCGCCGTCAACCTTGACCAGAACGTAGCGGTCATCCAATTGGGCCAACAGAACAAGGAAAAGCGCAATGGCGATAGCCGCGACGCCTCCTAAGGTGATCCCTTGGATTGGAATCGAAATGCTGGCTGTCGAGCCGAAGGCTCCCAGGAGGACGCCGAGCCCGGCGCACACAACGAGAATCCCTAGGAAGTCATTGGTGAACGATTGATTCAGCGAGATCCCGCCAAGCACGACCAAGGCAAATCCCGTCGCGAGCCCAAACTTGAACACTGGACCGATGCGTTTGTTGAAATCTTCTGTCGGCATTGCCTCAAGATTGTCATACAACCTATCATCCACATCATGGACTTTGTGCACGCCTAGGTTATCATAGTGGGGGGTTGGCTGCTACCGGGAAACTCCTCTTTCCGTGAGCGCGACCGGTCCCCACGATCCATCCGGGGACTTCGGCTTCAGCCCTTTGGTTGTCGAGAAAGCTTCGGCGCCCACCAACCATTCGTCATTGCCGGGCGTGTCCCGGCCATCCACGCGTTTCCGCGCGGCAGAGTCAGACGTGGATGCCCGGATCACGTCGGGGCATGACGTATGACCTTGGGGGAACGATGCGACACTCGTCGTCATGCCCGCGACGGCGGGCATCCTATCCACCGGACTTCGTGGTGACAGACGGCGGGGGTTACTCTTGAGGACCTGGATTCCGGCTTTCGCCGGAATGCAGCTAGTTGTCCAAGAAGGACCGCAGCTTCCGCGAGCGTGACGGATGTTTCAGCTTGCGCAGCGCCTTGGCCTCGATCTGGCGGATGCGCTCGCGGGTCACCGAGAATTGCTGGCCGACCTCTTCCAACGTGTGGTCGGTGTTCATGCCGATGCCGAACCGCATCCGCAGCACGCGCTCCTCGCGCGGCGTGAGGGACGCCAGCACCCGTGTCGTGGTCTCGCGCAAATTGGACTGGATGGCGGCGTCGATGGGCAGCACCGCGTTCTTGTCCTCGATGAAATCGCCGAGATAGGAATCTTCCTCGTCGCCGATCGGCGTCTCGAGGCTGATGGGCTCCTTGGCGATCTTGAGAACCTTGCGCACCTTCTCCAGCGGCATGGCCAGCTTCTCGGCGAGTTCTTCCGGCGTCGGCTCGCGCCCGATCTCATGCAGCATCTGGCGGGACGTGCGCACGATCTTGTTGATGGTCTCGATCATGTGCACGGGGATGCGGATGGTGCGCGCCTGATCGGCAATCGAGCGGGTGATCGCCTGACGAATCCACCACGTGGCATAGGTCGAGAATTTGTAGCCGCGGCGATATTCGAACTTATCGACGGCCTTCATCAGGCCGATATTGCCTTCCTGGATGAGGTCGAGGAATTGCAGGCCGCGATTGGTGTATTTCTTGGCGATGGAGATCACCAGGCGCAGATTCGCCTCGACCATCTCCTTCTTGGCGATGCGCGCCTCGCGCTCGCCCTTCTGCACGATATTGACGATGCGGCGGAACTCGGAGATCTCCAGGCCGGTCTCGGCGGCGAGCTGGTGGATGGCGGAGCGCAGCTCCTTGACCATGCCGCGCTCGTCATGGATGAAATCAGCCCAGCCCTTCTTCTTCAGGCGGCCGACGCGGCGCAGCCAGTTGGGGTCGAGCTCGTTGCCCTGATACTCGCCGAGGAAATCCTCGCGCTTGACGCCATAGCCTTCGGCCAGGCGCAGCAGGCGGCCCTCATAGCCGAGCAGCTTCTTGTTGATGTGGTAGAGCGTCTCGACCAGGGACTCGATGCGGTTGGCATTGAGCTGGAGCGACTTGACCTCGGTGACGATCTCGTCCTTCAGCGCCTTGTAGCGCTTGCCTTGGCTGGTCGACAGCGTGTCGTTCTTCATCGCCTTCTCGACGAGCTGGTCTTGCAGCCGCCGGAGCTTCTTATAACTGGTGGCGACGAGGTCGAAGGTCTCGAGCACCTGCGGCTTTAGCTCGGCCTCCATGGCGGCAAGCGAAAGCGAGTTCTCCATATCGTCGTCGTCGTAATCGTCTTCTTTCTCTTCTTCCTCGCCCTCGGCCTTCTCGCCGTCGGCCTTCTCGTCCTTGGCCTCGTCGTCGCCTTCCTTCTTCTCCGGCTCTTCGCCGGGCAGCGGCTGGGAGGAAACCTGCTTGGCGTCGGGGCCCTGATAGGTGGCTTCGAGATCGATGATGTCGCGGAGCAGAATCTTGCCTTCGTTCAGCTCGTCGCGCCAGATGATGATGGCCTGGAAGGTGAGCGGGCTTTCGCACAGCCCTGCGATCATGGCCTCGCGGCCGGCCTCGATGCGCTTGGCGATGGCGATCTCGCCCTCGCGAGACAACAGCTCCACGGAGCCCATCTCGCGCAGATACATGCGCACGGGATCGTCGGTGCGCTCGGCGGGCTCGCGCGCCGGGGTCTCGGGCTTGGCGATCGCGGCTTGCGCGACCACGGCCTTGCCCTCGGCACCCTCGCCGCCCTCGCCTTCGGCGGCTTCCTCGGCGTCGTCTGAATCGATGACGTTGATGCCCATGTCGGAGAGCATGGACATGGTGTCCTCGATCTGCTCGGAGGACACTTCTTCCGAGGGCAGAACTTCGTTCAGCTCATCATAGGTGACGAAGCCCCGCGCCTTCGCGGTCTTGATCAGCTTCTTGACGGCCGCGTCGGACATGTCGAGCACCGGCCCGTCATGGGACTGGGTCTCTGTCTCGGTCTGCTCTTCGGCTACAGCGGTCTTGGTTGCCATTCATGTCTCTCCGAAGCGCCACCGCGAATTGGGGCGCCGGTCGTTGGCTCAAGAGAGGGCAAAAGCCTCTCGAAGAAATTCTTTTCGGGACAGCCGTCGCGGCTTGGCGTCCCAGAAGCGATTAACGGGCACACCCTTAATCGTCAATTAAGCATGCTCCGGCGGATGGGCGGGATTTCGCGATTTTTCGATTGTCGCGGTCCGTCCGGATCGCTGGCCTTCCTCCCAGAACGTCCAACCCTCGTCCAAAGTTCTCCAGGACCTGAGCTGACGCTGCACCGGCGTCGGCTCCGACATGCCCTACCCGGCACGGGTCCCATTGGCACTGGGGCTCATAGACGCGGCACGAACGCACGCATTTCTGCCATTTTACGGGGCTCAGCGCGGGTGCCCGCGCCATGAACATGACTTGGCGAGCAGCGCCCTCCCTGTCAAGGCCGCAAACTCCGTGCCAGTAAGGTTTTTTCGCCCCCTTTCCATCCGTGAAACAGCCTGGTCCACAGATGCAAGGGACTGCACGAACAGGGCCGAAGGGCCTGGCTGACCTAATGCCGCTTTTCGGAGCGGCGGCCTTTGGACAACGGCTCCTTCTTGAGGCGCGCCAGCATGTCCTGAAAGCGCTTATTGGCGTCGCGCTCGCCCGCGTCATCCGCCTCGTGGTGCAGGCCGACGCTCGCCACCTCCTGCTGGAGGGTGGCGAAGCGCTGGAACTCGTCTTCGGAGCCCTCGGCCAGATGCTCAGCGCCCTCGGTGATCTCCCGGTTCAGCGTAGGCAGCGCCCGCCAGCGATAGATGACGTCGGCGAACTGGGTCTCGACCTCGGCCGCCGGGGTCTCGGGCTGGAGGAAGGCGATGCGCGTGAACGGGCTTTCCCGGAACAGCCGCTCCAGGAATTTGGCGTGGGGACCTTGCAGCAGCTTTTCCACCAAACGGTCGCGGGTGATGGCAGGATCGTCGAAGATCGCGCGGGTGACGGCGGTAAGCAGCGCTGCCAGCGGCTTGTCGCGCACCTCGACGCTCGCCGCTTCTTCGGCGAAATGGTCGAGGAGCCAGGGATGGTTCACCAGCGCCAGCGTGACGATGGTGGCAAAGCTATAAGCGGATGACGACGGCATGGGTGTCTCGCGCCGCTCGGGCCTGCGGGGATCGGACCGGCCACCTTGCCGTCCACCTTGCCGGCCAGTTTGCCAGCCGCCTTGTCTGTCTCCTTGCCTGTCCCCTTGCCAGCCCGATTGGCGCGGACGGGTTTGCCGCGCGCGCGCCGGCTGCTCGCGCCATAGCGTGTACAGCCGGTTCTTCACCTCGCGCCGGTAGTGGTCCTTGACCCGTACATTGCCGATCTCGCCGAGCAGAGTCTCGAGGCGCGCCTCGAAGGCGGCGCGGCGCTCCGGCGTATCGAGCGGAGAGGCCTGCGTCTCCCGCGTCCACAACATATCGATGAGCGGATGGGCGCTCGCCACGCACGAAGCAAACGCATCCGCGCCCGCGCTTCTGACCAAGTCGTCGGGGTCTTGGCCTTCGGGTAGGAAGGCGAAGCGGAAGGAGCGGCCCTCGCGCAAATGCGGCAACATGCGGTCGATAGCGCGCGCCGCGGCCGCCTCGCCCGCCCGGTCGCCATCGAAACAAATGACGGGCTCCGGCGCCAGCAGCCACAAGATCTCCATCTGCCGCTCGGTGAAGGCGGTGCCGAGGGTGGCAACCACATTGGTGAAGCCCGCCTGATGAAGCGCGATGACATCCATATAGCCTTCGACGACGATCAGCTCGCCCTTGTCGAAGGCGGATGTGCGGGCGCGGGCGAAATTGTAGACCATCGAGCCTTTGTCGAAGAGGCGCGTCTCCGGCGAGTTCAGATATTTCGGTTGGGCGTCGACCTCCAGCGCGCGGGCGCCAAAGGCGATGACACGCGATTTGGAATCGAGGATGGGAATGGTCAGCCGGTTGCGGAAGCGATCATAGGTGGGCCGCCCGTCGTCGGGTTTGATGACGAGGCCGGTCTCGAGAAGCTGCGCCTCGGTGAAGCCTCTCTTGAGCAGCGCCGCCTTTAGGGCGTCGCGCCCGCCCGGCGCATAGCCGACACGGAATTCCTTGATTGTGTCGCGGGCGATGCCGCGGCCTTCAGCGTAGTGAAGCGCTTCGCGGCCCGCTGGCGCGCGCAGCGCCTCCTCGAAGAATTTGGCCGCGGCCTCCAACGCGTCGAGCAGGCCGAGCCGCTCCTTCACCGTGCGTTCGTATTGTGGATCGGGCGCGGGCATCGGCACGCCCGCCTCGCCCGCCAGCCGCTCCACGGCCTCGGGGAAGCTCAACCCCTCCGTCTCCATGAGGAAGGTGAAGATGTCACCGTGCTTGGAAGAGGAGAAGTCGTGATAGAAGCCCTTCTGGTCGTTGACCGTGAAGGACGGCGTCTTCTCGCGGTTGAAGGGCGACAGCCCCTTCCACTCCCGCCCGGCCCGCTTGAGCTGCACGCGGCGCGAGACGACCTGGCTCACAGGCAGCCGGGCGCGGATCTCATCCAGGAACGAATCGGAGAACTTCATTTCAGCGACAGTGGGCCTTCAAGGTGCACGGCGCGAATGGGATTCGCGATCATACCAATTATCCACTGTTTTCAGAACAAATTGGGAACTTTGGCTGGAACGGCCAAGCCCGAATGACCGGGATCAGGCTCAGCCAAAGGCAGGCCAATCCCGGCCATGGCAAGGTCCCAGGGCTATGCCGAGGCGAGCGTCTTCAGGGCAACGCATGCGGCTGTCCATGGCCGCCACGCCAGCGCCGCCCGATCGAGACGCATCGCGCGCCTACCACAACGCATTAGGGCTGGCGATCTTCTTGCCGTCGTAGAGCGACAACCAGCCCTTGACCAGCCGGTAGGAAAACCAGATGGCGGCGGCGAGAAGCACCAACCCGCCAACGAAGCGGCCAAACGCCCATGCGGCGAGCAGGGCAACGAGCAACGTGCCGATGCCGATCCAAAAGGTGAGGATCAGCCAGCGGAGGTGGCTGCGTAGCACGGTGCCACCGACCTCCTCATGGCCCACGCGCAAATAGCACAGGATCAGCCCGAAGAGGCCTGACACGAAGGTGACCGGCGCAAGCGCGAAGAGCAGATAGGCGAGATGACCGAGGCGCATCTGCTTCTCCTCGGCGAGCTTGCCGGACACGACTTCAGATTCGTGGCGCTTGGTGAAATCTTTCAGCTTCTCGGTCAGATCCTCGGCGGTCTTCTCCACGGTCTGCATTGCCTCGCGCGCAGCCGCCAAGGTGGCCTTGGTCGACTTTTCGAGATCGACGTTGGCCAGGCTCTCCTGGGCCTTCTTCGTTTGCTCTCCGGCGAAATCGGCGGTTTGCTCCCACGCCTTCTTCAGGCCCTCGCGCGTGGAGTCGAGCGTGTCGCCCGCCACAGCCCCCGCCTTCTCGCGTGCGGCCGCCACCGTCTCGGCGAGCTTGCTTGCTTTGTCTTCGGCGGCGGCGTCAGCCGGCCCCGCCGCGCCATCCTCGCTCGGACCACTCTCAGATTTCTTCGATTTGGTCTCGCTTGTCTTCTTAGCCATCGGAACGTTCCTCTCCGAGGCCGGGTGTTTTCCGCGTGCGCTAGCTGCCCTTCGGCTTCGAGACCGTGGCACTTCCGGCTGCGGTCAACATCTTTTCCAGCTCCGCGAGCCTTGCTTTGGCGCGTTCGATCGAATCCGCGGTCGTATCAGCCCACCCCGCCCCTTCATCACAGCTGATGCGTACCTTGCCTGACACCATGAGATCGAGCTGCCGCTCAATGCTCGCCTGCTCTTGCTTGCACCAAGCGATAAAACGATCAGGTGCTGCCACGACGCCCCTCCATTCGTGCGAGGCTGCGTTCGAGCTAGATGAGGTGGTATCTGGTTCGACCGGCCGTAGGCATCGTAGCACATTGCCCCAAGCGGTGTCCCGCAAGCGGCGGCAAGGCGATCCCCAGCCGATCCGTTGCGAACAAATAAGGAACCGGCGTAAACTATCCATCTAAGGCAGGAGACGACGCGCGATGGTGTTGATCTTGGTTCTGGCGCTGGTGGTGTTCGCTGTCATCGCCCTTCTCGTGTGGTGGCTCTTCGACATCGACGTGGCCGACATCGTCTCCAGTGTCGGGTCGCCGATTGCCGGGTTGTGTCTCCTCTATTGGTACGATTGGGATGGCGCGCCGCTGGCTTGGGCCGGCGGCATCGCGCTGCTCGCCATCGGCGCCTTCTCGCTCTATTTCCTGGTTAGGCGCCGCACCAGGCCATCCTCTCAGCCATAGAAAAGCCGGGCGGAGTTTGCACCCTACCCGGCTCCAATACATCTCGCGGAGGTTTTGGACCTACGGCGTGATGCCCGTACAGGTGCCAAACTGCGTGAAGCTCTGGCCGATCTGGGAGACCGATCCCGAATACGAGCCCGTTGTCTTGTCCACGACCGCGGTCCAGGTCTGAAGGGCTCTGCGGCCATGCAGGATGAGCACCTTCTCGTCCTCATAGACGTCGCCGGAATGCAACATCCCCTCTCCGCCGAACAGGCCGGAGAACAGGTTCTTCTGCTTGACGTTGAGCTCGACGGCGGCCGGGAGATTGTTCGCCTCCGAAGACGATTTCTGGCAGCCCGCAGGCGTGCAGGCATAAACCTCGGCGAGCTGACAGGCGATATTCGGCGCTGCCGGAGCCTCGGTCGGCAGGAAGCAAAGAGCCGCAAGCGGCGCCCATGCGGTGAGCTTCAAGAGTCGCATTACCTTACCCCTATGTTGAGACAGAAAACCGGGGCCCATGCTGCCGCGCGCGCCGTCCCGCGACAAGGAAAATGGGACAAAAAGAAAGCCGGGCAGCGCTTTACGCACCACCCGGCTTGTCGGCCTCCTCGTTAGTGAATGCTAGTTGACGCGCGCCGCCTTGGTCAGCAGTTCACCGCGGTTCAGCACGGTGATCATTTCCGCGTTCGGACCGCAGGTCATCACCACGGTCTGATCCACCACGCTGTCGAGGTGGAACAGTTCGCCGGGGTGCAGCGCCACGCGGATACGAGCCGGCGTCTGACCGCGATCGGCCGTGTCGAACACCACGGCGCTGACCGCACACTTGCCGCCATCGGGCGCGTAATAAGCGATGATGCGCTTATCGCCGACCGTGGCGACGATGGGCTGGTACGGACCGACCGGGCCGAGATTAATCTCGGCTTGTTCGGCAGACGCCATGTCGGTGAAAGCAAGCGCGGCGAGCATGCTCGCGGCGGCTAGGGGAAGGATACGCAGGGTTCGCAGCAACATCGGTAGGCCTCCATTCAAAGGTGGTCAGCACAGAATCACTCTGTGCTGCGTTGCAACAAACATAGTGTTGCATCGCGACAAATCTATGTTGCAGTGCAAGACATACTGCCGCGTGGCCCGCTGCCGCACGCGTTTCCCGAAGAGTCGATTGGGTTTTTTGATCGTGTACGGATGGATGCACAGCGCACATTTTATGTGCAGCTTGCGTTATGTGCAGCGCTACGCGCGTTAGCCGAGCTTGGCTTTCACCGCGCCGCTCGCCTTGCCGAAATCCATCTGTCCGGCGTATTTGCCCTTCAGCGCGGCCATGACCTTGCCCATATCGCGCACGCTGGTGGCGCCCGCTTCGGCAATCGCCTCATCGATGGCCTTGGTCATGTCTGCGTCGGACAATTGTT
>Ga0307379_10005112_pt1 | contig 18441 bp, 14 predicted proteins | sample UN2MG_FD_202237 | JGI IMG/M metagenome (GOLD analysis project Ga0307379, IMG submission 202237) | Soil microbial communities from Risofladan, Vaasa, Finland - UN-2 | ecosystem: Environmental > Terrestrial > Soil > Coastal area > Acid sulfate soil | place: Finland: Risofladan, Vaasa | collected... | reverse complement strand
CTTGCTATTGGAGTATTTACTTGGTTGGTATTTTCAAATTATTCGAAGCCACAAAATATCCCCCAAGCCTCCTCCTCTAAACAGATTGCATCTGCACTCAGGTCTTCTGTGCAAGTTGAATTGGTAACAAACACTGGAAATATTCCTCTGCAAAGCGATCAACAAATAACTTCTGCCAGCCAATTAATAATTCTGCTCATTAACGGCAGACATCGTCTTGTGATGAATACCAATACGGTTCTCGCTATTGAGCCAATGGTAACAAACAGCCTCTTCGGCTGTAAGGTTCAATTATGTTCAGGTCAGATTTACACTCATGTCCAGCATGATGGTAATCCATTCATCGTTGATACTGCTCATGGGCAAGCTGTGATTACAGGTACTACTTTTGACATCAAAGCTACAGAAGACAGTACAACATTGGTTGTTAGTGAAGGAACAGTTCGCTTTGAATCAGAAAAAGGTGTTGTAAACGTAGCAGCAGGTCAAAAGTCTAAGATAATTTGGCAATCGGCACCATCAATTCCTCTGTCATGTAATACAGCAGAGCTTACTGCATGGGCAACGGGTTATAAGCCTAATACCGCATTAGCTCAAGCCGGATCAGATGATGATGACTGGTATCTTGCGTTCTCACTCAGGAAAGCCCCAATTGTTCTTGCAGAAACAGATTATCACCAATGGGTAGAGGAGAAACGACAATGGTTCAAGAAAGATTTTCCATGGATTTTTGAACTCAAAGATGCTCTTGTCAGGGAGGGAATTGAAGTTGATTATCCGGAATTATTGATCAGAAGCGGTTATGTCTGGCAATTCGTGTGTTTGGAGAGATTTCCGGCGAGATTTTCCGTGCCTGATTTCGAATCTTTGTTAAAAACAGCCACATCTTATGGTTTTGACAGAGAGTGGTTATTGAAAAATATGCCTATTGCCAGGATTATTCAAGATAAATGCTTCCTCTTACAAAATCCAACAGGATTAGCTGCATTTGAACAGTTGTTGAAATATGTCAATGGGACTCAAGCCACACCGTATTGTTTATACCCAGCGGATGCATGTAAATATTTAGCTGAAACGAGAAGCCTGATCTGGTTTGCTGTAAGACATGGCGAACATAGCCTGGCAAATGAAGAACGTGCTGAAGTTTTAGATTTACTACAGCAGGAGGTGACTACTGCAACAAACTGCTCTAATGATTTGTGGTATCCAAAATATGAAAAAAAGAAACTTCTTTGTGATGAGAATTTATGCGAAACACTAGAAACAAAGATTATTAGATATATCGAAAAAGTAATACTCGCTGAAGAAAAGATCGTAAAGTATGGAATTTGTCTATGAGGAGTTAAAATTGAAGATTAAACAACTTACATTAATTTCAATCATTCTGATATCACTTGGGTATATTCTGTTTATAAAGTTATCAGGAAACGATTCGCCTCAGCTGAGCAATCTATCTATTTCTGAAAAGAAACAAGCAATAGAGAATAAAGCGGATGAAACTATTTCTGCAGATCAAGATATAGTTATGACCTCTCCCAAAGAGCCAAAGGATGATTATTTGGTACAATTGGAAAACGAACTTGTTGCTGAGATTAGTTTAAAGATGCAAAAGCTCATAGATGCTCCACCTCCCATGGGTTTTTCTCCGGTTGTTAGTACAACAGATGGTCCTAAAACTGTTACTCCTCTTTTAAAGATGAAAACTGGAAGTACATTATTATACAGAAGTTATTTGATTTCCGCTGATAATGAATCCTCAACATTGCCAATAGATTGGATTGATATGGGATCAACAGAAAGCACTATTGAAGAAGTTGATGATAAGACACAAGCAATACACTTGTTATGTAAAAAGAAGAAGCCAGTAAAACTTGGTTTAGGATTTAGGAATTATGATGATAAGAAGATCGACGAGGTTGTTATCCAAGCATACAAGGCCAAAATGCTTCCTAATGGACGAGTGGTAAGTATAGAAGATCTTAATGTCCAGACTGATGCTGGGACTATCACATTGCAAGTTTCACAAAACAGTGGAGGTCAACTAATCTTGCCTGATGGGACTGTCCAGATAGGAGATTCTTGGGATATCTCTAACAAGGACGAAAATAATTCGACAAAATTTATTTTTGAAGGCTATGCAATTGTGGATGGTCGCCATTGCATGATGATTTCCGAAAACACAAAAGCTATTCAGGATATAAACATCAAAGATGTAGACGGTGAAAAATATAATTTGAAAGTTATCAAGGATGTCACAGGTTATCATTATTTTGATTATACAGTAGGGCTAAAATGCAGAAGCGATGTGGTTGTAAAAATGGTAGGGTTTGATTGTGATAACCCAGAGCTTAGGGATAAAATTGAGACCGTGTTTCCACCTAAATCGTATCGTTTTGTTAGTGGGCAGTTGAACAACAAGAGAGAAGAGAAATAAATTTTTAGTTTTGAGGAAATAGCGAGTTTACGGTAGAGCATTCAAAATAACAAGTAACCCCAAGAAAAATTATGAAAGGAGGTGATATTATGGAACAGAAATTTGGTTTTGAGATGCCGTATCTGATTGGCGGAGTGCCTGGCGAAGTTGATAATCCGGCATGTGCCGTAGGTTTCGCTTGTGAGTGCGAATACTCAGGCTGTGCTGACTCCTTTGATCCTGACTGCGGACTTGCATTAGCTATATCAGCTATTGGCGCAGGTGTTGGTATAGTTATTGCTATTGTGCCGACGAATGCGGCACCTGGCTAAAATCAATGCAGTGGAACCTCACTGTTGCATAATGAAAATCAAAGATTGTTATCGACAGTGAGGTTCCCAGCATTCGATTATAGCTTTTGATTTAGTTATTAGATACTTTTATGAAAAAAATACAGAAGAGATCAAATTGGTGAATTATGAAGCAAGCAAAATGTGACTTAAATCTTATTCCAAAACATAGGATAGGGATTTGGCAGCCTTATCGTGACAATCTAGTGCGCATGATTGACATAAACGGGGCCACTGTGATTTTAAATAAAATCGGATCGCTTATATGGCAGCTAATTGATGGAAGCAGAAACCTTCAGGAAATTTCAGCATTAGCCATTAAGAACCATCAAATACATAAGTTCGAAACAAATTTAACGAGTGATGAAATTGTTGACTTCATTCAATATCTGAATAGTAAAGGGTGGGTTTCATATGGAGTCGATAGTACCTGGAATAACACTTTTTTTAAGGATTCTGACGAAGAGAACACAGGGTCGTATAATCAAAATTAAAAAGTAATGCTATAAAAACATTATTCGAAAAGATAAAAACTATGGATATATTATTAATTAATACTAGCAATATGGAGTATCGTCCTATATTTAGGGAAACGAATTCCTTGCCACCTCTTGGAATACTATATTTAGCTGCTGTAGTGAAACAGGAACTTGGTTGTAAGTGTCATGTTATTGATTTCGTAATTCAAGATATATACAAAAAAGATTTGCGTAAAATCCTGCTTGACAATCGCCCTCCTATTGTCGGACTCTCAACATATGCAGATAGTTATAGTCAGCTTATAGAGATTGGCACGTTTATAAAGAACATTTTACCTGAAACTAATATTGTCATCGGTGGCGCATTCGCAACATTTCGATATGAAGAGTTAATGCTAAAGCATGACTTTATCGATTATGCTGTACGAGGGGAAGGAGAAATAACATTCACTGAGCTGACAAAGCACATACTGGAACAAAAAGAATTTAAAGAGCTTGAAAAAATAAGAGGAATTGCATTTAGATGTGGAAGCGAAATTGTAACAACTGACTCTCGGGAAAGGATTGACGATCTAAATAGTCTACCATTTCCCGACCGTAGCCTGATCAAAGATCTGATGATAAATCTTGACTACTCACTTCCTTATACAATAAGCACTGCTCGCGGGTGTCCAGGAAATTGCATATTCTGTTCTTCTCGATATTTTTGGGGGGCGAAAGTAAGAACACGAAACCCAGAGAGTATCTTTCAAGAATTACTTGAAATGTATGATAAATATGAAATGTATTCGTTTCATATAACGGATGATACTTTTACGGCTAGGCCAAAAGTTGCTCGTAAAGTCTGCAATTTCATCCAAGAGCATAAATTACCAATCAAATGGTCATGTGAATCGCGAGCAGATGTAGTAACAAAGGGCCTGTTAGTTGATTTGTGGGAAGCAGGATGTCACTCGATACAATTTGGGATTGAAAGCTCCAATCAGAATATCTTAGATGCAATAGGAAAAAAAGTTACCGTAGAGCAAATTGAGAATGCTGTTCGGATGGCCAGTGAGATGGGGTATAAAGTGGTAGGGTCATTTATACTAGGTCATTATCTTGATACCCTGGATACAATGAAAGCTACAATAGAGTTTTGTCGCAAGCTAAAAGATAAATATCGTTTACTTCCAGCGTTTGCCTTGAATACCCCATTTCCTGGAACTTATCAAGAAGAAAATGCAGAAAAGCTTGGAATGAAGATACACACCAAAGATTATAATGATTTAGTATTGTGTAAACCACATGTAACCACAAAAAATTTCACCTGTGAAGATCTGCAAAAGATGTTTCTGCTAGCTTGCGATCTATTATAATTCATAGAATATAACAATAGTACGGAGATAGATTCATGACAATAAACAATGACACAAATGGTAACTTCGTTAATAAAACTTTTTTTGCTTTGCACCCTCTAAATATCAAATATCGTGATAATGCTTACGTGCTATATCATACAGAGACTGGGCGATGGATTAAGACAAACCAAAGCGGTAAAAATATAGTAGAATTATGCGATGGAAAGCTCAGCGTACAAGAAATAGCTTTTAAGATTGCTCAAAAATTGATGCTTCCAGAGGAAGATATTCTTGAGAGCATCGTACCTTTTATGAAAGGGGCTGAAGAAATCAAGTTTTTATTAGAAGCTGAACAAAATACATATAAAAAGGAATCAATTCAAACTATCGATGCTCATGTAAAGCTCGACTTATGGGTTCATGTAACATCTCGATGTAATATGAAATGTCCTTTCTGCATTCAAGGAGGCAGTAAGCCAGAAAATCATAAAAGCCTGATGAATACAAGTGATTACCTGTCTCTTTTTAACGATGTTAAAGGTGTTAAAAGGCTTAAAATTTTATTTTCAGGAGGCGAACCCTTTTTAAGAGAAGATATAAAAGAACTTGTAACCCGGTGCAGAGAAATCGTTGGTTCAGAAGCATATATTGTTTTAATCAGTAATGGAACAGGGGCTGAACCCGAAGTTTATGGCTTGCTGTCCAAATATGTGGATATTCTCCAAATTTCGCTTGATGGACGATCTTCAAATACGAATGACATCATTCGTGGCGAAGGTTCTTTTGAAAAAACAATGACGACAGTGAAATATTTACGGGATATCAGAGCCAAAAATTTATGGTTGTCATTTACGCCAACTCAATATAATATAAAAGACCTTGCTTCGATGGTAAACTTTGCACTACGTCTTAATGCAGCAGGATTGCATGTGAATAGCCTGATGCCAGGGGGATGTGCTTTAGATAATTATAATAAATTAGTTGTTGACAAGAATACATTAAGACAATCGAGGGCGCGTATGTACCACCAATATCAATCGCAAATGGGTTGGCTGCGAAAACATTTTGGTTCGAAGAGTGAATTAGAAGCAGCACCTAATTTTAGGTTAGACCCTGCCGCAGAACCTGCTGGAAAGCTTGCTTTATTAACGAAGCGTTATTCCTGCGGGATGGGGCGGTTTCTCGTAAGTCTTGACCCTATGGGTAATATGTATCTTTGTCCATCACTACATGTTGATGACTTCAGATATGGAAACATATTAGAAAATGGTTTTTGGGGAAGCTATGAAAATATGATCAAGGAACTTCCTTCAATAGATGTCCGTGGTATTGATGGTTGTAAAGATTGTGACATACGTTATATTTGCGGTGGCGGATGTCGTGCGCGAGCTTACTATCTCAATAAAGGAATTGACAAGATAGACCCTAATTGTAACTATGATGATTATATTGATAGGATGTTTACGATTGCTCCATACGTTGTAAGAACAGATCAATCGTTCCGAATTAAAGCAACAGAACAATACAATGCTCGGTCAGAAAAGGCTTGCTAAGTGGATTATATTGAAGCATCTAATGTATGCAAGCAATACAAATTGCGAAATGGAAACTCTAAAACTGTAATTGATAGAGCCAGTTTTGATTTCCAGAAAGGTGATTTTGTTCTTTTTAAGGGAGCCTCCGGTTCTGGTAAAACAACTTTATTATTTCTTTTGGGGTGCTTGTTAACACCGGACAAAGGGCGTATTTTATTTGACAATTGTGATATCACCCAATGTTCTGAAGCGATTCGTGAAGACTTAAGGAGAAATGAAATAGGAATTGTTTTTCAAGACTTTAATTTGCTTAATCATTTAAATGTTTTGGACAATATATTTTTATCGATACGAGCAAAAGAAAGAATTAGTAAAGAGGAAGCCAAATTACGGAGTCTTGAAATTCTCGAACGGGCAGGACTCGGCGATAAACAATACCAAAACCCCAGAGAATTATCAGGAGGAGAAAAGCAGCGAGTCAGTATAGTGAGGGCATTAATTAAAAAACCTAGCTTATTTATCCTTGATGAGCCGACATCAAATCTAGATCCCATGAACAGAGACATTATCTTTAAGGAGATTGTTGATTACTGGGAATTGTCTCATCCAATCGTACTGGTAGCATCACATGAAAAGAAGTTTTGGGATATAGCTCAAAAAAAAGTATGTTTCTGTGATGATAGAATTAAAATTCAAAAGTAGGTTAGGCGAATATTTACATGTTAGTTTTTGAAATCGCATATAGTTATATAAAAAAGGATTTTCGCAAATTAATTCGTTATTTATTGTTATTTTCTGTGCCATGTGCACTTTTTTTACTGCTTTCCAATATCGCCGTTAGAGAGGTTATTCATAAACCAGTTATGCCCATGTTTGTTGTTATGGGGGAACGAGTAAAATCTATATCACGCCTTTATGCTTCTATACCGAACCACATTAGTGAACGGATTAACAATGATCTAGATAACGAATGTGATATTATCAAATTTAACCATTACAATTTACAAGACTTATACATCTTCCAGACATTTACCAGGCTCCGATTTTCAGTTTTAATCCTTCCTGATGAATTCATAAAAAAAAGATTAAGCAATGTTTTGTCCGAGGGCAACCTACCGAACGAGTCACAACCAGGATGTTTGATCGGAGGAATGGCAGTTGAATTATGGGATTTGCGCCTTGGAGATAGGATTGTTTTTAATACAAATAATAACCTTAGCTTTGAAAAGGTTGATGCTAATGGGAATCCAGATGCAATTGAGATATCGGGCGTGTTAGATAGGGTTGATATGCAATATCTTGAAGGGGCGATCTTGGTTCCTTGTTCAGTTGCAGATAAAATTTTTGACTCAAGAAGTTTGGGAAAAGAAAATGGATTACTTGTCTATCCACGTCTTAATCATATTAAGTATTCATTCTTACGTTCATATTTTACAAAGCTGCCATTGACATTGGTCATTCAACGTCCTCCTATCATAAATTCAGGAACTGTCGGTCTTGGTTTATTTGTATTACTGTTTTGGACTTCTCTTAATATTATTTTGACATCTTCATCTTATGTTTCGGAAAATGTGATTGATATTGGTATTTTAAGATCTCTTGGAATTCGAAGCCAAGAACTAAAATGCAGCTTTGTTACAATTTCTTTAGCCACACAATTTATAGGTATTATACTTACTTGTATATTAACCTTTGTTTTGATAAAATTAGCGAATCATTTCATTGCTTCTAAAGCTCAACTTGATTTCCTCGATCATTATTACAGCTTGCATAAAGGGCCTTTCTTAATATTAGGAGGGATTTTACTCTTAAGTGCCACAGTAAGTGTAATGTGGACTTTGCGAAAACTGTCGAGCACTTCTCCAGATGAAATGATTCGGAAAGTGCAACAATGACAACCTTTAGAACAAAAGCGATCCGAATATTGTCATACATTATGGCGAGTATTTTTTATGTTCCTTATGGCATATCTTATTTTGCTACTACTTATTTGAGCACAATAATCATTTTTCCTGAAAATTTGGGAAAATTGCAAGTATTTGAGAAAAAAAAAACCTTGCGTTATATATTCCTGCTACTAGCAACGGCCATATTTCCGCTACTCATTTTTAAACTACCTATAATTTTGCCACTTGGTGTTGATCAATATTTAAATTACGACAATATTAATGTGTTTCCTAGCCTATGGTATACAATTCTTTATATTATTCCTATAAGCTTCATTCATAAGGTTTCCCCGCAGAGCGATCAAATAAGAAGGGGAAGTAAATATATACCAAGATTATTATTCCTTATGATTCTTATAGCTATTCCAGTGATAATTCCCAAGATTTTCAGAATTCAACTTTACTTGGATTGGGGGGCACAACATACCAACGCCAGATGTCTAATTCTAAGCTTAAAGTCTTTCTATTATAATGGTCTTTGGGAAGAATTGTATTATCGCGGCCTATTACTCTCATTATTATTACAGGGATTTAAAAAGATTCCTGCTATTCTAATTTCTTCGTTTGTCTTTATGATGAGTCATGTAGATTCAATTAGAATGGCATTTATGATGCCGGAATCTCACATTATTAGTAATTTGATAAGTATATTGTTTCTAGGAATAAGTTGTGGATATTTGTTTGTTAAGACCCGAAGCCTTTTGCCAGCGATCTTTTTTCATGGACTTACATCTAGTTCAAGTTATCTCGCGGTTTACTTTGCAAGAATCTACCTATAAGTACATAACAGTTAAGGTTTAAGATATTTATATATTTTGAGTGCACTTTTGTATGGGCAAGAGCAGTAAAAAAAAACGTGATGGTAACAGGTTAATTCAGCACCAATGTCATAAGGTTATAAGTAATATCAATAACGCATTGCGAAGTATTCTTCGTTTTAAAGTTTATTTTGCTCAATACAAAATGCAAATAATCTGGATGTCTTTGTCGTCTGCATCTGGTACCCTTCCGATCTTGATAGCCCCCGTTTTGACACAAAAAATGATAGATGAGGCATACCCACAACACGATTTCCAGATGCTGTTTATTATTTGCCTTGGTCTTCTAGTAATAGGTTTGATTGGTATTTTAAGTAACTTGATATCAAGTTATTACAAAACTCGTATCAATTATTTAATATGTTATAAACTTTCAGCTCGCATGCTTTCCCGTTTAATTAACCATTCTGAAACAGAAGTAAATCAGCACGAAAAAGGATTCTATCTTCAGCGATTAACAACTGATGTAGATAGTTTTACATATGGGGCAACACAAATTCTATCAACATTAATCTCAATTATGTTTTCTTTCTGTGTATCTTTAGCTATCATGGCAAGGATTTCATGGAAAATAACACTTTTTGTGCTTGCTATTGTTCCAATTCGTTATTTACTCACACTATTCATGGGGTATAAGTTGAGGAGTATTGGTGAGGGCATGAGGTATATTCATGATCGTTTAACTTCTTTGATCACAGAGATTATAGATGGCCACAGTATTGCCCAAATGTACTCACTTGAAAATCGGCAAAAACGTCGTTATCGACTTCTATTAAAAGAAAAACTTAAAACTGGGTTTAGACTTTGGCGAACCCGCGCTTTCTGGGGCAATGCCGGACAGGCCATATCTACTATATGGGGAGCATTGATTCTTTTAGGGGGATGGTTTCTTTTGTTTTCTGGTGCTTTGAAGTTAGGTGAAGCAGTGGCTCTAGCATGGTATATTAGCGTGATTTCTAGGCCTTTCCAGCATTTAGAGAATCTATACACTTCATTAATGACTCTTTCAGTTTCTTCTGACAGATTAGACGAGATACTTAGCAAGAAAACTAATTATTTTATGTACAAAAGAACCCAATTATGTAGGCCCCAAAAAATACAACTTAAGAAGATTTCCTTTGCTTACCCAGGACAGCCTTACTGTCTTGAAAATATCAACATTGACATTTGTGCCGGCGAAAATACAGTGTTAATAGGACCTTGTGGTTCTGGAAAAAGTACATTATTAAAACTTTTAGCTGGTCTTGTAGATAATTATGATGGTGTTATGTTAGTTGATAATGCCAACGTAAAAGACATAGCACTTCAAGCGTATCGCAGACATATCTCATTTGTACAACAAACGCATTTTTTCTTTCATGATACATTAAGACATAATTTGTCTCCTGAAAATCGTAGCATCTCAGAAAAGAAACTTACTCGCTATATAGATTCATTGGGTTTGGATGGAATCTTTCATTCAACACAGGTTTTGCTTGATAAAACAATAGGAACTAATGGATTGAAATTATCCGTAGGCGGATTGCAAAAATTATCAGTACTCCGAGGCGTAATTAAAGAACCCTCATTATTACTATTAGATGAGATTTCATCTGCCATAGATATTGAAGCTGAAAAAAAGTTGTTTAGAGGCATCATACAGTATAAAAACAGTGATTGCAGTGTTGTCCTGGCAACCCATCAAGTTGCTATAGCAACTGAAAGTTGGGTAGATCGATTAATTGTTTTAATAGACGGTAAAATAATTGAAGACGGTTCACCAAAAGAATTATTTGAACAACATGGTTACTATTACAAATGGTTGAATATGTGCAATGAAACTGAAAGCAGGACCACATTTAAATAGGGTAAATTTATTTTTCAACCGTACTATGAGTGAAATCCGCAGGGGTTAACCTTTTTATCGACGCTTTAGCCGGCATTGTATCTATATTCTCAAAATCTATATGCTTAGCTTCAGTTGGGATAGAAAGTGAGAATACTTGTTGTTTCTGATTGAAATGAATCGTTCGATAGATGACTTGATTGTTACTCAGTGTGATTTTGAGCTTTAGCGGTAATTCAAAAGGGTCGTCTTTTAGCACTTGGCTTAACTTGATTTTAACTTGGTGATGTTCTGCCTTTTGGCGCTGGACGATATTAGCCCATTCAGAATCAATCTCAGGAAATCCAGGTCGGTGAAACCACCCAGCAAAGGAAAAGGAAAAAGGGGTGGGTGTGGCTAATTTTTCTGGCACTACATAAGCTTGTCTTGTGTAAAGGATTGTGTTCTTTGTCATTGCGAGCGAAGCGAAGCAATCTCGACCGTTCGCAGGATAGAGATTGCCACGGCCACATGCTGTGGCCTCGCAATGACGATAGGGGAAATTTCCAGCTTTGAGAGCAAGCATTTAAGAACGAAAAATCGCCTGCCAGAATATCTGGTCGCACCCAAAGGGGTCAGGCTTTTGTTTTAGGTGTTGACATCTGCGTTTCCATGCGATAATCTTTTTGTTGCATTTTCAGCGGGGGATAATTAAAAGTGTCCGTTACATTTTTGGTTTCAGTACGTTCTTTTTAGTTTATTCCGGGAAATTCAGGTTTGCGTATTGTCCGAAGTATTTTTTTGCAGCTTTGAATTAAATAGGGACGCACGGTTTTATGAGAACAAAATATTAGCAATAATGGTTCGTAGCTATTATCATTCTTTTTTGAGCTAAGAAACAGGTAAACGGGCCTGATAAAATCCTATATGGGAAATCACGGTTTAGAACACAGGTTGCGTGTGATATGAATCAATCGCTCAAGAGGATTATTCTTCTCTCAGTCATCTATGGACTGCTTTTCCTTTTACCCGCTTTCTGCGGAGTATTACTATCCTTTACTGCACAGCCCGGCGGCATCAGTCAATCTAATGCTTTCCTTGCCCCTTTTCTCGGCCCGTGGAGTCAGACTCTACCACCTAATCCGCATCCCGTGAGCGTGTGGTCCGCCAAATACTCGCTGTTCGCCAAGTGCCTGACGGCGATACTCGTGTTTTCCTTAGTCGGCTCCTGCCTTGCCACTGATAGTTGGCTGGGGCACACATCAACCGGCACGGCTGTTTTTGTGATTGTAGTCTGGGTACTCGCCGGATTACTGAAGGTGGTTTTGGAGTTGCATTGATCTGTCCGGTGCAGATGCCATAATGGCGTTAGTCGCTCTGCGGCAGTTAAATACCTGGAAAAAGTATTGGGAGAGCCGAAAATATGCAGCATATCCCTGCCGGAAAATCCGGCCGCATCCTGAAAAATTCATTGATGTTTATATCTTAACATAATAATCTGTTTATTGTTACGATAAGACAATGTATAAGAAAGCAGATGAACGAGTTATAACTGGCTGGGCGAAACGGTTCAAAGGCGTGTTGACTGGCCTGGCCGAAGGCTTTGATTGTTTGAAGAAGAGAGTTAAATCTCAAAGTATATTGAAAGGGGATAAATAATGAAGAGTTCTCCGGTTTTGTTGTTATTGGGTCTAATTTGCCTCTTCGCGGGATGTTCAAAGTATTACTATCAGGAGGGCAAGAGTTTCAATGAGTGCGCAAGTGACCGCGCGGATTGCGTTGCCGAGTTGCAAAAACGTCTCGCCGATCAATCGCAAAGAGCCGGCGGTTATGAACACAAGTTCATGGAAGATTGTATGGAGCGCAAAGGATACAGGCTCGTCACAGAAAACGAATTGCCTCTTAATGTCAAGCGACAAGATCCCGATTCGAGCCTTAAAGGGTACCTTTACGGGTACCGACGAGGCATAGCCGGCGCTCTGGATGGAGAGTGATTGAATTGTCGAGATGCTTGTCTTAAACTCTCGTAGGACGCCGCCGGGAAGCTTGTGTAGAGACAAACTTGTTGTCCTGTTGAAAATGAAGCTCGATTGCGTAGCTGAGCAGGGATAAATGGGAAATTCCGGTTTATATGGACATGAATATTTCTTAAAATTAAAGGAGTAAAGCTATGAAGAAGTGTATTCTGTTAATTGGACTTTTGGTCGTAGCGGGATGCTCAAGCGAAGTAGCCAGATGGGAAAACGCCGGAACACTCGTAAGTGTGAGGCCTGCTGAGGAACCAACCCGCCCTCCGGGTCGATTGGGGACGGCACTTGGTGAAAAAGAAATGGGTCTTACCCGCGTTGAGACGACAGAGGGCGTATATATCGTTCACGGCAAGATTAGTGTTGCACAAACGGGTATGCCTGTAAAATTGGGGTACGGCAAAAAAGATTCGTCCGATGAACTTGAGGACACGCCGTCATATCTGTCCTTTGGGAGCCAGCAACATAGAATAGCGCGCTGAGGTGCTGATCCAGGGATTCGTTTCAAGCCGTTCTTCCCAATCGGTACTTCCTTAGTTTCTTCGACAGTTCTTTTGCGCTGCCGCCGACAAACTTGTCCAGTTCCGCCCAGAACTTTTTGCTGTGGTTCTTAATCCGGGTGTGGACTAATTCGTGTAAAATTACATAGTCCCTTAGTTGATCGGGCAGTCTCACAAGATTAATGTTCAGACTTATGTTATTTTTGGCTGAGCAACTGCCCCACTTTGTCTTCTGATTTCTGATTGATGCCCTGGCGTATTTAAAATTATAAATCTTCGCCATTTCTTCCAATCGGCTGATGAGTATATCTCTGGCTTCCAGCTCGTTGATTTTGGGCTGCGGAAGGTTTGTTTGTGTATTCTCGATTTTGCTGAGCCTGTGTAGATGCTTTGTGATCCATGGGATTTTGGAATGCAGGAGCCGCATTGCTTTCTCAACGGATGCATCTCTGGGCATGGTTAATCTGACGGTTTGATCAGGCTTTACCGTAATCCTGATGTGTTTTGCTCTTTTAGATTTTACGATTGTCACCGGGCCGACGGAGGGGATTTCAACAATGGTAGAACTCATATTAATCCGGAGATAAGGGCCTTTCTTCAAACTTGATTTACTCCAGGGCGACGGCAGCGTCGGTTTTGTGTGACTTTAGTGCTGCGGTGAACAGCCGGTGCCACATAGTTGTCTCCTCGGGGATTACACAGCCGGAAAACATGGTAAAAGGTTTTCCTTTGTCGAACTCGTATAAAAATCCGGCCCACATTTGCAGAATGGCATCGGAAACCCCAAACTGAAAGATACTATGTGTGATGGATTTGAAGGGGACATCCTGCCCCATATTTATCTTCTGCCACCGCTGCTCGCCGCCGGTGTATTCGAGTATCTCAAGCGTGTTGGTATCGTTAGTGCTGAACTTCGCACAGGCTTTGTCGCCCAATACCTCGAGATACCAGTTATTCTTCTGCCCGGGACAGATACGCTGCGTTCTGAGCGTAAAAGGAAATACATTTCCTGAATGGGAATCTCTGGCTTCGCAAAGCAGCGTTGCATTGTCCCATGTCTCGCAAGATACCGTTCCGCCTTTTCCATCGGGCCGCTCCGGCATGATATTGGACAGCACGGCACGAACGTTCAAAGGGATCCAGCCCGCCCTGAAAGGCACTGAACAGACGTGCGGTCCCAAATCGCCCATGCAGCCGTACTCTCCATTGAATTCGACCATCCGTTTCCAGTTGATTTCTTTGGCGGGATCGAGGTCACTGCAGTGCAGAAAGCCGACGTTGACCTCGATAATCCTGCCGAAGGCATCGGCATCTATCATCCGGCCGATTCTCTGCACGGCAGGGAAGAACATAAACTGTGACGAGCATCTCACGAAGCGGCCGGGGTGCCTGCCGATGCCGGCCATGATCGCATCGTTTGCTTTTTTGTCTATGCCGAACGGTTTTTCTGCCATAAGGTGCTTGCCGGCTTCCAGAGCGGCACAATAAAACTCCTGATGCAAATTGTGCGGGACCGAGATATAAACCGCTTCGACGTCACGATTATCCAGGAGCTCGCGATAGTCACTGGTGATTTGTTTGATGGTTGGAATGTTGTCCTTGAACCAGTTAATATTCTCCGGAGAAAGATTGCGGCGGCAAATTGCCACTATTTCAGGGCGCAGGCTTATCTCAGGCAGATGAAACCAGCGGGCGGCGGCGCTGGCAAATTCACGCCCCATCATGCCGCAGCCGATTATTCCAAAGCGAAGAGTTTTCATTTGGTACAACCCATTCAGCAACACAACGACATTTGCAACTCTTCCTTATAAACGATGTAACGGTTTTAGTCAATGCCGGCCAAGCACTTGACTTAATAAAAGGCAAGGTGTAGCATTAGGCATCTTTCACGATTTATTTTTAGACAGGAAAGGAGTTGTGACCAATGCATAAACAATTGAATCGTCGTGATTTCCTGCGCAAGGCAGCCTTCAGCGGCGCAGGCCTCATCATCTTGTCGGATAGCCGGCTGGTCCGCGGTACACGGGCCAATGAGAAATTAAACGTTGCCGGGATAGGCATCGGAGGGCGCGGCGCCGAGGATGTAAATGGTGTTGGCGCGAGCGAGAATATCGTTGCCTTGTGTGATGTCGATGAAAAGCACGCTGCGCAGACCTTCGAGAAATACCCCCAGGCCAAACGATACAAAGACTTTCGCAAGATGCTCGACGAAATGCAAAATAAAATCGATGCGGTGGTCGTTGGCACGCCCGACCATACTCATGCGGTGGCGGGAGTAATGGCCATGAAACTCGGCAAGCACTGCTACTGTGAAAAGCCGCTGACCCACAGCGTATATGAGGCCCGGGTAATGGCACAAGTTGCTCGCGAGAAAAAACTCGTGACACAAATGGGCACGCAGATTCACGCCGACGGCAACTACCGTCGCGTGGTGGAGCTGGTCCGGACCGGCGCCATCGGTACTGTGCGCAAGGTCCATGTATGGCTTGGCGCGGACTTCAACGGGCCGCCCACGCCGACGAATATGTCGCAGAAAGACGCCCCATCCGAACGTCCCGCTGTGCCGGAGACACTCGACTGGGATTTGTGGCTGGGGCCCGCATCATACCGGCCTTACAGCCCGGCTTACGCCCCGTTCGGATGGCGCTACTGGTGGAACTTCGCAAACGGGCTGCTGGGCGACTTCTTCTGCCACTACTGCGACCTGGCATTCTGGGCGTTGAAATTGCGGCATCCGGTCAGCGTCGAGGCCGCCGGGCCTGTTCACGCCGAGAGCGCCTCTCACTGGACCATCGCCCGGCAGGAATACCCGGCCCGCGGCGATCTGCCCCCGGTCACTTTAACGTGGTACTGCGGCGGCGGTTACCCGGAGTTTGTTAAAGAACAGAAAATCCCGCAGTGGGGAAGTGCCGTGCTCTTCATGGGATCGGACGGTATGCTGATCGCCGACTACAATAAGCATCAACTGCTGCCCGAGGAGAAATTTGCCGGATTCCAAAGGCCCGATCCGTTCATCCCGGATTCTATCGGCCACCACCTCGAATGGGCCGAGGCCTGCAAAACGGGCGGGCCCACCACGTGCAATTTCGACTACTCGGGGGCACTGACCGAAGCAGCGTTACTCTGTAATGTCGCGCTGCGTACCGGCGAGAAACTAACCTGGGATGCCGGGAACCTCAAAGCTGTCGGCTGCCCTGAAGCCGACGTTTTCATCCGGCGGCAATACAGGAAAGGCTGGACGCTCTGAGTTGTTATTCCAGGGCGGCTCCGTGTCGCGGGCTTCCAGCCCGCGATTCGAGGGCGGGACGCCCTCGACACGACCGGTTCTATAAGGAGACAAGGCCATGAAGTCATTGATTGCTTTGCTGTTTGCTATGGTCGTTTTAACTCTGCCCGGCTTTTCCTGCCGAATGCAGCCACAGCAGGTCGAGACTCCGAAGCCGGCTCGCGGCGCTATCGACGTTGAGTACAGCCGGAACACAGGCACCATTCCAAAGCATGAAGTGTTTGAAATCACCTTCAGGCACGAAACGGTCTACGCAAATCCTTTCTTCGACGTTACCATTGATGTTGTCTTCACCTCTCCCTCAAATAAGCAGATTTATGTTGGTGGATTTTGCTATGGTTCTTCATCAGGGCCGGACATCCGGACCGAAAACCGGCCCTTCGACTCCGCTCAGGGTGAAGAGAAGGGCCTTCATGCCGAGCGAAGACGAGGCATCTGGAAGGCCCGCATTGCTCCTTCAGAGCCCGGCCGGTGGAAATACGCTTTTGTGTTCAGGAACGTAGAGGGACAAGAGGCACGCGGCGAAGGAACCTTCACCTGTATCAAAGGTCGAAAACCGAATCCCGGCTTTGTCCGCCGGCATCCGGAGAATCGGTTCCGATTTGTCTTCGATGATGGAAGTCCCTACTTTCCGATTGGATTGCAGGATTGCTGGGGCGACAATTCGGGCACCGGCTCGATATTGGATCAGTGCTCGATGGAAGGGCCGTTCCGCACAGACCTGAAAGAGCCGCCCGAATTGCCGCCCGGGCCTATGTTCGTGCGGGGCCCCGCCAATAATCCCCAGAATGCGGACGTGTACTTCCGATACTTCTCGCAATGCGGATTCAATTTGTACCGGTACTCGCAGCAGAACTGTTCCTTCCCGCTTAATAGTGACTTAGACAAATACCTTGTGCAGGAAGCAGTGATGATCGACGAACTGTTGTGCTCTGCGCGCAAGTACGGCTTGAGCATTTTCTATGGCATCTTTGGCTTTCAAAAGGCATTCAACAAAGGGCCGTACGATGAGGTTACGATGTCGAAGGTCAAAAGGTTTATTAAGTACAGCGTCGATCGCTGGGGAGCTTACGTGGATTTCTGGGAATTCCTGAACGAGCAGCACGCCGACGACCGCTGGTATCAAATCATGATCCCTTATCTGAAATCCATCGATCCGTACGGACACCCGATTACCACGAGCTGGGAAAGACCAAACCTTGCCGGCATAGAAATTAACGCTCCGCATTGGTACCAGAGGGAAGATGAGCTTAAGTCGGACGCTGAGACAGCATCAAGGGCAGTCAACTGGAAGAAGCAAGGCAAGCCCGTGGTCGTCGGCGAGCAGGGTAACTGGATCGACCGTAAGAATCCTCCCGCTCCGGGCGTTGGCGGTGTATGGGACGACCGTTCGGCTTTGCGGATGCGGATCAGGAACTGGACGGCTTTCTTCAATGAGATTGCATTGGTCTTCTGGAATACGAGCTACGCGCGGGATGGTCATAATATGAATATCTGGCTTGGGCCAAAAGAGCGCGAATATGTCCGGGCGATGCAGGACTTCGCATACAGGCTGGACAAGGATGTCGTCGTCGTTCCGGTGGAAGTGTCGAGGCCACATGCCTTTAGAGCTTATGCGCTGGCTTCGAAGGAAAGGGCCGGTGTTTATCTGCATCATTTCGAGGACCATCAGAAACCCATGCGGGGCGCTAGTATTACAGTTGATGTGCCCGGGAATGCCAGAGGATACTGGTACTCGCCTGAGAATGCGGCGATTCTTCAGACCGTGGAGCTGGCGGAAGGGAGCAATACCGTCGAGGTGCCCGAATTCACGGTGGATATTGCCCTTCTAATCACGCCTGACGGCCCGCCTGATATTGACGGAGATGGCATCCCCAACCATCTTGACGCCGATGATGACGATGATGGTGTGCCGGACGTTGAAGATGCCTTCCCGCTGGATC
>Ga0307379_10005111_pt1 | contig 18443 bp, 22 predicted proteins | sample UN2MG_FD_202237 | JGI IMG/M metagenome (GOLD analysis project Ga0307379, IMG submission 202237) | Soil microbial communities from Risofladan, Vaasa, Finland - UN-2 | ecosystem: Environmental > Terrestrial > Soil > Coastal area > Acid sulfate soil | place: Finland: Risofladan, Vaasa | collected... | reverse complement strand
CATTAGCCCACATCCCTCTTTGATGGATTTAAATAAGGACCGGTAATAATAGATGAATCCTCTTTTTTCCTCTGTAGTAGGTATTCTTTCTCTTTTTTTAAAATATAATTCTCCATAGTTAGTTTACCGATCATCTGCTCTAATTTGGCTACTTGTATCTGTAATTTTTTTATTTCTTGATCATTATTATCACTTAATTCTCCATCTAAGCATTGTCTCCTCCAGCGGTTGATAAGTCCAGGGGAGAGGTTATTCTCTTTTCCTAATGCCAGGATGCTTTTACCGCTTAGTGCTTTTTGAACCATTTCTTCTTTTTGTTCTTTAGAATATTGTCTTCTTTTGATACCCATTACCACTTCTCTCCTTTCTTCTTCTTGCTGGTTATTTTTATTATACAACAAGTCTTATTTTTTCTGTAAATGTGTCTAGTGGCAGGGGTTCACTCCAATAGAAAGTCATGCCCAACAATTTTCTAAACTCCTCAAGATAGAAGGTAAGACCATCCAAATGGATTCCCTGATGGTAAGCTCTTCCTGTAATAAATTATCCCGTTTAGAAATTATCTACTCCACAGTTGCGCGACTTATAAAGGTAATAGATAAAAATGCTAAACTACCGGAAAACTTCAAACCTTACTTAGAAGAAGACCACTATAATGATACCATCTACCGTTCAAGAGATAAAGATCTAAATAGCAAAATTAAGAGAGTACTAAAAGATGGTTTAAAACTCTATTTCCTATATAGAAAGGATAAAGAAATAAGTAAGACCGAAGAGTTTAAACTTCTTAGCCGGATATTAAAAGAGCAAACTCGAAAAGGTAGTATAAAGTTATCTAAAACAATATCTCCTGACTCTTCACAAAATCCTACTGATCCGGATGCTACCTACCGCAAAAAGGGTAAGAAGAAACATCTAGGTTATACTGCCAACATAGTAGAAAAGTTTGATGCTAAGAATAGGATGATAACCGGGTATGACTTACAAAAAAATACCTATAGTGATCAGAAATTCGCCCAAGATACCATTACCAAACTAACCGTAGAAAAAGATGGAGTAACTGCTCTGGTTGATGGTGCCTATTACTCTGAAGATATAGCCAAGAAAGCCAAGGCCAAAGGGAAAAAGATGATCCCTACTAACCTGGTAGGTGGAGGTAAAAATAGTAATGGTGCTAAATTTGAAATAGACGAAAAAGAACATCTGGTAAAGAAATGCCCTTCTGGTCATCAGCCTATAAATAGTAAGTTTAAAGAAGGATCCTATAGAGCACACTTTAATCAGAAACACTGTAGTAATTGTCCCTTACGTAAAGATTGTCTGGTAGTAAAACAGAAGAAGGGTTATCTCTTTAAAGTATCAGAGACTAAATTACACCGCTGCCAGCTTATCGCTAAGATGGGAACCTCCGAGTATCAAGAGTTAGCCAGTAAAAGAGCCGGGAAGAAGGTATCCCCTCAACACTAAGGAGGAGGTACAAGATAGATCATCTGCCGGTAAGGGGAGAAGTACGTGTAAAGGTGTGGTTAGGGTTTAAGATCTCGGCCATAAACTGTAAGAGATTGATAAAAGGGTTGATGAATAGGCCTATACCCAAGCTTTCCACTCTTTTATATAATCATTTATTTTCGCTATTTAGTTTTCAAAGAACCTATAGAGTTAAATTTGCTGCTTAAGTAAAATATGTTGTATTAAATAGTTGGTTTTTGGGAGATAATCATTTAATAAAATATCTTATAAAATCATTTTGTCTTATCCTCCAGCTACTATATGCCCTAAAATTACCAAGTCTCTGTCATTTAATTTAAAACTTAAATCCTGGATTTGTTTATCGCCCACCAACAAAAATACGCCTCTTTTTAGCTTTCCATCATCTATAATTAATTTACGTAATTTTTCAACATTACTATATTTACTAATCAATATCTCAATTAATTCACTTATTGTACCTTTGCCTAATTCTATTCCTTCATTTTTTTTTGAAAAATAGATCGAAAACATAGGCATATACTTAACTTGAACCTTCATTATTCTATTTCTCCTAATTTTTTTAATTTATCAACTACTTTTTTTAAATCCAAGGGGATCACCCACAAAGAAAAATCTTCACCTTGTACACGGATAACCCAATCCTCCAACCCCATAGTAGACTTTCACTAACAAGCTATTACCTGGCAGGCTCACCCTCTCATACCCACCTTTACAGGCCGAGAGTTCTTACTGACTTAAATGGGTTAATTAATGCAATTATATCCCATAATTTAACCCATTCTTCAAATAATATTTTTTAACTTATTAGTTTTCTTCAATTATTTATACTTCTTTTTTAGTATAAAATATGTCATAGGTATGGTTGCAATTATGGTCATTGACCAAAAAGCCCAGTATAACCCATAATTTACCATTATAATCCCTAAAATAATTGGAGAAATTGTTCTCCCTATACCCTGCAAACTAGCATTAATGGATACAATGGCTGCCCTATTCTGGGCTGATACATTCTGAGTAATTAAGCTTTTCTGGAGGGGAGCCAAAATCCCATCTCCTATACCCATAATTATCATTAAAATAAAAATCAGTGTAATAGATGAGGAAACTGGCAGGATAAAACTTCCTAAACCATAGAGAAAAAAACCAAAAATAAATGGTATATTTAAACCCCAACGAGATACAATATTTCCCACCTGAAGCGAGGCAAATGACTTAAAAAACTGCATAACCCCTAATATAAATCCAACCAGAGCTAAATTTACCGTAAGCCTATTAACAAGCAATATAGGGAGATAGACCATAATACCAATTGAAAGAAAGAAACGAATTAGGCTAGAAATTAGGACCATTAGAATATAGGAGTCTTTAATAACCTTTAACTTTTCAAGAAAAAATTTTAAAGTAGTAATTGAATTTTTATTATTGGATGATTCAGTTGATTCGGACAAATAGCGCCAGATAAAAAAAGCAAACGGTATAGCCAACAAAAAAGGTAGGAAGGAATAATTCCAACCCAGGACAGCTAGGGTCCCTCCCAACAGTGGAAATAAAAAACCACCTGCACCCATAAAAAAAGCCCTGATTCCCTGAGCAGCTACCTCTTTACTGCCATCATAAAGATCTCCCAGCACAGCTACGGTAAGGGGCATTGCAGCTGCAAAGCCTATACCTTGAATTGCCCTGTTAACTAAGAGGGAATTAAAACTAAAATTTAAAAACACAGGTAAAGTACCTGATATTCCATACAAGAGCATCCCCCCTGCCAGAAATATCTTGCGACCATATCTATCTGCTAAACTACCAATAATCGGTGATAAAATTATTGTAGGAAGTGTAAACAATGACATGATAAGACCCACTCTCACCTCATTTACCTTAAAAAAGGACATTATTTCAGGAATAATAGGAGCAACCATATTGACACCCATACCCATAAAAAAACTACAGAGAAATATTATTAAGGAATTAATATCCTTCAGTAAAGTCCATTGTGAAGAAACAACATTATTAGAAGATTTGTATTTTATCTTTTTCACCTATATTTTTTATATTGTATTTGGATTAAATCAATTAGAATTCAAGCAGTGTACCTGCGGTAATAATAATAAATTGTTTTAGAAATTTGTCAAGCATCAAGCTTACTGCTCGTAGTTCTGTATAATGGCATAAACCAATCTTTTTACTATTTAACTCCTGTAGAGCATTAATTGTCTGATTTATTCTTTCTTTTGAAGCTTCAATAAGATGACTCCCTCCAATAACAGCATACATCCGATTACTACCCATTATTTTACGAGTATGGTAAAGAGTATTAATGATACCACGAAGTGCACCGCTAGTAATAACAATTAATCCTTGTTCTGTTTTAAAAAAAATTGCCTGATCATCTAAAATCTTATCTTCTTGATAATTACCATCTTCCAGAATTAAACGCTGGTTTTGTTTCTAACTGACCTTTTCATAATCTTTTATTAATGGTATCTCACTACTCGTAATCATCCCATCATTTATTTTCATCAATTTTTTAGTTAAGCGAAAAGAAGCCCCGAGTCTTTCCAATTCCTTTTGTTGAAATGGCATTCCCTTAAATTTATCCGGCTTACTATTATAACGTTAGAAAAATCGATTATTCCATGAAATAGTAATTGATCATCCTCCTGATGCTGTAATTCCTAATTTAATGACATCTCCATCTTTGAGAATAATATCATTAATTTCATTTTTGGCAATCAGATTTTGATTTACAATAATTAATAATATCGGACCTATCCCCTCTTCTGGTTACTCTCAAGATAATCGCTTAAACCAATTAAAAATACTACTTTAATATATTCTCTCCCCTTGTCTCTTTCCTTAGTCTCGCTCATTACTACCACCTTCGCCCCATCTTTTAAATAGATGATTATCTATACCAAATTGATCAAGTATTCTACTTAAAATATGAATGTAAATATCTTCAAGATTTACTGGTTTATAATAAAAGGCAGGCATCGGAGGTAAAATAATAACCCCCAGTCGTGCTAGTTTCAACATATTTTCCAGGTGAATAACACTTAAAGGTGTTTCCCGGGGCACCAAAATAAGTTTCCTCTTATCATTAATAGCTACATCAGCAGCTCTGGTTATCAGGTCAGCAGCATATCCATGAGCAATACTAGATAGTGTTTTCATAGAACAGGGTATTACTACCATCCCTTCGGTTTTATAGGATCCACTGGCAATTGGAACATTAAAATTGTCAGATTTATAATTATAGCAAGCAAGTCCCTTAATATATTCTGGAGAGTAATCAGTTTCTTCTTTAATTATCTTCTGAGCCCATTTGGAAATAATAAGATGTGTTTCTATATCTAGCTTTTTTAATATTTCTAATAATCTGATGCCATAAATCACACCTGTAGCTCCAGTGATAGCTACAACCAAACGCATAAGTCAAAAAAACCTCCTAATACTTAATTTCTGCTGTACTGCTATTTACAAGAAAAATATTAATTTGTACTAATTTTGAGTAGTGTTTACACTTAGTTTAAAATAAAATTGGTCATACATATAATCTTTACTATAGAATATTAAAAACCATAATATTCAAAAATAGGAAAGAGAACAGCACATATGACCAAAGATGATCGTATTGCCAGTTTCAAATACAGTGTACTGCAACATGCACGAAAGCCACAAGAACATTATTTATGCCCCGCTAAAGTTTACACTATTGCATAGCTGGAGCAATAGAAGCTCCTTCATTGGCTAGTTTTAACCTATTCTCTAAATGGACTTTCCTTTATTGTTTAAAGCTCTGAGTAATTTATCTGGTGTTATAGGTAAGTCCTTAATTCTAATACCCACGGCATCATAAATAGCATTAGCTATTGCTGCAGCAGTAGGAACTGTTACTATTTCTCCAATTCCTTTTGCACCATAAGGGCCTTCCCTATGAGGCTCCTCTACGAGTATTGAATTAATTTCAGGCATATCTAAAGCTGAAGGTATTTTATAATCCAGCATAGATGTATTAATAATCTTTCCTTTTTCATCAAAGATTAGCTCTTCAAACATTGCATGTCCTATACCTTGCATTACCCCTCCTTCAATTTGCCCCTCACAAGTTATAGGATTAATTGTTTTACCCGTATCAGTAGCAGCTGATACTTTAAGAATTTTTATTCTACCGGTTTCGGTGTCAACATCAATTGTGATTCCTTGAGATGCATACATCCAAACTAAGGTAGGAGGTATTTTTACTTTAATATGAGAAGGCAAATTTTCCTTTTTATAATGGTAGAAAGTTCCGCGGCCTAGAAAACTAATCCCTCCGGGATAAGTTTTTTCCATAATTTCACTTATTTTTACTGTTTTTCTAGGATCTTTTGTTACAAAAATTAACCCTTGTTTTAAAGATAACTCTTGTTCATCAGCCTTTAAAATATCTTTTGCTATATTAAAAAGTTGTTTTTTTATATCTAAAGCAGCTTTTTTTACTGCATTCCCTAGGAAAAAAGTAGTTCTACTAGCAGTGCTTGCAGGGAAAAAGGGTGTAATATCTGTATCTGCCGGTAAAACTCTAATATTATCAAAAGGTATGGTTAATTCTTCTGCAACAATTTGTGCAAAAATGGTATTCACTCCTTGCCCCATTTCTATAGAACTAACAAATACATCTGCGCCAAGATCTGAGTTTAATTTTACAAAAGCATTACATCCAGAGGGGGTCCTAGATATTTTATAACCACACGCAATTCCATTACCTTTTACTCTATTTTCTAAGATTCGGTCTTTTCTCTTTCTAAAAATATCCTCTTTTACTTGTAGAAGGCATTTACCTAATCCTACAGCATGAGCTTCCTGTTTTTCGGTAGGGGTTATATATCCTTCGTCAACTATATTTTTTAATCTAATGTCTACTGGATCTATCCCTAATTTCATTGCAATAATATCCATTTGTGATTCATAAGCCCAACAAGCCTGAGCAATACCATAACCACGCCAGGCTCCTGCAATAACTTTGTTTGTATAGACACAATATGCTTCGACTTTAACATGAGGAATTTTGTATGGACCTGTACAACCATAGGATATTTTCCCTAAAACTGTCGGACCTCTATCTGCATAAGCTCCGGTATCGATCATGACTTTTGCATGCCGGGAAACGATAGTCCCATCCTTTTTAACTCCAGTTTTTAATGTGATAATAGCAGCATGTCTTACAGTGGTAGAAGTAAACTCTTCTTCTCTAGTAAGTAATATTTTAACTGGATGGTATTTTATTTTCCAAGCTATTGCTATAATAGGCATTAATCCACTTAATCTAAGTTTTCCTCCAAAACCACCTCCAATATAAGTAGGCGTGATTACTCTTACTTTACTTTCAGGTATTCTTAAAGCATCAGCAATAAGACTTCGACCCCCATATGGAGATTGATCTGGTGCCCAAACAGTTATACTACCATTGGGATTAAATTGGGCAATTGCACCACGGCATTCTATAGGCACATGATGAGAACTATGATCAGTAAATGTATCTTCAAATATAAAATCTGCTTCTTTAAATCCTTGTTCAATGTCTCCATTTATTATTTCTATATGACTACATATATTATTATTGAATACTAGCTTTATGTTAGAGGAGTATCTATAATTATTTGTATTTTCATGAATCAAAGGCGCATTGTTTTTAAGGGCATCTTGAACATTTAGCACAGCAGGTAATAATTGATATTCTACTTTTATTAAATCTAAGGCGTCTTCTGCTATTTCTTCACTAGTTGCAGCTACTACTGCAATTGGCTCACCTACATAACGTACTTTTTCTACAGCTAAAAAAGGTTGATCTGCCATAGGGCTGCCAAAGAAAGAATTTTTAAAATTAGCTGCAAATTCTTTACCTGTAACTACTGCTTTAACTCCAAGAAGTTTTTCTGCATCAGAGGTATCGATATTTAAAATATTTGCATGGGGAAATGCGCTTCTTTTGATTTTTGCATAAAGCATTCCAGGAATTCTTATATCATCAATATATTGGGCGCTCCCTGTAACTTTCTCGAGAGCATCTATTCTTTTTTCTGATTTTCCTATATTTACATAAGTATTCATTTGTCACTCCTTTCTTTGCATCTTTTTGGCAGCTGAATTAATTGCTTTAATAATTTTTGTATAGCCAGTACATCTGCATAAGTTACCAGCTATAGCCGTTTTAATCTCTTCTTCTGTGGGATTTGGATTTGTATTTAAGAGTGCTTTTGCAGAAAGGAGTACTCCTGGGGTACAAAAGCCACATTGTATAGCACCCTCTTCAACAAAAGCTATTTGCAAAGGATGTAATTGGCCATTCTTAACTAATCCTTCCACCGTAAGTATGTCTTTTCCATCAACTTCTATTGCCAACACTAGACAAGAATTAACAGGTTCTCCTTCTATAAGCACTGTACAGGCTCCACATTCCCCAGTATCACATCCTCTTTTTGTGCCAGTAAGACCGATTTCATCCCTAATTACATCTAATAGCAAAACATTTGACTTAACATTAAGTTTATAAAATTCACCATTTATTTTTAAGGTTATTGAATGATCCATAATGTTTTCCTTTCTAGCTGTTAATATTTTTTAAAGCTTTATCTAATGAACGTTTCACTAAAATTTTAATCATTTCTTTTCGATACTCTGCCCGAGAGCGAGGAGAAGATTCATTAGCTGTTATTTCCCCTGCTTCTTTACAAATCATAGATTCTAACTTCTTCCCTTTGACAAAGTTTTCTGCCATTTTAGCTCTAAAAGGTATTGGAGCAACAGAGCCTAAGCTTATTCGTGCATTTGCACATATCTTATTTTTGAGGTCTTCAAGGTTTACGACTACTGCTGCACCAACTAAAGTTTCATCTACTGAAGTTATTTTGGGAAGCCATAAATATGCTCCACCACTATGGTGCGGTAAACTTGGGATTTGAATTTCAGTAACTACTTCAGTTTCCTTAAGTATGGTCTTAAAAGGTCCTGTAAAAAATTTCTCTATTTTTACAATTCTTTCTCCTTCAAAGCTGACTAACTTCAGTGTTGCATCTAATGCAATTAAAGCAGGAAGTGTATCTGCTGAAGGAGATGCATTGCAGATATTGCCCACTACTGTACCCCTATTTCGAGTTTGAAGTACGCCTACTGCAAGAGAGGCTTCAGCTAAAAGACTATATTTTTCTCGTATAACCTCAGAATTTGCAAGAGAAGTATGTGTAACTAGGGCTCCAATTTTTAATCCTTCACTTTCACTATAATTAATATAGTTTAGTTCAGAGATATTTTTTATATCAATTAAATATTTAGGAGATAATTTCCTTTCTTTTAATTGAATTAATACATCGGTCCCTCCTGCAAACATCTTAGCTCGACCTTTATATTCAGCTAAAAAAGAAATTAATTCTGACAAAATAGAAGGATTTAAATATTCGAATTCTTTTATTTTTCTTATCATGCTTGCCCCTTTATAAAAGTTTACTTTTTAAGTGTATGGTTTTACAATCATCAACATTTCTTAAACCATTTAAAATGGAAAGATATATAATGGACGGTTCTTGATAAGGGTTATGATGCTCCTGTTTTTAAACGAGCACCATAACCCTTATATATTAATTATTTTCTATATTTCTTCTCTTTTTGTCTTCTTGCTCTTTAACTTATTTAAAAGTCTTATACTTTCTAAAGTTATTTCTTGATATTCATAGCTTCTTCTTCTTTAAAATACTTATCACAAAACGGACAATGAAAATCTAAGTTTCTTCCTAACATGTTGGGATTAGCAACAAACTCTCCCTTACAGTTAGGACATTTTACTAATACACAAGCGCCCATATTTTATTCCTCCTTTATTATATTTAAATATTAACACCAGTAAGTTGTTCTATCTAGCGGAATATCATTCAGAGTATCTTTATCCACAAAATCCTTCAAATCAATTCGCTTTAGGACATCTTCCGGACACCTGGAGACTGGTGAATACGGTTTACCAAAAGGTCTGGTTGCATCAATTATCATACCTGAGGTTTTGATATCTTCTTGAGTAACTTGTAAAGAGGGGTCTAGCATATTTCCACGTAATATATCTTTTATAATTGAAACTTGCTTATGTGGTTGGACCCTAGTTGCCAGAGCCCATAATATTTCTGTTGGATTAAATACATTGATATCTTCATCAAATACAAATACATTCTTACTATGGTCAAAACTCAAAGCAGCGGCAGCAGCCCGCCCCGGATCCCCAGGAGCCATTTTTTTCATGGAAATAAAGATATTGTAATGAGCATGTCGACCACCTTTACAAACAGCTTTAACGGAGGGCACTGCTTCTCTTACTCTACGTAGGTAAGCTCCCTCTCGGGGCATATCCATCCAAGGCTTATCCCCCTCAGGAGTAATAATAGAAACATACATCGCATCCTTACGACAGGTAATAGCCCTTACTTCAAATTTAAGGCATGAATCGTATCGTTGCGGACCTAGGTAACCCGTAGCTTCTCCAAAAGGACCTTCGGTAATTCTTTCATTCGGTAATAAAACTCCTTCAATAATTATTTCAGCATCTGCAGGGACCAATAGATTATCACCAAAAGTCTCTGAAGGAACAAGGCGTAATGGCTCACCCAGGTATCCACCAATGATATCATATTCATCAGTAAAGAAAGGACCTTTGTACGCTGAACCCATGTTAAAGGCAGGGTGGTGACCAATAATGGTTGCTGCTGGACAGGGCTCATTTCTGTCTTCAAAATCCTTAAAAATTTTCCAAAGATGTCGGGGCGATGAATAAAAACCGGTTAATCTTGGATTTTTCACCTCCATTCTATGAAAAGAAAGATTATATACTCTGCTTTCCCTGTCTCTCACAACAGTCGGCATGACGATATAAGGCCCCCCATCCATATAATGGTGACGAAGAATAGGTAAATCATATAAATCAGCCTCTTCTCCTAGTTGAATAATTTTTTTGACTGGAGCTTCTTCTTTCTTAACTACTACAGGTTTAACCTTTTTTTCTTCCAGTTCAAGACACTTTTCGGCTATTTGAACGCGATCCGTTGTTAGAGGAATATCAAGTACTACTTGAACTTTACTTTGGGATATTAATTCATTCATCAAGACACGCACTTCACTCTTTTCTCCGTGAAGATTAAGAACATTTTCAAAGAGAATTACTGGAAATTTTTTCATTTCATCCAATTTTTTAATAATAGCCGTAACTTCATAATCGCCTGGATTAATTTCCTTCTTAATACGTATAAATTCTCCGGGTAATTTTTCCTGGACATCTTTTATAAATGTTCTCAGATTTTTCACCATATTACATACCTCCTGTTATTATAGTTTTTTATTTTCGATTTTTTACTTAAAAAACATATTAGGTGAAGTAAAACATACTCACTCTATTTATTCAACTCTTCAGACCTATGTTTAGCCAATGTAACTTGGTTTCTCGTCAAGAGTGCTCGGGACAAATAATTCTTCCGGATGGATTAACCGGTCAATTAAACCCTGCTTATAGGAATACTCTATTGCTTTTTTTATGATAAACTCATTATCCTTAAAATTAAATTTCCAGGACTCTTCACCGATCTTCTTCTTCTGTTCTTCTAAAGCATTCATTACAAAACATTGGGCGTATCTCCTAGGGTAGTGCGTCCAACACTTCTTTACATTTGGCGATCTTCGCCAAAATACGCTCCGCCGGAGCGCTCCAGACGAAAATCTTTGGATTTTGGTTGTGATTTTCCAGGTACTCTTTGATGGTTTTGATCAAGGCTGAGACGTTTTGAAAAGAACTGCGTCGTATCCGCTTGTCGGTGATCTCGCGAAACCAGCGTTCGACCAGATTTAACCAGGAACTGGAAGTTGGTGTAAAGTGTAGATGGAACCGGGGATGCCGTTTGAGCCAGGACTTCACTTGTGGGTGTTTGTGGGTAGCGTACTTGTCTACAATCAAATGAAGATCCAGTCCGAAGGGGGTCTCTCCATCTATTTGCTTGAGGAAACGGATAAACTCCTGGTGTCGATGAAGCGGCATGCAGTCGCCGATAACTTTGCCGTCCAGCATACTTAAGGCCGCAAACAAGGTGGTCGTGCCGTGGCGTTGGTAATCGTGGGTCATCGTTCCGCAGCGGCCTTTCTTTAGCGGCAGACCCGGCTGGGTCATGTCCAGAGCCTGGATTTGACTCTTTTCGTCCACGCAGAGAACCAGCGATTTGTCCGGGGGATTCAGATACAATCCAACGATGTCGTACAACTTTTCGACAAAGTGCTTGTCGCGGCTGAGTTTGAAGCTTTTGACCAGATGCGGCTTCAGGTGGTGTTGCTTCCAGATCCGACGTATGGTTGCTTCGCTTAAGCCCTGAGCCTTTGCCATGGTTCGCGTACTCCAGTGCGTCGCCTGGGGAGGCGTGGTCTCTAGAGTGACTTTGACCACCGCTTTGATTTTCGCTTTCGAAATTTTGGGGATACGACCGGGACGGGGCGCATCCTTTTCCAACCCGGCGCAGCGGAAGGACAAAAAACGCTGCCGTCAGAGTTGAACCGTAGGACGGGAAATCCCCAGACGGCAAGCTATGTCGTGGCTGAAGATTCCATCGGCTGCCATCTTTATGATTTGGGCGCGTTGTACCAATCGCAGGGGGAAGCTTTTCCCGTGAGCCCAGAGGCGGATGGTTGCCTGTTCTTGAGGATCTAAAATAATACGTTCCGATATGTTCATTTGAAATAAGCATAACCTACATCCTTTTAAATGTCAAGTTATTTATGACGCACTACACTAGTGGGGATAATGCTATAAATGGACTTTAGAGAAAAACAGGAACGGCCCCAATAAACAAAGATATCATTATTCCAACAAACATATATAGGGGTGCGGGCCATATCCAGACATTTATAAATCCGTCCCTATTATCATTAATTAGCTATATTCTACCTTTCTTTTCTTTACTATAAATAGAATCTATTACTGGTTAAACACACCCGCTAAGACAGACTTCATTGCATCAGCTTGAGCCATCGTATCTTTTATTAATCCCTCTACTACATGACCTTCCAAAGCAGAAATCGGCCTATTAGCTTTTTTACATATTGCAATAAACTCAGGATCATTTAAAGAACTATATATTGCATCTCTTAAAACCTTTAGTCTATCTTCAGGCATCTCTGGAGGCGCAACAATACTTCGATCTAATGTAAAAATGTTTGTAACAGCTGCCACTAAATCTCTATCTTTACCTTCTAAAATATCGACTGCATTGGTTATCCCTTCAATAGCATCTTTTTCATTTGCAAGTTGCAGAATCGCTATTAAATCTTTTGAATTCAATAAACTTAGTAGTGAACTATATGTCGATTCAGTGCCATCTACTTCACCCCTCACGACTGCAAGGCTTGCTTCAGCTTGACCACCATATCCTGGTATCGGATCCATGGGAATACCCAATGCATTAAACAATATAATGCCTCCAAAATAGTCATCACTGCCGATACCTGTATCACTAATTTTTATAGTCTTTTTTGTATTTTTAAGATCTTCTACTGATTTTATTTCACCTTTGGCATTCATGGCCAATACATGGGGTTCTGAAGTAACCCTGGCAAGCCAGGAAAAGTTCTCCAGATCAAATATTACCCCTTCACTACCCCCAACTTGATTAAATACCATCCCAGGTACATTAATAATCCCGATTGTTAAACCGTCTGGTTTGGCAAGGTAAACTGTATTTGTTCCTATTAGACTACCTCCTCCAGGAATATTTTTAACAACTACTGTTACACCTGGAATATATTTTTGAATAAAAGGCGCTAAAAATCGTGCATAAAGATCAAAGCCTCCACCAGGTGTATAGGGGACTATAAAATCCATGTTCTTGTTCTTAAAAAAGTCAATAGCAGATGTTTGCTGAGCGCTCACAACAATTGCGCTACTTAAAAGAATAAATATTAAAAATATACTTACCAAAATTAAATAGTAATTTTTTCTAGAAGAATTCATTAAAATTCACCTCTTTCTAACATTTCTAATAAAATATTTTAAAGATTTTAACTTTTTCAGGAAATATTTTAACTTTAATCCATTAATAACCACCTCCTTTCTCATAAAAAATCCTCCCTATTTAAAAAATATTTCATTCACCCTTATTTACTTCTCACCTCCTCCCAGTTACAATCTTAACTTTTTTCCTTCTCAAGTATCTAAAAACTTAAGTTACTGAAACAACCAATTTAAAAACAAATGTACCTATTCAATAAAATAACCCACTATATAATTGAGCTTTCAATAGTAAACTAAACATAATGTAAATTGCTGCCCAACTACCTGCAGAAACTAAAATGGACATCCTTAAACTTTCTTTTTCCCTAAATTTCAAAAACAGAAAGGTAAACAATGGAATTGCTACGATAAAACCTAATATATATATACCAATTAAAAACCCGATAATCCACGCTACTATATTCAATTCTTTTAAAGATGTTTTTTTAAATTCCTCTTCGGATCTTTTGAAATTCTTTTGTTGTTTCTTTTCATCGCCTACTTCTACTTCAAAAAATGTCTTCTGCTTTAAGGTATTTATTCTCTTGTCTACAGCAGGTATATAATAGCTAGATAAAAGTATTGCACAAAGAATTACCCCTGGTATTCCTACTATTAGTGGAACCACTCGTGCTATAGGGTTATAACCTATTGCAAGAATTACAAAAGTTAAAAAAATTAATAATAGAAAAAGAACAAAGTATATTTCTATTTTTTTATTCGTTTTCATAAGGCTATGTTATCTCCTTACTAATCTTATTTTTTCCTAAAAAAGGTAGCATTATTGTGATTACAGTCATGGCAAGTAATATCAATGTAATAGGCCTTATAATAAAAAGGCCTTTATATAACATTAACGAAAGGTGTAAGTTTCTCTCAGCAATATCACCTAATACTAAACCTATAATTACTGTGGCTCTAGAAAATTTATATTTCTTCATTTGATAGCCAATTATACCAAATATACCAGCTATCACTAAGCCATAAAAGCTCATATCAACAGCATATGTTCCAACTAAGCTAAGTACTATAACAATCGGTACTAACAAAGAAGCTCTTACTTGAGCAATTTTAACAAATTTATTAGCCAGTAATAAGCAAATAAAAACTCCGATTACATTTGCTATAGCTACTAACCATACCATACTCCATGTTAAACTTAATTTTGTAGTTAACATCTGTGGGCCGGGAATTATCCCTATTATCATAAACGCTCCGAGTAGAATAGCCATACCTGAACTGCCAGGAATACCAAATCCTACTGTAGGAATAAGGGAACCACCTTCTTTGGCATTATTAGCAGCTTCGGGAGCAATAACGCCTTCTACTATTCCTGTCCCAAATTTTTCAGGATGTTTTGAGGTTTGAACTGCATGACCATAAGCTACAAAAGCTGCAATAGTTCCACCTAAACCTGGTACCATACCAATAAATGCCCCCAAAAAACTACAACGTAAAGTTAACCACCAATGTCTAAATACATCCTTTATACCCTCTAAAACTCCTACTTTTTCATCTTTATCTAATGCCGTTTCTTGTTGTATGCTCCCACCCTTTATCCCCAAATCAATCATTTCTGCTATAGCAAACAATCCCATCATAACTGGAAGTAAATTAACTCCCTCATAAAGATACATAGTCCCGAAATTAAATCTAACAACACCTGTTATAGGGTCATACCCTATCAAAGAAATTAACAATCCTAAGAGTCCAGCTATTAAAGATTTAAAAAGTGAGCCCTTGCCTACTACAGCAATAAAAGATATCCCAAACACAGTCATCATAAAAAACTCTGGAGGTCCAAATGCCAAAACTATCTTTCTCATGATAGGAAGTGAAAGCGCCAGGAAAAGAGCTCCCAACACACCGCCAACTCCTGACGCAGTCAACGCATTTCCCAAAGCCCTTCCTCCTTGTCCTTTTTGGGTTAAAGGGAATCCGTCTAAAAGGGTAGCTGCATTCATTTCGCTACCCGGAGTATTTAAAAGTACCGCGGTTATAGAACCACCTGTAGCTACTACAGCATGAGCTCCCAGTAAAAAACTCAGAGCTATTTTAGGGTCCATTTTAAATATAAAGGGGATAAGTATGCAAAGACAAAAATTTCCTCCCAAACTAGGAATAATCCCAATAAATAAACCAATTAGTATGCCAACAAACATATACAGAGGTGCGGGCCATATCCATATGTTTAGAAATCCAACCACTAATGATTCTATCATTAATTATACCTCTTTTTTTATTTGAACAGAATCCATCACTTTTTAAATACTTCCATTAGGACAGTCTTTATTTCATCGGCTTGAGCCATAGTATCTTTTATTAATCTCTCTACTACACTATGGTCTTCCCCCGATAAAACGGACACTCTAGTTAAGCGACCATGGTCATTTTTTCGTATTCCTCAGGGCTATTATACCCTATAGAAGAATGTAATCTTTCTCTGTTGTAAAATATTTCTATATATTCAAATATATCTCTTTGGGTTTCGATTCTCGTTTCATACTTTTTCTGATAGATTAGTTCTACCTTTAAGGTCCGGTAGAAACTTTCCATCACTGCATTATCTAAAACAATTCCCTTTGCGACTTATCGAACATAAGATGCCGTTTCTTGCAAGCAATGCCTGGTAACAGTCACTGGCATATTGACAGCCCCGGTCTTAAATGCAGGAGTAAACCCCGGCCAGGCTTTCTCTGCTTAATGGTCATATTTAGTGCCTCAATGACTAAGTCTGGTGTTATCCGATTTTTCATGGACTATCCTATGATTTTACGGGAATACAGGTCCATAATGGTTGACAGGTAGAGCCAGCCTTCCTGGGTATAGAGGTAAGTGATATCGGCCACCCAGAACTGATTGAACTTATTCACACTAAAGTTGCGATTTAAAGAGTTTGCTGCGACTGGCAGTGTGTGCTTAGAGTCGGTAGTAGCTCGGTATTTCTTTTTGGCCACAGCATGAATTCCTGTTTCTTTCATTAATATTTCCACCCGCTTTTTACTCACCTGATAACCCTCTCGTAAAAGTGTCTGATGGATACGGGGACTCCCATAAGTTCGACGACTATTATGGTATATTATAACTATTTTTTGTTTTAAATCCATATTTTCTATCTTTCTCTGACTATTAGGATATTTCATCCAATAATAATACCCAGACCGGGAAACTTCCAGTACCTGGCACATCTTCCTGACACTTTAACCTATCAGTGTGTTCCCGGATAAACCGGAATAAATCTACGGTTTTTTGGTGAAGATGGCCAAAGCTTTTTTTAATATATCTCGTTCCTGTTTGACATCATAAAGCTCTTTTTTTAGCCTTCTAATATCTTCTTCTTGGGGGGTGAGCCTTTGCTTACCATTTCCGGGGAAGGTCAGTTCCCCGTTGTTGCGATATTGGGCACGCCATCTCCTTAGATTACTATGGGCAATCCGAAAGGTCCTGGGCTACTTCTACCACTGTCTTTTCTGATGTCAGACTGTGCCCGACTGCATCTTTCTTAAATTCCTCACTATATTGTCTTCGATTTCCTTCCATGTTTTCTGAACCTCCCTTAATTTAATTATAGCTCTTAACCTGGTGTCCAGTAAAGCGGGGGAGGTTCAGATTTTTTTACTTTAGAGAGGGAAAGTCTGGCCTCGGCCTGAAGACTTAACTTTTTCATAAAGTCTTTCCCTATGTCGGCAAAGACAAACTTCCTCTTTAGTCTCTTTGATTTACCAGTAGAATAGCGATCTTCTTTGCCAGTATAACCTATCCCTAATTTCACCTCTAGTAAACCTTTATCCTTTTTCTTTCTACCTTTTTTCTGTAATTTGTTAGATGAAATGACATTGGCAGTCTCCTTATTACTAGTATTTTATGATTAATTATAGCATGAAATACTAATAAAATAAAGAGTTTTAGCCATTTTTGCTACTTAAGTTTTCAAGGTTCATAGGGTAAATAATTAAATATGTTGATTAGTGTAATCTGTAAAGTTTGGTTAGTTTTTGGGTAGTAACCATAATATTATTTAAAAAGAATTCCACAATTTAAAGGCACTTTTAAGAATTTTTCAAAAGATAGATAAAGCACTATCCAAACCGAAAGAGTTATAAGAACAGAATTTTTCATACTCTGTAAAAATTGAAACTTTAAAATACTAAACAAAAATAATAAAATAGAAGCGTTAAATCCAAAAAAATATGTTAGCCCTACTAATCCGATAAGCCATAAAGATATTATAATTTCATTCTTTAATTTTAAATTGAGTTTCTCTAACTTTTCTGATGTATCTCGAACTCTGTTTTTTTTCAAAATGATCTGATTAATATATTCAATGCCCATTAAAAAAAGTGCAGGTATGCCTATAAAAAGAGGCATTAATCTAGCTTGTGGTGGATAATTTATGGCAGAAACTACAAACAAAATAATTAGTGCGAATAAAATAGTTTCTATAATCACCTTTTCAAAAAACTTCATTATATTGTTACTCCTTTCTTTATTCGTTCTCTCATATGTCCAGATAATAACATAAATACTATAGTTATAGCAATTAATGCTATAGTAATTGGACGTGTAATAAGTTTTATTCCATATATCTGTGTAGCGAGATGGAAATTAACTTCAGCAAGATGCCCAAGAACAAAACCTATCAACATTGGTGCTAAACGATAATCAGCTTTTTTCATCCAATAACCTAAAATTCCGAATATCAATACTAAAATTATTTCTTGAATACGCTGAGTTGCGGCATAGGCACCTAATATACAAATAATCATTACTGGTGGAGCCAACAATTTTATCGGTATATAAACCAATCTTAAGAGCCACTTTATTATTAAAAGTCCAATTATTGAAGCTACAATATTAGCAATAATGACTCCCCAAGCTATAAAATAAACTAAACCAATATTTTCTTTCATTA
>Ga0307379_10005110_pt1 | contig 18444 bp, 16 predicted proteins | sample UN2MG_FD_202237 | JGI IMG/M metagenome (GOLD analysis project Ga0307379, IMG submission 202237) | Soil microbial communities from Risofladan, Vaasa, Finland - UN-2 | ecosystem: Environmental > Terrestrial > Soil > Coastal area > Acid sulfate soil | place: Finland: Risofladan, Vaasa | collected... | reverse complement strand
TGAAGAAGTGTTATTTATACTCTATTTTTTATTTGAAGGTGAAAATGAAAAGGAATTGATTAAATGAATGAAATACCCTACATTCCATTACTTATTTCTGGTGGACCAAATATTGAAGATAATATCTATGTTGCTAATGCAGAATGTTTTGCAGGTTCAAATGATATATTACAACGATATGATTGTATCAATTTTGATTCCAAGATTTTATCTGATCAAAAACCAGCTGTTCTTCTTCATAATTTCCAATACGGTCAAGAGAGTAAAGAAACGATCATTAATTTGGATATCGAAGTTCATTTAACCATAAAAGAAGCTTTTTTCATCTTTTCCAACATTTGTTCCAATATTTATTACTGGCATTATTGGAATCTTCCAGCTGATGATACTTTTGTCAAGAATATTTACAAACAAAATTTCATTATGGAGAAAATTACTGATAGTTTGCTAAAAGTGGTAAAAGATTTCACAAATATCCAGGTTTATACTTACAATTACTTAATTTATATTTATGACCAATTACTTGCAGAACACCTTTCACCTTTGGAACTTTTACGATTAAATGGTGCACCAACATTAGCAATCTTTCATGCCCTTCCATCTGTATCCTCATTTCTAAATACTATTCTTTCTGAGTTGAACAATTTCGAGGATGTTCATGAGAGTAGAAAAATACTCTATCTGCAGTATTTACTCCATTTACATCGTGATTGGTTGGATGATAATCTAAGAAAAGAAATCAGCCTTAAAATTGAGCAATTGAAAAAGTTCGTTTTTAAGGAGTTTTACGAAGTTGAATTGAATAAAACTCTATTTAACCAAACCAATCATAAATCCAACAAAAAAGAGTGAGAAAAATAGGACAGAATATCATAGACCTGAAATAAGAAGCGAGAGTAAAATCTTCTATAATTTTTGTCAGTTATTTGTTATGTAACAATAAAGTAAATTTTTATATCAATAATTATTGAAAATAAAGTATGAAAGGGAATAATCCTTCTGTGTCATTATTTGCAGTCTTATCAAAACCAGTAGCTATTTATCTAATTGACAATGAGCTTATTGGTTTTGAAAAATATCCTGATTCAGAATTTCATGGATTTGATATGCTTTCTGGCTATGTTGATCCGCATTCTACTTATTCTATATTACTTTACCTTTTTCACTTTGAGGGGTTCAAAAAAATAGTTCCATCAAATCTTCATCAATATATTAAAGTTGAAGGAAATGCTAAGGAAAACTCTATTACCACAGAATTGCTTTCTGATTCTTCAGAAAGCCATCGTTTAATTGTAACGATTGAATATAATGATCAACGACCAAAACCAATTAGGTTATATGATTTCTATTATAAAAGTATAAAACTTTCTCATGAGCTTTATCTAACTAATGAGGAAGCTTTTCTATTATTCTCGAATCTCCTTGCTAGCACTTATGTTAGAGATATCATGGATGTAAATAAAGATGATGAAGAAGCTTCCTTTCATAAAATTCTTTACGACAAGATTTCGCATATTAATGATAAAGGATATGCTTTTGTATTTTTGAAAGATTTCTCACGAATTAACGATGAAAATTACCATTTTGAAGATATGTACTATTATATCACTGAATACCTTATCACTTTAAGAAAGAAAATACTTAATGGTAAATGCGATTTGGAACAGCTTCTTCTGCTTAGTGGTGCGAAGATTCTAGTATATCTTGCTGAAATGAGTCAAATTAGTGAATTCATTAAAACTAAATTAGCAAGCCTAGACTCCATAACGATTACTAATAATGAGAAATTAATCATTTTAACATTAATAGATTTATTACGTTCAAAAACAGCTTTTGGTAATTTTATTGAAAGCTATAAAATTTCAAACAGAGAATCTTTGATAACGCTAAGAGAACAGCTCTGGAAACCTTTCCCAGGGAAACTAGAAGATAAGGTTATTGGCGAATATCTTCCATTATTTTTGCAAGAAAATGAATATACTGCTGTTCATGTTATTGATAATAATGTAATTGGTTATCTTTCTTTATGGTGTTCATCAGATCAACATCCAATCAAAGCATTTCTGCATATTCTTGAATTATATTCTAATGATGTGACTCAAAGAGCAATTCCAGAAAGATTTCATAAATGGTTATCTATGGAAAAACCAAATACTGAAAAAATAGACCCATTTTTTAATTTTCTTATAGGAAATGAAGAAATTAGAGTAAAATTAGATGTATCTTTAAAGATATCTGATGAACCGAATGCTGAAGTAACAATCGATAATATTTTATTTGATGAACATGATCTTGACTTAACCTTCAAACTTTCTGCGAAGGAAGCGTTTTATATTTTTGCTAATATTGCTACAAATGGAACCCGCCAATACCATGATTTAATATCCAAAAATAATTATCAATTAACATCTCTTAAAACCCTTGAAGAGTTTTTTACTGAGCAAATTGAATTAGGAAAAACTTATCCTGGTGTAGATTATTGGGTTGTTACTTTTCGACCAATGTTCTATTTTGTTAATGATTATTTACAATATATACTTGAAGAGGTTAAAGCCAATCGAATTTCATTATTTGACATTTTAAAATTTGGTGGCGTACAAGTTATTTCCTGCTTAGCTGGTTATGACTATATTCAGCCTTTCATTTTGAATTGTCTTGATAAGCTTAAGAATTATGAGTCCCTTTCCCGTAATGAAAAAATTATGTATTACACACTCATAAGAGCTATCGAAGGACCAAAAGAGCTTTATGAAACAATTCGTACTTTCATACAATCAAACAGATTTATTATTAATACAATAGAGGACTCACTAAAGGTTGATTTTCCTTATGACGCTCGAGATATAGCTCTAAGAAATTTCAATTCTTCCATCAAAAAAGAAGAAATAGGTGATGACTATAATGAAATCATTCAATTATCAAAAAAAGACTTTCTTGAATTTTTGAACCAACCATTGAAAATTCCTTTCTTTGCTTATTTAGGAAAAAATTCTGTTATATTACTCAACAACGAACTCGTTGGTTATTCACCAGTTCATTCTTTAACTTTTAATGATTTTTTAATCCATAATCTTTTGAAGAAATTATATCAATCAGCGGAGATGCGTAAGATTATTCCTAAAGAACTCTGTGATAACTTTGACTTTCAATCAGATTATCTTCATGAAGAGAGGTTTCACTGTTTATTTGGAAATAATCTTGGAATTGAGAAAACTTGTTTTGCCTTTTCTCTAAGGATTGATGAAAAATCGCGAGATATTTATTTAAATAATTTCTCTTATGGCAATACTCCTGTAAATCAAGAAGTAACTTTATCGTTTCAAGATGCTTTCTTTTCTTTTGCAAATTTACTTATTAACAGTGTCTTTGATAATATTTTACAGTTATTAGAAATGCATGATAAAAAAATTAGTGATATTGAATACCTAAAGAAGCAAATTATAGAGGATAGTCTTTGTTTTGAAGAACGCTTTAAAATGAAAGATCCTAAAAGCAATGCAATGCTTTTTTCCATAGATTATTTAAATTATATTCGGAATAAAACAGAGCAAGGTATACTCTCTCCTTCATATATTTTGAAGGAAAATGGTCTTAGTACAATCATGTGTCTGTGTAACTCCCCACCATTTCATTCTTTAATACTAAACATACTTGATAAATTCAATGATATTGAAAGCTTAACTTTTAATCAAAAACTATTATTTTTTACCTTAATCGAAGATTTACCTTTTAACAGTAAAATTCGCAAACCATTAAAAGAGTTTTATATAAAAAACAAACAACTATTACAGAAACTTGCACAGACTTTCCATAAAGAATACCCATTGCCACCTAAGATAAAACCTCTTAGTAATAAAATTAATTATAATTTTATTCCTGCTGAAGAAAAAATTTCGCGCGAGGATTTTTGGAAGATAATCGCTGAAGTAAAAAGACAAGAATTTAAAATTTTATTAATGAAGTCTTCTGGTTTGATGAAAGCTCAAAGCGATATTCATACATCTTTATCAAATAAAAAGCTGGATTATCCAACTCTAAATATAATACGGTTATTATATGATATAATGAAAAAGGTAGATATCCCTCAATCATCAATAGATTTTGACAAAGAAAAAATAAAATTTGATAATCTCCCTACAAAAGAAACTATACTTGAGCTCATCAAGTACCAATATAAAGATGAGCAATTTAGTACTGATGAAAAAACAGGTCAGAAAATACTATTTATTTCCAAAATAGCTCCTGAAAAGAAAGATTTAGTATATGTAATAGGATTATTTGATTTTAATCAACTTTTAAATAAAATGGATGAATCCATTATCAAACTAGTAATTGATGCTTTATTAGAATTATCTAAAGAAAAGGTATTGATTCTACCACATCCAGCTTGTCCTAAAGAGCCTATGATAGAAGGAATGTTTAATGCTGTTTTTGATAACGCAAATTATGATGATCATATCTATTTGTCTAAAGATTTCTTGAAAAAAGCTAAAGTTATCACCTATGAACCTATTTAAAACTTAATTATTTAATCACCAATCTTTATTCATATAACTAATCTATTATGTAACCTTTCTATTCCAATGCTCTCCTATGATGAATATTATTTCTTTATTTGCTGTATTTTTATATCTTTACCGAACTGGACTGCTAGACCTTAAAGAAGCAGTGTGTGATCTAAGAATCAACTAGTGTGATATTCTTATGCCTATTATTTTTAACCGGATTAATCTATTTCTCTAAAATAATTGAAGTAGTGTTTGTTAAATATCCTTAACAAAGTGTTTATTTTAGTAGTAGGAGAAATTCCTCTTTAGTGAGACCACTTTGTTGAATAATAGCCAGCAATGTTCCTTTAGGGATAGAATCATGCAGAGGTATAATTACTAAATGAGGTTTCCCTTCCCTATCAATTCGAACTAGAGCTCGATGACTTCTCTTACCTTTTATTGGTGCTTCTTGGAAACCAGCTTTCAATAATTTTCTGATCAATTTAGTACCAGAAATCGCAGGTAGTTTTGTCATATATCCATCTCTATCTGACTAGTGAATTTTTGTTTAGAGGAAAAAATTGGTGAGTAATCCTCTAGAAATCCCAGTTCCCTAGCATTCTCAATCCATAGCTCAATTGCTTCTTTTAAATTCTCTAGTGCTTCTTGAGGAGTCCCCCCTGCTGATGCCACTCCATTCTCTGGACATTTGGAAACATAGATCCCTTCTTCTTCCCAAATTAGCGCTGTAAATGTTATTTTTGACATCTTTACTATTCACATGATATTATACTTATAACTTATTTTAAAATCTTGTATTCAAACCATTTTTAAGTCATTTTTATTACTCTACCTAAGTTTCTGAGACTCTTTGGATGAAATGTTCAGCTGGTTCGTACTTACCACCTAAGCGTGTCTTTGCCAAAATGGACTTCTAGACCTTCCAGAAGAAGTGTGTGACCAATGCATCAATAGTTTTTATTATCTATCCTTTGGTTTGGTTGAGTGAAATTATATGTTGGGAGAAGGGTATTTTTTTCATTCTTTTAAGCAGTAGTGCCCATGCTCTTAGTTTTCTTGAGTGGTATGTTCTTATAGTCCTACTTGCATAGATTTTCTTTTTGTTAGTTTTGTAGTCTTTCACAATACTTTAAATTCAATATATAGAAATATTTAATAACTTTAATAACTTTAATAGCTTAGTTGGTATAAAATGAAGGATAATAGTGAATTAACTAAACGTTTCGAGACAGCTATTGAATTAGGAAAAAAAGGAAATGTAGATAATTATGATATTTGGTTAAAGAAACTTGGTATTAATTCAAACAGATTGAGTCCAGAGAAATTTAAATTATTTATTTATGAGAATCCTAATAAAATTGTTGATCGTTTAGATGAAATAGAAGTAATAGCTAAGTTTACAGGTTATTTTATTGAAAACCAAAATATATTATATCATTTAGTGTTATATGGAGTAGAAGGAGTAGGGAAATCAATTTTAATAGAAATAATTAAACAATTGATTCAGAAATATTATAATGAGATTGTTGTTGAAATAATAGATGCTCATAAATTTATAAATTTAAACAAAGATGGTGATATCAAATTTTGGTCCTATTATACGAATATAAAAAACAATAGACCTGATATCCTTATAATTGATTCATGTAATAAATCAAAAAATATAGATGAATATTTGGACAAATTTGCAAAGTTAATGAATCCTGGTTTAATAATTACATTGTGGGATACCTTAACTTGGAATTATTTTAGAGATATAATAAATGATAATCTTCCTATAACAGAAGAAATTAATATTTTACCATTCGATTTAGAAAATACTATATCATTTATAAATGCCATTTCTAATTTTATTTCTGATCATGAATTTTTAATAGATAAGAAATTATATGAAAAAATATGGTCTTACTCTAAAGGCATACCTCTTCTAATATTTACATTGCTTGTATTTTCTCTACAAGAAGCTTATACTATAAAAATAGATTCCATTAATGAAAATATTATAACAAAAGCTGCAAAAAGAATGAATTTGTATAATATTGATAATAAGCTAGACAAAGTAAGTGAAATTCAATATTTAATCTTAAAGAAAATGTTACTTAACATTGATGAAAGAGGAATACGTCCAATCATACTTGCTACGGATTTAAATAAAGATCAAGCAACTATTGCTTATCATATGAATGCTCTATTAAATGAAAAAATAATAAGAAGAGATAAAATTGGCAAGTATACTTTTTATAAAATCCAAAATAATCTTAAACCAATAATCCAGAATAGAATTTCTAGGGGGAATGAATTTCTTGACTAGTTATGAAATCTATGAACTTTTATTTTTTGATAAATTAGATATTAATGAGTTAAAGAAAATAATTTCTATTAAGGTTTTTTCTAAATCAAATTTAGATTTGAAGGAATGGGTAAAACCAAATTCTTTTGGTGAATTAAACAATAGTATTTTCTTCATATTTTGTTTTCAAACAAACTATCATTATCCTGGTGTTGATGAAGATAAGATTACTATTGCACGTCAAGATGTCAATATAATTGTAATTAATGGCAAATATCTTGCAATTGGTACAGGTAAGAAATATGCTTCTGATTCTTGTATCCGAATGAAATCAATTAATTTTCTACAAAATGAAATATTTGGTAAATTTCAACATAAAAAATTAGAACTAAATGATTCGGATTTTAAATGGATTTATGAGAATTTTGGAACTATTCCAGGTATAAGAATTGTACCTTTAAGTGCAGATGATGTTGACAGTGTGGAAGCTGCAGCTTTAAATGTGAAAGGCTCATCATTTTGTAAGAAATATATATCTAATCCTATAAAGAAAATAAAAATATATATTGAAGATTTAAGCACAAAGGTAACTTTTAGTGAAAATATAACTACAATAAATAAAAAAACATTTACAATAAAAGAAGACATTTCTGTATTAGAGTTTTTGTTAGATCATATCTTTAGCCAAACTATTGTGAAACGTAGATCTGCTCAATTGCATTTATCATACATTGATAATAATAAATTAGTTGCAAAAGGAGGTGATAAAGATAGATAAGGGAACAACATTACACGACAAGAAAGTTCGTGAGACAGCTAATCGTTACAAACGTGAAGGTTGGTCTGTACAAGCTGATATAGCTGGTTACAAAAGCCCCGATTCGATTGGTAAATATAATAGAGTGCCAGATGTAGTTGCTAAGAAAGGGAAAAAAATTAGGATATTCGAAATTGAAACTCCTAAAAGTATGAAAATTGATACTTCTCAAAGAAGAACCTTTAGTAAACATGCTGCTATGAATGAGAATACAACATTCAAAACATTAGTAGCAAAGAAACCTCGTAAGAGAAAGAAATGAGTAGTAAAGTTAGTCAATTGATCTGCAATATCAATGACTAACCTACTCTTACCAATATTATGGTGGTAATATAAATATGTTAAAATTTAATAAAATTTGTGATATAAAAAATAAGGGTTTGAATGTTGAATATCATGAAAAGAAGAAAATAAATCTTATTTATATTAAGGGAATGTTCTTTTTCTTTTTGATATTAGTTTTATCAGTATCTGTTATACCTGTAAATTCAGTTTCAAATAATGATACCTCATTATATGAGTTGAACTCAAGTATAGGTATATCTTTGAAAATTAATTTTTCGAAAAACCAAATTAGAGATAACAAAGAACAATATAGTTTTCAGATCGTAATAGAATTTGATTATACGGAATTTTCACTGGGTGGGAATAAGTTTAATTTGATGATTTTTGATGAATTATCAAATCAAATCGGATATAATAAAACTATGAATATTCCATCTTTTGATTACAATCAAAAAATAAACCATAAAGAATTTTTATTAAATTATTCTATTAATCCTTCTTCATATCAGCTTGGCGAACACAAAATTATTGCTATATTAGAACTTGAAACTGTTGAAATGCTGAGTGATGTTCATATCTGGAATTTGATTGAAACGAAATTTTGGTTCAGACCATGGTTTATTGTAATAGTTATTATCATTATTGTTATTGTAATCTTTGGAATCATAATATACAATAAAAAAAGAAAGGAAAGAAGGTAAGTAAATGAGAAAATTGCAATCCAGTAATATTTTCTACATCAAACAATTATATCAGAAATTAAATTCAAAAGAAAAAATTCAATTTCATACCTTATCTATTTTATTTACTTTACTTCTATCTGTATTTTTAACTACTATTAACCCACTTATAACATACGATGTTTTGCAAAATTACTCTAATAAAAATAATGAATCATTTGGTGAAACGAATCTTTTGAATTCTGGTTATTCTCAATTCACTCTTCAACAAAACACATTTAGTAACTATTCAACTATTGTAACACCATGGTTAACTGATAATTGCTCCAAATATGCTTTTTTAGTTCAAATATGTATTGTTAATTTATCAAGTATTACAATGAATAATTCAATTAAAGCTTACTCAATTTATTGGGAGATTGTTGATTATGATGGAAATTATTTAACAAAATCTAATGTTACAAGGGTAAATTTTTCTAGAAATGAGAATGATAATACCATACTTAAATATAAAATAGCTGTTTTTGTAAATGAAAGCTATAGTTTATGTTCTTTTAATATTAACAAATATTATACAATTCATTTTGGTATCAATAATAACATTGAAGATTCATTACCACTATCACCTTTTGATCCTGATTTTATTGATAATCCATCTATTAGAATTTCAAATATAGCTAATTATTTGGAATTAATATTTGCACCAACCAATATTTATGAATCAATTCAAATGGTAAAGAAATTAGTTAGTTATATTAAGAAAAAGAAATTTTCTCAGAAAAAATTGGTTGAAAAAACAAGTGAGTTTGATAAATATGGTCCCTATATATAATAATAAGAAAAGTAGTGATAATATGTGGTCAGAAGAGTTACAATTAAAAATACTAAAAGATGTAAATGTCAAATTTTCTCAAAGAATTATTGCTTTTGATTTTGAAACTAAAGTTTTACAAGAAACAGATTTTCTTTCAAATGAAACAATTTTAGGTATTAATGTAGCTAGAAGATTATCATCAGATGAATTAGAAAAAACTAGTTTTATTTTAGAAGAGGAAACATTGGCTTCCCAATTTAAATTACTCAAACAATTTTCTGATTTATTACTTATATGGAAACCATTGGTTATTGTTGGTTATGGTATTCGTTTCTATGATCAACCTTTATTAGCTATTAAAAATCAATTATGTTTATCACATAATCAAAATGCCTATGGTATAAAGAATGTTGTAAATGGTGCTATTTTCATTGAGCTTGCAGATTTATCTACATATGTTTTGCTTAAGAATTATAATGAAAAAAGAAAATATATGAAAATGACTGAAATCATGCAACATAAGCACTTTTCAAATCTACCTTTTATAAAAACTAAAGAATTCTATTCTAATTCCTTCAATGATAAGGGAAAAAGAATATATGAAGATTGGAAAAATAAAGATAGAAAATTCCTAGATTACTTAGATGGAGAAGCTTACAATCAGCTTTTAATAGCAGAGAGAATTATCGAAACTGAACTAAAGGTGAAATAATTATGGGTACAATTTTTCTTGATATTGAAACAACTGGTTTAGATTATGTAAAAGATGAAATTATTACTATACAATTGAGAGATGGTAATTATCCTATTGAAATTTTTAAATCATGGGAAAGTGATGAAAAAACTATTTTAGAGAATTTTGTTAATCGATTAGTTGAAATCCAAAAGTCTGAATTTACCTGGTGTGTTGGATTTAGTACATTAACTTTTGACATACCTTTTCTAATGTCAAGGTGTTCTCATTATAACATTGAAACGCCTAAGAAATTAATTGAGATTTTCTACAGGAATCTTGCTCATTGTGATTTAAAACAAATTTTGCTACCTAATAATCAATGGAAATTCAAAGGATTAAATTGGGATTATTGCCTTAAAATATTTGGTCATCCTACTAAGGTAGGTTTTGGCAATCAAATTCCAATTTGGTTTAAAGAAAGGGAATATGAAAAAATCATATCATATATAGAGAGTGAATTCCAGCCTATGTCATCATTATATTGGGAACTACGAAATAAAATGAAGGTAATTCTAGAATAACATTTTATAAAATCAACAAACTTTTAATTCAAAAAAGATAGTTTTAGTATATAAGGTATATGTGGATGAGAGAAAATGTTTCCAACAAGTAATTTTAGTGAGATTTATACTCTATTAAATTGTCCTGCAAAATTATATCTTCAACTTATCGGTGCAAAATCTGAAATAACGAGAAAATATACACCTCGTAAAGTAGATAGCTATCAATTGGGTTTAGAAGGTGAGAGTGAGGTTGCTGAAGGGTTCATTCCCGAAATTGATTATACTTCACCAAAAGAGGTAGAATCTTCTGTTAAGGAAGTGCAAGAGAAAATAGATTTTCCTGACTTCATTAGTACATTAAAGTCAGAAATGAAATCAACGGCTATAAGAATTAAAAATGAATTAAATAATCAAAAAGCAATACTTTCTGAACCTAAGATAACTGAACTTGCTATGAAGTTAAAGAAGGAGTATGGTATTGATGCATTACTACATAAAGTTCCTTACACTACCGTTCCACATCATCTTAATGGGATTATAGATTTTTTAGGTCTGAATGAAAATAGAGAATTTATTGTTATTGAAGCTAAAAATAAGAAAAGGATTGAGCGGAGAGATTTAATTAAATTAGAATATTATGTTTATGGTTTACCCAAAGGTTATAATTTTACTAAGATACAACAACATTCTTTTGAACTAATGGGTCAGCTATATCCCGCAAAAATACAATCCCATCTAGTAACAGCAGGGACATATAATTTTCTAAGATTTAGTTTATTCAAATTAGAACTCAACATTAGGCATCTTATTACTCGAAATGATGATATAAAGACTAAATTTGAACAAAAGTATACAAATTATGATGGAATTGCTAAAGAAATTCCCGAAATAGTTGAACTTATAAAAATGAAAAATGAGTTTGAATCAAAATTAAAAATATCAAAAGATGACTTAATTGATACAATGGAATATATAACGAAAATTCTTTCTAAAGGAGTAAAAGATGGAATAATTGTTAATGTAAGAGATGGTTCAATCCTTGAATCGAACGTAGATATCAACTTTGATGAAAAAATAAGGAAGATATGGGCTGTGAAGAAAAATATTAATTCCAAAACATTTGTTTGTGAGAAAAATAAATTTTCATGTAGCAGTTGCAGTTATAGACATCAATGCAATACTACGATTAAAGAAGGAGATTTACATGAAGATGTTCAATCAATAACTTCTATAGCACATAAAGGTTTTTCATTGCTAAATTACCATTGTGATGATATCACAAATCGATTATTCTTAGGTTCTGATCCAACAGATTGGGATAAAAGAACTCGTATTTCAATGTTAAGCTTAAGAGTTGATGGTGTGGAAAAAAATACTCATGATCTCTTAGAACCAATTTTATCAAATAGTGAATGGGGTTATGAACGCTGGTATTCTAGTAGACCTCGTTGGAAAAGCTTGTTTGTTGATGCTGTAGTTTCAAAAACTCTTGAAAAAGAACTGCGATTTTGGGGGCATTAGAATTTATCAGAAAGATGTTTTGCAAAAAGTATTCCAGCTTGTGTCAATTGGATTTTTATACTACGACCATGTTGTAATGGAAGCTTTCAAAACATTAGTAATAGTTAAAGCAGTCTTTTAGTTTGAGCTTATAGGAAAAATAGACTTAGATGAATTGTAAATCAATTATATATTTTCATATTTCTTCTTATAATCTAATAAATTATGAAGATATTTTATAGTATGTTTATTCTTTCAATAATCCTAGAAGGTTTTGTATATTTGTATATTTCTTTGTTCGAGGACTTCTTTTAGTATAATATATAGTTGGTGTATCCCAATAAAAGCTAGCTTCAGGATTACCTATTAGTATAGATGGTCTATTCTTTCTGTTGATATATTTTTTATAAATATCTTTTTTCCATACTTTACAATCTTTATTATTATTATGTTTATGACCAAAAATAGGTTCATGATATAATTCGTAACTCTCATCTTTCATTATAGTTTCAAGTTCAGGTGATGCGTGCTCATTTTTTGGTTCAAAGATGTCACCATATGGATTAATTCTAGCATTTTTTATGCTTCTTGTTTTCTCACCAATTTCTCCCCATACTTGACTATACGAAAGATAAGCTTTCTTAACTTGCATTAAATATAGTAAGTAGTTTTTCTTTGATTGTAATTTCGAATGTGTAAAACCAGCAATCCACACACCAATCCAATCCTCATGAGCTCTTCCAGCTCTCATAAAATGTTTACATGTTCCAAGTGTGATATATTCACTTTGAAAATTTGGTCCACAACCATATTGATAGAACCTATTATCTTTTAGATTAATAGATGTTAATATATAAGAATAAGTAGTATCTCTCTGATTCACTAACTTATCTCTTAATCCATCCAAAGATAGATTTTTTATAAATCTTCCTTCTTCAGGCCAATTTATATTATTAGCTTGATCATTTTTAGATTTACATTTTATATTATCACATTTTTTTGACAATTTAATTACCTACTTACAATCTTTATAGTTTGAATTTTTTTTTTAAACATTAATCTTTTGCCTTCTCTATATCCCATAATCTTTTTAGATCAAAATAATTAATAATTGATTGTTTTTCTGTTCTAAAATTAGGCAATTTTGAAATTATATTCTTAAAATTATCAATTACATTAATATTATTAGATTCTAATAACTCTCTTCTATCAGCACTTATCTCATTCCATATAACTATGAAATTTGAGTAATTCTTACCAAGATATTTTTCATCATTTTTAATTAGAATCTTTGCTTTTTCGTGTATTCGATTTATAATATCTTCAACCTCAAAATGATGCTCCTTTAAATCTAATTTACATTCAAAAATTGAAATGTTTGTTTCATCTAGGCTAACAATAATATCTATTTCAAAATAATCATGCTTATTTCCCTTTATAACAAAATAACCTGTATCAGTAATTTGATAATTTTGATTTTCTCTTAACCATTTTCGCACCATATCCTCAAATATACGTGATTGTTGAGTTTTGATAATTGCTAATATCTTCTGTTCTTCTTCCAATAGTGCTGAAACAATTGGTTTTCTGGGTAAAGAGTCTTCGAAATTTCGCAACTCTTGAAAAGATAGACAGCGATTTGAAATATATTTCATGAATTTGTTATACTCAATCTGTATTTCTTCCAGAATTATGAACTCATTTTCTTTTAATAAATTGAGCTCTTTAAAGAATTCATCAATGTACTCCTTCTTCCCATCCCCAAAAATATCAAAACACCGGTGAAAGAGAATCCACCCTGTCCTATAATAATTTCTATTATACGAAGGTAAGAAAGCGAAACTATATGTATATTCAATGCTTTTTCCAAAAGCTCTTTTAACTGGATGTTTAATTATCATCACATTGATATTTTTTTCATTATCCATCATAGATTCAATATTGGCTATAAATCCTTTAAGAAAAGTAATGAATAATCTAGCTCCATAAAAGGATGCATCCCCTGAAAATCCATTTACTTCAATAGGCAACCAAGCAAAATCAGAATCTAGTTTCATTATTATCGATTCATCATCATTCTTTCTGGTATAATCAGGATCTTTGATTATATTACTTTCAAGTACCTTACTAAAATATTTATACCCCTTTTTTTCATTATTTGTTACAATCTTAAAGCTAGGTATGTAGTCATCATAATCCTCTATTTTTTTGTATAGTGGTCTTATTATCTGATTGTAATTTTCTACATAATATTCATTTTCAATTTTATTCCAGTAATCTCTGATTATTTTATTATCAAAATTCTTATTTCGAATAATCCTACTTAATTTCTCATCAATTATATCTGTCATATTTTTGACTTTCTTAGTAAAAAACAATTTTTTTCCAATTATACAATACCAGCAATATTGTAGTGTATATAAATAACCTTTGAAAATCATCCCTCTATAATAATCTGTTAAATGCTTTAGTTCAAAATATTTTGAAATGATAAATGCATTTGGCTGAATATAATATTTAAAATCCATAGGATAACCTAAAGAATGCATTTGATCATAATTGGTATTAATGAATTCGCATGTTTTTAACTTCAGTAAAAAATTTTTCTTAGCTTTATAATTTGTTAATGTAAAATTCTTAAATAAATTAGAGATAATTTTTAGTAAATCTCTAACTTCATCTATTTTCTCATTGAATGAATTGTAATCTTTTGCTTTAAGAATTTCTTTTGTAAAATGAATTTGGTATTTCAAGAATATAATTTTATTACAAGTATTTGGTATATCCATTAAATCTTCAGGTTCTGGAAAAGGATAGAAAGGATGATCGCGATAATTTTTAATTCTAGTAAATTTGTAATCTTCTTGGAGAAAAGGAAATTCACAATTCGTGATATTATCCAATATTTTCATAATTATTGAATAAATAAGAATTTTATAACCTTCAAAGATATCTACAAATTCTTCTAAATTATGATGCTCTTTCAACCAATTATGAAATTTGTTAAAGTCTAAAATCTTTTGTAACAAATTTGCTGATGCGAAAATTTCATCAATTAATAAACTATTGTATTCCTGATTTTCATTGATTATACCAAAAGTCATTAGTCATCCTTTTCTGAAATTTTTATATAAAACCAAATTACAAATATTATAAATATTAAATTTATTTGAATATATTTAGTATTTCCAATTTAAAGATAAATTAAGAAGCTTTTATTTATTTCATTCTGATTACTTCATTTATACAACTCTTTAATTTTATCGAATATTTTAATGAAATTATTTAGTGTTATTTCAGTTAGCTTGAAATCATCTAGTAATGCTTTATTAGCAAATTCCTTTGAAATAAAAGCTTTATCTTTTTTCACTTTTTTCCATTGATTCCACTCTTTTTCCGAATAAATTTGGATTCCATTTTTCTTTCTATCACTATCTGAAAACAAATCCTCAATTGATTCGGTATCATTTTTTCCTACAAATAGAATCTTTCTTTCTTCTATTCCTTCAGAGATTAGCATTTCGTATGTTTTATTTGTTCCCTTTCTATCAAGCAAAATACAAGTCTCATAACCCCATCCTGTAAGTATAGATAAGAGATAGGGTATTTGTGTGTGACCAATACCTGGGATAAATGAAATATCTTCAGGGAATACATAATTTTTGTCCTTCATTAGATATTCAAGAACTGTCGTCAAATAGTAGTAATCACTAATGCCCTCAACAAGAATATTAAGTTTATTTGAAATTGTAAGAACCTTACTTAAATCTAAACCAATAGCTGTTATGATTGGTGTTAATGTATCATTTGTTGATTCTTTATTGAAACTATTTACAATTTCTGTTTCCAATAAATCATCATTTTTAACAACTAATCTTATTCTAGATAGCTTATTTGGATTAATTAAATATGGTGAATGTGTTGAGAAAATAATTTGATTTTCTTTTGAAATATCCTCAAGTATGTCTAAAACATCAATTTGCGCTTTTGGATGTAAATATGCTCCTGGTTCATCTATTAAAATAATATTTCTTTCACCTTCACTTTCACTGTTTAGTCTTAAAAAGAAATTTAGAAACCATTGTAATCCTTTACTTCTTTGATTTGGTCTATAATTTGTATCACCATCTTGATCATATATCCAAATATAGATGTTATTATCATCAGCATTAACTTTTATCTCAATTGGATCTTGATTCCAGTATTTTCCAAATGAACTACTGCAGACTTTAGATGCTTTACGAATTATATTTTCTCTATCTTGATATTCTGTATCACTTAATTCACCTATATCAATATTAGATAATCTTAGTAAATCTTTTACTATCTTAATTCTACTTTCTTCATCTTCTTCATTATCCTCATTTAGCAATTGTGTATATGCTACCTTTGAAGGTAATATATCTTCAAAAGACTTGAAAATTACAAATTTAGTGACTAGACTAAATATTGTATTAATAATATTAAAGGAGATATTTTGCAAATATTCAATCTCTTTTATTAAATTAAGTAATTCTGAAAAATCATTTCTTATTGTTTTTACTTTAGAATCTTCTTCAGGACTTATCTCAATTCCTAAATCCACTATATTATATTTTAAATTATCTCGGTTATACAAGCCCTCAATAGATTCTCTTATTGCTTCAATTTCTTCTAATTTAATGTTCTCAAGAAGCAAAGTATTTTCCTTCGATTCATCAATTAATTCATTTTTTACTAATTCAGTTAAATTATTATGGTATTTATCCAATAATTTTGTATTTACTTTTTGAATTTCATTTAAAATTTTTGAGTCAAAATTTTCTCCACTAATGAACCTTTCATTATCTCCTTTTTTACTAATCCGGATATCACTTACATTTTCTATAATATTATTTGTGAAAAATTTCCCTATCTCTAGATTATTAGATTTAAGATTTTCATTTATTTTACGAATATCACTTGTTTCCAGCTCAAAAAATCCATGTACTTCTGGTATCTTTAATTTATTATTTTTGGGATAGTCACTTACTAAAAAATTAGTATTCCTATTTAACATAACAAGTGCATCAAGTATATTTGTTTTACCTGATTCATTTTTACCAGCCAATATTGTAATGTGCTCATCAATGTAACAGTTTACTTCATTGATGGATCGGAAATTTTTAATCAGAAAACTCTGTAATATCATTCCTATTTCCTCTTATATTTTCATAATTAATATTACTTAATATTTTATAATTTATTCGTTTAAATAAAATGATCCTCTTGATTTTATGGATGTAGTGTGTGACCAGTAGCATTAATTTAGTTTGTTAATATTAAGCAATTTAAAATGCTCAAGGTGATAAGTTATTTCCTCTAATTTGTTATTTATCCATATTTTTCTGATATTATTATCAAGTTCGCCAAATTCTATAGTTGCATAATGAATTTTTCTATGACAATTAGCACACAAATTAACAATGTTATCTATTGAATCAGAACCTTCTTCCCCAATTGGTTTTAGATGATGAACTTCTGAGTAATATTCAAGACTCTTTTTCATAAAGCTAAAATGACATATTTGACATTTATTTTTGTATAATTGTTTTAATTTAGTTATTAACTTAGAATTTCGCTTGTATAAGTTAACAATAGTTTTTTTCTTTTCAGGAGTGATCTTTTCATTTGAAATATCATTTAACAATGCTTGAACATCTTCATTTTCCATAATAAAATCTCTTGTGTTAGAATCTATTTTCTCCATAAAGGAATCCAATGATTTATTTATTTTATCAGTGATATAATCCGGAAACCATTCTTTCTTAACTTCGATATTATCAATGATAATCCAAGTATTCCTGTTAAAAATTCTATTTGGTTGTATAAACTGTTCTAGATGTGTGGCATTTTTCAAGTAAATTATTGTGTAATAAAATGTATTCTTTGCTATAAGTGATTCCCAATAATTATCTATTTTATATGTGGTGAAATTTATTGTTTTCTCTCTTAAACTCTTAATATCACCATCTTTTACAATACCATTCTCAAATGAATCAATTTCAGCATACATAATTATTGGACCATTTATCCATTTTAACCAAACCTTTTCTCCAATATTGAGTTTAGAAATATCTATAGGATTTCTTCTAACATTAGTTTGTATGATAATATCAAATATTGGTATTTCATATGTTCCTGCAAAATTTTTTGGTTCTCTTATAACTATATATTCCTTTTCGAACATAAAATAACACCTATTCCCAATTTATGTACTTTAATATTATTTAAAAAATTAATTAAAGTAACAAAATTGTTTTCTCTTAAGGAAGTGTATGACCTATTAT
>Ga0307379_10005108_pt1 | contig 18449 bp, 20 predicted proteins | sample UN2MG_FD_202237 | JGI IMG/M metagenome (GOLD analysis project Ga0307379, IMG submission 202237) | Soil microbial communities from Risofladan, Vaasa, Finland - UN-2 | ecosystem: Environmental > Terrestrial > Soil > Coastal area > Acid sulfate soil | place: Finland: Risofladan, Vaasa | collected... | reverse complement strand
CACGCCCATCTGTTTCCTCGCGTAGCTTCTTTAATAGCTCATCGCGATTCTGTATCTTTACGAGATCCCCCTTCATACGATTATTTAGTTAGATCTATTATATCTATTTTGTCGTAGAACTATAATGATGTGTATTTTCAAAATGCTGCAAGAAGATACTTATAGAATAAAACCCAATAATATGCATCAGGCGAACAAGAATGAATTCATTTTAGGGCGAATTTCGGCAAGCTCTGGCCGAGGATCAATAATCGAGAGATATAGGGAGGTTTTGAGAACGGATCAGAATTTAACTCATGATGCTGAGCTGGACTGTGTGGGCCTCTTTTGCCCCATGCCCATCGCGAAGACCAAGGAAGAGATTGAGAACATAGAGGTAGGACAGGTCTTGAAAGTAGAAGCTGACGATCCTGCTGCTGAGGAAGACATCTCCCGCTGGGCAAAACGAGTGGGCCATGAGGTCGTCCGGCTTGAGAAGTCCGGAAATATCATCACCTTCTGGATAAGAAGAAAGAAGTAAATGAGCTGAATAGTACAAAATATTAACAGTGTTTGAAGAGATATGGATGAGACAATTGGCATGAATGCAATTAGCATAAAATTCAAAAAATAAATTGAAATGATGGTGATAGTATCATGAGCAAAATCCTTTATGTTCAGACCAGTGGCCTGGATACGCCGGAAAGACTTTACGCGCCCTTTATCCTGGGCATGACCGCTCGGGCGATGGACGCAGAGGCCTCCATCTTCTTCATGATCAAGGGCATCACCGCTATGAAAAAAGGCGAGGCGGAGAAGATCAAAGTAGGAAGCTTTCCTTCCCTCAAAGAGGTCATCGACCAGGCACTGGCGGCAGGTGTAAAGATGTATATCTGCGAGCAGAGCACTCAGCTCCTCGGCATTGCCAGGGGAGACTTCATACCTGAGGCCAAGATCGCAGGCGCAGGAACTATAATCGATCTGGCGCTTGATGCAGATTCGACTATAAGCTTCTAGGTGCTTATTGATTGCAGCAATGGCAACCTGAAGAGCCTGGACAATTTTAGTGGCAAGAGGCAATTATGTGTGGAATTTATCTCGACTACCAGTCTACGTCTCCTGTGGATCAAAGAGTCGCCGAATTTGCAGAGCGCTATCTTTACAGCGATTTTGGCAATCCTTCTGCTCTGCATTCCCGGGGCCTGGCAGCAAAAGCCGTTTTAGAGGAGGCGCGGGCAAGAGTTGCAGAGCTGATAAATGCAGAAGGCCCGGAGACCATCGTCTTCACAGCAGGCGTCAGCGAGGCTAACAACCTGGCCATCCGGGGAGCAGCGCAGAGGAACGCAGCAAAGGGCAAGAAGCTGCTGGCCAGCAGTATCGAGCACATCTCCGTGCTTAATCCCATGAAGGATCTGAAAAAGGGAGGCTTTGACCTTGCCCTGGTGCCGGTGGACAGCACGGGCATTATCGATCTGGCGGCCTTAGGGGGCCTGCTCTCCAAGGAGACCGTCCTCACATCGGTGATGTACGCCAACAGCGATATTGGAACCATTGAGCCCATAAAAGAAGTGAGCGATCTTGTGCACGAGAAAGGGCTCTTCCTGCACGTGGATGCTACCGCAGCGGCAGGTAAGATTGCGATGGATGTGCAAAAGGACGGCATTGATCTGCTCACTCTATCCTCAAACGATCTTTACGGGCCACAGGGAGCGGGCGCTCTGTACGTGCGCCCTGGCGTGCGCATTCAGCCGGTGATTTTTGGCGGCGGCCAGGAACGGGGCTACAGGCCCGGCACCGAGAATCTCTATGCTCTGGCAGGATTTGGTGAAGCAGCAAGGTTAGCGAAGCAGGAAAAGGCAGAGGAAAGCTTGCGATTGCAGGCCATCCGGGATGGGCTGATCAAGGAGATGCTCAAGATCGAGGAGTCGTACCTCACCGGTCACCCGACGCGGCGCCTTCCGCATCATGCCAGCTTCCGTTTCAGCCGCATTGAAGGGGAAAGCATTCTCCTCACCATGGATGCCATGTTCAATATTCAGGTATCCACGGGCTCGGCCTGCTCCTCACGCACACTGGAACCGTCTCATGTGCTTTTGGCCATAGGCTTAAAGCATGAAGAGGCGCATGGCTCCATGGTCATGACGCTGGGCAGGCACAACAACCTCGACCAGATACCAGCTATCGTCAATGCAGCGAAAAAGACAGTAGAAAGGCTGAGGGCCCTCTCTCCGCTTTAAAAGGTGAAAATGATATGGCACAGATAGGTTACTCCAAGAAAGTTATGGAACACTTCATGAACCCCAAAAATGTAGGGGTGATCGAGAACCCGGACGGATACGGACAGGTGGGAAATCCGGTCTGCGGCGATCTCATGGAGATATTCATCACCGTCAAGGAAGACAAGGTAGACGACATCAAGTTTCGCACCTTTGGTTGCGGCTCGGCCATAGCCGTTTCCAGCATGGTCACGGAAATGGCCAAGGGTAAGACGCTGGATGAGGCCATTAAGATCACCCGCAAGGATGTGGCTGACGAGCTGGGGGGCTTGCCGCCTCAGAAGATGCACTGCTCCAACCTGGGGGCGGATGCGCTGCATGCGGCCATCAAGGACTACTGGGTGAAGATCGGCAAGATCAAGCCGGAAGAGGCAAAGCCCGAAGAGGAGAGTCACGAGGGCGAAGAAGGAGGAGTGTGTCCAACTTGATGGACGCCATCAGTACTTTTTTGGCTTAATCAAGATAATAGGTCGTGAATAGTTGCGGGTTGGTATTTGGATCTATTGGAGAAATCAGGATCGTTAGATATTGATTTTCTCAAGATAGCACTTGGTGGGGTGCGTTCATGGAATCACTCTCCGTAAACGAGTTCAAAAAACTCAACCTTTTACTCGATCACAACCAGATAATGTGATTAGGAAATATTTTTAGAGCATGCTGACCTGATCTTGCGGCCCCTCGCACTCGGACTCGCGGGTTCTTCCACATATGAGCGCCGGAAATTTGGGTCTTCTAGGTTAGGCCACCGGAAGCATCGTCTCTGGCCTCGGGCCCGGTTAGGCAATGCTCGGGGCGCATCCCATCTGATTGCTCATTTTTCTTATTAATATAGTTATTAATATATAATAATTCAAAAGATACTCTAGAAACATTTATAGCGTATATGGATGAAAGTGTTCTTAAAATGGCATCTATTGTGGGGGATTAGTCCATTGAAATTAAAATCAGTCCGAGTAGAAAACTACAAATGCATTGATGATTCGAACGAGTTCACAGTTGAAGATGTTACCTGCTTAGTTGGGAAAAATGAATCTGGTAAAACAGCGCTTCTTCAAGCACTATACAAACTCAAGCCAGACATTTTAGTAGATGGCAAATTCGATCCTCTTAATGAATATCCCAGACGAAAATACTCTGCTTATAAAGAGCGATGCAAAACAAATCCAGACAATATATTAACAACCTGTTGGCAGATCGAAACAAAAGATATTGATTCGCTATCCGATATTATTGGATGCGAGTTCATGGAAAATAAAATAATTAAAGTTACTAAAGGTTACGATAATGAGATTTATTGGGACATAGACTATATAGATGAGAGACAAATAATTGAAAAATATATTCATTCTGCAGGATTAAGTGAAGAAGAACGTACTTGCTTAAATGTCTCAAATACCATTGAGCAGCTGATAAAAGATCTTTTGGCAAATCCTTCACGATCCGAAACCCAAGAAACATTATTAATTAATCTTCAAAATAATTTCTCTCAGGAAGGCTTTGAGGAAACAATAATTTCTAGATTAAATGATGTAATACCAAAATTTTTATATTTTAGTAGTTATCAAAAACTGCCTGGCCAAATATCAGTAGATGATTTAATTAGTAGACAAAACAAAAAAGAGCTGCGACAAAATGATAAATGCTTTCTGGCATTGCTTGACCTTGCAGGGACTAGTTTAGAGGAGTTAAATGGGGCAGGCCGTTTTGAGGAATTAATCGCTGAATTGGAATCGATCTCAAATCGGCTCACTCAAGAAATATTTACCTACTGGACTCAGAATAAGCATTTAGAGGTTGAGTTCAGGCTTGATATTGCACGAAATCAAGATCCAGCTCCGTTCAATAAAGGAAACATCTTTCGAACTCGAATAAAAAATACCCGGCACGGAATTACAGTAAGTTTTGATGAACGAAGTGCAGGATTCGTTTGGTTCTTCTCCTTCCTTGTCTGGTTTTCTCAAGTGAGAAAGAACTATGGCGATAATCTGATAATTTTGCTTGATGAACCAGGATTAAATCTGCATGCAAGGGCCCAGGCAGATCTGCTAAGATATATAAATGAGAAATTAAAGCCAAACCATCAAATCATTTATACGACTCACTCTCCTTTCATGATTGATCCAGATAATATACTAGGAGTTAGAACCGTTGAGGACTTGTTAGTCAACGGAAAGGCTGAAGGGACAAAGGTTGGAGATGATGTCCTCACAACTGATGCAGATACGATTTTCCCGCTTCAAGCAGCGTTGGGCTATGATATAACGCAGACCTTGTTTGTCGGAAAACATACACTGCTTGTTGAAGGTCCATCAGATCTTTTATATTTGACGTGGTTCTCTCACACACTTCACGAGATGGGAAGAGAATGCTTGGACCCTCGATGGACAATCGCACCATGTGGTGGCATTGACAAGATTGGCAGCTTCATTGCACTTTTTGGAGGAAATAAAATTCATGTTGCTGCATTGACTGATTTTGGTTCAGGTCAGAAGAAAAAGGTTCGAACCCTTAAGGAGTCGAACCTCCTCAAGGCAGGTCATGTGTTCAGTGCCGAAATGTATGTCGACCAAGACGAGGCAGATATCGAGGATCTTTTGGGCCGATCATTCTACGTGTCATTAGTAAACGAGTGCTATAATCTCGATAATAGCATGAAGTTGCCAATGGAAAAGCCTTCTGCCGCTCCGGTCAGAGTTTTAGAAGAAGCAGAGAGGCACTTCGCTTTGTTACCGCATGAAGAAGTACCAGAATTCAATCATTATATCCCATCTCTATTTTTGATTAATAATACAGCGAAATTAGTTCCAATTGTGCCTGATTTTGATCGATCTTTGGACAGATTCGAAAAATTGTTCCGAGATTTGAATGGCCTATTACGTATAGATGAAGTCATATAATGCATTGAAGATCGAATGTGTCGCACTAAATAACGAAGTGCTAAAACAACAAAATGCCAGCCCTCGATGCCCCTCCGCGCTCCTAAGCACGAGAAGCTGCGTAGCCGCTCAGGCGAGGGCCCGCACGTGGCGTGGAACTGCGTCATCCACGATTTGGCAAGCTCAATATGAAATGACTTCTAATCCGGGGATACGCCTAAAATGGCTATCATTAGACACTATTGAGGCTCCATTTGTCATAGTGATAGCTGCTATCAGCTCATCGAAGTCATTTATCGATTCACCACGAGATCTGAGCTTCGCCGAGAGAGCCGCAAACCACTCATAAGTATCATCGTTTAAGGGGAGGACAACGAAGGCATCCAGCAGCTTCTTGACTTTTTGTATGTACACATTGGATTTTGTTGGTAAATATGCCCCTTTGTATAACTCAAGCGCATTGATTTGCGTAGTGCATAATGTTTCTTCAGTCTCTTCCAGTTCTACTATTTTTCTTAGCGCGGCATCCTTTCTGTGCAGGGCATCGATCAGGATAGTGGTATCAAGTACCAGCATCAGAGATCAACTTCTCGCATTTTGGATTGACGCATCTCTTTGGACGCCGCCTCAATTCGGTCTGCCAAAGCGTCATCTTGACCGATCTCTGCCAAGATCTCTGAAAGCTTTCGTTTGATAGGGAAATTCTGTATAATAACCTCTGAAAAGCTCTGATTCTCACCCTTTCGACTCTTTAACCTGTTATAAGCCTCTTCAGTTATGGTTATGGTCTTGGTTGACATAAGTTAACATACGTGTACGTACTTGTATTAATAGATGCTGCGATATAGAGATTTTCCAGGAGAAATAAATTGCCACGCCGAAGGCCTCCTACGCGGGCATGCCATAGCCCGACAGCACGGAAAGAGGGGCGCCAGAGCTGAATAGTCGTGCGGAGCTCGCATAAATGGGGCTGTAGGCATGGTTTTTAATTAGAATGAAGATCTGTAGTTGATGGAAATTATATGCAGACCTTCACCGTCGTCATCCACCAAGAAGAGGACATGTTTGTTGCAAAGTGTCCTGAAGTAGGAACTGCAAGCCAGGGATCTACTATCGAGGAAGCGCTTGCAAACCTCAAAGAGGCTACGCAGCTTTATCTGGAAGAGTTCCCTATTGATCCGAAACCGGCGCGTTCTTTTGTTACCACCTTTGAGGTGGCCGAAATTGCCGGGACCTGAGGAACGTTTCAGGCCAGGAAACGGTTAAGATACTCTGCAACAAATTCGGATTACATGTTTCAGGTCAATGTGTAATATTGACTAAAAAATTATAGATAGAAAAGGCCTGGAATTAGAGATAAAATTAAATAATAGATAGCATAACTAATAGCAATGAGCAGCCTTGATTTGCAGTATGCTTCCGTCTTGGTTGCGGACTGCCTGAGAGTCCAGCCTGGTGAGGAAGTATTGATTTTTGTAGATGATTATGAATTAAAAATCTCTTCGGATTTGTCGTATTTTATTAAAAACCTTAACTTCGCGCAAATGGGGAATATAAACCGTTTTTAGATGCTTTTTCGGGCTATAGATAGTTATTTTGGCGAAAGTTTTATATATTATTATTCCCTATATGACGAACATGGAACCCTGGGCTAAAGAATGGCTAGAGACTCAAAGAAGTAAAGGAGTCAAATGTCTAGAGGTAAAGCAGCGCAAGGAAAAATATTACGTTTATCATTCTACAACTCATTGGGATAAAGAACAAAAAAAGGCAGTAAAAACTTCAAAGTACCTAGGAAAACTAGATCAAGAGCTAGGCTTTGTCGAAAGCCGAACCGAGGAGAAAGCCCAATCCAAAGAGACTCCGCCTCCCGAGGTAAGAACTGTAACTGAGTACGGGAATTCTGCTCTGCTCCATGAGGTGATGAAAGATCTTCGCCCACTCTTGATAGAAGCTTTCCCTGAGAATTGGGAAGAAGTCTATGCCCTTTCAATGTTGCGAGTTAATAATATTGTGCCCTTGAAAAGAGCAGAAAGCTCATGGCAAAAGATCTATAATGTTGATTCTATTGACCCCGATCTTTCGTCAAAAAACCTGTCAAAGATGTTGCATACTGTTGGTGTGAATCGTGACGGCCAGAGCGTGATCTTCAAGAGCCTTCTTGATCAGAGCAAGCAGCTTGTTTACGACCTAAGCAGCATGTTTTCACGTTCTGTTAGCATAAGCCAGGCAGAAAAGGGCTATAACAAGGACAAAATCCAGGTGCCTCAGATCAATATCGCCTTGCTTTGCAGCGCCGATACTGGATTGCCGACAATGATAAGATCACTACCAGGCAGTGTTAAAGATATTAGTACTCTATGCAATTCAATTCTCGAAATCGACCTTCATGACAAAGTGCTACTTCTTGACCGAGGATTCTTCTCAGAAGATGTTTTTGTATTTCTCGACAAATTGAAGATCTGCTATCTCATTCCGGCCAGAAGAAATAGCCACTACTATGATACTCGTATTCATCTCAACGAACACTTCCGCTATCATGGGCGATTAATTAGGTGCGGAAGCAGGAAATGCGGGGATAAATACCTCTATCTCTTTGAAGACCAGGTCCTTTTGCTTGAAGAACGAAACACGCTTTACAATAAACTGGATGACGGTAAAATAGACCGAGCTGAGCTTCACAAAGCGATGAAGAAGGCAGGACGTATACTTATCCTTTCCAATCGAAAGATGTCGGAACAGGATGCATATGAGCTCTTTAAAAGAAGGGAAAGCGTTGAAAAAATGTTCGATACCTATAAAACAACACTATCGGCTGATAGATTGTATCTACAAGATGATGAAAGCGTCTTTGGACACGTGTTTATAGCTTTTCTGTCCCTGTACGCTTACTGCAAACTGGAATTGCTACTAAAGAAGGCAAAACTTAATAAAAAGATGACACCCACTGACTTGCTCTTTGAGTTTAGCAAAGTATATCACATCAATTTCGGAGAAAGTGGAAAAGTTATGGAAGTTCCAAAAAAGATTAAAGATGTAGAAGCGAAGCTTGGACTGAATCTATTCCCCACATGATGCGGAGTTAAGGTAAAAAATCTGGAGCCAGGCCGTCAATTTTCTATTTACCGAATACCATTCGGCCAATCGAAACAATAACCGAAATTCAATCTCTTGCATTAATATCTGCTGACGCGGTTATATACATTTTAGAAGCCAACTATAACGAGTTTGATCTTTCAAAAGAGATATCATTCAGGTATTTTCTATATAGTTTGCCAATTCAATACAAAGGTCGAGTATGCATGATGCCTGCATTTTCGGATGAAATGAAAAAAGCAGTGGTAATCGATTATGATGATCTAAATAAAGCATGTATAGACTTAAGTCAAATCATAACTGATGAAACCATAAAAGTTGAATCCGATTTGGGGACGGATGTAGAATTCAGTCTGGAAGGGCGAGAAATAAAAATCGATAATGGGGATATTTCTAAAGTAGGGTCGTTTGGAAATGTTCCGGCTGGAGAGATATTTACGGCCCCAGTTGAAGATTCTATAAATGGAACAATTGTTGTTGATGGAAGCATAGGCGGCCTGGGCGAGGTTGACAATCCCATTAGCATTGAGTTGGAATCTGGCCAGGTTAAGGATATCTACTCTTATGTTGAGGATGGTATTTTTGATAAGTTTAGGAAAATGTGCGAATATGATCTTCCCGCGACAAAGACCGTTGGAGAATTCGGCATAGGTTTGAATCCGGGGGCCAGCATAATTGGAACAATGCTTATGGACGAAAAAGTCCTTGGAACGATTCATTTTGCATTTGGAGATTCTTATGACTTAGGAAAATCAAAGAGTAAATTCCATACAGATGTATTAATTAAAAACCCATCAATTTTCGGTAGTGAAAAACTATACGGTTGGTATTAAATATGTAAGCTTCATATGCAACCCAATAAGGGATCGCAATGGGGAAAAGAGGGCCAAAGCCCAAGTTCAATGACGTAGCTTGCCCCAATACCAAATGCTCCTGCTATGGAGTTGCCGGTAAGGGTAATGTTACGAGCAATGGTACATCTAAAATCAAGTCCGGCGGACGAGTGAGAAAATTTATCTGTAGCGCTTGCGGAACCATATTCTGCAGTCGGAAGAACACTGTTTTCTATGGTCTGCGAACAAACCCGGAAAAAATAACGCTGGCATTGGATCTTTCAACCAAAGGCCTAAGTGTAAATAAAATAGCTGAAGTCGTTAAGGTTTGTCCTGTGACTGTCAGAAAATGGACTGGGAAAGCAGCAAGCCATTGCGAAAAAGTCAATGAATCAACTCTAACAGGTGTTGAAACTGAGAAAGTTGAAATGGACGAATTATGGACTTTCGTGGGGAAAAAACGTTGCCCAAGAAAGACGAATATGAAGACGAAGGTACATGGATCTGGCTGAGTATGGCTTGTGAATCTCGGTTGCTATTAGCGCATTGTGTGGGGCCAAGAACACAGGAGACTGCGAATCAACTTGTGGCTAAAACTGCAAGACGCCTTGCATCAATTCCGCTTTTTGTTACAGATGGCCTAAAATTTTATAAAAATGCTCTCTTAAACCAATATTTTGAGATTATCAAATATCCTCCGACTGGGAAGAGAGGACGACCCAGATCGCCAAGATTAATTTCCAATGCGTTATTAAAATATGCACAAATCATAAAGGAGAGATCTGGATCCCGTTTGAAAAAGATAGTCAAGAGGATCATTTTTGGAATTGATATCGATCCCAAGTCGATCTCAACCAGCTACATCGAACGGCAAAATCTGACCCTAAGGCAGGATAACAATCGTATTTCAAGGAAGACCATTGGATTCTCCAAAAAGACTGAAGAATTGGATAACCAGATGACCCTTTACATCGCGTACTATAATTTTTGCAGAACTCATCGATCTCTGAAATATAAAACAGAAACAGATAAAACATCCTACAACTGTCCTGCAAAGCATGCTGGGCTCATAGATCGCGTATGGTCCATAGAGCAACTCCTAACATTTCCATATCATAAAATACCAACCGGTTAGTTACTCACGACCATTTTCCTTAAAGAGCGTTGTATCATGAAAAATGGAAAATTTGTTTTTTAGGCTCCTCCGCGTTTGCATTCGGCCTGCGTTGCCTCTTGGGCAGGTCCGCCCTGGCACCCGGAAGGCGGGGCCAGCCCCTGCGAGCACGGCTCACCTTTGCGACTCTCCTTGCTATACCCTAAAAGCCCGATCAGATCATGATACCAGATAAACTCCCACTACTATCAGGAAAATGGCGACTGTCTTCAGAGCCATCGTCTTTCTATCAAGCTCCTCCGGCAAAATTCCCGGAACAAACAGCCCCAGGAGTATGACATAGACCAGGGTGATGAAGGGCTGCAAAGCAGCCACGCTGGAGACCAGGGCCACGGAGCCCAGGGCATAGGCGAAGATGAAGGCTCCCCTGCCCAGGAAGTCTAAGATCTCGTCGGCGAAGAGGGCCAGGAGCAGAAACGGACCACCACGAAAATATGCTGCAAACTCTCTTCGAGCCGTCTCGCGCCCTAAAAGCGGCAAGACCGCCAGCAAGCTGCCCAGCGATGACCAGAGGATCAGATGCCATTCACTCATGAAGGCGAGAAGGTATTTGGCAACCAGGGCATAGGCGGCGGTGAAAACCCAGAAGACTGCCATGTATTTTATTGCCGGGGAGAAGATGGCTGGGCTAGCCCCTTGTGCCGGTCGGTAGGATACTAAAAAGGCGCTGCAGACCAGCAGGGCGCCTCCCGCATAATCTTTGGCTGCAAGAGTCTCTCCCAAAAAGAGATATGCGCCCAAAAAGACGAAGACGGGAAATACGTAAACTAAGGCCGCCACCCTGCTGGTTTCCTCCACCTGAAGGGCGAGCAGGTACGCCGCCCAGAGGACCACCTGGCAGCTGCCTGCCGCCAGGGCATAAAGGGTCTGGGGAAAGACAAATCCCCATCCCAAATAGGCAGGGATGGCCACGATAAGGATCTGCTGCATTACCACCAGGGCAGCCAGATAGGCCAGAGGATCTCGGACATATCTGCCCAGGATGAACTTGTCGATAACTCCGGTAACGGCGAGAGCGGATGCGCCCAGTAGAGAAAGGAAGAGCCAGTCCACAACTTAGGTCCGGACGGGAGAAAGTTATAGCTTTCGTATTCAACGCATTTCTGTATCTCGCAAAGATATCTTTCGTTTCAGGAGAAAGCTGCTATGAGATTGTCAAAATGAAGAACGGCAAATGGTCCCCAGCTAATTGGAAGCGATCGTATGCCATAAACCTGGGCAATGCAGGCCAATCTAGGTCAGGGCGAGCTTTGACGGCCTCTGCTATCTGGCAGACAAAAAACAGCTCGAGAGGGGCTAGAGAGGTGCGACAAATATCGAGGATCGAGGAGATCGATCATTAAATTTGGATGGAAAATGCTGCGAAATGCCTGAACTTCAGGCTGCATAGCCCTTCGCTCAAGCATTTTATCAAATTCTGCAGATGTACTCCATCAAAATTCCATCTAAATTCATCTGAAATAAGGTTCGAGCAGAAGTGCAGTCCAGTCTACAAAGCCCGGGATACGCACCCAGATCTTAAGCTGCGAGGGCACGGCAACTATTTGATACGAGGTGGCAAAGCTTGTAACATTTTGCGATCGGAACGGTCCTCCATCTTCAATGGAAGTGGACATGATCTGCATCATAGTCTTTGGAGTGATTCTGCCTTTATACTGAGCAGACAGGTTGAGGAGGTTGTTTTTACGTTGCGTGGTCTGATAGACATCATGGCTGCCGATCTCCGGCTCAGGTATGCCCCAGGCTGGATCTGTGAAGTGATTGGTCGAGACCAGCAGACCGTCTTGATCCGGATCGCGCAATTTAAGGCCCCAGGTGGGCCATTCATAGGAGATGGAGCTGTTATCCTGGGCCGCATTGACGATCAGGGCGACATCAGTATTTGTGCTCTGGAAACTGGTGTTCAGGTCGCTAAGGTTCTTGGCATCGTTTATCATTGAGAAAAGTGAGACCGGCCCAAAGGCACGAGGCTTTACCCAGAACATCCCCCCTGAGATCTCTCCATTGTTCAGCTCCAGAAAGAGACGCTCTCTTGAAAGCGCAGAGGTTACATAAATTGAGCCCGGATAGGTGATGCTGGCAAAGGGAATGGACCCGTCCTCAGGATTCCAAACGGTCACAGTGACATTCGAGGCAAAGAGATTTCCATAGTCATAATTCCTGCCGAAAATGAGAGGGGCTCCCGAGGTAAAATTATTCCATACAGCCATTGCCGAGCACGCGCCTTCTGCATCAGGCATGAAGTTTTCTTTGGCGTTGATTATCAAAAGGTCGCTATGAGATAGTCCACTTGTCTCTTGCATGCCGGCAAAGATCTCGCGATAGCTGGCCGGATAGCTGTGATATATTCGGTCGCCTTCTTTTAGCATGTTTTGCAGGGAGATTCCATCTTCCACGAAATTGGTCTTCATAATTTGGGCAATGAAAATCAGATCATTCCGGTACAAAGCGCCATATTGTCTTCCCATCTCATGCCAGGAGCCATTCAGGCAAGAAACAGAGAGTCCGTTGATACGAAAGAGCTTGCCATCCTCAAATGAAGCTGCAAGCTGCAGCTGGTTTTCGCCTGACGCTGTGATATCTGAGGATACAGATTGATATTGCTCTGCCTGCATAGTGGGAATTATGGATAAAATCATCAAGATAATGAGAAAAGAATAATTTGCTTTAGGCAGTTTAAATGGCCAAATCGTTTCTGAGAATTTCATTATATTTTCGTTCATAACATCTACCTCTTTTAAATGCTACATCGAATACTACATCGAATCGCATCTCTTCATTTAAAAATAATCTATAGTGTAACTCCTATTTGGCTCTTGCTGTAATGATGCTGGCATGGCTCATAAGTAGCATGGTTCAAAACCCCGAAGTTCCCATGGCAGAAGGGCAAATTTCGAGGGCTTAGAGACTGTTCTAGGAGGCTTAAAGCCTCTGCAATTTTTCCCAAAAATGTCGAAGTCCGGCAAAACAATATTAAAAAATTATGGCTAATGCGTGTAATCCTTTTGCTGCAGTGGGAATTTGGCTCGAATTTCACGGCTTCTTAGTTCAGGCAAATTCAGCTCAGCAAGAATTCCAACAATCCTCTTTTTCTCTTCCGACCGGAGCGACTTTCTATCAAGATATGTATAGGTAGCTTTCGATTTGCTGCGTGCATCCTCCACGATATTCCGATTTATTTCTGCCATCTGGTAATTGGAGAAGAGATGTCCAAAGGCCACGGCCGCCTTGAACATGAGATCAGTCTGCCTGGCCACATAGTGCCCGCCGCCAAAGCCCAGGAATACGGGAAGCTCCTTTGGATCTAAGGCTAAAATTGCCCTGGCTACAGCTTCCCCTGCCTGTCTGTTCTGCCATTCTTTTAGAGTGCTGCCGATCTCGGCAAAAAAGCAAGGCGTCTTTAAGTCCACCGGCCCGTGGTGGGTGGCCTCTGCAGATATCGCGAAGCCCGGGACCGACTGGTCGGCAATGTTATGCAAAAATGAACTGAGGCCACTGGGCGCAGCAGCGGAGAGCTTACTCTGACCGTCTTTTAATATGCCAGTGAAGTGCCCTCCAAGCCATGGCAAACCGGCTTTTGCTTCATGCCGGCTAGCAAAGACGACCATCTCGGGATGCAGCCCCAAATCGGCCAGCCGATCATCCAGCCCGCCTAGACTCGTCTGCTTGCCATCGTGAACTATCAAGCGCCATCGGCCATAAGACCTGTAGCCCTCCTGGCACTGCCAGGACTGTAGCTCTAGCAGACTCTCATAAATATTGAGGCTTGCCGGATCTGCTCGAGTGCAGACTACGGCAATCTCGCCCGACAATGCAATCTTCAGATCTCCTTGCCTACATCCAGCATTTTAGCCACCATGGGCGCGTAATCGATTTTGCTGGCCTTGATCTCGGTAAGGGGCATGATTACGAGCATGGGCCGCTCATTGATGAGGCCCTCGGCAGAGAGAGCGCGAAGCTCCCTATCCATGCGGCTCTTTAAATCTGGATAGCCTGTGGACAGGAAGGCACCGAAGATCTCACCTGGCTGCAGATAGCTGAACAGAGGCGCTCCGACCCTGCGGAAGGCTTGATAGACCTGGGATAGGTCCTCGCGATCGTGACCGTGCCTGATGCGCACATGATAAAAGGACATCAGCTCGCAGCAGATCTTTTGCCAATCCACATAGGCCTCGCGGGTCAATAGACCGCTTTGGAAGAACTTGGTTCGCTTTCCGGAGATGGTGGGCCGGGAGATGCCCGTTCTCCGGGAAAGCTCAAGATCAGAGAGCATGGGATACTTCACAAAGGCGTAGAGAGTGAGCTTGTCCTTCTCAGTAAGGCGGGAGTCTTCGGTTAAAGCAGCCTTGGGCGGCATTATCTCCTCAGAAAGATCGGATCTGGTGAGATCAAACAGGCCGTTTACCGCCAGTGCGGCATCAGCCGAGTAGTTGGAAACCTGGAAAGGATAATGGAAGTAATGAATATCTTCCACAAAATCGTTCCGGTAGTATTCGTCGATGATAGGATCGAAGTTCACCCTAAAGTCCGTGAGACTTTTGGAGTAGAACGTTGATACTGAATCGGTATCTGTAGCAATGTGTGAAACGCAGTTGGGATATTTGATCCAATTCTGATAAGAGAGGGATCCCTTTCTCACCTCAAAGGGAGCGGTCGGACTGTATTTAACGAAGACGGAGGTCAGGATTTCGGCACCTACAGCTTCTCCGGAAGGTACGTTTAAAAGTTTTATGAGTTTCCAATCTCTAAACTTTCTTTTGCTCTTGAATATCGTTGAGCGATCAACGCCTATATTGGAAGCGAGATCTATGTCACTGAGCCCCGGATATCTGGCAAGACCGTAAAGAACTAACCTCTCCTTTGATGTCAATTTTAGCTGCATTCGCATAACATATACATTTTATAACTATTTATAGATTGCCTAAACTTAGATTTTCGGATATATCTCTCCTTCATATACAAGGGATCATGAGACCAATTTTGCCAGAATTTAATCTGGGAGCTTAGAGACTGCACTCCTCTCGCCAGGCCCTATTCTGAAGTGAAGGGGAACGTAAGCTTTTTTCCGGATGGAGAACGGAAAATCATGTCCAGGAACTACATATTCTGCAAGTGCCATTATTCTCTGCATGCTGGCCATGGCCAAATCACGATCGACATGTAAGGCAGGTGGAACTATTTTTTGAAAGTTGCCAAAGGTGGGAAGGGCATCGCCTGCTATTACTATTACACCCGAATCATTGCTTTTCAGCTCCGTTTCGGTCTCTATTTCCGTCTCCAACTCAGCTCCTAATTCCCTCTTTAATTTTGCATCCATTTTGGTTTTCATTTGAAAAGCTTCTGCTTTCGTCTCAACAATCACAGAAATACTGTCCATGCTATGACCGGGAGTTGCCAGGACCCAAACACCGGGTGCAATGACATCTCCCTCTTTTGGTGCCAGGATCTTCGCTCGGGAAAATAGATGATTGTTGCCGCAGTGATCAGGATGAGAATGGGTATTGACAATGCAGTCGATATCCTCCGGCTTCATGCCAAGCTCTGCCAGTGCCTTGCAGATCAGCTCCTCTTCGCCTAAAAGGCCGCTGTCCACTATAATCTTATGCCGCCCGCTTATTATCAGCGTCACTGACGATCGAGCGTCTAAGATCCGGCCGCATTCGTCCCTTTCGATCGAGCCGGGCTTGAGAAGGAATACCGACGGCATAAATATGCACTCTTTAGCTAATGCCCCAGGACGGCATTGAGATCAGCGCAAAAAGGAGGATGATTGACGGAAATTTGACGGAAATTCCCTGACGGGAAAATCCGGCCCTTTCATTCTCCTTTTTGCCATCCTCAAGCCAGATAGAGCTTTTGCAGCTTCTCGTAGAGCCTCTCTACCTGGGCCACTGCCGTGCCGATGTACTGGTGCGGATCGAGCAGAGCCTCTATCTCCTTTGCATTGAGGTGCTGCATTACCATCTCGTTCTCCAAAAGAACATCTGCCAGCTCCCTCTTCTGCTCGAAGGCAGCCATAGAGCTCTGGCGCATGATTTCGTGTGCCTGCTGCCGGCCCACGCCCTTCTTGGCCAGCTCCACCATCACGTTCTCGGCCATATTCAGTCCGTGCAGCAGAGTCAGATTTCGCTCGATGTTCTCGGGCCGCAGTCGCAGCCCGCTGAGCGTGCGCGTGGCCAGGGTAATGAGGTGGTCGGTGAAGATGAAGGCCTCCGGGAAGATGATGCGCTCGCAGCTACTGTTGGTCAGATCGCGCTCATCCCAGAGAGGAATGTTCTCGAAAGCCGGTAGGATCTGTGCTCGCACGATTCTGGAAAGGCCACAGATCTGTTCCGACTTAATCGGATTTCTCTTGTGGGGCATGGTAGAGGAGCCTACCTGCTTTTTGCCGAAGCCTTCCTCTACCTCGGCAATCTCCGTGCGCTGCAAGGAGCGCATCTCCACGAATATCTTGTCGAGAGTTGATGCGACAAGCGCCATCCAGCAGACCATTTCCGCATGCCGGTCGCGCTGCACCACCTGATTGGAGACGTCTACTTCAGTAAGGCCGAGGTGATGCATAACCCGTGTCTGAATCTCCATGCCGTTCTTGCCATAGGCAGCCTGAGTGCCTACAGCCCCGCTCATCTTGCCTACGGCAGCTCGTGGTCGAAGCTGCTCCAGCCGCTCGATGTGGCGCGCAATCTCCGAGGCCCAGATGGCGAATCGCAGGCCGTAAGTGGTGGGGACGGCAATCTGGCCGTGTGTGCGACCAGCGCAAACCAGGCTCTTATTCGCTAAGGCCATATCCAGCAGCAGCGCCAGGAGCTTTTTCAATTTGGGCTGCAGTACATCTAAGGAGGCCTTGATCTGCAGGCCGGTGGCCGTGTCCAGGATGTCGTTGGAGGTGGCGCCCAGGTGAATCCACTCTCCGTATTTGGGGCTCTCTTCCGCCATGGCCAGGACGGTGGCCATCATGTCGTGGCCTATCTCATCCTCGATCTGCTTGGCCCTTTCCGGACGGGTAGCCTTCGCAGCAGCGGCGATCTCAGCAGCGGCGCCCTTTGGGATCATGCCTAGCTCTTCTTCTGCCAAAGAGAGGGCAGCTTCCACGCGGAAAAGACATCGCAGCCGGAAGTCCTCTTCCCAGATATCCTTCATCTCTTTGGTGCCGTATCGAAATTCAATGGGGTGAATAGACATAGAAGAGGAAATTGTGCGAGGGGTTGATGGAGCTTTTGGTCTGGAGAAGGGAGCTATTCACGTTGAAAAAATTATCCCATGCAGCAACTTGAAACCGGCCATTGCCAGGCGTCCCGTAGAGCTGCAGGCTCCTCTTGTGGATATAAGCAAGGCGGAGATCGTGAGCAGGGGTCTCGTCCTGAAGGTGCCCCACGAGCTGACCTGGTTCTGCTACAAGAGAGAAGTGAGGCCCTGCTGAACATGTCCCACCTGCATAGAAAGGGGGAGGCGTTTGCTGTGAACGGGCGACGGGATCCGCTGGTGGAGGCGGGCATGACCGACATCGGCATAGATCTCAAGGCTCTGAGGCTCCCCACCTTCATGGAGATCAGCGGTCTGGTGGATGAGGCTCTGGCAGAAAGGTACATGCAGACAGCCTGGTGGGCGGTTGAGTATCTGCACGATCATCATCCCCAGGTCTTCCTAGGAATAGGTATTCCCTACAACAATGAGCTGATCAGCCTGGATGAGGTCATTGAGATGGGGCAGAGGATTTCAGAGATAGATCCCTGGATACAGGTCTGCGCCCTGGACTACAGGCCGGAGTTCAGGAGGGCGGACCTCATCCGCCCCGGCTTCTAAGATATGATGCAGATTCACTTCGCTTTGAAGACTTGCGGACTGCAGTCTGTCATCTGCCAAACGGAGAAGGGAAAGTTAGGGCCGAACGGAAGGCTGCTGCAGGGAATATGATGGGGATGGGGCATTTCCTCTTGCTTCTGGTAACGGAAGATGTCGCCTTCCTTGAACTGTGCCTCAGGATTGAAGGGATGCAGATCCTCTCGGTAGGAGGTCTCACTCGCCAGCAGTGATAGGGAAAAGTCAGCCCACTGGCTGTCCAAAACGCCGAGAAGATCGCAAAGCTGAACATCCTCATCCGCACAAGGATATCGGTGAGATTAATGAGCTAGCAAGCAGGAAAATCTGGAGGATAATAAGGCCAAGACCAGTTCTCTCGTCATCTGTAATCGGCAAGAATCATTACTACCAATCA
>Ga0307379_10005106_pt1 | contig 18451 bp, 18 predicted proteins | sample UN2MG_FD_202237 | JGI IMG/M metagenome (GOLD analysis project Ga0307379, IMG submission 202237) | Soil microbial communities from Risofladan, Vaasa, Finland - UN-2 | ecosystem: Environmental > Terrestrial > Soil > Coastal area > Acid sulfate soil | place: Finland: Risofladan, Vaasa | collected... | reverse complement strand
ATAAATCCACCCCCTACAATCTTCGTTAGATATTTGTCAGGCATTCTAACAGCCACTTACCTTGCCCGGAGATTGTAGGGGCGGTATTCATACCGCCCGGGTTTAGCAAAGAAGGAGCGGGTGATCCGCCGCGGCGCACGGCCCCTACTCGATTTTCAGGAAACCAGCGGATCAGGCGATCTCGATGAGGACTTTGAGGGCACCGGGGCGTGCGGCGTGCTCGAGCGCTTCGACTCCTTTGTCGAGCGGAAAGGTTTTTTCGATCAGCGGTTTGACGTCGACGAGCCCCTCGGCTAGCAGCCTGAGTGCCGGCGGGAAGGGGCCGCAGCGCGAGCCGACAACGGTGATCTCGTCGACCACGAGTTGCGCGGTGTGGAAGTCGGGTGCCACGGCGGTGGTGGTCTTGAGGATGAGCGTGCCCATCGGCTGCAGCAGTGAGAGCGCGGTCTGCAGGCCGGAGGGTGAGCCTGCGCAGTCGACGGCGATGTCGAATTTGCGTCCGGCCGCCTGCTCGATGGCCAGCGTCTCGGCGCCGTAGGCTCGGGCGATCGCCAGCTTGCGCTCGTGCTTGCCGATGAGGGTGACGCCGCAGCCGGTGAGGACGAGGACGCGCGCGACGAGGAGTCCGAGCTTACCGTCGCCGACGACGGCCGCGGAATCGCCGGGGCGAATGTGGACCTGCTCGAGGATCTCCAGCGCGGCGGCGAGCGGCTCGACGAACACGGCGGAGACGTTGTCGACTTCGTTGGCAACGATGTGCAGGTTCTCCGCGGGCAGGGTAATTTTCTCGGCGAAGCAGCCGTCTTTTCCGGCGATGCCGAGGACGGCCCGCCCCGGCGCGTGGCGGCGCTCGAGGTCGTCGACGCAGCCGGGGGCGATGTTGATTTCGCCGACGACGCGTTTGCCTTTGAGCTCGGAGTGCGATTCGCACTCGAGAACGGTGCCAACAAACTCGTGCCCCAGCACACCCCGGAAATCCATGTAGCCTTGGGTGATCTCGATGTCGGTGCGGCAGACACCGGCCAGGTCGACGGCGATCAACGCCTCGCCGTGAGCGGGACGCGGATCATCGACTTCCCGCAGACTTGTGTCGCCGTCGAAGTAGATAGCTCTCATTTCTCCACCGGTCGCCTGAGTGATTCCATGTAAGTCTTCAGGAGTTTCACCCCTGGTGTCAAGGCCGCCGCGGACCCTGGCTGCGAAAGTGATGTTATTGGATGTGAACGATTTCACCCTCCTGGGCGTATACTAACAAGAGTAGGGGGCAAAGATGTTTTTCTCGCTATTACGCAAGGAAATCTCCCAGCAAGTAATTTCCGCAAAATTCGCCGTGATGACGCTGCTCGTGGTGATCCTGGCGCTGCTGAGCGTGGTGGTGATGGTGCGCGATTACCAACTCAGGACGGATAACTACAACATTCTGGCGCCGCAGGAAGACGACACGGTGGCAATCAAGCGCCCCGCGCCGATGAGCGTGCTGGTCAAGGGTTTGGACGAGCGGATGGGGCGGTCGATAACCGTCTGGACGATCGGAGTGCTGGAGGTGGGCACGAGCCAGAGCGACGCCAACCGCCTGTTCGCGCTGTTCCGCGAGATCGATATGGAGTTCGTGGCGCAGGTGATCATGAGCCTCGCGGCGATCATCTTCTCCTTCGACATGATCAGCCGCGAGAAGCGCCGCGGCACGCTCAAACTGATGCTGGCCAACGGTGTCGGCCGGGCGAAGGTGCTGCTGGCCAAGCTGCTGGGGGCGCTTGTCGTCGTCGCCATCCCCGCGCTGGTGGCGTTGCTGATCGGGCTTCTGTATATGCAGTTTACCGTTCCGGAGGCGTTCTCGGGAGACTTCTACAGCCGCATGCTTGTCTTCGCCGGGCTGATCCTGCTCTACGTGCTGGCTTTCATCAGCATCGGCCTTTTCATCTCCAGCTTGACGCACAGGCCGGCGGTGAGCCTGGTGTTCGCGATGCTGGTCTGGGCCCTGCTGGTGTTCGTGGTTCCCAACGCGGCCTTTCTTGTCGGCAGGAACATCGCCGGGGGGGAGACGCTCGAGCAGCAGGAGGTCAAGGTCCGTCACATCTGGACGAGCGATGTCTTCAAAGCACTAAACAATCTGGTCCCCCGGAGGGATTTTCGTGAGCGGGCCATGGACACGGCCGGGAAACTCGGATCGGAGTACCGGCACTACATCAATCTCGCCGAGCGGCGGATCGGCTGGGTGCGGCTGCTGAGCTTCTTCTCGCCTGCCGGCCCGTTCAGTTTCGCCTCGTGGGCGGCGGCGGGGACCGGACCGGAGGATTCGCTGGAGTTCAAGCGGGACGTACTGCGATACCAGTCAATAGCGATCGAGGATGCAATTAAGCTGCTACAGATAGCCCGCGGGCAGGACATCGGCGAGCCCGATTTCAAGGCACGACTCTTTGTCGAGCAGCGGAGGCCGTTGACCGACGCGCTGATCGAGGAAGTGTTTCCGGCGGCGGGAGCGCTGCTGTTCATGGCCCTGGTCTTTTTCATCGCGACTTTCACAGCTTTCATACGTTACGACGTCCGCTGAGAGGGCGTTTCTCGGGATATAGCTATGTTTAGAATGATCGTCTGGAAGGAACTGTTGGATGCCACGCGCAGCATGCGCTTCACCATAGGCTGGCTGGTAATGCTGGTGCTGATGGTCGCGGCGGTGGTGCTGCTGAGCGACGACGTGCGGCAACGGCAGGAACGAATGGAGTTGATCGAGCGTAGCCAGGACGAATATGTCTCGAACTACGCCCACCTGAACAGGATCAATCACGTGCTGCAGCCGGTGAAGCCGCCTGAGAATTCGGAGGTTTTCTTCCGCGGCCTGGGCGATCCCGACGAAGCGCAGTCCTTCTTCTCCGACCCGCTCGAAAAGCTCTTCCCCAAGCTCGATTTCCTCTACATCGTCTCGATGCTGCTCTCGCTGCTGGCGATCATCTTCACCTACGACGCGATCTGCGGCGAGCGCGAGGACGGCACACTTAAAATCATCCATTCCACTCCGGTATCGAGGGCGACGGTGATTCTGGGCAAATGGGTCGGGACGTGGATTGCGGTCGGCCTGCCGTTCATCGCCGTCTACTTCTTCTCGGTGCTGGTCGGGTCGCTGATCGCGGGGATTTCGCTTGGACCGGAGCGCTGGATCGAGCTCGGACTGATCTGCGCGGCCTCGCTCCTCTACGTCGGCTTCTTCCTCTGTCTCGGGCTCTTCGTCTCGGGAATCGTGCGCCAACCGGGAACCTCGATACTCGTACTGTTGTTTCTCTGGGTCCTGTTCACGATGGTGGTACCCAACGGCAGCCCGGTGGTGGCCGCGCAAATCAAACCGTTGCCCTCGGTCAACGAGGTGGAACGGCAGGCGAGCGCGCTGACCGACTGGATCCGGGATAATCTCGTCGACAAGGAGCGGGAAAGAATCAAGCAGATTTACAGGGGGCGCTACGCGATCCCGGCGGAGATCACGGATTACAACAAGGAGGAGGATTTCCTCGCCGCCGGCTGGTCTGCCGAGCAGTACAAGGGATTTTACGACGTCTACGTCGAGGATGTTCGCGCCGCGCTGAGGCAGGTAAACGAGGAGCAGAACGCCAAGGCACATTTGTTGTGGGACGAGTTGGATCGCCGGGTGGATGAGCAGAGCGGCCTGGCGATGGGCATCTCGCTGCTGTCGCCGACCTCGTCCTATGTCTATTTCGGCACTGAGCTGGCGTCGGTAGGGCTGCGTGCGGAGGACTATTACGAGCAGGAGGTCTCGCAGTTCGGTTCCGCGCAGTCGGCCTTCTTTGAGCAGCGCTGGCACAGCGAAGAAGAACGCCAGGGGCGCAAGATCAGCTATGAGGAGTTCATCGACCTCAGCGGCAGGCCGCGCTTCGCCCACCAGCCCGAGGCGGTTGTGGATCGCCTGGCGGGCGCGCTGCCGTTCGCGGCGCATTTTTCGGTGATGATGCTGGTGGCCTTGATCCTTGCCGTTGTGGCCTACCTGCGCTACGACGTGCGCTGACGCCATCCGTCTTATCAATACCCGGGGGCAACAGCCAAGGGGTATTCATTTCCCTGGTCTTAGCTTTGCGCGGCGTTGTGTATTCCCCGTAAATATGCTAAAATAAAGCAGTTACGCGGAGACTGGACGATGACAATCGCCGAGGCGCTGCCCCTGTTTTTCGATGAGCTGAGCTACGGCCGCAACTGCTCGCCCAACACGGTGCGCGGCTACCAGGCCGACCTGCGCCAGTTCATGGCCTTCCTCGCCCGCTACTTCGATCGTCCCGCCGACGGCATAATGCCGGACGAGGTGGACCTGCGGACGGTGCGGGCCTTCCTCAGCCACCTGGCGCGCGAGGGGATCGGCAAGCGCTCGATGGGGCGCAAGCTCTCGGCCTTGCGCAGTTTCTACGATTACCTGCTGCGCCGTGGTGACAGCTCTATTAATCCCGCGCGGCTGGCGGCCACTCCGCGCACCGGCGAGCAGACTCCGGCCTTTCTCTCACGGGGCGAGGTCGCCGTGCTGCTCGACGAGCCCTTCCCCGATACGGCTCTGGGCGCGCGCAACCGGGCGATCCTCGAGCTGCTCTACGCCAGCGGCATCCGGGTGGGCGAGCTGGTGTCGATCGACCTGGAGGATATCGACCTGGAGGAGCGCAACCTGCGCGTCACCGGCAAAGGCCGCAAGCAGCGCGAGGTGATATTCGGCAGCACGGCGGCCCGGGCGTTGGGCGATTACCTGAGGTCGCGTCCGCTGCTGTCAATGGGAAGGAGGGAGGAGCAGGCATTGTTCCTCAACAATCGCGGCGGGCGCCTGACGGCTCGCAGCGTGGCGCGACTGTTGAATGCGCGCATTCGGGAGGTGGGGCTGCGGCGGGGGATCAGCCCGCACGCGCTGCGCCATACCTTCGCCACCCACTTGCTCAACAACGGCGCCGACATCCGGGCGATCCAGGAACTGCTCGGCCACGCCTCGCTCTCGACCACGCAGCGCTATACGAGCGTCGGGGTGGAGGACCTGATGCGCACCTACCTGCAGTGCCACCCGCGCGCCGAGTGAGCAAAGCAAAAGGGCCGATCACCCGGCCCTTGGCATTCTCGATAAATCAGTTCGGAATTACTTGAATTCCTTGAAGAGCTCCACCATCAGGTCCCAGATCTTGTCGATGTCGCCGAACTTGAGTTTCTCGTCGGGTGAGTGGGGATTCTTCAGCGTGGGGCCGAAGGAGATCATGTCCATGCCGAGGTACTTGTCGCCGATGATGCCGCACTCCAGCCCGGCGTGGATCACCTCCACCACCGGCTCCTTGCCGAACTTGCGCTTGTAGACTTCCTTGCATCTGGCCAGCAACGGCGAATCCCAATTGGCTTCCCACGGCGGGTAGCCTTCACCGTGATGTGCCTTGCCGCCGGCGAGAATAGCCACCGACTCGATCTTGCGCGAGAGGTCTTCAAGCATGGAGAGTTTCGAGCTGCGCTGGCTGGAGAGGATCACCATATTGCCGTCTTCGAACTTGATCGTGGCGAGGTTGTTGGAGGTCTCGACCAGCCCCTCGATCACGTAGGAGTAACCCGCGACGCCGTGTGGCATCGCGAGAACGACGTCCGTCGCCTTCTTGATGCCGGCGGCGGAGAGCACCTTCGCCGCGCCGGCGCCGGCGGGCTCCAGCGTGAGCGTGAGTTTGGGATCGATCTTGGCGAACTCGGCCTTGATCGTCGCCTCGATCTCGCTCAGCGAATCCTTGATGTTCTGCAGATCGCCGTCGGCGAACAGCACCAGTGCTTCGGCGTCCCTGGGGATGGCGTTGTGGGCGGAGCCGCCCTTGGCGTCGGCGAGCCTGATCTTGTACTTGCCGGCGAGCAGGTCGATGGCGCGGAAAAGGGCCTTGATCGCGTTGGCGCGCTGCTCGTGAATCTCGACGCCGGAATGACCGCCCCTCATGTTGCCTGCCTTGAGCCGGTAGGCGCCGAGACCGCCCGGAGCGTCTTCGAATTCCATGGGTACGGTGATTTCGACGTCGTTCCCGCCGGCGCAGCCGATAGTGAAGACGCCTTCGTCCTCGGAGTCGACGTTGAGTAGAATCTTGCCCTCCAGGAAGCCGGGCTCCAGCCTGTTGGCGCCGGTCAGCCCGGTTTCCTCGTCGACTGTGAAGAGGAGCTCAAGCGGTGGGTGCTCGACAGCGTCGTCAAGCACCATCGCCTGGGCGATGGCGATCGCGATGCCGTTGTCGGCGCCGAGGGTCGTCTTGTTGGCGGTCAACCATTCGCCGTCAAAAACCAGCTCGATCGGGTCGTTCGAGAAATCGTGCGTCGAGTCCGGCGTTTTCTCGCAGACCATGTCCTGATGGCCTTGGATAACAACCGTGGGCGAATTCTCGTATCCATCAGTGGCCGGCACTTTGATCAGGACGTTACCGGCCGCGTCCTTATTTGCATCAAAGGAGTGCTCCTTGGCCCAATCCAGCAGCCACTGCCCCATCTTTTCCTCGTGCTTCGAGCATCTCGGAATCTTTACTATTTCCTTGAACCAGTTAAGTACTTTGTTGATGTTCGGGCTGAACTCTGTCATCGGAGTTACCTCAAATATTATGTCAGTTGGTCTGCCAAAAAGAACATGTTGAAGGTGAATGGTATCACAGAGAGGCTGGTGAATATAGATCATATACGGCCTGCGCCATCATAATCGGTGGGTGTTTAAGTATCTTGCCAGAGTTTGTTAAGCAGATAGCGCATTTTGTCTATTAATCGAAAGGGACGGAGATCCGGCCCCGTCGCACTGTTTCGCGTTTTCCGGCTCATATCAGCAGTTCGCCGTCCTTCTGGATCGTCTTGCCGTCGATGCTGATTGTCGGCTTGAAGAGGATGACATCGAGGTGGAGCATTGACGGGTTGTTGCCGCCCGGGTAGGAGGTGTTGTCGCCGACGGCGATATGGCACGTGCCGAGCACTTTCTCGTCCTCGAGGATAACGCCGGTCACCTTGGCGGTGGGGTTGGTGCCGATGGCGAATTCGGCGATGAAATAGCAGTTGTTGTTGCCGTCCTGTTTCGCGGTGTCTTCGAGCAGGTTCTGAAAACGCAAGCCGCTCTCGTTCTGCTCGATTTCGATGATGTAGCCGTCCTTGAAGACGATTTTCGTGGGCTCGGTGATGATGTCGCCGCAGCGGTCGACGACCATAATCCCGTCGGCGCTTCTGGGCGCCACTTCGCTCTCGCCGTCGGGCAGATTGGAGAACGCTCCTGGTTTGGAGATATTTCCGTCGCTGGCCACGGCTTCGTTGTCGATATCGATCTCCAGGTCGGTTCCCGAGGGAGTGGTTACTCTGGCCACTTTGCCGGGTTCGAGCTCCTTGCGCACCCGCTCGCAGGTCTCGGCAATCTGGTTGTAATCGGAGCCGAGACCGCGGATGAAGACCTCTTCGGTGATGCCGGGAAGGGTCGCGATGCGCGTGTGGCCGTTGGCGCTGGCGGTGCGGCGGGCGTCGGTGTGGCTGATGCTCACGACCGTCGGCGCAAGGACGACGTCGGCGAGCTTCATCGCTTCGGCAATCATCGCCGGCGGCTCCTCGCCGTTGACCTTGCCTGCGGGGTACAAAAGTATTGACGGGTCGGCGCCGAGTTCCTTTGCCTGCTGGAATAAGGCGTCGGCCATCGACAGCTTTTCATGGTTGGAAACGATAAGTACTTTCTCTCCCTGTTTCACTCCCATGCATTGCGCCAAGGCATTATAGGCGGGTTGTAATAACTCCTGTTTCGGATTCATGGAAGACTCCCCCAAATATTATGTAGCATAAATTGTAGTATGAGCTATACGTTAGCGCAAGATAAAGTGGATGTTAGCCGGAGCCTGGCAAGAGACCGGCCCGGCCGTCACTCCCCGATTATCTGGACGATCAGTTTGCGATGGTGCGGCTTGTTGTCGAGCTCGATGAAGATCAGTTGCTGCCAAGTGCCCAGTGTCAGGCTGCCGTCGATGAAAGGGATGGTTATATCGGGACCCAGCAGGGAGGCCCGCGTGTGGCTGTGACCGTTGCCGTCGTGCCAGGTGAGATCGTGCTGATAGGGGATGTCGCTCGGGGCCACGCGCTCGAGCATCGCCGGGAAGTCTCTCTGCAGTCCGGGCTCGAACTCGATAGTAGTCACCGCCCCGGTGGAGCCGACGTTGAAGACAGTGACGATGCCGTTTCGCAGGCCCGACCGCGAGACCGCCGCAGCCACCTCGCCGGTGATGTCGAGCATCTGCAGTTCCGTGGTCCTGCCGAGGGCCAGCGTTTCACTGACGACCGCCATCAATTATCTCCCAACCGCGCGATGAGGATTGCGACCGCCCTGGCCGCATCGGCGGCGAAGTCGATGCTGTCGGCGGAGCTAGTGGAGACGGGGCGCAGGGTGTCGAGATTCTCGATGCTCGGCTCGCAGGCCAGGGTGCCGACCACCGGACGCCAGAAATCGCCGAGGCAAACGACGGGCTTGGGAGGAATCATCTTCTTGTTGAACATCTCCCAGCAGGCGGCCAGTTCCAGCAGGGTGCCGGTTCCGCCTTTGAGGACGACGTAGCCGTCGCAACTATCGAGGCAGTTTTCGATGCGTTCGAAGAGAGTGTTTGATGTGACCTCGCGGCGGACGTAGCTGTTGGCTGCGGCGCGGAAGATCTCGCAGGTGTAGCCGTAGGCTTCGCGTCCTCCCTCAACGGTGCCCCGGAGCGCGGCTTCCATGGTGCCGCCGTAGCCGCCGGTGGCGACGTCGAATCCGGCGTCGGCGAGCGCCCTGCCCAGGACCAACGCCTCCTCGTAATCGCCGTCGCCCGGCCGCGGGCTGTGGCTGCCGAATACCATTATTCTCTTTGGCAAGATTATTCCCCTTCCTCTTCCTTATCGCTTCGCAAGAGACCGTAAAGCTCGCGCTTCCGCCGCCCGGTAGCCGCGGCAAGCCGCCTCAGGGCTTCGTTGGGCTCCACTCCCTCGGCCAGCAGAGCGAGATACCGCCGCCGCAGTTCTGCGTCGCCGATGTCGGCCGCTTCGGAATCCTCCAAGCCCGCGACAACCAGCGTGAACTCGCCGCGGATGTGACTGCGGTTTTCGAGTGAGTCGCGGATTTCGGAGAGACGGCCGGCGATGCGCTCTTCGTGCAGTTTTGTCATCTCGCGCGCCGCCACGGCCAGCCGGTCGCCGAGCACCTCCTGCATGTCCCGCAGCGACGGGACAATTCGGTGGGGCGCTTCGTAGAACACCAACGGCTCGGGACGGCTGCTTACCTCCTCCAGGAGTTTCCGCCGTGCAGCCGACTTTGCCGGTGGGAATCCGAGGAAGGAAAAGCGGTCGCCGGGGAAACCGGAGATCGAGAGAGCGCCGGTGGCCGCGTTGGCGCCGGGAACAGCGAAGACCGGCAGTCCGGCCTCGGCGCATGCCGCCACCAACTCCGCGCCGGGATCGCTGACGCAGGGCATGCCCGCATCGCTGACCAGGGCCACCGCATGTCCCTCGCGTATCAGTTCGAGCAGGCCGGGGGTCGCGCGGGCGCGATTCTGCTCGCGGTAGCTCACCGTCTTGACCTTGATCTCGAAGTTGTTGAGCAGGATGCGGATCCGGCGGGTATCCTCGGCGGCCACCAGGGAGCACTTGCTCAGGATCCGAAGTGCTCTGAGAGTGATGTCCTCGAGGTTGCCGATCGGCGTGGCGACCATGTAGAGGCCGGGCTCGAGGGGTGCCGAGGGATCTCCTTTAGTGAAAACTTCGAGAGGATTCATGACGGGATTTTCCTCACATGCCCCAGTCGCGCGGATAGCGAAAATCGCGGTTGACGGTGCGGTGGCTGAGCTTGGCGATAATCGGCGGCATGCGCTTGAACTGATATTTCTTGATCAATCCGGCGATCCGGTCGATCAGCTCGAGCGTGAAGCCGTACTCCGCGATACTCTCGCGCGAGAGGCGTTGGTCGACCATCAGCGCGATGACGCGGTCGGCGGTGCCGTAATCGAAACCCAGCTCGTCCTCATCGGTCTGGCCCTGCCAGAGGTCGGCTGACGGCGGTTTCCTCACCACCCGCTCCGGCAGATCGATGAACTCCGACAGCTGCCAGACCTGCGTCTTCAGCAGATCGCCGAGCGGATTTATCGCGTGCGCGGAGTCGCCGTAGAGCGTGGAATAGCCAAGCAGAATCTCGGTGCGATTGCTGGTGCCGATGACGAGCCCGTTCTCCTTGTGGCTGAGGTCGTAGAGCACGATCATCCGCATGCGGGCCATCACGTTACCGACGCGGATGTCGCCCGCCTCGGGCTCGTAGAGCTTGAAATAGGGATCGACCATCGGCGTGATGTCGATCTCGCAAGTGCGGATACCGAGTTGTCCGGCGACCAGGCGGGCATCGTCGAGGCTCTCGGGATTGCTCACCCTGTGCGGCAGGATGACGCCGAGGACCTCATCGGGGCCCAGAGCCTCGGCGGCCAGCGCGGCCGCGAGGGCTGAGTCGACGCCGCCGGAGAGGCCGATGATCCCGCGCATGATGCCGGTCTTGGTGATCTCGTTGTGGATGAAGCCCACCAGCAGGCGCCGGGCCGTCTCGCAATCGATCCTCAGGAGATCGTCGTCGAATTCGCGCAGCGGTCTCATAGAATAGGTACCTACCACAGCAGACCCGGCCTGTAAATCATCAGAAAGGGGGCGTCTGAGCTTGCCCGCGGCGCTCATTGTGCGTTAGCCTTCGGCGAGACAGACTGAGGAATCGGGAGCATGGAGAAGATCAAGCCGCGGATATTCAGCGGAACGCGCGATTTCCTGCCTGAGGAGATGCTTCAGCGCGAGGAGATCGTGGACAAGATCAAGGGAGCCTTCCGCCGCTACGGCTTCCTGCCGGTCGAGACGCCCGCGATCGAGTATCTCGACATCCTGCTCGGCAAGTACGGCGACGAGGGCGACCGCATGATCTACCGCCTCGCCTACGAGGAGGGCAACACGCTGGCGTTGCGCTACGACCTGACGGTGCCGATGAGCCGGCTGGTGGCGATGTACCACGGCCAGCTGCAGTACCCGTTCAAGCGCTACCAGATCCAGCCGGTCTGGCGTTCCGACAGGCCGCAGATCCGCCAGGGACGCTTCCGCGAGTTCTACCAGTGCGATGCCGACATCGTCGGCAGCGAAGCGATGCTTGCCGACGCCGAGATCGTGGCACTGACCAACGAGATCCTCTCCGCGCTCGGATTCGAGGAGTTTGTCATCAGGATCAACCACCGCAAGATCCTGCGCGCCATCACGCTGCACTCGGGGCTGAGGCTGGAGGACGAGCCGGTGGTCTGCCGTTGCATCGACAAGCTCGACAAGATCGGCCTCGACGGCGTGCGCAAAGAGATGCTCGACTCCGGCTTCGGCGATAAGGTTGCCGACAGCATCTTCGACGTGCTCGCGCTCGAGGGCGGCCATGAAGAGTTGCTGAACAGGCTGCTCTCGCTGCTGGGTACTGCCGAGGGCGCCGAAGAGGGCATCGGCGAGACACAGGAGTTGCTGCAGGACGTCGGCCGCCTCGGCGTTCCGGCCGACAATTTCAGGCTCGATCTCTATCTGGCGCGGGGACTCGACTACTACACCGGGCCGATCTACGAGTCAGTGCTGCCAGCCCACCCGCACATCGGCAGCCTCACCGGGGGCGGCCGCTATGATGAGCTGATCGGGCTTTACAGCGGCATCGACGTCCCAGCCACCGGCACGACCATCGGGCTCGACCGCATGTTCGCGGCCATGGGCCAACTCGGCATGCTGAGCGAGCGCAGGACGACCACGCGCGTGCTGGTCATCAATTTCGGCGGCGAGGAGTTGGCGGTCGCCCTGGCATTTACCGGGAGCCTGCGGGAAGCCGGGATCGCTGCGGAAGTCTATTACGAGGCCGCGAGGCTGAAGAAGCAACTTTCCTACGCCGACCGGAAGGGAATTCCTTACGTGGCGATCATCGGGGAGAAGGAAGCGAAGAGCGGCCGGGTGAGTATCAAGAAACTGGCCAGCGGCGAGCAGGAGACGCTGCCGCTGGCCGAAGCCCTGAATATGCTGAGAGACAAAGAAGCGGAGTAGTGCGTCCGCCTATTGCTCCTTGATGGTGATCGAGCCGTTGGTGGTGTCGAGGACTACGCGGTGCCCGCCGCTGCCGAGCGTTCCCTTCATGTAGTTATGGCGCTTGTTGTACTCGCCCTTGAAGCGGGTTGCAGGCAGGTAATCCCGAATCTTGCCGTTGGAGGTGTCGGCCTTGATCTCGCAGTTGCTGCCGGCGCCGACGAGCAGCTCGATGCCGCCGTTGGTTGTCTCCAGAGTGACATCACCCGCCAGAGCACCGGGGATTACCGCGTAGATCGAGCCGTTGGTGCTTTCGGCTGTGATGGAGCCGCCGACGCTCATCAGCTTGATCGCGCCGTTGGTAGTGTCGGCCTTGACGGTTCCGGCGACCTTGCCGACGGTGATGTTGCCGTTGGTGGTGTCGAGGTAGGCGTTGCCGTCGGTGCCTTTGGCGTCAATGTTACCGTTGGTCGTGTCGAGCTCGATGTCTCCGGCCATGTGGGGGGTCTCGATGCCGCCGTTGACGGTGTCGAGCCGCAGCGCCAGCCTGGCAGGCAGCTTGACCTCGAGCGTGCTGGCGTACTTGTTGTGGCGCTTGTCGTCGTCCTTGTAGCGGCCGTAGTCGGCCTTGATCGCGAGCGTCGAGCCACTGCGCTCCCCGACCCACTTGATCTCCGCGGCGATCATCGCCGCATCGCTCTCGCTGTCAGCCTTGACCTTCTCGTCGATCTTTACGACTACGCGGTTCTCGCTCCAGATGGTGACGGTGATCGAGCCGTTGACGTTGTCGATGCCGACCAGATTGATGCCGTTGAGATCGGCGGTGAATTCCTCGCTGAATTCGTAACGGTCTGCGTCGTTCCAGGAATCGCTGACGAATCCGCTTGCTGCCAGGATAAGCAGTGCGCCCAGAACCGCCGCCGTAGCGAGCTTTACTTTCATTTTTGGATCCTCCTGATTAAATAAAAGCTGTTTCTTGCCCTGCTGCTCATTTTGACGTGATTGGGGCGCAAAGGGTTGCTCCGGCTGTGCCGCCGCCGTTGGCAGCATAAAGAAAAATCGGCGGCCGTCGGCCGCCGGGGAGTGAATACTTGCAGTTGTGCGGATTAATCCCTGGAGATCCTGATGGCGCCGTTGGTGGTGTGTAACTCGATCCGATGGCGGCCGTCACCGTACTGCCCTTCGACCCGCGTGCGGCGCCGGTTGAATTCGCCGTTAAACTCATCGGATGGCAGGTCGACCGAGACCCTTCCGTTGGTGGTGGAGGCGTTGAGTCTGAAGCCGGTGCCGCGCTTGACCTCGAGCGAGATGGCGCCGTTGGTGGTGGAGGCCTGCACGTCGCCCGCCGCCCCCTTGATCTCGATCGATCCGTTGGTGGTGGAGGCGTGCAGATCGCCCTCGACCGGGCCGGCCGAGATTTTACCGTTGGTCGAGTCGAGCTCTGCATCGCCGTTGCTGCCCTCGAGGTGAACGGATCCGTTTGTCGTGGAGGCGTCTACGCGCCCGTCGATCTCGGCGATTTCCAGCTTGCCGTTGGTTGTTCGAAGGCTGAGATCGATGTCGCGCGGCAGGCGGACTTCAAGGTTGCAGGCGTAATAGCGGCGCATGTGGTGGAATTCGCCGAAATCAATCTCGATCCTCAGCTCCGAGCCGACTACTCTGCCCTTGAGCCCGATCTCTTCGGCCAACTCTTCCGCCCGCTCCTCGTCGGTCGCCTTGATGCGCTCCTCGATCTCGATGTCGAGGTTCTCCGAGCTCCAGGTCTCGACGTTGACGTATCCGTTGACGATGGTGATGCTGACGCTGTCGATGCCCTCGAGGTTCGCCTCGAAGGTGTCGTTGAAGCGATAGCGGTAGTCGTCGATGTCGAAATCAAATACAAACAGCTCATCGCAGGCCGCGAGGCTGATCACCAGAAAGGCCGTAAGGGCGGCCAGAAACATTTTTGTCATTCGCATTGGGACATCCCCCGCAAAACTCTCTAATCCTTTGTCGTATCAGCCGGATGAAAGGTTTCTTCAACGATGCAGACTGCACGGATTCATTCATAAGTTAAACGCTTTGCGTGGTCGCTAAGTTCATCCGCCCGGCGGCTCTCAACGGCGGCGACGCAGCCGCCAGGACGGATTTGTGTCCCAGGCCTCCACGCGGAGAGATAGCTCTCAGAAGTTGCCCCGGCTCTGGCTCTTGAAGCGCCCTTCGTAGGTGGCGCTGCCCTCGCATCGCTGGAAGATGAACTGGCAGATACGGGTGCGCGGCACGATTTTCAGCGGATTGGGGCTGAAGTTTGACATCTCGAGCAGCTGGTGGTTGCTGATGCCGGGCTGCATGAAGCTGGCCGAGACGTGGACGAGCAGGCCGACGCGGGCGAAGCGGCTGCGGCCCTCGAGCCAGCCGCAGATGTCGGGCGGCGTGGTGATGTGCTCGAGCGTGATGCCCAGCACCGTCTCTCCCGGCATGAGGATGATGCCGTCGGGCATCCTCGACCAGTCGGTCAGCTTGCTGTAGTCGACGTCGTCGGTGACCTCGACGACCTTGCGCGTCGACTGGTAGACGCGGAATTCGTCGCCGAGATGCAAGTCGACGCTGCCGGGACCGAGTTGATCCTCCTGGAACGGCTCGATCACGATCCGGCCGCTCGCCATCTCCTTGAGAATCTCATCATGGGTCAGAATACTCATCGGTAAAACTCCGCGATCGCGGCTACGACCTGCTCGATCTGCTCCGCCGTCAGCTCGGGGTAGACCGGCAGCGAGATCACCTCCTCGACCGCTCTCTCGGTTTCGGGGCAGAGGCCCTTTTCGTGTCCGAGGAAGGCGAAACAAGGTTGCAGGTAGAGTGGGACAGGGTAGTAGACGGCGTGGCCGATGCCTTTGTTGCGCAGGAAATCGGCGAGTTCGTCGCGAGCCTCGGCCCTCAGTGTGTATTGATTATAGATGTGGCGGTGGCGCTTGTTTTCCGACTCGGCGTTATGTGGAGTGACGACCATGCCGGGGGCCAGGTCGCGCTCCTGGAAGAGTTTGTTGTAAGTCTCGGCGTTTTCGCGCCGGGCGTCGCTCCAGCCGTCGAGCCAGGGCAGCTTGGTCTCCAGCACCGCCGCCTGCAGCGCGTCGAGGCGGCTGTTGATGCCGATCTCGTGATGGATGTATTTCTCCCGCTCGCCGTGCATGCGCAGCGAGCGCAGCCTCTCGGCGAGTTTCTCGTCGGCGGTGGTGACCAGGCCGCCGTCGCCGTAGGCGCCGAGATTTTTGGAGGGGAAGAAGGAGAAGCAGCCGAGGGTGCCGATGGAGCCGGCTGGGCGGCTGTTGTAGCGGGCGCCGATGGCTTGTGCGGCGTCCTCGACAACCGGGATGCCGTGCCTGCCGGCGATCTCCATGATCTTGACCATTTCAGCCATTTGACCGAAGAGGTGGACGGGCATGATCGCCTTGGTTTTTTCGCTGATTGCAGCTTCGATTTTTTCCGCGTCGATGTTAAAAGTGCGCGGATCGATATCGGCGAACACAGGCACCGCGCCGAGGCGGACGATGTAGCTGGTGGAGGCGTAGAAGCTAAAGGGTGTGGTGATTACCTCGTCCCCGGGACCGATCTTCAACGCCATCAACGCCAACTGCAGCGCATCCGAACCCGAAGCGCAGCCTACGGCGTGCGGCACTTCGCAGTATGCGGCGGCCTTCTCCTCGAAGCTACGCACCGTCTCGCCCAGGATGAACATCTGGCTTTCGAGCACACCGTCGATAGCTTTTCTGATCTCTTTTTCTATCTGCCTGTATTGGGCCTTCAAATCGAGAAGCGGCACTTTCATGGTGTTCTCCTGCGTTGTGCTTACTCCCCCCGAAGGGTGTGAACGTTAGCACAACGGTGGATAGCCCGCAAGCTTGTTGAGAGAGCGGCCGGAGAGCAAGTAATTGCTTCATTACCAAGGCGGATTGCTTGACACCCCCCAGGCCCCGTGCTAGATATTTTGGGCGACGTGATGAATGCAGCGATGCTGCGGTTCGCCGGTTGCCGCGAGGCGTAACCGCTTCCTTATTACATGAGGGCTGAATGAGTTGGTTGTTCAAATAGATTTATCCGTAATCTACATCCTGATCTGCTTCCTGGTCGTTTTCTGGGTGGCTCGCCGCTTCCTGTTCCAAAGGCTTGACAGGATAATCGAGCAGCGCAACGAGCAGATCGAGTCGGCCAGGCAGCTTGCCGAGAACACCGACGCCAAGGTGGCCAAGGCGATTGCCGGCTACGACGGCAGCGTTTCCGAGGCACGCGCCAAGGCATTCGAGCTGCGCCAGCAGCTGAAGGGCGAGGCTTCGGAGCGGGAGAAGCAGATTGTGGAAGAGGCGCGCTCGGCCGCCTCGGAGCGGATCAAGGGCGCTCAGGGCGACCTGGACCGGAAGGTTGAGGAGTACCGCATCCCGCTGGCCGCCGAGGGCGCACGATTGGCCGAATCGATCGCCGAGCTGGTGCTGCGGAGGCGGTCATGAGGCGGGCGACCGGGCTGACAATTCTGATACTACTGGCGCTTGCTTCGGCGAGCGCATTCGCTTCCCAGGGCGTGCATGAGTCGGAGCTCAACGGCGAGTACTGGTGGGACCAGTTCGTCAAGCTCTTCAACCTGACCCTGGTGATCGCCGTGCTCTATTTCCTGCTGCGCAAGCCGGTGAAGAACTTTTTCCGCGAGCGGGCGCAGCAGATCGACGAGAGCCTCAACTCGGCTGAGGAAGCCCGCAAGGAAGCCGAGCGCAAGCTGGCCGAGATGGATGCGAAGATCGCCGGGCTGGAGCAGCGCGTGGCTGAGATCATGCGCAAGGCGCAGGAGAACGGCGAGGCCGAGAAGGCGCGGATCATCGCCGATGCCGAACTTGAGACGCAGCGCATCCTCGAGCTGGCAAAGCGGGAGATCGAGAACCGCTACAAAGCGGCCCGCAAGGACCTGAAAGCTTACACCGTTGACGAAGCCATCCGGCACGCGCGCAAGCTGCTGCGCGAGCAGTTGGACGCTGAGGGTGACGACCGCCTGATCGACCTGTTCCTCGACGACATCGGCGGCAGGAGGGTGCAGTGATCAGCCGGACTGTCGCGCGCCGCTATGCCCTGGCAATCTTCGAGCTGGCCGACGAGGCCGGCGACTTCGAGCGGATCGGCAAGCAACTCCACGCCGTGGTGGACCTGTTGGCTGGGCATCGGGAATTGCAGTCGATCTATCAGAACCCCGCGGTCTCGCCCAACTCGAAGCTGGCCATTTTCGAAGAACTCGAGCCCGACCTCGAGCTTGACAAACTGAGTGCGAATTTCATCCGCCTGCTGATCCGCAAGGGGCGGATTCATTACCTGGAAGCGATCGTAGAGGAATACGACGAGCTGGAGCGCGAGCGGCGCGGCATCGTCGTGGCCGAAGTGAAGACGGCGCGCGCTCTCGCTGCGGCACGCCTGCAAGAACTGCGCGGCCGGCTGGCGGAAGCCACCGGCAAGGAGATAGACATGCGGACAAGCGAGGACACCGAGATACTCGGCGGCTTCGTGGCGCGCATCGGCGGGACGGTTTACGACGGCAGCGTCGAACATCAGTTGCAGAAACTGCGGAAGCGCTTGGTGGAGGAGTAATCGATGGAGATCAAGGCCGAGGAAATCAGCCGGATCATCAAACAACAGATCGCCGATTACGAGGCGACTGTCGACGTGAGCGAGGTCGGCACGGTAATCAGTGTGGGCGACGGCATCGCCCGCATCCACGGGCTGGATAGGTGCATGGCCGGCGAGCTGCTCGATTTCCCGCACGACATCCTCGGCATGGCGCTCAACCTCGACGAGGACAGCGTCGGCGCCGTCATCCTGGGCGAGACGCAGTTTATCAAGGAGGGCGACACGGTCAAGCGCACCGGCAGGATCATGGAGGTCCCCGTCGGCGAGACGCTCATCGGCCGCGTCGTCAACCCGCTCGGCCAGCCACTGGAAGGCGCGGGGCCGATCGAGACGACCGAGTTCAATCCGATCGAGCGCATCGCCCCCGGCGTCGTCGACCGGCTGCCGGTGAACCGCCCGCTGCAGACGGGGATCAAGGCGATCGACTCGATGATCCCCATCGGCCGCGGCCAGCGCGAGCTGATCATCGGCGACCGCCAGACCGGCAAGACGGCGATCGCCATCGACACGATCATCAACCAGAAGGGGCAGGACGTCATCTGCATCTACGTCGCCATCGGCCAGAAGCAGAGCACGGTGGCCCAGGTGGTCAAGACGCTCACCGAGAACGGCGCGATGGACTACTCGATTGTGGTCAGCGCCACGGCGAGCGAGCCGGCGCCCCTGCTCTACATCGCCCCCTACGCGGGCTGCGCCATGGGCGAGTATTTCCGCGACCGCGGCCGCGACGTGCTGATCATCTACGACGACCTCTCCAAGCAGGCCGCCTGCTACCGCGAGGTCT
>Ga0307379_10005105_pt1 | contig 18452 bp, 17 predicted proteins | sample UN2MG_FD_202237 | JGI IMG/M metagenome (GOLD analysis project Ga0307379, IMG submission 202237) | Soil microbial communities from Risofladan, Vaasa, Finland - UN-2 | ecosystem: Environmental > Terrestrial > Soil > Coastal area > Acid sulfate soil | place: Finland: Risofladan, Vaasa | collected... | reverse complement strand
TTTGAGCTATAATTTGAGGGGGTGGGAATAATGTCCTTCCCAAAAAATTCATCTTTTGCAAAAATCCGCTGTTCATTGATAAATGGACTAAATAACTCAAGCCGGGAAAACGTTTATTGTTCGAGATAGAATTCATGAAGATTTTTTCACCCAGATTAAACCGCTCTGGCCTTAGCTTCAATAAAACATTTTCGGGAATTTTTGTCCCTAAAAATTTAGCGGTAAAATAAAGGCTTATGTAAACCATCTGACTAAGGTCGAACTTGAGACTATCTTTTATCAACCGTTCCCAATCCAATCTTTCCTGGTAAGAATTCACAGTCTCATTGATGTCGCAGAAAAAGCTAAGCTTGCTCAAAGAGTGAGTGACTCTGAGAGCATGTTCTGAAAGGTGGATAAGAAGATGATGCGGTGCCATCACCATTGTTTCCACATCGGCAATTTTTGTTTTTTCTGCATCCCGCCAGATATCTTCAATTTTGATATTTTTTGTGTAAGATTCATTGGGAATTGTTGAATTAACAAAATGCCAGTGAACATGAAAAGAGGGAGAATTCGGAGACAAACTTCGATAATCGAGCGTGGTCAGATATCCGGAAGAAAAATCAATATCTTCCACAGATATATCAGATGGCCTGTAGCCTAATATTTTCATCTGTTCATTCAAGCAAAACAGGTCTTCTTTTTTCACCAGCAGGTCTACATCCGTCATCGGCCTCAAGGCTAAATTTCCGTAAATTTTTTCAGCTAATACTGCACCCTTAAGGACTATCACCTGAAGCCCGGCATTAGAAAATATCTTAAGCACCTTTCCCAATTCTTCATAAATCAGAGAATTCTGGATGGCGTTCAAGTAATAAACTTTTTTTAATTTTTTAAAAATGAAGGATGGAATATGAGTACAGTCCTTCTTAATTTCATTCAGCCTGGAATAAACAACAGCCGCGATACCATTTTCTCTTGCCTTTCGTAAGAAACCTTCCCAATCCAGGCTTCTTCTCTGTATTTCAATTATTTTATTCCTGTTCTTGCGGTCAGTATCTTTTCGACAGCAGTAGAGCATTAGTCGGTCTTCCTCTCTCCAGCTCATTTATTTTTTCCGTCTAAATTGATTTTTCGTTTTTCCTTATTAGCTAATGCTTTCCGTTTCTCAGGATTGAATATACTCTCGATAAGCCTTAAAGAGTATTTCTAATTATTGAAATACTTCTTAATCTTACTAAAAAATGGATAAGTCCACTGGCTAAAGGGAGATACTCCCGCAAAGAGCAGACCTTTTATCTGGTAAAGTTTTGTATCCAGTCTTTTTTTCCGCCCCTTTCTTTCGACTGCTACTACCTTACCTAATACATTTTGCATCTCAACCTTTTCAGGAGAGCTAAACGTAGCATCCCCTTTAATAAGCATTGTGATTCTATTATCTTTATCTTTTTTATACTTTTTAATAACTCGATGAACTATAACCTTATTCTCGGTTGTTATACAGAACACCACGTCTCCTGTTTTAATCGAGGAGTTTTCGATTGGGCTAACTACAATAATATCTCCGTCCCGAATAAAGGGACGCATGCTCCAGCCTTTTGCCTGGAAACGAATTGATTTGCCTTTTTTAAAGATGTCTTTGCTTAATTCTAATAAATCGGCATCTCTTAAATGAGCGATCTTTCTCACTTATTTATATATTTTTTACAAAATCCACTATTTTCCTGTCTGGTTCAAAGCTGAATTCGTAGCACGGGACCTTATTTACCATGCGATGGCACAAGCCCATTGTATACTCCATTCCTTTTTTATCCCAGATTGGAGGAAAACAGCGAGTTAAAAGCATTAAAACGGCCTCGGTACTATTTTTGGGAACCGCCGAGTTCTTTTTTCCATGACGTAAAAAGAATAATTTGCGAATCGGAAGCCCTTTTGATGATACTTCCTTGAAATCGCCAGGCCATGGTGTCCCATACATCAAGAGCTCTCCATTTTTTTCCCTTACAATGATTCTATCATCATTAAGGACTGTAGCCTGATTTTCAGACCACAATCTGGCGATTGTTGACTTACCATGACCTGAATTACCCAAAAAAAGATAACCATAACCCCTGTCATCAATCCCGCAGGCATGGAGCATTACTCCTTTACAACGGGATAGGAGGAGTATCATCAAAATCTGATTTAAAGGATATCCTAATGGATCGAGTAATAAATTTTTAAAGAGCTTATCATTAATATAAATGTCGCCAGATTTAAGATCCGATTCTAAAATCACGAGTTGATTAGGAGGTGGATCAGAATCAAAGGAAGAATCTTGCAAGACATATTTTCCCTGCTCGCGGAAAAGGGACCACGTGCTGCCGGAATCAAATATCTTTTTTCCCTTGCTCCTTTGAGGAAAGCTGTCCTGATGCACAAGAAGCTTTGTTTCAGGTCTAATCTCTGTTATGAACTCATAATCTATATCTTCAACTCCAGATTCAGATAGGTTTTGATCGAAGAGAAAAGATAAGCCAATACCAGCTATACCTATCGTAAATTCTATTAGACCTTTCTCATTCAGCAAAGCAGAAGCTTCCTCCCCGAAGTTTTCCTAAATTATCATTCCTGGAGGGATTCATAGCATTAAAAGTGAAATTAGAGAAGGTTGATTTTAATTGACCCAAGGGATAAACAATTCTACTTGGACTATGAACCAATAATTGTGCTGCATTGGACTACAGCACAGCCTGCACCTTTTTTCGCACTTGCATCGCCTGCACTCGTCTTACAAGCTTGTAACACCGCTTCCTCGATTACCAGATTGACATGATTTATTTGTGGTTTTTTGTAATTTTTCCGGTTTTTTTCTTTTGTCTCCAATTTTGCCTCCTTTTTAAAGTTTTTTTATATTAAATGCCTCTGCCCGAAGATGGGCTATCTGGCAGAGATATTCTACAGGCGTTTCTGGATTACCATTTTCCAGATATGCCCAGCCAGGGCATTGACCGCATAGAGATATTAATTCACACTGACCGCACGGATAATCGCTCGTAGGTTTTAGAGTTAAAAATTCAGGAATTGAGTGATGCCAACCCTCTTCGAAGGAACCGCGACGTAAGTCATAATTCTGAAACCGAACCATTTCGCAGGAACTCATTTGACCATAGGGGTCGACATGGAATGTGGAAACGCCTGCGCCACAACTGAAAAGATTATCAACTTGGTAAGGACCTATAGACCTTTCACAGAACTCCCGCCATTCTTTAACTCTTTTCTCATCAGCTAAATCTAGCTTTATAACCTCTTCAGGCGATAACCGGAAATTGCAAGGTGTTTTAGAGCCGTTCATCCTGGGGTTGAGTATCGGGTCAAAACGGAATTTCACTCCTAATCCTTCAGCATATTCTTTTATATTCGAAAACTCATTCCGGTTTAAGGTCATTACCATGGTCTTCAGCCCTAAAGGGATTTTTCGCTCTAGAAGTAATTCAATACCCCTTTGACAGCGCTTAAATGAGCCAGGAATCCCGGTTACTTTTTCATAAGTCTCTTTAGTTGTACCATATAATGTAATCTCCACTATAAATGGCGGCCATTCAGCCAAATAATCGGCAATCTTTGGGGTAATGAGTGTCCCGTTAGTAAATAGAGAGATCAGGAAGCCTTTCTTCTTGGCGTAAGTGTAAATTTCCAAAAAGTCTTTTCGTAATAGAGGTTCCCCTCCGGTTAGCAACAGCCATAGACATCCTGCCTCGGCTATCTGGTCAAAGATAGAGAATACTTCTTCACTTGTGGTTTCCTTCTTTATTGCATCTTGATCATTCAGCGGCAAATTACAATAGCAATGAGCACAGCGAAGGTTGCAGCGAAAGGTGAGTTCAAATGATCCCAGAATTGGAATCCTCTTGGCTACAACCTGCTTATGCAACCGCTCACTAAACTGAGCATAGCTGATAGAAGGAATATGAGAGCATTCCATATGATTACCCTTCAATTATTGCTTCTATTTTCTCAAGCTGCTTTATGTACTCTGCAAGATCTTTTTCAGCTTGTTGAGGAGTGACTTCAAATTCCTCGACTATCTTATCTTTTATTTCTCTGACTTTCATTTTTCCGTCGATAAGCTCCCAGATGCGGGCAGCTACCTCGTTCAGAGTGCTGATACTTTCCAGATCACCCACGTTTTGCCTGATTGGAACCAGGATAAACTCATCGGCTATCTTCCTGGATACAATTGAATCGCTTTTTTTATAAACTTTATCGCGTAGATGCATCAAGTAATGCTCCCTTTTCACTAGTTTTTAATTATTATTAGGAAAAAATCAGAAAAAGTCAACTCTGCTCATAAGTGGGGTCAGGTCTTGCTTTTTGCCTGTCTCAAAAATCTCATACAAACGCATTAAAATTTCATTGCAAAGATGAAAGTGACACAGGCATCTCCTGTGTTCAGGATGAGATTTTGCTATGCTCGCCTGCCCATTTATAAAAGGAGCGGGGTTGCCCGCAGTTTAATGCAATAGTATAAATTGCGTTTGTATGAGTAAAGGCAAAAAGCAAGACCTGACCCCACTGATGGAAAATTTGCTTGACATTAAAATAATGAAGCAATATTATCGTCGAAAAGGAGGAAAAGATAAGATGAAAAAAATTTGTGAGGCATTAATTGTTGTAGCTGCTATCAGCTTAATCGTGGGCGTTATATCCAGGCTTATAGTAAAACCTATAATGGGAATTGAAGCTCAAGCCTTTCTTCAATTTACCCAGGCATGTCTTTTATTTGCTATTGCTCTAGCAGCAAGAGAATGGATGATAGCTAAGGGCAAATAGTAGTAAGTTATTTAAAGAAAAATTTGCTTTCTTAGAGAGTTCTTTTGCCCTGAGAAGCCCAGGCAGATTCACAGCTTTTAATTTTAGACAATATCTAAACTCAAAATCTCTAAAAAGTCGCTATCTTAATCCCCATCTTTTTTGATTTATTTCGAATTTGTTCCCTGAAATGCGCTCTTTTTTTATGGTTGAAATTTCACAAAGATAGGATTAGAAACTAATTTCCTCCCTTTTTTATCTATCGCATCCAGACGGTAATATATCTTTTTGCCGGGTTCAAAGAAATCATCTTCAAAGTTTATACTCAAGGGAGTTTCTACAGAGAAGGTTTCTAAAAGATTCCCGGATCGAATAAGTCTCACAGTTATAGAATTTCCTTTCTCTGAATCAGTCGTAGAAATACGAATGTTTATACTGGGATAACCTTTAGAGAATATCTCTTCCCCCATAACGACTTTCTGCGAACTTTTAGAATCAGATATTGAGAAATCCTCAAGAATCAGTCTTGGGGAGTCGGCATCTCCTCGGCAGGCATACATTCTGCCTTTTTTCAGGGCATCTAAAATGTCCTTTTTAGTTTTGCTTTTTACAAGAAAAAATGTGGGAAAATTTCCTAATTTCTCTCCGGCTCCTCCTTCTCTATGAAAATCAGCAGTAGAGATTCCCCAGACAGGGTTTGCTCTCCGGCCCGAACAGTACTCTATTAAAACCTTGTCCCAGATATTGCCTGGTTCTATAATTGTTGTAGAATCTCCATACAAAGCAGCCGAGCCCGAATAATTTTTAGATTCTTTTAACACCTGGGGGTAAGGGGGAGTGTCTCTGAAAATAGGGCCAAGTTTTGCCTTTCCTGACTTTGTCTCAGGATGATTCCAGAAAACCGTTCCCCCTCGAGAATTTACGTAATCTATCAATAACTGGTAAGGGGAGATTTCCTGCGGTCCATGGTACTGGTCATACGGAGAGCTTTTGAAAGGATGGTTATTGATAAGAAGAAGCAGAGCAAAAACAGAGATCGCAATCCCGGAATATCTGATAATTCCCTTCCATTTTATCATGTATAGACCGACTATCAGAAGAACAAGAAAGAGAAAAAAGCCCACTGAAATTGATGAAAGAATATATTTCGTGGAATAACCATTGTGAAGTATTGGCAGTTCCTTATAATCTTTCGGCTCTTCGAGACCGACAATTAATAAATGCCTTTCCCAATCACAAGCGGTCAGGTTTTTTTTGAAATAGCTTCCCCTCCAGTAATAAAAAGGCGCAGACTCTGCGCCGGGAATTAAAATCGAATTTGGGTACTTTTTTGAGGCTGATTCAATCATGTTCAGGTAATTTTCTGGTCCCTTTTTATTGATTGAAGGCTCTTCAACTCTTTTTTTCAAGATAGCATGAAAAGGGCGTATCCCATATTCCAGGACTTTCCGGTCATGGTCATTAATAAAAAGAACATCAATCCCCCTTTTTTTAGCCAATTTAATCAGATATTCGAGCGTGTGAGCCCCATCGCTGAAATCTGTGCGGACATCAATAAGCCCTGGCACCTGAATATATTCATGAATATTTTCTTCAGCCTGGGCGAAACATTTAACAAGCACCCCCATAAAGGCGACAATCAAGATAAAAACAAACTTTTTGCTGTTATTCATCATCGCAAATTAATATAAACGCAATATATATTTATACAATGTCATTGCGAGCCCTGAAAGGGCGTGCCAATCTCATACAATAAATTGTCATTGCGAGGAGCGTAGCGACGTGGCAATCTCAACCTTTTTACTAGTTAAACTTAGCCACGCTGCGCTCGCAACGGCAGATTGCCACGCTCCCTTCGGTCACTCGCAATGACAATTTATTGCATGAGATTGTTCAGCCTGTTCCGAGCAAAGCGAAGGAATCTTCTTCGCTCCTCGCGATGACACTGGAATAATTGCGTTTGCATTAGATATAAAAATTCAAAAATAAGACGTTGCAGAGTCAAGAGTGTTTTAACGTTCTGATTTGATAGAGGATTCCATTCATTTTACCGGTATGAGCTATATGCTTAGCCTGAAGCGTATGATGAGCATGATCCACATGACTAGCATGAGTCATTTGCCTGGCATGAGCCAAACGCAAATCATGAACCGTACGTTAATACAATCCATGAGCGATTATAATGGTATATTAATAGAGCCTTAAAGTAAATCGAGAGGGTTTCTCTTAAATAATAATTTGACATATATATCCTACTTATTTATAGTTATGCCGAGAATTAAAAAAGGAATAACTGTATCTATTATAGCAAAATATGTATGAAGCACACTGGGGATTGAAGGAAAAACCATTCGAAAACACACCCGACCCACGCTTTATTTATCTTTCCCATGAGCATCTAGAAGCTGCTACGAGATTGACTTACGTAATCAAGGAACGCAAAGGAGCAGCTTTGTTGACCGGTGAGTATGGCTGTGGCAAAACAATTATAAGCAGGCTTATTTTTGAAATATTACCCCAGGATAAATATGAAATAGCGCTGGTTACCAATCCTATGTTAAATCCACTTGAACTTTTAAGAGAAATTTGTTTGCAATTGGGTATAAAAATTTCAAAAAAAATGCCTAAAACAAAATTACTGAAGGAGCTCAATCAGCGCTTCTACGAGAATATGAACAAAGGAAAAGATACGGTTCTCATTATAGATGAAGCTCAAGCTATTAGAGACCTCACGGCCTTCGAAGAATTGAGACTTCTCTTGAACTTTCAGTTAAATAATAGATTTCTATTGACACTTCTCCTTATAGGGCAGCCTGAATTACGGGAAAAAATAGATGAAATTAAACAACTAAAACAAAGATTGACACTAAGCTATCATTTAAACCCGTTGAATAAGGAAGATACTGAAAAGTATATAGCCCACAGATTAGGAATAGCCGGAACCAAAGAAAAGATTTTTGTAGGTCGTTCCTGTAGTACAATATGGGAAGACGCAGAAGGAGTTCCGCGGATGATAAATTCTATCTGCGACATGTGCTTGCTGGTAGGATATACGAAAGGACTTAAGGAAATAAATGCAGATATAGCAAAAAGATCGGCGCATGGCTTAGACCAATAATATATTATGGTTAAATTATCTGATATTATCAGGAAATCTACAGGAACAAGATATGTGGGGGAACCCGGTCTGATATCAGAAGCCTTTGAGATAAAAAAAAGTAAGGAAAGCTTAGCAGGATTAAAAAAAACATACGAAGATATGGTTCTTCATTTAATGCTGATAATGGATGAAATCAAAGAGGGAAAAACCGTAGCCGAAGGAAAAATTGGCAGCCTTGCCGAAATAATAACAGATGTACTTCGTGCTGACAATGATATGTTACTATCTTTAGTGCACATTTTTTCCTATCTTGGAAAGCAGGAAGATTTTCTTTATGCCCATTCAGTAAATGCCTCAATTTTAGCCACAAACCTTGGTTTAGCTTCTGGGTACAGCAGGAGCGAACTTATTAATTTATGTATTTCTTCTTTGGTGCATGATATTGGCTATCTGAAACTTTCTCAAGAAACAATAAACAAACCTTCTAAATTAACCAAAGAAGAGTATAATCTTATTAAAAAGCATACGATTTATGGCGTAGAACTTCTGAGTAGAATTGAAGGTATACCTGAGTGCGCAGCTGATGTTGTTCATCAACACCACGAGAGAGTGGATGGATCAGGCTATCCCGATGGGAAAAGAGGAGATGAAATTTCTGACTATGCCAAAATAGTTGCCATTGCTGAGGTTTATGAAGCCATAACACATTCCCGCCCGTATCGCAGGGAAAAAATTATTCCTTATCAGGCCGTAAAGACGATTGTCCAGGAGGAAAAGAATTCTTTTGCGCCTGAAATTATAAAAGTTTTTTTGAATTCAGTCTCCCCTTATCCTCCGGGAAGCTTTGTATTATTAAACAGTGGTGCAATTGGCAGGATTATAAGTGTCAATAAAAGTCTTCCTTTGCGCCCTGTTGTAGAAATTTTTTTCGATGCCACTGGAAAGCCTCCTGAGCAGTCTATGAGGATTGATTTAGCAAAAGCGCCTGTTGTAAACATTGATAAAGCCTTAGATGAGGATGATCTTTAAGTGCACCTTTGAGGCTGAGATAGATCTATTTTGCTCATTCGGAAATTCTTAATTCCTAAGAATATATTCCAGGCAACAAGTTAAATTCGACCGAGCACTATATACGAGGCAAATGTTTGAGGCTGTTTTAAATTTGTGATATTGCCGGAACAAATAGGGCATAATAGATGATTGTTTCCGTCCATCAACCCCAATATTTACCCTGGTTGGGATACTTTGATAAAATTGAAAGAAGCGATATATTCGTATTTTTGGATAATGTGCAATTTAAAAAAAATGAATGGCAGAATCGGAACAAGATTAAAACATCAGAAGGATGGCAGTGGCTTTCTGTTCCGGTTATCCACAAATTCATGCAAAAAATTAGTGAGGTTAAAATTAATAACACAGTATGGTGGGGGAAAAAACATCTTAATGCCCTGGTTACAAATTATTCTAAGGCTCCTTTTTTCAAAGATCATGAAGAGTTTTTTGAACAGACCTATGCTCAAGATTGGAACCAGTTAGTCGATATTAATATTAATATGCTTGAATACTTGGTAAAGGCCTTTGGTCTTTCGGAAAAAAAGCTTGTCAAAGCCTCACAATATGAATCAAGAGAAGAACCGACTGAGAGATTAGTTGATATATGCAAGCAGTTGGGAGGAGATGTTTACCTCTCCGGGAAAGATGGGGCAAGTTATATGAATTTAGACGAATTTGCCAAGGAAGGTATTAAGGTAATCTTTCAAGACTATAAACACCCTCACTATCCTCAGCTTTATGGGAGTTTTGAGCCTTATATGTCAGCCGTAGATTTATTATTTAATTGCGGACCGGAAAGTCTTTCAATCTTAAAAAAAGGAGAATGAATTGAACATTTTAGCTTTGGGAGCACATCCAGACGATATTGAATACGGGTGCGGAGGCACTTTTTTTAAATTTGCCAGGAAAGGCGAAAAGATATATTTTATGGTTTTGACCAGAGGAGAATACGGAGGAAATCCAGAAAAAAGGCAGAAAGAGCAGGAAAAATCCATGAAATTATTGGGTGTAAAGAAGATATTTTGGGGTGGATACATTGATACTGAGTTGCCTAACGAAAGAGAGATAATTTCTCATATTGACAGCGTTATCGGAGAAATAAACCCAAAGGAAGTGTACGTAAACTACATTGATGATATCCATCAAGATCACCGCCTGCTGGCTAAGTGTACTTTAGCCGCTACTCGATATGTCAAAAGAGTGCTTTATTATGAAGATTATACATCCAATAATTTTGAACCTGATATTTTTGTCGATATTGGAGATGTGCTGGAAGAGAAACAAAAATTGATTCAAATCTATAATTCCCAAGTTGCCAAAGCTTATCCGACAAAATTAGATATGGTCGAAAGTGTCAAAGCTATTGCTAATTTCAGAGGATTTCAAGGAAAAGTTAAATACGCTGAAGGCTTTAAGGCTTTTAGATATTTACGTGATCTATGATGCCTAACGAGATTATTCCCCATTCCCGTCCTTTACTTTCTGATTCAGATATACAGGCTGTCGTCTCTGTACTTAAATCCGGTCAATTATCTCAGGGACCAAAAGTTCGAGAATTCGAGAACAAATTAGCTCGTTTCATCGGCAAAAAAAAAGCTGTGGCAGTTAACTCTGGCTCTGCAGCACTCCATTTAGCTTTATTAGCTTTGGATGTAAAGAAAAGCGATGAAGTCATAATCCCATCTTTTGTTTGTTCTGCTGTCCTTAACTCTGTGAATTACACGGGAGCAACCGCCGTCCTCGCGGATATAGATCCCCTTACTTTCAATATATCAGTTGAAGCTACGAAAAGAGCAATAACCAGGAAAACAAAGGCTATCATTGTGCCTCATATGTTTGGCTGTCCGGCAGAAATAGATAAATTGTCTGAGCTGGGTATTCCTCTAATTGAAGATTGTGCCCAGAGCATAGGGGCTAATTTTAAAGGCAAGAAAGCGGGCAGCTTTGGTCTTCTCTCTGTTTTTTCTTTTTATGCTACCAAAGTAATTGCCGCAGCAGAGGGAGGTATGGTTTTAAGCGATTCAGAAGATTTGGTCTCCCGGATAAAAGACCTTAGAGAGTATGACAATAAAGATAATTATATTTTGCGTTATAACTATAAGATGACTGATATCCAGGCAGCCCTCGGGCTAAGCCAGCTTTCATCTTTAGAAAAATTCATCGAGAGACGAAGGGAGATTGCTGCTCGCTATTTCCAAGAATTTAAAAATTGTAATTTCATCTTACCTGTCCGGGAAAAAGAAAAAGATCATATATATTATCGATTCGTTATAAAAACAAAAGACAGTTCTTCTGAATATCTTGAGAAATTTCATCAAAAAAAAGTTATGTGCAGGCGGCCTGTCTATATTCCTCTCCACGTCTATTTAAATCTATCTGGTTTTCCCCATACCCTGGAAGCCTGGCATAAGACAATCTCGATTCCTCTTTACCCTTCTTTGCGAGAGGAAGAGATTGAAAAAATTGTTGCTGTAGTCAAAGAAATTTTTTAGTATATTGCTAGAAATATGAGAGATATTCTACAAAGTATTCATTTATTTCTTTCTAGCGTGCCGTTCAGGTGGCTCTTCCTCCTCGTTTTTTCTTTTCTCCTGGCTTTTCTCTCGACTAAGGTTATAGGACGTATCGCAACTAAATTAAGAATATTAGACCAGCCGAATGAGAGAAAAATTCACAAAAAACCTATACCTCTTTTGGGAGGGCTGGCTATATTTGCTTCCTATGTTGGAACAATAGTCTTTAATTTTAATTTCTCGAGAGAGCTAAAAGGAGTAGTCATTGGTGGCACAATAATATTAATAATAGGATTAATAGATGATATAAAGCACATCCCAGCAACTTGGAAGCTAATATCTCAGGTCTTAGCTTCAGGTATTTTGATATTGTATGGAGTGAAATTAAGTTTTTTGCCTAATACCTGGTGGGGCAACGCGGGAGAGATACTCCTGACCGTAATCTGGGTAGTGGGCATAACAAATGCAGTTAATTTTTTCGATGGTATGGATGGGTTGGCCACAGGTTTAACTGCAATTTGTTCTTTATCATTCTTTATCGTGGCTGAGATAACCGGGCAATCATATTTGGGATTTTTAACCATTGCTTTGGCTGGAAGTTGTTTGGGATTTTTGAAGTTTAATTTTAGGCCAGCATCTATATTTTTGGGAGATGCGGGGAGTACTTTTCTAGGATTTACTTTAGCGGGGATAGCAGTAATGGGTAACTGGGCTAAGGATAATCCCAAAGTTGCGTTAAGTTTGCCGATTATAATTTTAAGTGTGTTTATTTTTGATATGATTTATATAACGATAGCTCGAGTTTGGGACGGCAGGGTCAGAAGTTTTAAAGAATGGATCGAATACACCGGAAAAGACCATCTTCATCATCGTTTGGTAACTCTGGGATTTAATGAAACACAAACGGTTTTGTTAATTTACTTAATAGCAGCCTGCCTGGGATTAGGTGGCATTAACCTTATAGCTACTGAGGATTTAAGGATTTATTTTGAATTTATTCAGGCACTTTTTATATTTATAATCATTGTTATTTTAATGATTTCCGGACGCAAGGTATTAAAAAATACAAAATAAAATTCACCGATAACCACAAATCATTATAAAAAAACCGTCGAGTCGAAGGAGTTGCGATAGCCACACCTGCAACAACTTATTATTCTATGGAAAATTAAGTGCAAATTATGATTTTTTTAGATAAAAAAAAAGCTCTTCACTTCTTAAAGTGAAGAGCTTTTTCTCTTCTGTCTACAATTTATCCCGCGTTTGACTCTTTGAGATTCTTAATCTGTCAAAGACGGGATAAATATCCTAAGAACGGATGTTTTTCTGAGTAAGTAATTTTTTATATAAATTAGCAATTTTTTCTACCATTCTTTCACTAGTGAAATTATAAGCCATTTCTTTTCCTGCCAGTCCCATTTTTTCTCTTTTATCTTTATCCTCCAAAAGAACCTGGATATATTTTGCTAACTCTTTTGGATTTTTTGGGGGAACTAAAAAACCGTTCTTTCCATGAATTACTAAATCAGGTATGCCTCCTACATTACTGGCTACGATTGATTTCCCAAGAGCCATTGCTTCTACCAACACTCTCCCCATCCCTTCGTTAAGAGAAGGAAGAACAAAAATATCATAGATGGAAATAATTTTAGCTAAGTCATCCCTCCAGCCCAAAAAAATAATATTATCTGAAATGCCCATCTCAAGAGCTTTCCTCTTTAAATCCTGCTCAAGGGGTCCATCTCCAGTAAACATAAAATAGGTATCAGGATATTTGGAGATTATATATTTAGAAGCCTTTACCAGAAATTCAGGTCCTTTGACGGGCACAAGCCTGCCTGCTGTTCCTACGATTAATGAATTCTCTGGTATTCCAAGCTCTTTTTTTAAATTTTGTTTTTCTTCAGAACTAGATTCTTTGAGTATATTTAGCTCTATTCCGCTGTAGATTACAGAAAATTTATCTTCTTCGGCAATTTTGAATAATATATGATCTTTTTTTTCTCTATTTGTAAGAGCCACAATCTTATCAGTTATCCGAGACGCAAGCTTTTCAAAAATAATGAATAACTTCGTTTTAAATGGTCCAAAATAACCAAAGAAGACATGCCCGTGCGGAGTGTGCACAATAATCGGCGTTCCTGCAAGTTTAGCTGCTAATCTGCCCATTAGCCCTGCTTTTGAAGAATGAGTGTGAACTATTAAAGGATTATATTTTTTAATTATTCTCCATATATCAAAAAATGCTCTTAAATCTTTTATGACATTTATTCTCCTCAATAAAAAAGGACATTGGATAAATTCAATCCCTTCTGACTCAAGTATTTGGATATCTTTTTCTTTGGCCTTAATTTCTTCATACTTCATTTCTGATTCTAGTGATAGGCCAGAAACAAGAGAGAGTTGATAATGTTTCTTCCTTAATCCTAATAACGATAGATACGTATTCTGGGCAGACCCCCCTTTATCGAACCTAGTAATTATATGTAATACTTTGATATTTCCCACTCTATCCAGAGACTATTAGTGAAAGTGTCTTGAATACCAGGCTTGGAAAACAATCAAATTCCACAAATGCCAAGAGGTGTCAGAGCGGTTTCGAAATAGGTCATCAATCAATTTTTCGATGGGTTTAAAATTAAATATGCCCTGGGTTTCAATTTTCTTCTTGGAAAGATATTCATTTATTAGGAATCTTAATTCAGACTTCAACCATTTGCTGATAGGTATTTCAAATCCCCACTTTGGTTTATTGAGCAAGGGCGGGGGTAAAATATTCTTAAAAGTTTCAAGGAGAATGTATTTCCCTTTTTTACCTTTCAGTTTTAGGTTCCCGTGTATCTGAAAAACATATTCAACTAGCCTATGGTCAAGAAACGGCACTCTAACTTCTAAAGAATTCCTCATGCTCATCAAATCAACTTTGGAAAGCATATCATTTGGAAGTGAAATTTTCAGGTCCATATAAAGCATCCTGTTAATATTATCGCCATCATAAGAGCTTAATCTTTTTAGTAACATCTCTTTCCCTAAATCGGGATTAATTTTATCAGATTCAATTTTTTTCTTATTTATAATTTCCTCTCGCAATTCCTTGGAAAATATTTCGTTCCAAGCAAAAAGTCTGTCTTCAAATCTATCTTTTGCACCCGTAACAAATTTTTTTATTCTTCTGATATGTTCTAATAAATATTTGTCCCTTGAATCGTGTAGAGATGTCAGCAGCGGTTCAATGAGTTTAGTTCTTAAAACGCGGGGAAATAATTTGTATCGCGAATACCAGTATTCTCCAGAATACATTCTGTAGCCTGCAAACAATTCATCGGCTCCATCTCCTGATAAGGCTACTTTAACGTGCTTCTTTGTTTCTCTGGAAACTATATATTGTGGAATCGCCGAGGAATCGGCAAAAGGCTCGTCAAGGCAGGTCAAAACTTCCGGTATGGTATCCAAAACATCTTTAGCGCTCAATATTATTTCATGATGATGAGTATCGTTTAATTTTGCCACTTCACGGGCGTATTCTGTCTCATCAAATAAAGGGGCGTCCTTATATCCTATGGAATAAGTATTAATCGGTGAATTGGAGACTCTGGACATTAGTCCTACTATTATGCTTGAATCTATGCCCCCGCTTAAAAAGGCACCAAGAGGGACATCGGCAATTAATCTGATTCTTACAGAATCTTCCAGTAAATCATATAAGTTCTTTTTATATGTTTCGATATTTTTTTCTTTGTTCTCGCAATATTCAGTGCCTTTTTCAATATCCCAGTATTGCTTTATTTCTAAGCCTTTTTTTCTGACCATGATATAGCAGCCCGGATCCAATTTTTTTATTTTTTTGAAGATAGTGTACGGTGCAGGAATATAATTTAGGGTTAGGTATAAATTCAAAGCATTCCAGTCCATCTTTTTTGATACTTCAGGATCACATAAAATACTTTTAATTTCCGAGGCAAAGTACAATGATTTCCCGTCCCAGCAATAAAATAAAGGTTTAATTCCAAGTCGATCCCGACAGAGAAATAACGCTTGATTTTTACTGTCCCATAAGGCAAAAGCAAACATGCCATTTAGTTTTTTTATACATTCGATTCCTTCTTTTTCATACAGATGGATTATGACTTCACAATCAGTTTGAGAAGTAAAATGGTGTCCGTTCTGTTCCAATTCTTTCTTTAGGTTTTTAAAATTATAAATTTCTCCGTTGAACACCATCTGTATAGTTCCATCCTCGTTTGACATAGGCTGCCTTCCAGCTTCTGAAAGGTCAATAATACTCAGCCTTTTATGTCCCAATCCCACTGAAGCCATCGCCTGGCTAGCTCCTGGAGATGGGTTATTGATATATATTCCTTCATCATCCGGACCCCGGTGAGAAAGTACAGAATTCATTCGAGTAATTAATTCTCTGCGGATTTCCTTCCCTTCAATATTTATCTTCCCGCAGATTCCACACATGTTTGCCGATAATCCTTATTTGAGGTTTTTTCGGTTCTTAGATAGGTTTTTCATTCATACTAATCTTCGAACTGCATTAAGTAACCGTTCGGTCACACATTCCCAGCTCATTTGGGTTTCAGCCCACTTTCGACCCTCATTACCTAATTTTCTGGCAAGATCATTATCGGTGAGCAAAAGATGAAGGGCACGGGCAACATCCTGTGGCTCATTTGGATTGACTAAAAGCCCGGTTTCTCCATCGCGGATAGCATCTGGGACACCACCTGAACGACCAGCAACAACTGGAAGCCCGCTAGCACTAGCCTCCAGGAATGATATGCCGAACCCTTCCACAAGATCCAAACGTCCTGGTATTTCCCTGCTAGCCATAACGAAGATATCAGAATTAGCGTATATCTCTGGTAATTGGCTATCAGGTATAAATCCAGCAAATATTACTTGACGCTCTAATCCAAGATTCTGTACCATTCTGCGTAACCGTATTTCTTGTTCGCCTTCACCTACTATAATGTAACGTGGCGTGAGATTATGTTCCTTTAGTATAACCAAGGCTTCCAATATGCGATCATGTCCTTTGTGCAAATCCAGACGGGCCACAGTGAGCAAGCTCTTTTGTCCATCCTCAATTTTATGAGTTGCAGCAGGTTTGAAGCGTCGTGGATTGACACCGTTTGTGATCACACAAATACGATTTTTCTTTATTCCTAAGGCCGTCACTAGACCAGCACTGTAATGGCTAACGGGGAATATTCCTCTGGCCTTGCTGAGAGCTGCTCTACGCCACCTTTTTAGGTAGCCTTTTAGGCGCCGCCGCAATGTCAGTGTATCATCGAGGATTTCAGAAGCATGAACACTAACGAAATAAGGAACAGGCATTAGGCTGTACCATATATGGTTGACAAGAGCTGTAGTCCAGACAGTATGATGCACTATGTCAATATGATACTTCTTGATTATCCATGGTATGTATATGAAAAAGGCAATAGTACGTAACATAGGGATTGGAGGAGTTCGTATCACTCGAAAGGGCAATGCCTGGTCAAAAGCTACTGTTTTCAAGGCCCCAGGAGCTAAAACCGTTACTTGACATGTTTTAGCTAAGGCACCAGCAATTTCTTTCGCATAGGTGCTAATCCCTCCACTACTTGGTGGAAAGTCCGTACCCACTATTAAGAACTTCATAGCTATCCTTCCCTTTCACCGTAAAGCCACCACCACGAGTCTCCTTCCAACAATAGTTTTGTGTTATATAGTCCACTGCGTTTCAACCAATCGAGCATTTCTTTTTCTTTGTAATAATTAGTAATGGGTGCTGACAAGCGGTCAAACCAGTCCGTATATCCAACACGGAATCCATACGTAGCGTATTCCTTAATCCGTAAAGGAGCGTAGCCATTTGCCAACTTGCCTAGAAAAGGTATTTTCTTTATTAGCTTATATAGGTTTATGAAGATGCCATAATCAACAAGATTACATAGATAGGCCATACGTCGGATGTTCTCGTTAGATAGTCGTTGGGCGATGAAACGCAAAATTTCCAAGGCAACTTTTCGTGGAGAATACGCATAAACCCATATGAACAAAGATCCGCCTTTGCTCAAAAATGGCAGCAAATCTTGATATCCTTTTTCGGGCTCTGGTAAATGATGTATTACTCCTAGACTAAAGATGAAATTAAAAATTCCAGGGCTGAATGGCAAGTCATAAATATCAGCTTGCACGATATGTACCAGCTCGTTATCGATATTGCTGTGTTGAGCAACATCGACTGCTTGTGATAAATCAACGGCAACAATCTCAGCTCCTTTTTTACTGGCTTGCCTTGCGTGACGACCCGCACCACACCCAATATCTAGTCCTAACTTACCTTTAAAAAAATCTGGTTGAAGCGGAGCAATGAATGCCTTAAAGTTATTGCAATTATAGTCGGAAAATTTTATCCATTCGTAGCTAAATCGATCAATAGTCATCTTCTTTTTTTTGCTCACCCTGTTTTCTTTGGAAATTACTTCATTTTCAAACAGTTCTGCGTAACGATGGAAAAAGTCCCGATATTGTTGGGGGAGCTCCTTATGCAACGTATCACGGAGCAATCTTGGTACTCCATTGATAATAGGAAATACCTGGCCGCAAGCGCAGTGTAAAGAGCCTTCAATAATCTCATCCCCTTCACAAGATGTGGCTTTTAACGTCAATTCATCTTTACAAGCGGGGCAAACCAGCCAACGAAGGAGCCTTTCCCTCATTCATTCACCTCATATTAGTTATGTCTTAAACTTATGATCTTTATAAATTAAAAAATTTTATTTCTCCTCCCCAGAAGACCAAGAAAACAAATGTCCTAATTGTTTATAAGAATTTAAGCTGTATGAACCGAAGAACATCAACTTTAGCTTTTTTTTATATTTTGAAAAGAATTTTCTCGGGAAAATCAATGCTACGCATGCTTACGGCACAAGATACCCAGGTTAATTGATAATAAAAATCGATACGGCATCCTGTTCAACAGAGAATCCAAGACAATAATTAAGCCTGTTATGAAATGA
>Ga0307379_10005104_pt1 | contig 18452 bp, 19 predicted proteins | sample UN2MG_FD_202237 | JGI IMG/M metagenome (GOLD analysis project Ga0307379, IMG submission 202237) | Soil microbial communities from Risofladan, Vaasa, Finland - UN-2 | ecosystem: Environmental > Terrestrial > Soil > Coastal area > Acid sulfate soil | place: Finland: Risofladan, Vaasa | collected... | reverse complement strand
CCTGACGGACGAGGATGCCCCGAAAACCCAGAAGGCCGCCGCCGAGATGATGACGGCCCTCTTGTTGGAATTCATGGCCGACAAGGAAAACTACAGCTCCAAGCAGCTCAAGGAGATCAGCCAGGCAATCCGTGATTGCGCAAATGTGGCAATGAAGGCCGACAACTATATCCGCGAGCAGACCGGCCGAAAGGTCGCTCAGGCAGACAAGGCCATCAGCACAATCGCACGCAAAAAGAAGATCGACCCCGAAGTGCTTAAGCAAATTCGCGAAGAGGTCTATGGAATAATCGAGAAATGACAGCAGTTTTGGAACAACATGAATCTTCGATAAATGCCCCTCAAAAGGCGGCGGTGCCGCTTTATGAATTCCAGAGAAAATGGATTGCCGACAAATCACGCCTGAAGGCGGCAAAGATCGCCCGCCAGTCGGGCAAATCCTTCATGGTCTCCCTTGATTCGGTTCTGGAGGCGGCGGAAACCGGAATCAACGAGATACTGCTCTCTTCCGGCGAGCGCCAATCAAAAGAGTTGATGGAAAAGGCGCAGATACACGCCAGGGCGATAGAATTGGCCGCAAGCGATATCGAGGAAGGCATTTTTCGGGATGAGGACAAAAACGAATATCTGCAGCTCACTATCCGCCTGCCCAACGGGGCAAAATTAATCGCCCTGCCTGCAAATCCCAATACCGCAAGAGGTTTTACCGGCAACGTCACGCTCGATGAATTCGCGTTTCACCGGGACAGTTTCGCTATTTGGAAGGCCTTATTCCCGATAATAACGAGAGGCTACAAACTGCGGGTGGTTTCCACGCCGCAGGGCAAACAGAACAAGTTCTATTCCGTGATGACCGGCGAGAACGGCTTTTCGCGCCATTCGGTGGATATCTACCAGGCCGTTGCCGATGGTGTCCCTGCCGATATCGAAGAATTGCGAAAAGGCCTCGATGATCCGGAGGCCTGGGAACAAGAATACGAAGTCAAGTTCGTCGATGAGGCGACGGCCTTTTTGATTTATGAATTGATCGCATCATGCGAGAGTGATTTGATTTCGCCGGAAATCGATTACGAAAACTTTACGCCGGCGGTCCTCGATTTCCCCAGGGCGGGGCGGCGTTTCGTCGGGATGGATATCGGCCGTAAGAAGGACCTCACCGTTATCTGGGTGATCGAGATGGTTGGCGATGTAGCCTGGACCCGCGCGATAATCATATTGCGAAAGGTCCCCTTTACTATGCAGCGTGATTTTCTTTGGCAGGTCATGCAGACTATCGGGGCCGAGCGGACCTGCATCGATGCAACGGGCTTGGGTATGCAGATCGCGGAGGAGACGGTCAAGAAATTCGGCGATTACGCCGCCGAGGCCGTCACGTTTACACTTGCCAGTAAAAACGAGATGGCGACCCGCACCAAGCGAAAATTCGAGGATCGATTGATCAGGATACCGATAAGCCAGCCTCTCCGCAATGATCTTCACAGCGTCCAGAAAATAGCCGCCGCCAGTGACCGGGTCCGCTTCGAGGCCGACCACGGCGCGGATGGTCATGCCGACCGGTTCTGGGGAGGCTCTCTTGCCCTAAAGGCCGCCGCCGCACTTATAATGCCGCAGGTTTTTATCATGTAGGACTTTATGAACGAATTAACGACAAGGACGTCGGAGAATACAAGGCTCAGCCAATTCGAGGCCGAGGTGCTTCGCCTGGGCGTCAATCGCCGGTTCGAGGCCCTGCAGGAAAAGGCAGGCCTTAGTCAGCTTGCTCAACTTTGGATATCCGGTGCCGACATGCCGGGCGGCGGCGGCCGCAGCGAGAAGATGACCCGGCCTTACAGCCAGCTCGATCTCGTTTATATCTGCATCACCAAGGTAATCGCCGCGATCCAGGCCCTGCCGCTTGTGCTTTCGACGCTCGATGAGCAGGTGGTGGAATCCGGCCCGATTTTCGATTTCTTTTATAATAACCCGGCTATGAGCTGGTCCCGGTTTATTCGCGATACCGTCGGCCATTATGTATTGACGGCGGATGTCTTCTGGATTTTCTTCGAGGGGATCGGAAAAAGGCAATCCGAGATTCTTATAATTAGCGGCAAACAGATGTACCCCCTGACGACGAGCGGCCGCAATGATGGCGAATTGATCGGCTGGGAATTTCGCGGCAATAGCGGCGAGCGGGCGCAGTTCGGCCTCGATGAGGTCTATCAGTGGAAAAATTTCAATCCCTATGACAAATTCCACGGTTTAGGCCCAGCAGATGCTGCGAAACTATCGATGGATTACGACTGGGCATCGATGTTATTCAATACCGCCTCGCTCGAAAATGGGGCTGAGCCGGGTCTGATCCTGACGGGCGGCCCGCCCTTGAATCCCGAGCAGGTCGATGTTATTCGCAACCAGGTTGATAGCCGCCACGCCGGGGCAGGGAAGGCGAAAAAGACGATGGTCGTCACCGGCGGCCTCGACGTCAAAACGATCGCCCAGTCCATGGTGGATCTCGATGTCGCCAATATCGGTGAGCAGCGGGCCAAAAGAATCTGCTCATCTTATGGCGTTCCGCCGGCGGTTGCAGGCCTGGTGACTGAGGCCCAGTATGCTTTCGGCCCTGCCCAGCAGGATTTTATCTATAACACGATCCTGCCCCTGGCCGCGCTTCTTGGCGGAGAAATAACATCCGGAATCCTCAATCGATTTTCCCCGGCGGATACCCGTTCGATTAAACTCAAAGAATCCATGTTTTATCATGGCCGAAGGGACATGCCCCTTTCGGTCAACCGATATTTCCGGGGCGCCCGCCAGAAGGCTTTGTCCGGATTTCGGAAGCTCTTTGCCTGGCTCGACAGTTCCGCCCACCCGGTGGTACAGGAGCATGACCGCGAAGTCGCTGCCAAGGTCCTTGACCTGACAAAAAGCGGTGTGCCGTTAAACCAGATAATCATGGTCTATGATCTGCCCTTCGAGGCTGTGCCCTGGGGCGATGACTTTTTGGTGCCGATGGGCATGATCCCGGCCCGCTATGCGGTACAGGCAAGTCTCGAAGACCTGACAGGTCCGGTCCTGCCGGAAGGGGGCACGGAACCCGCACCGCCGATCCCGGCGAGCCGGGACGCAGAACCCGAGGAGCTGGAGGAAAAGGCCGCAGAAAAGGATGACGCAAAGAAGAAAAGGATTTGGCAAAAATGGGTCCTGAGCTGGCTCGGTATCGAAAAGGAATTCGCCGCCGCCGTCCGAACCTATCTCGTCCGCCAGCAAAGGATTCTCTTGGATAGACTTAAAGAGGTCCTGGCCGAAGGCAAGGCCGCCCAAAAGGCTGACACCAACCAGGTTGTCGCCCGCGTAGTTTTCGACCTCAAAAAAGAAAACGGCAAATTGAAGGTCATCAATGAGATTTTCTTCGCCCGCGCTGCTGCCCTCGGCGCACGCCAGGCGATCGCGGAGCTCGCAGGCCTGGCCGGCAGTGCCCTCAGTCAGGCGGCCGAGTCGGCGAGGCATCGCTTGATCGTCCGGCAGGCCCTGATCAGATCGAGTGAAAATATAAAGATCGTCAACCAGACAACCACGCATGAGATTGCCGAACGCGTCGCACGAACCTTGGCCGAGGGGCTGGAATCGGGCGAGGGTCTGCCTGAATTGACGAAGAAACTTATGACTGACGTGAAGGATGTCTTTTCCGAAAGGCGGGCACAGGCCGTGACGATCGCTCGCACCCAGACGGCAGGCGCGGTCGGGGCGGGCCGCCACGCAGGCTTCCAGCAGGAAGGAGTCGAACTGCATGGCTGGCTTACGGCAGGTGACGCCGCCGTAAGAGATTCCCACGTCGAGGCTGGCAAGACATACGCCGCCGGAATCCCTCTCGATCAACCATTTGCCGTGTCGATCGGTAAATCAGGAATTAAAGAATATCTCCCGTGCCCAGGCGACCCTAAAGGCTCAGCCGCCAATATCGTCAACTGCCGCTGCCTCGAGACGGCCTTGAGGGCGCCAGGTAAGAATTTTGGGACGGACTTTTACGATAAAATCAAATTCTATTCATACTGCGATATGCAGACGGAAAAAAAGGACAAATAACATGAATACCGAATTTTTCTTCGCCAGGGTCAAGTCGGTAAATGCCGAGAGCCGAACCATCGATGCAGTCGCATCGACCGCCGATATCGACAGGGACAATGAGAAGCTCCTGCCCTCCGCCTTCGCGGAAACGATAGGCTCATTCAAGTCAAATCCCGTAATCCTGGCGACGCATCAGCATCGGCTCGACAGCGGCTCATCACCCGTCATCGGCTCTGCCCTGCCCGGGTCGATAAAAATTACCGAGAATGAATTGAGTTTTACCATGCAGTTTGCAACAACCGCCCTCGGCGAGGAATACTGGACGCTCTATCGTGATGGTCATATGAAGGCCTTCAGCGTCGGGTTTATTCCTTTGGAATGGTCCGACGAAAAGGACGAGAAACTGGGTTATATCCGCACCCTCACGAAGGTGGAGCTGCTGGAGATTTCGGCCGTTCCGGTACCCAGCAATCGCCGCGCCCTTGCGCGGGCGAAGGGCTTTTTCGATGATGAGGAGATAAAGGCAATCGTCGAGACGGCAATCGAGGATGGACTCAAAAAATTCACGGAGAGAATCGACACGATGGAATCGGGGATCGAAAAGTCCCTCGATGACATACGAATACTTCTTACCTCTGACCGGGACGAATTTGCGAAGGAGCTGCTCGGCGGCCCTGACGACCTGACGAATCCTGCGGGGGAAAGAATAGCCGAGAAATTGGAAGAATTAAACGAGAATATCAAATCTAAATTAGGATAAACTATATGATAACTCTGCAAGAAATTGAATCAAAACTCTCCCAGACGGCCAATACCATCGAGAAGGCTCTTGAGGACATCAAGGCCAACAAGGCCACCAAGACCGAGGTGTTGAGCCTGATCGAGGAGAAAACGAAAGCTGACAAGGAAATGCTTGCCGCCTCGAAGGTGGATATCGGCACCCTCAATACCGGCTTCGCCGAGGCGAACAAGGATATCGGGGACATCAAAAAGAAGCTCCGGGAGCTTCGCCAGGGTAATCGCTCCGGCGGCCCGTTCAGCTCGGCCTATCGCGGCTACTTCTCGTCGCCGCAGGAGGCGAAGGTTTTCGCCTTGACTATAATGGCAGTGGCGACTTCGGGCGATATCCGTTTAACTGATCGATTCGAGTTTGCCAAAAAATCGCTCGATGAAATGGGTGTCGAGCCTTATTGGACCGACGGCGCCGGCAAAAAAACGATGGTCGGCTCCTCACAGACAGGCGGCGGTGCCCTCGTGACGGTCGAACAGATACCGAGCATCATTATGCTCATAGAGCAGTACGGCCGGTTCCGCGCCAATGCCCAGGTTGTGCCGATGGGCGCCGGAATGACATCCCAACCCAAAATCGACGAGCTCCTGGCAATTACATGTCCCGGCGAAGGTGTTACGACTACAGTCGTGGATCCCAAACTCCAGTCAATCAATCTGGTGCCGAGGACGTTTACCGCCCTGACCGCGTACAGTATGGAACTTGAGGATGATTCGCTCGTTGCCCTCGGTGAGATGTTGGCGGGCCTCTTTGCCCGCTCGTTTGCATATTACGAAGACCTCGTCGGCTTCCTGGGCGACAGCAGCAGTACCTATTTCGGAATCCAGGGCATCACGGGCGCCCTGATGAAGGTCAGCACGACCATCGCCAATATCAAGAGCCTCGTCGTCGGCACGGGCGATACCTGGCCTGAATTGATCATGGGTGATTTTGTCAAATTGGTGGGCGCTGTGCCTCAAATGGCGGATGACGGCAATCTCTATTGGTATGTCCACCGCTATTTCTATTACACGATTATGGTGACGCTCGCCCTGGCCGCTACCGGCGGATCGGCTGCCGAGATCATTTTAGCGGGCGGTTTGCCCCAGAAGACGTTCCTTTCGTACCCGGTCCAGTTTACGCAGGTCATGCCCAAGGTCACGGGCATCAGCCAGATATGTGCATTGCTGGCGAATCTTCGCATGGGCGCAATGCTTGGCACGCGGGGCGGTATCGAGTTCGCGCAGGCGGACCAGGTCTATTTCAAAGAAAGGCTCATCGCCGTGCGCGGCATCGACCGCGTCGCGTTCAATGCGCATGGTGTAGGTGATACCACCAATGCCGGCCCGATCTGCGGCCTGATAACTGCAGCGGCCTAATCCAGGCGAGCCGGGATTAATAATTTCGAGTTCGAAAACTGAATACTGAATATCTTTTAAGGAATAGAAATATGGATATGCGAGCGATCTTAAAGGCCCTGAATTTCGGGATCATGGTAAAGCCGCAGGTCGTAAATAATGGTGATTTTGCGACCAACACACCTTATGACACCGCCGGCAAGGCTTCGTTTTTGGCCCTCTTGATCACGGGTGTCATCACGGCAGGGAGCCCGATCGGCTCGACTGCCGAGACGACCCCGCCGTTGCTCGAGGAGTGCGACACATCCGGCGGCAGTTATACCGTAATTACCGGGGCCGCGATGGCCGCCGTCATTCCCGACAGCGGTGACGTCTTGATTTACGGCGTCTATGTGGACCTGGCCAAGACCCATAAACGTTACATCAGGTGGCAAGCGCCGCACAGCGGCGATGGCACACCAGGCGCAGCTTTGTGTAGTATTGGTATCGGGTTCCCGTCGGACACGAGCCCGCGAAGCGCAGCCGAGATGGGTCTGGCCAATCTGGTCAGTGCATAACTGAAATCGTTTGATTAAAACCGGTCCGCCCGCCTTCGCGGGCGGGCGGACCTTTGTAAAAGATGAAAACAAAAGTGAGGAATCAAATGACGATAAAAATGATCAAAACTTATGCCGGGCCGATGGGCCTTTTTGTGGGCGGCATGAATCTGGACCTTCCGGAGATGACAGCCAAAAAGCTCGTCACCGATGGTTATGCCCAAAGTTATGCCCCATCCAGACCTGTCGGGACTCCCCGGCTAAATAAAGGAAAGAGAAACCGAAAATGAAAGTGAAATTCGAAAAAAGTTATCGCGGGCCGCTGGGCAGCTTTACGGCAGGCATCACCTATGACCTGAATCCGCATATCGTCGGGCAGTTGCCGGAAGGGACCTGCAAGGCGGTCGATGAGGCGCCTGCCGACAAACAGGTCCGGCCCGGCAAGGCCGGAACAAAGGTCGAAACAAAGTAACATTAAACCCCGTTTGCACGGGGTTTAACAGGTATTAAAAGAGGCCGTAAATATGGCTGAACTGATCGCAAAATCAAGCATTATCGCCGTCACTGATGAGTTGACGACGCTCCTCGACTGGACGAATATCGAGCAGGTCTCCGCCTTTACCATCGTCGTCAATAACGCCGGCGGCGGAAGCGCTGATGCCCTGACTGATATTCAAATCGACACGAGCGATGATGCCGGGGTAACGAGTCTTTTGGATCAGCACGCCGGCGTTCCTGCCGTTCCTATCGCCGCAGCGGCGGCGAGTCAGGGTACTTTTACCGAGACGGCAAAATACATCCGCGTCCGCGCGATCTGCGCTGAGGGTGACGATACTACGGCAACGGCTATTCTTTTTGCCGATACCTCAATCGCCCGGATCTGCACGCTGGCCGATGTCAAGGACCGTCTCGGCCTGACATCGATCGAGCATGACGCCAATCTTTGCCGCATCATCACTGGGATAGAGGCGGTATTCAATGATTTCTGCCGCCGGATTTTCATTGCACCCGCCGCCGATGTCACCGAATATCATACGGGCGAGGGCGGCCTGTTATCGCTCGAGCGATACCCGATAATCTCCGTGACGAGCATAAAAGAATCTGCTGACTATAGTTTTGCTTTAGTCGATGCCCTGACTGCCGATACCGATTATCGCATCATCGCATCGGGCCGCAGCGGAATCATCTACCGGATTTATGCCAAATGGCTCGAGGTGATGGATTGTATCGAAATAATCTATCGCGGCGGCTACTGCTCGGCAGGCCAGGTGCCCGGTACCGGCGAATATGCCCTTCCTTCCGATCTGAGAGAGGCGGCCGTAGAGCAGTCATCCTTCATTTTCAAACGGCGAGATGACCTTGGATTATCGAGCGTCGGGTTTCAGGGCGGCAGTATCCAAAAATTCGCGGACATGGACCTTCTCCCATTGGTCAAGGAAATCCTGAGCCGGTACCGGAGGCCATCCTTATGATGATCGAGATCGAATTAGGTCCGGATTTCGCAGCGGCAGTTGCCGATTTAAGCTCAACCGGCAGAAGGTTGATTCATGCTGCCGATAAGGGATTGGCCCTCGGCTCCAAATATGTTTCATCCATTATTGCAGCGACATACCTTCGTGGCCAGGCCCTCAAGATGCGGAGTGGCAATCTCGCCAATGCCCTCGATGGTTGGCGTACTGCGCCATTGGAGGCGATGATCGGCGTGCGAGAAGGCTCGGCCGTCGAGAAATACAAGTGGCTATTGGGTGATGAGCAAATGACAATCACGCCCAAATTCAAAAGAGCATTAACGATTCCAATAGGTGAGGCCCTTACGGCCGCAGGAGTTTCTAAATACGAATCCGTCAAACAGGCCGAAATGGAATTAGGCACGAAAATTTTCCGTTTGCCTGGCACCAATGTTTTAGGATACAAACGAGGAAAAACCGGCAAAGGCAAATTCAGGGCATTGTTTGTTTTAGCCAAAAGCGTCCTTGTTCAGGGTACCGGCGCACTTTATGACGGCGTCGAGGAAAATGTGGACAAGATTTCGGATAAGATACAAACGGAAATTGAGAAGGTAGTAGGTTAATCATGTCGAATGATGGCGGTTTCATAGCACTACTCGAGGCGTGGTTTGCGGCGCAACTTGCGGCCCTTGCCTATGGCGGCAAACTGGTTTTTACGAAGGTCGACGTCTGGCGCCACCAGGTGGCGGCAACAAAGGCCGGTGTCGAGGCCTTTGATAGAGTTGCCCCTTTCGCATTCCCAAGCTGGGCCGGGACCGACGTCAAACGCGAGGGCGGTTATGACCTTTGCCAGGTGCCCGGAATCTCGATCCTTATCGGCACCACCAGTGTCGCCGATGGCGACGCCCGCACCGGAACCTCGGCGAAACTCGGTATCAGCAAGATACATGATTTGGTCATCGCACTCTTCGACAAAAAGCACCCCGGCGGAGGTCTGACATGCGATGAGATTTATTATATCGGCACTATCGAGCTTTTGGATGCCCCGAAGGCCCATTTGATAGAAATGAGATTCGAAATAAGTTATATAGCGACAAGTTAAGGAGTAAGTAAAATGGTAACTGTAAACGAAAGAGTCCGCGCCCCACGGGCACACACCATAAACGGCATCGATGCCGGCGGCATGATGACCGCACGTATAACGGAAGGGTATGACGAGCAGCTCAAAAGCTCACCGGACGGCCTGCAGGTACCTCTCAAGGACAAATACACCGAATTCGTTCGGGGCACCATCACTACCCAGGATTTGACTACGCCTATAGCTGTTATGACGGGCATCGTCGGCACCCTCGTATTTTACGAAAAGCGAATGGGCGGTGATGAGATAACCGGCTACATCAAGCATACGATCAATAATCCGATTGTCCACCGCATCAATATCTCGAGCCGCAAGGGCCAGTATGGCACCATCACCTATGACTTCGAGTGCCTCGCTGCCGATGAGACCGAAGGAATTCTCGATATGTGGGAGCAGCTCGATGGCCAGGCTGCCCCTACTTATATCGAGGCAGCGCGGGGCGGCTGGCGGATAGCCAGCGCCGTCTGGAGCACGGCGATCAGCATCTACCACATCACCGCGTTCGATTTCACGCTGGCCGCAAATCTCATCAAGGAAAGCAATGACCTCGACGTGGGTTACACCTGCTGCGAGGCGGTCCTCGAGGGATTGACCGGTACCGGCTCGCTCTCTTTTCAGGATGCGACAATCGACGGCACACCCGCCATATTGAAACTTGCTACCCTGATCACAAGCGCACCCGACAAGCTCGTCCTTACAATCGTTTCCAGCCAGGGAGCGGCGGCAAAGGTTTTGACATTATTAGGTGTCGATTGGATCTCGTCAGATTCGAATAGTGATGTAAATGCCACCTTCACCGAATATACCGGGAACTTCGAGATCGTCAACAACCTGACGACCCAGCTCACCCTTGCGGGCACAAACAAGATTCTGGACATCGCATAAAACATTATGACAAAACCAATCAATATACCACTAAAGGCTACCGGGGCCGAGGAGGCCAAGGCCAAGCTCGACGGCGTTGCCGCAAGCGCCAAAGGCATAGGCGATGCCGCCAGCCAAACGAAGACCCGGGGTGAGAGGGCCTTCGATTGGGTCAAGCAGGGCCTTGCCTCGATGATCGGACCATTAGGCTTCGCCGCCGTCGCCGGGGTTATCGCCGGCGCTGCCATGAAGGTTGCGCATTTTTTCGACAACATCAAGAAACTGTCCGACGAACATATCGAAAAAATCAAGCAGATGCGGGTTGCCTATGCCGAGCTTTTCGAGGTCCTCGATGCGTTCGACGAAAAAAGCCGCCAGCAGGTTACGGCCGAAGCTACCCGGGCCTTCAAAAAGGCCGCAATAACGGAGGCAGAAGGGCTTCCGGTTTATACGGCTTATGAGCGGCAATTCCAACCAAAGGTCAAGGCCGGCGAAATGACAAAGGCTGAATTCGAGGCAGGCCGTCAGCATGCACTCGAATATGCAAGCCTTTACGGCGGCCCTGCCACTGCCGAACTTGTCAGGCTGATGGCGGGCCTGAAGATAAACCGGCCCGAAGAGCAGGCGAAATTCGGCCGCATGGTCACGGCTGCAGGCGGCGCCGCCGGCATGACGCATGAAGAGACCGTGCAAGTCATGCAGCGATCAATGTCCAAATTGCAGATGATGGGCTGGTCCCCGCAAAAATCGCTCGAGATGCTGATGACTATCGCCGCCGGGGAAACTGGCCGCCAGAAAACGGTATTGCCGACGGCAACGGTAGAGGCCCTCGAAATGACGCAGATCACCGATGAGCAAAAGAGGCAATATAAAATCTCCAAGGCCGGTGCTGAAAATTCGAGAGCCCTTTTCGAGGAATTAGCCGCCAAACAAGGTGCCATGCCAAAAGAGGCATTCAACAAGATGCTCATCGACATCTATGGCAATCAGGCGGCCATCGGAATCTCCAAACTGATGCGAGAAGGCATAGAGGCGCAGCACCGCGCAGTCGAGGAAGGCATAGGCCCTTCGGGTATAAAAAAAGAGGTTGAAGGGCTTCCGGCCAAAAAAGAAGCTCTCGAGGGAATGACTGCTATAACCGAAGGTACAATAAAAGAAATCCTCCAACCATTTAAAAAACAACAGGCAATCGAAAATGAGATTCGACGCATCGGTCAAGCGGAGATGGAGCGCCGCCGTATCGAAGAACCTCTCGAGCAGAAATGGCAGGAAGTTCAAGACCTGGGCCAGATGGAAAAGCGGAAAGAAAATGCAGCCCGTGAATACTGGTTACGAAAAATGAGTCCTCAAGAAAGGAAAGAAACAGAGGATTACCTTCAAACATATAAAAGGCCCATTGAAAATAGAGGCTTTTATTATCAGGAATTTTATACAACCGAAAAAGATTTTTGGTATCAGATGACCCCGGAGGAAAAGTATCAGGCCCTAACCGGCGAAGGACCGACGGTCCCTGAACGATTCAAAAAGCAGCCGGTAAAGCCAAAAGCCGCCCCACAGGCCGCCCCGGAGCCGGAAGCCGCCCCACAGACCGCCCAGCCGCCGGAAGCCGTCCCGCAGGCCGCCCAGGGGCCTCAAACGGGCGGCGGGAAGATGGGTCAATCGCCGCCGCCGCTTGAAATAACACCACAAATCGAGGCGGCAGAGCCGGAGGCGGTTGAAGTGACGCCGCAGATTGAAACAATGAAGCCGGAGACCATCCAGCTTCCTCAGCAAAAGCAACCGCCAAAACCCCAGACCACTCCACAGGCCGCCCCGGAGCCGGAGATGCAGCCACAGACCGCCCAGGGGCCTCAGACGGGCGGCGGTAAGACGGGTCAAGCGCCGCCGCCGCTGGTCAATAATTATTACACAACACAACAGCATCATTACGACCATTCCATGCACTTTTACCCATCGACCGGAGAAATCGAGCGAGGCCCCCGGTTCAGGCAGGTTTGATAAATGGCGATTGAACTTTTCAGCATTTTCGGCACGGAGATAAAGGTGACGGCCCAGCCGAGGACCATCGAAAGGCAGTACAGCGCCTTCCCCGGCTGCAGCGGATTGACGGCCATGCACATGGGCGCGCGCGGGTATGAGCTTGTCGTGACGGGCGTCATGCGGATGCTCAGCCGTCCCGCCCTCGAGGCCGCCGTACGCTCGGTCGAAAGCTGGCTCTTTGCCCCCGCCCTGGATTACATCTATTACGGCACGGTTCATCCCGCCGTATTGTGGGAATCGATGGAACTGCAGAGCGATGACGGACGCTCGATAACCTGGTGCTTCTCCGGTTGGTATATCTGCCGATTCATCATGAGGGGGAGAAGCATAATATGACGATTGCCGACTCGAGAAATATCGCACGCTCCGCCCAGCGGCTTATCGTCGAGGTCAAGCAAGCGCACGGATCCCCGCCCTCTTATGATATTCACTGGCAGGGCGTCCGGGGCGCGCTCGTCGAGAATATCACGATCAATCCGGGGGCCAGGCCATCCAGTTGTCAAATCTGGTTTCCCGATAGGCATTGGGAAGAAGATGTCGGATTTGTATGGTCCGACCAGGTAAGGGTGCGGACCGATGAGCCGGTTTGGACTGATCGCACGGTCCTTTTCCAGGGCATCGTCACTGCCCTTCGAAGCGGTTTTTCCGGGGGTGATGAGAGGTCCGCCGGATTCGAGCGCAACTGTATCTGCAGTCTCGATCATCGCTGGCTCATGGCCCGGCTATCGCCTATCTACGGCCAGCGGGGCCGCTCAGCGGATGACTATACCGATTTCGGCACCCCGGCGGAGGCCCCAACTACCAGCCATACTTTTTTCAGCGGCCGCCGCTGCATCTTCAACGCGGACGGCAAACCGAATCGTGACCCGATTTATCTGCATTTGATGCTGGATGATACGATTTTTCTTTGCGAGATGCCCATCTTTACGGGCCGCCCGAACAGCGTATACTGGACCGCCCGCGAGATGATTACCTACCTGATGGCTCCGCCCAATAATCTCGCCTATAATTATATGCCCATCGCGGACCCGTCGAAGTTGCCGGGTCTCTCCCATAGCGATTTCGACAAGGTCCTCAGCCACATCGTCGTCGAAGGTCTGGATGTGGTCGAGGCCGTCGAATCGATCTGCCGCCACGTGGGCTGGTCGTTCCGGCTCGATTCGCTTATCGATAATACCTTCGCCTGGATTTTCTACAAATCGGGTGATGTGAGCGAATATATCCGCTCGTCGATATCGACTATCATCCTCCACGATCTCTATGCTCCCGCCGTCGGAAGCGATCTCGTCGCCGCCGTCAGTGCCGGAGAAAAGATGCTCTGGTCCATGGATTTGGATGAGGACATAACCGAGCTGTCCAATACCTGCATCGGACTGGGCGCCCCGGACCGCTTCGAATTTACCGCCGAGCTTGTGCCCGCCTGGCTCGACAGCGAATTCAATCCCGACCCGGATATCGATAAATTGTTTTTTCATCAAAAAGACATCCAGAGGATGGTCGATGACGGCGATTCCCCGAATGATTACAAATTTTATCGATATTACCACAGTGCCGGCAGTGATTTTCAGCCGAACGTCGGCCGCAAATGGGCCTTGAACGAATCCGGCCGCTATACCGCCGGCTCCTTTGATCGCGGGGTCCCTTTTGATTTTGCGGCCATCATACCTTTCCAATATGCCCTAAGCCCTGAAGGCTGGCGGCTCTTCGGCCCCTTCGACCGGGTCCTTTCGAATCCGCTGACGCAAAATGATGCAAAGGCCGGCAGCGTCGGAATCCTCGTCGAATTTTCCTTCGACGGCGGCAGCACCTGGCGGCATCTCGATGGCGCCATGAATATATTGACGGACGAGTGCGGCATTTATATCTCTGAGCCGAATTTGTCGGATATGGAAGATGATCAGAAGCGTGAAATCGACGATCCCGGAAGCCCCATCGAGGGTGCGGAGCTCAATTATTTCTCCAGCATCGCCGATGACAATATCTGTGAGCGGATTTTCAAGACCGGCGAATGGCGCACCCGCGTGCGCGTGACCGCCTGCGTCCAGATGGACCAGCGACTATCGCCCATCAGTTTCCCTTCGAAGGCATCGGGCAGCCCCTTCAACCAGGCATCGTTAATCGACTTTTCAGATCGGTATTCAATCGCCAAAAGGACTGCATCGAGCTATTTCGCGGGGTTGGGTTATGTCCACGTCGATGAAAGCAATTCGTATTACGTGATGAAAAGCCATCTCGACCTGATCCGCCGGGCCAGCGAGGATATGTCCATCTGCGGCATTTTCACCCTCGAGCGGTTGTGGCTCGGTGACGGCTCCGGCATCCCCGATTTTCTTCCCGGCGACTGCATCGCTGGAATAAAGGGCCGCAACTACGGACTCTCGAAAAGTTTCGCCGGCGGTGAGGTCTGGCCGGAAATCGTACAAATCATTTATCACCCCCAGCAGCAAAAGATGCAGCTGGTTACCCGGGATCTGCGATTCTCGAGGAGGGTCGAGCCGTGAAAACCCGCAAAATAATCCTGGATTTATGCGGCGGGACCGGCGCATGGAGCAGACCCTACAAAGAGGCCGGTTATGATGTCCGCCTGATTACTCTGCCGGAGTATGATGTACGAACCTACATTCCGCCGAACAATGTTTATGGAATTTTGGCCGCCCCGCCATGCACGATGTTTTCGATTGCAAGGCAAGGAATAAAAAAGTTTCCTCGCAACTTCGCTGTGGGCATGGTCGTCGTCGAGGCCTGCTTGCAAATTATCTGGACTTGCAGATTGAAAGGGAAACTTGCATTCTGGGCCTTGGAAAATCCAACCGGGTACCTTCGACAATTTTTGGGCAAACCGCCATTTAATTTTAATCCCTGCGACTTTGGCAATCCCTGGACGAAGAAAACCGACCTCTGGGGCTGGTTCCATGAACCTAAAAAGCGTCCGGTCAAGCCAAATCAAGAAAATTTTGCGGCGATTCAATCCGTGAAATTATATCCGGAATACTTTGGCAAATTGCCGAGAGAAGCAAGACGTTCAATCACACCCCCCGGTTTTGCCCGTGCATTTTTCGAGGCCAATAGATGAGCGGAGCGATGATTACAGTTGATTTCGTCGTGCCGGTCGGCAATATACCCGGCGATTACGCTGTGCTTTATAGTAACGGCGGCTCCGGCGATATCGACTGGGATACACCGGTTTCGGACCAAAAGTATGACCTTTTTCCCAATGGCGGCGGAATCTTTGGTTTCGGCTGTGCGCCGTTCGGCAGCATCCCGTTCGGCCAGGCCCAATCGACCCGCTGCCCCGGCTTCGGGAACCTGCCCTTTGGCCGGGGTCCTTTCGGCTATGGCTCCGCATGGATTAAAGCGAAGTTCAAGGTGAAACAATGCGGCGATTACAAATTCGGATTCAAATTATTCGATAAGGCAGGCAACGAAAATGAGGGTACACCCGGCCAGGTGATTACGGTCGTTCACATCGCCCCGGGTGCGCCGCTATCGTTGTCGAAAACAAGTTACAACAAATCAACCGGCGTCCTGCTTTTGGCAGTCGCCTAAAAAGAAAGGAAAGGTTTTTATGAACCAGTTCAAAACGGTTTTATTGAAAATGTTCGTCGGCCTGATTTTCATCTCGCTTTCATTCGGCACAACCTATTTCGTGGGCGCGGCCATCTGCCCGGATAAAATCAATTACCCGGTAGCCTTCCCTTACGATCCGAACCAATGCCCCTTGCGGATTATCGGCAGCTTCGAAGTTTTTGCGGGCCAGCCAGTTTCTACACAACTCACCGTCTGCGATCCGGATGATGATAATGGCGGCTTCGAATGGGCGGTGACTCGCGGGCCGGCGGCGATCGCAATCGATTCATCCGGGCTTTTGATATGGCGAACGTCGGCCTCCGATATCGGCATAGTTTATATCGATGTCCGCGTAATCGATAAGCCACTCGGAGGCACAGCCCCGGCGGCGGCCCTGGCGGATGAGGCGACGATTGTGGTCATGGTCCACCGCGCCAACCAGCCGCCCGTGATCGGCGGCTGCTCGCAATGAGGCGGGCCAAACAGCTCTTTGATAACTTAAAAGCGATCTTAAAGAATCCGACGCGGGCGGAGTATCGCATTAACCGCCTGCAGGACTCTCTAACAGTCCGCACCCATTAGTAGTCACATAAATAGCAAAAAATACTGGAAAAATCAAAAAAAACACTTGACTTGTGCGTATTTAATTATAGAATGGAGCTTGTATATGGAGCTTGTATGGAAATAAGAGCATGTCAAAACGATTCCAAAATTATCGCCGGAGTTCCGCGCTCGTAAGGGCCGGACGGTTTTCTTGTTACCGATACAGCTCCGGCAGTTTTTCTGAAGGAGGTCCGAACATGAAAAGAACAACCGTACTAACAATCACAGAACAAGAAAGGGCAAGACGTTTGATGAAAAAAAGGAGAACACAAATGAAGACGATGATTAAACAATTGGGGAATCAGGAGGCATTTACGATCGTTGAGCTTTTGACGGTTATGAGCGTGATTATTCTTTTGCTTGCCTTGCTTGTCCCTGGAATGCAACGGGTCAAACGCTATGCGACGAAGGTAGAGCAGGTGAATCAGTTTCATGCAATAGAAGTTGCCCTTGAAATGTTCAATACCGAGTGGGACGGGTATCCACCCTCACATAAAAGTTTAGACAATTTTTGTGGCAGCATGAAGCTTTGTGAAGCAATGATAGGTCTTACTTGTGATGGTTATAAACCGATGTCAATCTTTGAAGTAGCTATTGATCTGCCAAAATATGTAAATACTATAGACAAGAGCGATTGGGGGGCTTATCTTAAACCAGATCAAGCAAACGCTTACAATCTAAAAGACATTTATCCTGCCGGCGATTTTTCAAGTATGTTTAGTGGGGTAAATCCAGATAAGATTTATGTTCTATGTGACAGTTACAGGCGATTTAACACGTCAAAGGTAACTGGCAAAACAATTGGGATGCCAATACTGTATTACAAGGCCAATAGCTCGAACACAGCATCGTACGAATGGACAAATTTCAATAAAACCATATACAATTGTTACGATAATAGTCCGCTTGTAGATATTCCCACTCCATTATCGGGAACCCCACATCCACTTTTACTGGACTGGGCTTGGTTTTATACACGAACAATCAATAAAAATTCAACCGGATCAATAAGACCATATCGTTCAGATACTTTTTTGCTTCAATCTGCGGGTTGGGATGGATTGTATGGCACAATGGATGATGTATTCAATTTTTGAGAGGAGAGAAAGAATAAAAAGACAAGCGTTACTTAAAAAAAGGCCCGCCGAGGCGGGCCGAATGGCTCTTTGATAATTCATTTTTTGCTCTGCCAGGGGGCAACGAGATTGTGGGTTCAGACGGAGCCATAATGCAGCGTATTGAATTCCACAAAATTATATGCTCATGGCAGATAGTTTTCTTTACCCCCCGGCACCCGCCTGCGGCGGTTAAGAGGGCAGGGCAGCACGCCCCGCCCCCGGCAGGCAAAGGCCCGGACAAGTTAATAATATGCTGCCGGCATCAGCCGGCGGATCGAACCTGCGAAAAACCAAAAAATGGTTAAAAGCCGGGCGCGCGTTTTTTGTGTATATAGTGCTTTTATTCAATAATCGCTTAACATCAATCATTGTTAGATGCTTATTAAATCCACAATTGAGTAATTGGACACTTGGTTTTGTAGGAATTTCACAGAAAAAGATTCCGGACATGGCTTTCTCTAAACGGGCTTAAAGCCGGTTTCAAGGCAATTTAAACGGTCTTAAACGTTTTGCCTGCCATTTTCTGTTCGGCGCCATTTAGCTGTCACAGAAATGCTCAAAAGGCCTCGGCGCCACTTTGACTGTTAGTTGAGCCTAACTTTTTACATGGCCTCTTTTTAGCCCTAAAAACCGCCCTCTTGCCCCTATAAACCCGCTTAAGTACGGCTAACTTCGGCTATCTTCGTTAATTCCCCTCCACCGCCACATTGAGTGTGTCATTACAGCCGCTCGAAAACTGCAGAACAAGGAGCCGCTTATCTTGGCCAGGGACCAAGCCTACATCGGTGTGATGGTTGATGAACTGCTGACCAAGGGCATTGATGAGCCTTACCGGATGTTTACCTCGCGGGCGGAATATCGATTGTCGCTTCGCTCGGACAATGCCGACAGACGATTAACGGCTGTCGGCAGGGACATAGGCATGGTCGATGACGACCGCTGGCAGCGGTATCAAGCGAAAATTCAC
>Ga0307379_10005103_pt1 | contig 18453 bp, 2 predicted proteins | sample UN2MG_FD_202237 | JGI IMG/M metagenome (GOLD analysis project Ga0307379, IMG submission 202237) | Soil microbial communities from Risofladan, Vaasa, Finland - UN-2 | ecosystem: Environmental > Terrestrial > Soil > Coastal area > Acid sulfate soil | place: Finland: Risofladan, Vaasa | collected... | reverse complement strand
TCATATACTGTAGATCACAATAGAAAAGATGGAATCTATGTGCTATTAAGGAAAGTATTTGAAGAGGTAACAAAAGTCCCTAGTTAATAGGGACTTTTTATTCTTTAAGATCAATTAATCTCATTATTTGACTTCCACCAAATAACCATTGGGCAGCATGATATCCGGGATATGCCTTATCATAAGGATCTTCTCTTCCAGATAAAAGATCAATAGTTTCGTCTAAACCATTTTCAAGAGTATTTTTAAATGCAACAAGTAGACTAGTTAAAGGAACTGGATTTCGTATCATACCCAGTGCTTCATCAGGATTCCACACAAAAGCTAATTCAGATTCTGCCTTTTTAAATACTTTATAAACTTTCTTTGTAAATTGATTAGATGCATATCTTGGCTCACCATCATCTCCTTCACCTCCAAGATAAAGTATAAGTGACGATATTGCTAATAGTACACGAATTTCAATAAGTCCTGCCTTAATTTGTGCTTCTTTAATTTCAAGATATTCTTCAAAAGTAGCATCTCTAAATTTGTTATCTTTAAGTTGCCAATCAGTAAATCTACGTCTGGCTCTTGCAAGGTTAACTCTTTTAATGCCTAAAGTAGGAGCTAGCCCAAAAGTACCTAGATCAAGAATTATACGTCCTATTGCTGGTACAGCCGTTTCAGATATAAATGATAGCATTTTAATACCAGAATCAAAATCACTTTTAGTAGGTAAAAATTCTCCAGAAATTGCTCTAGCTCTTCCTAAAGAAAATGCCTGAGAATAGTTATCATATTTTAACTTACCTAAACGTTCCTGAACTACTCCCGGCATCCAGGATTTAAATGCCATCATAAGATTCATCATAAGAACATAATCGTATCTTGCAACTTCTTCTTGAGACAAAGACCCAATAATACCTTTAACAGTACTTTTAATAGCCATTCTAAGAGCTATAAAGGCCTCTTGAGACATGCCTGGTATATCTACCTTACCTGTTTTTTCATCGTATGTCATCAGTTCTGCTATAGTCTTGACACCTGTAAGATCAGCTCCAGGCTTATTCATTCTAACAAGATTACCTCCCTCATCAATACCATAATTATATTTCATAGAGTTTGTAATATCATCAGTAATAAACTCATCAGCTTTTCTAAGCAATCCAAATAACATTCTATCATTAATTTGTTTAGAACCAAATGAGGCTGATCTTTGTGTTGATAGTCTATCAACTAAACTTTCAGCATAGGGATTTAAAAATAACCCAAGGGCTTTATATTTCTTTGGTGTAGTAAACCTATCTCTACGAGAATGTAAATGATCTCCAGTATTAAAATGTACTCCTTTACGCCCAGCTATAACTATACCAATTTTACCAGCAGTAAGAGCTCCAGCAGCAGGAATTACTGCAAAACTTAAAGCTCTTTTAGCATGGTATGTTTTCATTTTTAAAAGAAGTTGTGTAGTATTAATACCCTTAATAAAACTTTGTTCTTTAAACTTAATACCATACAGGTATACATCAGTCATATCTTCAAAAAGCTTATATGTATCTGTATCAAATCCTTGTTTAGTTGCAAATTCTTTTAACGCACCCTTCACCCTGTTACCTAAAGTATTAGTCACTTGGATTCCTCCTTGATCAGGGGTAGGATTACCTAATAAATCTTTAAGTTGATTAATCTTTGGCTGTATTTCATTCATATAACGATAGTTGAATGCCATATTCCCAAATAATCGCAAAGATTTTCCTAAATCATAGGATTTAATATTATTGTCAACCTCACCATTACGATTCTTTAGAGGATTAGTAAATAGAATGGGAATATTACGTTTAATATCTCCGTTAACATCCATATCAGCAAGATATACGTCCTCATCTCTTCTAGTGGCAAGGGCACGAACCATCTCACTGGTGTAGGTTTTTATATTAGTACCAGTTTGAGTAAGATGTTCTATAAATTCTCTACGTATATTAGGTATAAAATTAGAAGGTAATTCACTATAATTTTTTATTCCTAGAAGTTCTCTAAAACGATCATTATATTTTGTATATGTATTATAGTAATCAAGTACTGGTTTGTTACGCTCTATTTCAGCATAGGCACTAGACTTATATTTCTGTAATATTTCTGGTTTAAATTCAAGAAGATGTCCATTATAATCTTTTAACCAGGCTTGATCTTCCTTAAATACATCATGATCTTTGACCCATTTCTTAATTGCAGCATTATACTCTGCAGTATTTTGAGCAGCAGTTTTTACAATCTCTCCAGATTCATCTTTTAAATCTTTAAGATTATTATAACTATTTTTATAGTATTCAGCGGCTCTTCCAGCAGCTTCTTGCAATTCTTTTTTAAGACTATCTGCATTCCTAATCTGATAAATCTGTTTTAAGGTTTCTACATCACCATCTTGGTAAGCCTTATCTTTAATATTAAGAAGTTCTTGACTTACTCGGCTATGTAATTTACCTCTTTCAAAATTAATAAGCTTATAATAAGCCTTTTGTCTGGATAGTCCCTGAGATTCTGCCCATTCAAAAAATGCTACCTCCACCTTAGCAAAATCTTCGTCTAAATTCTTAAGATCTCTTTGCATCTTATATTGAGATTCTGATACAAATTTCCAGGCAAGTTTAAATATAGGATGATCAATCTCTGACATGAGATTGAAGTTTCTCTCCCAGAAATTTAATTCTTGGGTAGGTAAAAGATTACCAAGTTCATCTTTATATTCTTCTGGTATTTCGTCAAGAACTCTATCTTCTCGCATAGATCTTGCAAAATAGTAACTATCTTGTACCCTAACAGATAAAGGACCAATTCTGTTTTTAAGCTCAGTATATAATTCAGGGCGAGTTGTTTTTAATTCTTTAAAATAAGATGCAGTATTTTCTATAAGATCCCTATAAACATTTAATTCATTCACAATATCTTCTAATTCCTGATTAGAAAGATACAGGGGATTAGGAGTATTATCTATTTTAAGCTCTGACTCAGTAGATCTTCTAGAAAAGTTATCTATAACTTCAGTAACTCCTCTAGTAATATCTCTAATATCTCCACTAGTAATAGTTTCTCTTATACTAGTATTTAAAGTTTTAATTCTTTTTTTAATACGGTCTTGTTCTTCTCTAGACATTTTTTGAGTCTGGAGTTTGTCTTGAAGCTGTCTTAATAATATAGACTGTTTTTCTAATAACCTATCTATACCTGGATATTGAGTAATTTCACCGGCTACAGGAACTTGGCGTAAATACTTAGATACATCTGCTCCAGCCTGTAATACATTAATCTGCGGTAAAAGAGAATCATGTTCTTTAAATTCTTTTTTAGATTTATACTTAACATGAATAGGTATAATTCTACTTTGTCTAATACTTTTAGCAAAATATCTTTCTACCATAATACGTCTGTACTGACTTACAGAAAGTCTATAAGATTCTTCTTTGGCAGGAGTAATAGGATCATCTATAAGCATCATTTCAGCCCCTTTACGGTTAGCTAATTGCCAAGGCGGAGCATTTATAGTCTTATAATCATATATTCCAACAGACATATCACTAAACACTGCTACTACATCCATAGTACCACCAATATCATTAACAGTATCAAGTATTCTTAACTCGGTTAATATCTCTACACTTCCACTCTTATCTATAGTGGCCTGTAAATCTTTGATCTGTTTTACAAGATCACGAGCTGTTTTATTTAGTCTATCAAAATGTAAATCGCTTAGTGCAAAGTCTCCAGACTGAGCAGTACTTTTAACTTGACCAAGGCTGCCTACTTTATTAGCATAAAAACTAACCAGCCCTTCTAGTACTCCATGTATTTTAGTACCACCATCACGATATATTATATTATTAGGAAATTCATGTTCTATTGCGGCCTTATTACGGCGCTTTCTTTTAAATACCTTCTGAGGCTCATCAGAGACACGCCTCTGTATTTCTATGCCCATAAAGGTATATCTAGCCCCCTCACCCTTTGGCGCACTAAGTTCACCATGAATTTCTTTCATGACTCTTACTAAGTCAGCCTGAGTTTGAACTAGGGCCCTATCTACCAACATCCCATGATGTTTGACGATATTAGTAATCTCTTCGTTGGTCTTATTAATTATTGGACAACTCATATTCCACAGATTTGTTCTAATTCTCCTAATGTTAAAGCATCAACAAATGCTTCCCTCTCTAGAGGATTCATATAAGTTAATGCAGCATAGTATTTCTCAAAATTCTCAAGGACTTCCGCCTTAGAATTAGAAACAATACTTTCTTTTTTGTACTCTTTAAAATTACGTTCTGCTATTACTTCGGCAGTAGCTTCACTATTCCTATTCTTACGTACAGGATTTTTAATTATAACTTTAGCTAATTCTTTTGCAACTGCAGGACTCATGAATACATTATCTGTTCCAAAAGCTTTCTGGGCTTGCTTCATATATTCCTCGGCCTGTGATGTAGTTCTAAAGTATATATATTTAACATTGCCTATTTGTTTATCAGCAAATAATTCATTCCAATCTAACGAATCCAGAGCGTATAGATCTGGGTCAGACCCAAGTTCTTCAGCTTTGCGAGTAAGATCCTCAAGCTTAATGTTCATTATATTATAAGCACTTCTTTGATATGGAGTATTAAGCCCAAACATCTTTCTAATTTGTGCCCATAAAGCACTCCACCAAGTATTAACTTGACTGTGCTGACGTTCAGTAAGCTCTGGACTATGTACCATATCTTTACCTTTACTAAGTTGAACCATATGCTGAGCAATTAATTGCCCTACAGCCTCTCTTTTAAATTGTTCTTCAGTCTCATAAATATCAGCATAGTCTTGTTTAACTTTATCATAAATACCATAATTTTCTATACTTCTAAACATAGACTTCTTAAGGCCACTATCATTAGGTAACATTGACACATAGATGTGAGCAGCCTCTTCTGGTAAATGATGAATAGCTAGTTTACCTTCGACAGCTTGAACAGTTTTCTGAGCTATTGAGGCCTTAGCCACAGCTTTTGGTACTTTTATACCTAAACTGTCAATAATCTCATCTACGGCTTCGTATTCAATTCCTACAGCCTCATAGAAGTCTTTAGCTACTTGATTTAATTCAGGATCAGCAGGCACTGCTAATTGGTCCTCAATACCAAATTGATCCTTACTTTCACTTGAAGGTGCTTGAGCGTAATCTTCTAATAGTTCTTCTTTAGTAAAACTAGCTAAATAGTCATTTTCATAGTCTTGATTAGTGGGTATATCTGTAGGTAAAGCAGATGCTTGGAAATTACTTCCAGTATTTTCAGCTTCCCACATACCTAAATCATTATTAGTGGCATATAAACTCTTGAAATTTTCAGAGTTAATATCATCGACAGATAAAGGATAGTATTCTTTAAACTTAAATCCATTACCTAATTTTTTAACAGCAACAAACACACCACCCCTTTTCTTATAAAGGACTGAGTAAAATCCTTCATCTCTACCCGGTCTTGAAAATACTCTAACAAAGTATTGATTAAGTGGATCTTTCTCTCTTATTCCATAAGGTTCCCACTTCTCTTCAAATTTAGGTGAAATACTTTCTCTCCTTGAAACAATAAGTGGATTATTCCAGTTATTACGATACATTTGTTCTTCAAACGACATCATCAAGGCCACCTGTAATTTCATAGGAAATTGAGTAAATCTAGCTAGGGCTCCCTCTGCTAGATCCATATATGCACTATTAGGAGCATATTGTAAATGCGCTATAGGAGATGCAGCTACACCAGATTGATACAGGGCCTGCTTAATTCGTTGCTGAGCAAATTGAACAACATCCTTATCAGGATTTTCTAATAGCTCATGCCAAGCAGAGGTATATGAATTTTGAGTAAAAAGATCAGCTCGCCTATTAAAAGTACTAATATAATCCATTGATGAGGGCTCATTAGTATTACGATCAAATTCTTTTATAACAGGTTCCAATTCATTAATAAGTTCATTACCCTTTATTTGTTTTTTAGTCCTAGCTAATTGTGTAGCACCATTATTAGGACCAAAGAATATACTATCATATTCATTTCTAACTGACTTATAACTCTTGCCTGCAGTCTCAATTATATAAGTAATGAAATCACTTTCAATTTGTCTAAGTGCCCTTACACGATCTTCTTCTTTAAAGATCTTCTTAGTAAATGGTTTAATAAATCTTTCATTAAAAAATAGATTAACTGCTGGGTATTTCTTAGTAGTAAATGCCCAAGAAAATAGATCACGAGTTTTGTCTCTTATTTCAGTAAAGGGTTTAAGTAATCCAGAATTTAAAAGCTCAGAAATATCATCAGGATTAAAAAATCCATTAGTCATTAGTTCATCTTGGATAACATACTTTGACTCTAAAGAATTAAGATTCTGTTCTAGCTTAGCATCACCATTAGAAATCTGATTAAGTCTGGATAGTTGTTGCCCAAAGAATTGATACGATAAGAAATTATCTAATATCTGTATCTTCTGCTTATTACTTAACTTACCCGATTTAAGTACTTCTTTAGATAATGGCTCATATGTATAGTTATTTAACTTATCTTGTAAATTTTTAGCTGCCTTAGCTCTGGCCTCTGTACCAGGAACAGCCTGAAAATAGTCTCTATATGTAACCGCTAAAGTTTGTTCATAGGTAGTAGGAACACCCTTAATAGCAGCAGCATCTAATTTTTTGAATATATTAGTTACTATATCACTATTATATCTTTGATTTTTCTTTGCAAGCCCTGTCCTTAAAGTTAAACTATAAGCATTACGTGACTTCTGTAAGTAATCCAATATTACATCCTGAGTCATAAAATGTGCTATAGTTTCAAGTCCTATACTGCTACTTCTACCAAACTTATTTAAAAAGGCATAGACATTAAAAGCCCCTTGTGCAGTATTTAATTCAAACACTCTTGGATCTTTAGCAGCATCCACGAAGGCAGTTAAGAACTGAGAGAAATTCATTGAAATCTTTCTACCATCAGAATCATACACATGTCCACTAGTATATGAGGCAGTATCAACTTCATCAATAGCATATTGTCCACCAAAGAATAATTTGACATTAGGATCTTCAATTTTAACTGGATGTTGCTGATGAGTAGGAATAGATTTATTATGAGAAGCAGCTAATGATATACCTCCTTTACTGCGCCAAAATTGAGCAGCCTTATTAAAATTGTACCATAGTTGGGTGGCTTTACTCCACCCTTCAGAAGCTTCAGCTATTTCAAGATCAGTCTTTTTTCTTTTAGCTACTATATCATCTGCCAGTTTCTTTATAAGATCAGAATGGTTAGGAGTAAGAAAATCCTGAAGTCTTTCTGGATGTAACACACTTTCAAAAGACATTTCATTTAATTTATTCTCTAGTCCAGATTTTCCCTCTGTTTGATACACAAACTTACCCCCCTTAACTTTAAGATTAGCAAAATAAGTAGTAAGTTTATCAATATCAAAGTCAGAGCCTGCTTTAATAGTAACTTCGTGAGGCATTAAAATTTTATTACCTACATATGTAGGAAGGAATCTAACTATTCTCATAGATTCCATAGAGTTAATACCCTGTACAGGTATTCTTACCCCAGAAATTAAGAGAGCCTTATCTAAGTCCCCAAAATCTTTTCTAATTTTAGCCAAAGCAGATTCTCTAGTTTTAGGATCTCTTGTCTTATTTAATAAATTATTTAGATAAGATATTCCTCCCTTAGCCTGAATTAGAGGGGCCCAAGCCTTAGGTACAGGTATAGCTACTTCCATAGCTTCAGTCTTTTTTGCACCCTTCTTATAGAACTTAAGGTCATTCCCAAAATATAAGAATGAAGATTCTTGTATCAGCATTTCTCCGGTGATCTTACGGCGAATAAGTCTGTTTCTAACCATAGCAAGAAGAACTTCTTCAATCTTATTCTTATTAACTAAGGTATCAAATAATTTAAGGTCCGATTTAAGTACTTCATGTATACCATCTATAAGATTATAGGGCATTCTCCTCTGATGATATAGTTTTTCTATAGTCTTTCCAAATTTTTCAGCATTATCTTCGGTAAGTTCATACTCTTCACCATTCTTAGTAATACCAGTTTCATCTAAAAGAGTTTGAAAGTCTGTACTAGCTATATCATTAATAACTTGATGATACTTATCCACTAAATCAGAGTCTACTATTTGTCTTCCCAATTCAAACATATCAGAATGTTCTAATCGTTCTCTTTGAGTAGCTCTAGAAGTTCTACCCTTAGGATCTTCAGCAATTTCTAGCTGTATACCAAAGTCATCATAAGATATAGACTGAGGGGCAACTGTCTCTCCCTCACTCATCAACTGTATATTACCATCTTTATCATATAGTTGATTGGGCTTTCCATCAAGTAATGAATAAGTTGCTTTATCAGCAGTTATAAATCCAAAAGCATCTACACCATTAGCAGACATAGACAGAAAATGTTTTAACATATCTCTGCTTAATAAACTAGGAAAAATAGGGGCCATAGATAACTTATAAAATTGAGTTGCATATAAGTCTTCTACACTGTCTATATTGCCAAATCCTTGTGGCTTAAGTGGTGGTAAAGGAGTTAACTCTCCAGGTATACCCGGCCGTAATTCTTTTCCATAATACATAGGAGTAGTTGGAACTTTACCATCTGTATGTTTATAAAACATACCATCTTCTCTTGTAAATTCCTCTTCACTAAATGGAAATATTTCTTGTAGTTCTTTATCTTGTAATAATTTAATGCCTAATAGTTGCATTTCATACTGATAGGTCTTTTCGTTACCCGGCATCCAACTAGCATCCTTAAGTAAAAGACTACGATAACCATCTAGAGTAACCCATGTCTGGGAATCTACACCATTAGCTTCTGCATACTTACTAGATACTTCAAGTGCATCAGAACTTACTTCGTCTTTAGGTTTAAAAATGTCTGCATATACAACCTTACGGAGGGCAGTACTTTCTTCATAACCATCAAATCTAGTATAACGTGCAGTAGTTTCTTGAGTATAAGCAGCATCATTAATTAGTTTATTCTTAGTAGAAACTGATCCAGTGGTTCTCTTATGAAAATCTTCAACGTTTTTATACATTGCCAGATCTCCTAACAAGAGTTTAAGTTGTTCTTGTGTGCCTACAAAATAATTATAATAGACAATTTTAGCTAATTGCCTCATTGCACTAGCATCTATTAATTTACCAAAGGTATATTTAATATTTGCCTTATCCATTAGGGCGGGATCTATACCAGGAACTGCATATCCTTTTTGAGTAGGTTGGTAAATGACTACATCACTATCAACTAAGCTTTGAATATTTAAATCTATAGATTTATTTATATATTTCTTTATGGCTTCCTCAATAAATACTTTATTATCTGATATAAATTTTTCAGTTAAAGCCTTAGGATCTAAAACTTCAGCATCTGGTATCTGTTGATCTCCCATATAATCTTCTAAAGAAAGAAGATTTCCTCTAATTCCTTTAGTAAACTCTTTATCATATAGATAATCAAAAGTTCTTAATGATCTGGCATGAGTCCTATAATTAGCTAAGTTCTCGCCCCGCTTTTCTGCAGATAATAAACTAAAACTAGTTAGTAATTCATCTTTAAGATAATTAATAGATTGTTGAACAATCTTTGAATCTGTAATAGTATAATCAGTCTCATCTACGTAAAATCCATATTCAAGTTTTCTTTCTGCGGCTCTAAGTAATGGTATTGCATTCTCTAAAATACTATTAAACATAAAGGCTTTATAGTCTGTCTCATTTAAAGATGAAGTGTCTTTACCATCTGCTCTACTCTTAGCACCACGTAATAATACAAGTTTAATACGAGAATCAGTCGTTCTAAGGGCTTCTTTCCATACAGAATGAGTGGCAAAAGGATTCATATTTTCATCTACTATATGCCTAACCTCTATATCATTTTCTACATCGTCTGCCCACTCATTTAATCTAGTAAGAGCATTAGACACATGAGAATTTAATGTAATACTATATTCTCGTTTACCATCTTGATTAATAAATCCAAGTTCTGTACCACTAACTACTAATCCTGCACTATATGCTAAAAGTTTTTTAGTCTCTCCTTGACTTTTAATAACATTAGGATCAAAAAAATCTTTTAAAGTAACTGGATTTTTACTCTTATGTAATTCTTCAGCAGTTCTTTTAATATAGCTTTCTAATACTGTGTAGTTAGTAATTTTAGTTGCATCATCATTAATCATTAGTCCAGTACGGCGTATTATATTAATAGCCTTAGTAATCTTATCTTTATCTTTTTTAGTCTTAACCATATCCATAGCACCAGCTATGAACTTATCTTTATCTACGAAGTAAGCACCACTCTTATCTTTAGTAATATAAGAGGCCGAACTGCCAGCAATATCTCTAGCAAAGTTTAACCACCCATTTTTAATGGCAGAGACATTCTCATTATCTACAGCATTAATAATATTCTTTTTCCCCTTACGATCAAAATAATATATCCAGGGAGTATTCTTATTATTACTAAATCCTTTATAGAATTGTCCTAATAATTTAAACTGAGTATCAGATAAAGAGTCTAAGTTATTGGGTTTAGGACTTCCTAGTCTTTTATACAACACTCCTAATTCAGGATATTTAGTCTTTAGAGAATTAAGTTTATTAATCATACCCCACAATGTACTTATATTAGAAAGTTCATCTAATAGAGTATTCATAATCTTATCATAAGCTACAGTAGAATTAGTATCAAAGTCAGAGTAAGTTAAATCTACTTTACCTTCTCCATTTCTAGTAACAGAAGGTAGACCAGCAATAGTTAATCTAATAGCTTTAGGAGTAACATCCTTCATTGAAGTAGTGTTACTCTCATTATAATTATAACTGTCTTTAGTCCTTTCGTCTTCGTCAAGCTCTTCTATAATATCAACTTGATATTGTAATAGATATTCTTTATGAAGATTTACTAGATCATCCCAATGTTCTAAGATATCTTTAGAAGCTAGCTCCCCATCAAAGGCTGCATCCTCGTATTTATCTTTTATAGCTTGATAAATATCTGGAGCTATTCTTTCTAGTTCAAATATACCGGCCTCATCTATTACTTCAGTTTCTCCAAATAGAATTTTGAAGAACTTAAAGTTAATATCTTTTACATAAGCAATAGTCTCAGTCTCTGAGAATCCTTCTACTCTACGATCAAGAGTTTCAGAAGACCAGCTCTTACGATCTTTAAGTAAGAATTCTGTATCATTAATATTTTCAAATAGTTCTAAAATCTGGCTGGGTTTTTGTGCATCAGTATTAAATATACTATTATAGAAATGCAACAAAAGATCTAATATCTTTTGAAATAAGTTCTTTCTAACAGCAACAGTTTTACCAAACTTATAGTTGCCATCAGCCATCATATATTCACGAAACTCTTCTGCAAGAATTTCTTCTATCTGCTTATCAGTTTTATTAGTTAACTTAAGAACTTTTCTAGTCTCAGTATAAAGTTCTTCTCTCTCTTGTGGAGTTAAGAAGATCTGACTGACTACATGAAAACCTTCATGATATACAGTACCCTCAGCAGCAAGATTACTTATTAGTACTCTACTGCCAGCATTAAACTGTCCCCAGGATTTACCATCAATTAATCCTTCTATAGCATGGAATGGAAAGTCTTTAAATTTATTAGTAAACCAGTTATTTTCTGCAGTAGAATTAGCTAGTTTATATTTTCTTGACTTAGTAACTTCTCTATCAAGATTTGATTCTTTGTTTTGATCTTGATATCTTCTAAAAGCTCTGGCCTTAGCATCATCTTCGTTGGCAACTCTATTCTTATAATAGTTATACTTAGATACATTATTTTGTTTTAAGTGCTCCCAATAAGAATCTGCATCTTGAAATAAAGTGCCAGAGGAAATAATAGGTTGTTCCTCAGTAAGAATTTCATCAGTAGTATTTTCTTTAACTGGAGTTTCTTCAACAACAGTTTCTGGTTTAATTCCCAAAGCATCAAAGATATCTTGATCAGTTAATTCTGTTGTAGATTTACTAGAAGGAGTAGGTTTTTCTTCAGGAACTACTTCAAATATCACCTCTAAATCAATACCAGCCATAGTTATAGCTAACCCATGAACATCCCTATCTCCCTCCGGTTTATCCATTTCCTCTATAGGAATGAGTTTAGTATGGTTTTTATTATTTGTTTTAAGACTGGCTACATAGTAAATTTGATCTTCTCCAAAAACTCTTTTAGAACGTTCATCAGCATCTTTTTTAATTCGTATTTTATGTTTAACTCTTATTTTTTGTGAGGAACCTTCTTCCTTAGCTACAGGGGCTTCTTTTATACCTAGTTTAACTAGCAGAGCTTCTGTAGATTCATCTGCTTCTGGTGGGGCTTCTTCTGCAGTAGGGACAGGAGCCCCCTTCTTAAGACCAAGAAGTTCCTCAATAGGTACAACACCAGCAACATCTGGAATTACAGTACCTTCAATCTCTTGTCCAGAAGATGCCTCAGAAAGGATAAGAGCCTGGTTCTTATATTGTGGTTTCCTAGTAGCTTGGAAATCATTCTCAGGTCTAGGAGACACATAGATCATTCCCTTAGTCTTATTATCATTGGCAGGACTAAATAAGAATCCTTTATATGCTCCGTCACCCTTACTCCAAGTACGTGATTGTATAACCATAGTACCTTTACGATCAACAGCTTTAAGTTCTGTGAAACTACTCGCCCTTAGGGCATTAAAATCAAAATTCCAATACTTATCTTTAAGAAATTCTTTAAATTCAGCGAGGCCTTCATTATTTGCAAGTTGTTCTTTAGTAATTTCTTGACCTTCGCCAAAAGATATCTTAGTAAATTCACCACCCATTAATCCTTTAATACCCGCAGGCCTTACAAAAGCAATTCTGAATTTAGTATCAGAATTATTCATGTTCATAATCTGCTTGATATACTGTTCTATAGTTGTCCTCTCCTCAGGATTAGTAGCTAAGGCTCTAAACAAATTTACGACATCTTCAATACTTTCAGTTTCTCCAAATGTTTTAGGCCGTATAGGTTCAACTCTATTATTATTAGTAATATATAAATACCCCTCTCTACGTGTAAATCTAGTACCACTAATTTTAATACTGGCCTCTTTTTTAGAAGGAGCAGTAATATGTAGGGCTACGGCCTTAATTCCTGTAGCTGCTTCTATCTCTTGATAGCCAGCATCTGTATAATTCTTAACTCCCGGTGTAGTAGAATCTATATTAAAAAACATAGATACTTCTTTAAGGGCCTCACGAGTTTCTTTGTAGCTTTCTGCAGACTTTTGAAGAACTCCCTGAGCATAATTATCAGCTTCATCTTTAAGTTTAGTAGTAGCTTCAGTTACTCCGGCTTCTTTCATAAGCTCTTTAAGCTTCTGATTACGAATTTCTTTAGTACTAAAGCGCTGTCCTATCTCACCACCTTTGGCAAACCTTTCAGCATTAGCTGTAGTCAATTCTGCTGTAGGCAGTGAAGTAAATGCTATTTCAGTCTTCTTATCTACAGCAATATTACCAGCCTTACCTGTTAATAAAATCTTGGGCTTACCACTTATACGATCATAGACAACTACTTTAATATCATTTTTAGCAGCATCTCTAGCCTCTTGGTCTAGATCTAATAACTCATTATAAGACTTAAAGCCATGAGTAATTCCTGCCCAAAACTTAAGTTTAGTTCTTAATACATCGTCAGGGGATAAACTAGCTACTATATCATAACTAAAAGATCTTAATAAGAATCGCTTCTTTTTATCTTTATCTTTAGGAATCTTCTTATAAGCATTCTTATCAACAAAAACACGCCAGCGAGATATATCATTAAGGTCTTCATCAGTATAATTATAATCTTCTGGATTAGTAAGAGCCTGTTGATTACCCTGGGTTACTAGCCAAGATGATTGGTCTACAAATGGATGTTTATAGTCTCTCTCAAAATCTTCAGTATCTTTCTGATGTCTAGTAGCAAAATCCTTATATTCGGGCTCTAAAGTGATATTCTTAGCTGCCTGCTTATCTATATTAGAACTAAGCAGTCCTAATTTATCAAGAGTATCCCTATAAGTTTCATAGAACTTATTACGCATAGCATTCTTCTGCCGTAACGCAATATCTAGTCTTTCTCTCTGTTCATCATGTTTAACTAAGTCAGCCATTAAAGCAGTATAAGTATCTTCTGCTTCAGTAATTTTAGTCCTTAGACTTAATATATTTTTAATAACACCATCAATCTCATTAAACTCATCTGTAAGTCCATCAGTTGCATGTAATGCAGAAGATATAGCTTCAAACTCTGCTCTATCTTTATCTTCTTCCATCATATCAGAATTTCTTATAAAGTCAATTCTGTCTGATATGCCTAAGAGTCTAGCAGCAGTTCTATTATAGCCGCGCATAACTCCTCTTAATTTCTTAAGATAGTCGTCAGTAATATGTAGTGCTGCAGTAGTAGCATCTGCGAAGTTAGTAATATGAGAGACTTGATCTTTAAGGAGATCAATATTATTATTCATAATCTCTCCCATAGTCTGATCTGCATCACTAAGTAAAACCTGTTCTTTCTCAGCCTCTAATTGTGCTAAACGCTCTACCCTACTATTCCTAAGATTCTCCAATCTACGAACCTCTTCAGAAATATAATCAATCTCTTTCTGAATTTGATCTGCAGTCATATACATTTGAGAGATACGCTTACCTCTTCCACGTAGAACTTTAATAGACTCTACTCGGCTAGCGCCTTTACGAGTTAGTGCAGTTCCATACTTCTTAAGACTTTCAATTTCTTTCTGCTGTAATTTATTAAGTCTGTCGTATAACTCCTGTATATAATCTATACCTCTCTTAATTTCATTCTCATTTCTGATTACACTATCTTGAAATTCTTGAATGCTATTTTCTAAAACATTTAATCTGGCCTGAGTGTGTCTTTCTTTAATAACGTCATCAACAGATTTTTTAACTTCGATATCTTCTATATCATAAAGTTCACCATTAATTCTAATAGTATTATCGGACTTAATAAATATCTCAGACTTATTATTATCTGTAGCTCTAAGATCTCCTTTAGTAGTTGGACCAACTAAAGATACAGTAGTAGTTTCAAACTCTCCTTCTTTATTTTTATAGGAAACCTCTAGTTCAGCAGAATGCTTTGCATCATATTCTTCTAATCCTACAGTAATACTCTCATGCTTAACATTGTTATCATACAATCCCTGTAGCATAGGATCTAACTGTGCAGTACTAGAATCTTTCTTAGCATTTTCTTTAGCGTCTGCAGCGTCTTGTTCTATTTCTTTGTTATCATCTAAGTAATCAGTATACTGCTGTTGTAATTTCTTTGGACTATATAAATCTTTCTCACGAGTTTTAGACTCTTCTAAAAGTTTTTTATGTGTCTCTATATCATTAATATTCTTATTAATAATATCAATATCTGTGGAAGACAGTTTACTCCTCTGTTCATCCAAAGATTGTTTAAATCCTTCAGTAGTACCATCCTCAGAAGTAATGGGGATAGTTTGATCTCCTTTCTGGTAGGTATTAAGTTCTTTAGTTAAAGCATTAATCCTACGAATAGAATGATCTTGATTAGCGGCCTCTGTATATTTATTAGTTTTAACAAGATCACTAAAGTCATTGAATATAGAATTATCAGTAGGATCGTGTCTAATTCTAAAGTTAAGTTCGTGCCTATTCTCAATCTTATTAACAATTTTTTGAAACTTCTCTGCCTTATCTAATAGATCTTTTTTAATTTCATCTATCATTTCTTGTGGTGCAGTTCCAGTATCAGAGTCTTCTAAAGAGGCTTCTGCATCTGATTTTGCTAAATGATTTATGTGTACTTTAAGAAGGTCAAGTCCTCCCGGCTGCTGCAAGAATGTAAACATATAATCAAAGTCCCCTTGCATTTTAAGTGTTTCAAATCCTTCTCTATCTCCTAATTGTGCTAAGGTAGCCATTTTCTGATTACGCATAGCAGCATTAAGTTGATCAATACCCCCCTCTTTTAATTTCTGAAGGTCTAAATCATATTTGCCATCCTTTATAATAGGATTACCCTCACTGTCCTTTTTTACAAAGTCCATGTAAGTTCGATTTCTAGGAATATATTTGTTTTGTAATAGGCTGTGTAGTCCTTTAGTTTCTTTTCTATCTTGTAGTCCAATAAATTTCTGTATACCAGTACGAGTCTTAGCACCCTGCCCCCTAAGAGTTCTCTCCTCTTGTTGAACATCTCTCACACCACTAATACTTGCCATACCACCTCCCAGAATAGCTCCTAAGAAGATACTTTTCTGCATATCTGTATCAGATAAACTGTCTACATAAGTCTCCAGTGTTCCTAGTAAATCTTCTACGGCGCTACCTTCTTCACCAGCAGTAGCTTTTTCTTTAGCATATTCTGCTGCAGCAAACTGGAAACCCTCTTCAAAGAATCCTTCACTAATAACACCCTTAAGTCCCTTTCTAGCTACTGACCCAATCTTATCCCACGCAGTTCTTGCAGCTACAGCTTCTAGTATATTACCCCCCTCACCCATAATTCTACTCTGTGCTCTGGTTAAGGCCTCTTTACCTACTGATTTACCAGCAACTCTTTTAAACCCACCATATAACCACTTCTGTTGTAACATATTGGGACCTAGTAAGATAAGAAAGTTAGCCTTCATAGTTTGAACAGCGGCTTCCCCAGCCTTCTGTTTATCACCAGTTTGAGCCATCATATCTCTAAACGATTCTCCGGCCTCTGCCACTGATTCATAAAAAGTATTAATAGTAGCAGCCGCCATCATATTAGCTCTGCCTGCAGCAGCAATACTTGTTTGATACGCTGGTCTAAATAACTTAGGTAAACTAGCAATAGCTTCGCCAGCCTTTAGAGCTTTTAGGGCTTGTCCAGGAACCAACATAGACATTAGAAATCCTACACCATCAGCACCCTCACTGGCCCAAAATGCTGCGGATGTTATATTTTTCCATAGGCCCCCCTCTTGTACTGACTTAGGAACAAATACAGGAAAAGCATCTTTAACTTCTTCTTCGGCAGACTTAATAGCATTAATCCAGCCATTATCTACCATTCTACCAATTTCAGCAGGATCAAACCCAGTAGTAGCCCAATCTCCTACTCCTCCAAGGTAACCAGGAATCTGAGCAACTTCAGACAATATCTTTACACCTACTCTAGGAATAAAATTAACCCATTGTTGTAAACCAGATTGACGTAGTGCTAAGAGTTCTTGGTTATCTAGTGTAGGATCATATAGGGGCCCTAATTTTCTTTCATATGAAGCTGGTTGATCAGAAATAGGCACAAAACCGGTATCTAAAGGGGTAGCCCCCTCTGGTAAATCCCCTGCTGGAAGATTCTTAGATAAATCTTGCAGCAGTTCTACATTAAATAATTTTGGATTAAATAAGGAACGATTATCTTCTCTTATTTCTTCAGTAATTTTGTCTAAAGCCATATTATTGTTGATTACTTAATTCTTGCAATTGATCTTGAATTAATGTTCTAAATTTAGGACTTTGCCCACCAACAAACATTGCCATATCTCTAACAGCATATTGTGCATTAGGGTCCATATATACTTGTGCTTCATGGATTCCATCTTCATCGTCCTTTCCTTGTAGGGCAAGTATAAAGGTTCTTCCATCAAATGTCATTCCCCTAATATCAAGTTCTTTAGTTATTTGATCTAATTCTTTTTGGCCCTTTTTATCAAACCCTTTAAGAATATTTTGACGAGAAGACATCCAAGTATTAAGTTGGGCTATATTTTTATTAATATCTGTTTGATCTTTTCCTACAACAGAATAAAGTTCGTTTAAGTCAAATAGTGGCATACCCATACCAAAATTAGATGCTATATCGTCTACCATACTACGAGCATCCTTAACAGCATTTCTGTATTCAGATTTAAACTCAGTATCTATAAAGGCATCGTAATCTTCTTTACCAAGGCCTTCCATGACTTTTTGTCTGCCTATTAATTGTCCAAGATCTTCTTGACCAGCAATTGTTGATTCTAATAAATTCTTTCTACGTGCTTTACGTCCCTGCTTTAAAAGATCATCAAAAGTATTAATACCTTCTAACCCATACTTTTCTGCAACTTGTTGTGCGATTAAGTTACGATGTTCATTAAAATAAGAAGAATACGCATCTTTTGGGGCATTAACAGTACCTACATTAGTAAGTCTGTCTGTAGCTCCTGTTCCTTCTGCACCATACGCAGGATTTCCAACAGCTTGTCGTTCTGTTCTACCAATAGCACTATATGCACCTGTCCTAATAGCATCCTTAACAGCCTGTTGATCCTTAATACCAGCCAGTTCAGGCATAGAATTATAAATTTCTTCAACCATCATCTGCCCTTCTTTAGTTCCAAGAAAATCATCAA
>Ga0307379_10005102_pt1 | contig 18454 bp, 11 predicted proteins | sample UN2MG_FD_202237 | JGI IMG/M metagenome (GOLD analysis project Ga0307379, IMG submission 202237) | Soil microbial communities from Risofladan, Vaasa, Finland - UN-2 | ecosystem: Environmental > Terrestrial > Soil > Coastal area > Acid sulfate soil | place: Finland: Risofladan, Vaasa | collected... | reverse complement strand
CAGCCCCGATGCCCCGATCGTTTACCGCGCGTGCGATGGCGACACGGTGCGGCTGCTTGGCGGGCGCCTGGTGGACAGTTTTGAGCCGGTGCGCGATCCCGCTATACTCGCGCGGCTGGCTCCCGCTGCTTGCGGCCACGTGCTTCAGGCCGACCTGCGGTCGCTCGGCATAGCGGATTTCGGACGGCTGGCGTCGCGCGGCTTTGGCAGAAAAAGCGTGCCCGCACACTGCGAGCTGTTCTTCAACGGCCGCCCGATGACCCTCGCCCAGTGGCCGAACGCCGGGCAGTTCGCCACCATCACCGGTTTCACCGTGGCGATGGCGGACGAGTGGCAGCAGCAGACCGGCAAGCTCGATGGCGGCTTCACCTACGACGGCGACCGCCCCAAGGGCTGGGCGCCCAGCGATGATATCTGGGTGCACGGCTATTGGAGCTGGGACTGGGCCAACAGCTACGAGCACGTCCGCACGCTGAACGTCGAGCGACGCATCGTGGAAACGCATCCGCCGCACGGCAACTACAGCTTCCGCAAGGGCCAGCGGTTCTATTTCCTCAATATCCTCGAAGAACTCGACGAGCCCGGCGAGTATTACGTTGACACGAAGGCCGGCTTGCTCTACTTCTGGCCGCCTGAGGATCCCGCCCGGGCCGAGGTGATCGTTTCTGTGCTCGAGGCGCCGCTGCTGAACCTGCAAGATGCGAGCCACGTGATGATCCGCGGCCTCACCATCGAGTGCGGGCGCGGCTGCGGCATCAAACTCACCGGCGGCACGGGCGTTACCATCGCCGGCTGCACAGTGCGCAACACCGGCACATGGGGCATCGAAGCCGCCGGCGGCAGCGGCCATCGCATCACAGGATGCAACGTCTACGGCAACGGCGACGGCGGAATCAAGCTGGATGCCGGCGACCGCAAGACGCTCACCGCCGCCAACTGCGAGATCACAAACAACCACATCCACCACATTGGCCGATGGTCGCGGTCGTACCAGGCCGGCGTGCTCGCGTCAGGCGTGGGCATCCGCATCGCGAACAACCTCATCCACGACGGACCTCACAACGCGATTCTCTACTGGGGCAACGATATCACCATCGAGTTCAACGAAATCTACCGCGTGTGCATGGAATCGGGCGACGTGGGCGCGATTTACACCGGCCGCGACTATACCTACCGGGGCAACTGCGTGCGTGGCAATTACATCCACGACCTCGGCGGTGTGGGCATGGGATGCTCGGCGATCTACATGGACGATTGCGTGAGCGGGCACGAAATCCGCGACAACATCGTCTGGGGTTCGGACGGCATCTGGCTGGGCAGCGGCCGCGACTTCATCATCGAGAATAATATTTTTATCGACTGCCCCCGCTGCATCGCCTACGACAGCCGCGGCTCCGACCCAAACCCTGTGTGGCGGAACATGGTGCTGCGCACGATGAAAGACCGGCTCGACCAGATGAACTATTTGCAGCCGCCGTTCATCACGCGGTATCCGCTGCTCGCTACGCTCGAGGCTCTTTACGCGGCCGGCGGCGGCGTGCCGTGCGGCAACAACCGCGTGGCGAGGAACATCAGCTTCGGAGGGCTGTGGCTGAGCAAGTGGGGCAACGTTGACGAGAGCGTGCTGGGCCTGGCCGATAATCTTGTGGGCGCCGATCCGCAGTTTGCCGACCGCTCGGCAGGCAACTACAGGTTGCGGCCCGGCTCGCCGGCCCTGGCGTTGGGATTCGAGCAGATTGCGGAGGAGCGGATCGGCCTGGTGGCGGATGCTTTCCGCCCGTTGCTGCCGCCGAAGGTGGTTACGCTGCTGGAGGTGCTGGAAACGACGCAAGGCAAGGTGAAGGTGCGGCTGGTTGCGCGCAACGTGGGCGCGAAGCTGGCAGCGGGCCGCGTGAACCTGCACGTTGCCGCCGCTCAACCGGCCGCGACCGGTGGGGCTGCCGAGCTGTCGTTCGATCTCGAGCCGGGCGCGAGGATCGAGAAGGAGTTCATGGTAGATGTGCCTGCGCTGCCGGCAACCATCGACGCCGTGCCGTCGGGTGATGGGGTGCGGCCGGCGAGGCTGAGGCTGGCGGCCAGATAGAAGTCCAAGGTCCAAGGTCGAAGAAGGGCACAAGGAGCAAAGGCGGGCGTTGCATCCAACTGCGCCGGTGGAATGATGACTGACTCAGCAAGAACTCATATCGCCTGCCATTGACACGGTCACCTGGCCGATTGAGTATATATGCCTCCACAGCTCCGTATACCGGTGAGCAGGCGGGAATGGTTTTAAGGTATGCCCTTGCCCTGGGCATATTTTGGATGCGCAATTTCAGTGAAATAATGTTAGACTTTACATCGACATATGTTAGAATATCTTTGTGATGGGGCAGGATCATTATTTCAGAAAGGATTGTTAAATGGCAAAAGCAGAGATGGATATGGTTCGAGACATATTGGGCTGGCCGATAGACAACGCCCGGAAACTGGCGCTCATCAGGCAGGTGGTAGCCGGTGAACCGGCGGCAGCGCCCGCGCGGCCTGCAGCAGTGAAGAAAGCGGTGGCCAAGCCGAAAGCCAAGCCTGCGGCAAAGGCGAAAGCCAAACCCGCACCCAAGCCGGCAGCCGTCTCGACGAAGCGGCTGATGTCGGAAGGCCAGGCGCGTCGCATAGCGTTGTGGAATGAGCTGAAGAAGATCGCCCCCGACAAGGCCAACAACTTGAGCTACGGTGATCTGAACACCGACAAGCTGGCCGCTATTGTTGCCGATATAAAATCCAAGTGATCGGCGGCGCGTTCTGTTGATCCGTTGTGAAGAGCCCCAGTACGCAAGTATAGGGGGGCAGGTGCTCCGCGTTGGATGCATCTGTCCCTCTCTTTTTTTGTCGTTTGGGCTAAAGTTTGCGCCGGCATTGCCGTTACAGATTGCGGCCTGACGGCGAGGTGCGGCAGGCCATCGATACGGCGTGTTCGGCGTGGCGTTCCAACCGGGGAGTCGTGCAATGAAAATTCCGTTCATCGTGGTCTTTTGCGGAAACGAGAAGTATGTATTTTATTACTCGCCCGGAAAAGAAGATGAACTGGTATGTAAGATGATCGACTACGCGATGGACGACCGGCACGCGATGAGCTGGGCGGAGGTGCGCTCGGTGATGAGGCATTTTGGGTTGTTGAAGGGCTGCGCCGCCGGCGAGGTGAAAGCCTCCGACAATGACATACCGTGAAGGATTGAAAAAAGTGATCGGCCGATGGTTACCGCAGCCATTGGCCGATTTCCTGTTTCAAGCCGCCGCTATGGTTTCAGGATTGCTTGCAGCAGTGCCTGGTTCACTTTCCATCTCTCTTCGATAGCCCGCAGCGTATCCAGGTATTTCTGGGGCATCTTTTCTTTGTGGCCGGTGCCGTTGCATACGGTGCACTGGACGGATTTCTTGCCCTTGCATTCGGGGCAGGTGAGCCGGCGTTGGGTTTGGCCTTTGCCGGCGCAAGCCGTGCATTTCACTTTGCCTTCGCCGCCGCATTGCTTGCAGAGCCTTGTGCCTACTTCGGCGGCTTCCACCATGCGGCCTTTGCATCGCGGGCATGTTACCTTGCCATCTTCGCACCGCGTGCACTTGGAGGCTTCGGTCTGGTAACCGGTTCCCTCGCAGGTGCCGCAGGGCACGGTTCTGGGGCAGCGGTTCTCTTCCTGCCACGCGGCCATTGCTCTCAGGTTGTCGAGCAGCCGGATCAATTCATCGGGCGGAATCGTTCCGAGCCCCGGCTCTTTGGCGAGGCCCACGCCTGTCTTCGCCAGCAGGCCGTCGATTGTCTTGCGTGCTTTTGTGGCGGCCATCGTATCGGCGTATTCTTCTCGGAGCAGGGCGAGCTTGTGGTATAGCGTCTTCCATTGCTGCCTGTCGGCGAGGCTGTGTGCTTCTTCGAGCGCCTTTCCTGCAAGGCCCTCGTCCTGGTTTGCATCGATTATGGCCTGCCGCTTCTGTGTCCTTGCTTTCCATTCTCTTATCAGGTTGTCATCGCCGGTGGCATCGATTATCTGTTCGGCCTTTTCCTTCGCGCCGATGGCTATGAGGAACATAGCTTGGCGCCGTGCGCTGTAAACGTCGTCGCCCAGTATGCCGGCCAGCATCAGCCACTGGTCGGGGTCGATGTCAGAGAGATTGTGTGTGTGCATTGTCGCGTTGGTTTCAACGGTGAAAGTGGTATCGCCCACCTTGCGAAGCTTTCCACGCAGCATTATGCCCTTTGCTCGGATTTCAATGGCACTGCCCACCAGCCTCTGGAGCCCGCCGAAAGCTTCCTTCCACACCTGGCTGGCGGTTTGCACTTCCTTTCGCAGTTCAACTGCATCGGGCGGCGGGTTCTTGTAGCTGGCGAGGTAGCTATCGCACTCGCGGATGGCTTCGTCGAAGCGTTGCTCGCGTTCGAGCCGGGCCACGGTTACTATGAGGGCGGCGTACTCTTTGAGAGCCTTCTCGGTTTCCGCTGCAATTCTTTGTTGCTGCGTTTGCTGGTCAAGTTTCTTGTATTGCGCGATCCTGTTTTCGATTGTGTTTTGCTCAAAGCCGAAAATACGGGCGGAATCGAGCCGCTTGATCGCATCGGTGTATTGCTGTTTGTCGGCGAGCGCGTCCCCCTCGGCCAGAACCTGCTTTGCCCGCGCGCGGCCCTTGTTGTTGAGCTGCCTCACTTGCGATGCGGCCTGTGTGTTCCAGCGGCCGAAGCGGAAGTCGGTCGGGAAATCTTTCCAGGCCGCCACCGCCTGTAAGAAGCGCTCCTGCTCGGCCAATTCGTCGGCCTTGGCTTTCACGCCGGCAAAGGAAGCTTCGGCTTGCTTATCGCGTTCGGCGCGGGCGTCGTCGGCCTTGCGCAGGGCGGAGGCGGCGGCCGGTGTGCCGGCATGCTCTTTGGCCACCTTCTCGAATTCGGCCGCTATGCGTTCGAGCTGCCATGGATTTTCCTTGGCGAATTTTTCGGCATCGGCAAGGGCGATGGCCGAGGGTTCCTGAACCACGTGCGGCCTTTGCCCGTTCATCTGCTGCTCACCGCCGACCGAAACCAGGATCACCACGCCTATCACCACCAGTGCCGCGCACGCGATTGATATTGCAACGGGCATCACCCACGATTCCCGCCGTTGGCGGGCGGCGATGCGCGCTCCGCCTGCCGGCACGGTCGACAGTTTCATTGCGCGCTGCGGCGGAATTCCCTGTGCCACCAGGCGCACGTCGTGCAGGAGCTCTTCGGGCGTTTGATAGCGATTGGCGGCGTCTTTTGCCATCATCGCGGCTATCAGTTTGCAGATGCCAAGGGACAGCGAGGCATTGTAGTCGCGCGGCGACGGCAGCTCCTTTGTGAGGTGCTGGTCGATTACGGCTTCGGCGGTTGGGCCGTTGAAAGGCGGAGTGCCGGCGACCATGTGGAAAAGTGTGGCGCCCAGCGAATAGATGTCGGATCGGATGTCGGCCTTCGAGCTGTGGCGGGCTTGCTCGGGCGAGAGATAGTGCGGAGTGCCGGCGACGATGTCGCCCTTTTCCTCGACGGTTCTTGCGAGGCCGAGATCGGCCAGCTTTGCCGTGCCGCTCTTGGTGAGCATTATGTTTTCGGGCTTGATGTCGCGGTGAACTATATGTGCTACGGCTTGCGCGTGTGCGAGGGCTTTGCATATCTGCTCGATGATGCCGAGGGCTTCGCTCTCCTTGAGGGTGCCTTCGCGTGCGAGCCTCGTGGCCACCGATTCGCCGTCAACGTATTCCATTGCGAAATAATAATAGCCCGACGCCTCGCCAACGTCATAGCCTTGGATGATATTGACGTGGCTGAGCTTTGCAACGGCTCGCGCTTCCTTGAAGAAGCGGTCGGTGTAGGCGTGATTTTTCGCGAGACGCGGCGGCAGCACCTTCAGCGCCACCAGGCGGTCCATCGAGACCTGCCGGCTCTTGAAAACGGTGCCCATTCCGCCGCGGCCGATCTCTTCCAGCAGCTCGAACCCGCCAATCCGGGCAAAAGCCTTGTTAATGCCCAACGACTTGGCCAGCGCGTCGGCTTTCTCGCGCGAAAGGAGCCCCTTCTCCACCAGCAGATCGTCTATGTGCAGCCGCTCGCCGCCGCGCGAGCCGCCAAGCTCGGCCAGGCACCGGTCGATATCATCCTTCGATACCAGCCGCTGCGCTATTGCAGCCTGGGCAAACTTATCGTCCTGAACGCTGGCCATTATTCGTGCTTCCCCAACGCTTGAATTCGTGCTTCCCCGTGGCCTGCAAGCGCCTCCATGCAGGTGTTATGGTTATTCTACCGTCTTTTTCCCGAATATTCAACCGCTTTAGGTGAGCCGCCGCCGCCCAACAAGAATTTACAATCGGGGCCGGATGCCGGCCGGATTTTGCTTCCATTCTGCCCCGCAGACGCTACAATATTAGACGCTGGTCCGAAGGGCGATGGCGCAGGTATTTCCCTCAACTGCGGAGGATTTGAACATGATCAAAGCCGGGATCGTCGGATTGGGTTTCATGGGCCGGATGCATTTCAACGTGCTCCGCGGCTACGAAAACGTGAAAGTAACCGCCTTATGCGACGTAGACCCGCAGAAACTCTCGGGCGGATGGCTGAAGGTGGAGGGAAATATCAAGGATGATCGCGCCGAGCAGGCGGCTGATCTTTCCGGCATCGAGATGTTTTCCGACGGCATTGAGATGATCCAGAAGGCCGACCTTGGCCTCGTGGTCGTTACTACGCCGGGCTACCTGCACAAGCCGTACGCGGTGGCCGCTTTGCAGGCCGGCAAGGATGTTATCAGCGAAAAGCCCATTGCCGTCAATCTTGAAGACGCCGACGCAATGGTCGACGCCGCAAAGGCATCCGGCAAGCTGCTGCTGGTGGGCCAATGCGTACGCTTCTGGCCCGATTACATCGCCGCCCGTGACATCATCCAGAGCCGGGCCTACGGCAAGGTGCAAAGCGCATTCTTCCGCCGAGTGGGCGGCGTGCCCAGGTGGTCGTGGAACAACTGGTTCCTCGACGGCCGGCTCAGCGGCGGGGCACTGCTGGACCTTCACGTGCACGACGTCGATTTCATACAGCACGTGTTCGGCGTGCCCAAGGAGGTTTCGGCCGTGGGCACCATCGACGCCACCTGCCATCACGGCGCCGTCGATCACGTAATCGCTCAGTATTATTATCCCGACGGCCCGGTGATTACCGCACAGGCCAGTTGGTTCTCAACGTCATTCCCGTTCGAGATGAGCTTCGTGATACACCTCGAACGCGCCACGCTGTTTTACAACAGCACCGGCACAAGGCTCACAATCCACCTGAACGACGGCACGCCGCAGCAGCCCAAGCTGATCGGCGGCGACGGCTACAGCAACGAGATCGCGTATTTCATCGATTGCGTAGGAAAGCGGCTGCCGCCCGACAGGATGCCGCCGGTGGAGGCCAGAAACAACATCGCAATCGCCCTGGCCGAACGCGAGGCCATCCTCACCGGCCGCCGCACGCCCGTGCAGAAACGGGGGGAATAGAACATTCGCCGCGGCTCGATTATTTCGGGCACTTGCGCAAGCACATGAACCAGTCGATGCAGCGCGTGTCCTTGCCCGGATCTTCCACGCGCTTGCCTGCATCTTTCATCGTGGCGGGCGGCACTATCACGTCGCCGCCCGGCTGCCAATTCGCCGGCGGTCACAACGGCCCCTCCACGGAGGGCGACCGAATGGGTTTTCGGAGGGAATCCAGGCCGTGCTACTTTTTTTCGATGAACTGATCTTTGTTCTCGTTCCACCATTCCTGCCAGCGCTTGCTGTCGGTGCCCAGGCCCTTTTGTCCGCAGAGCGACGCGAGCGAATCGGCGGCACGCCGGCGCACGGTCATATTGTCGTCGTTGAGAAGCCGTATGAGCGGCTCGATCGCCTTGTAGTCGCCCACTTCCCTCAATATGTCGGCTGCCAGAATCCTCACGCTGGGGTCGGAATCCTGCAAAGACTCGATGATGCTGTCGAAAGCCGTGGTATCCTTCAGCATGCGCAGTGTATTGAGCGCCGCCACTCGCACGCGCGGCTCGGGCGCCTTGAGCAACGGCTTGATGCTCGCGGCCGCCTGCGGATGCATTGTGGTGCCAATGAGGCGCAAGGCGCTGATGCGCACGGATGCGTTGTCGGATTGCAGCAGGGGCAGAACCAGTTCAAACATCCTCGTGCTCTTGATGGCCAGCAACGCGGCCACGGCGGTTTCGCGAAGCTTGGGGTCGTTCCCGCCTGCAAGCTGCACCAGCGGCTCTACGGCCGGCTCGGCCTTCAGCGAGCCCAGTGCCTGCGCGGCCTGTATCCTCACGGCCGAAACGTCATCTGATTTCAACACCTCGATCAAAGGGTCGACAGCCTCCTTTGCCGACAGTGCGGCCAGTGAGCCTGCCGCGTTCGAGCGAACGCGCCGGTCTTCATCCTTCAGTGCGGCGATCAGCGGCGCAATTGCTTCAGCCTCGCGCACTTCCCCCAGCGCGCGTGCTGCGGCGGCTCGCGCTTCGGCGTCGGCATCGGAAAGCATCAGCAGCAGAGGCGGGCCCGCCTTCGCCGCCTTCATGCAGCCCAGCGCATACGCCGAGCCCAGGCGTGTTGCCGTGGTTTCATCATTGAGCGAAGCGATGAGCAGATCGACCGAGCGCGGATCGCGGATTTCCTGCAGGGCTGTGGTAACGCGCGACTTCAGCAAAGGGTCCTTCAGCGCGGCGATCAGCGGCTCGACGGCGCTGGCGTCTCTGATCTTGCCCAGCACGTATGCAGCCTGCTCGCGCAACCGGAGGTTGTCGCTGCCAAGCGCCGCCACCAGCGGCTGTACCGCGGGTTTGCCGATCATTGAAAGCGTAATCGGCACGCGCCGGTCTTGCAGGTTTGTGAGCATCTCCACGAGGAAAGGCGCCGCCGCGGCCGCCTTCTCGCCCATTGCGGCCAGGGCTTCCTCGGCGGCGGCCACCTCGGCCACGTCGGTGGAATACAGCCGCTCGATCAACTCCTTCACATCGGGCGTGGTATCGGCCGGAATCTGATCTTTGGGCGTTTTCGGCGCGGCGAAGGCAAGCGAAGCGGCCGCTGCCACAACTGCAAAAGGCATAAAAAATCTTCTCATCATGATATCGCCTCGCAAGGATTCTGAGCACAAAAGCCCAGTGGCGGCAATCCGGAGCCGAAGATGGTGTTTCAAGCCAGAAGCCGCGGAATCAGTCTTCCGTTGGATCAGTTAGATTATACATCGGGCCGGTGCTATTGTGCAAGAGCAAAGGGCGGGAAAGCGAGAAAGCAATAGGCCGGCGGGTATCACAGCGGCGGCAGTTCGTAATCGAATCGGTAAAGAGTATCGCCTTCTTCACTCCGGGCGGGCAGTCGCCCGTGTGCAACTTGCCCCGACGACGATTCGGTGTGACTTATCGCTCCTCAAAATTCAGCATTCGCATCCCGTTGAAAATAACCAGCAGCGACGCCCCCATGTCGGCCGCCACCGCCGCCCACAGCGAGGCCACGCCGGCTATCGTCAGCCCGATCACCAGGGCCTTGATCAGCAGCGCGAGCGCGATGTTTTCGCGTATGATCGCCAGCGTCTTGCGGCCCAGGCTCACGAGGTAGGGCAGCTTCTCCAGGTCGTCGGCCATCAGCGCCACGTCTGCCGTCTCCAGTGCCGCGTCGGTGCCGGCGGTGCCCATCGCTATGCCCACGGTGCTCGCGGCGAGGGCCGGGGCGTCGTTCACGCCGTCGCCCACCATTGCCGCCAGCTTATGCTCATCGAGCGCCTCCTTCACCTCGCGCACTTTATTTTCGGGCAGCAGGCCGGCGTGGTAATGATCCATTCCGAGCTGCTCGGCAATAGCCTGCGCCGTGCCTTCGTTGTCGCCGGTAAGCATGATGAAATCATCGATACCGAGCGCGCGCAGCTTCGCAAGCGCATCTTTGGCCGCCGGGCGGATCGTATCTGCCAGCACGATTGCACCTGAAACCTCGCTATTCGTTCCCACCAGCACCACGGCCTTGCCGGCCGATTCGTTTTTCAGCAGCGCCGCCTCCACGGCAGACGTATCGCAGCCCAGATCGTTGAACAACCTCACGCTGCCCACGTAATACTTCCGGCCGTCCAGCTCGGCGCTCGCACCTCTGCCCGGCAGCGCCGCAAAATTCGACACGCGGTTAAACGTCAGCCCCTCGGCCGCCGCCTTCTGCGTCACCGCACGCGCCAGGTGATGCTCCGAATGGCTCTCCACCGCCGCCGCCACCCGCAGAATCTCCATCGGCTCCACGTTATTCAGCGGCAGCACGTCCACCACCTGGGCCTTGCCCTGCGTAAGCGTGCCGGTCTTGTCGAAAATCAGCGTATCCAGCTTGCCCACGTTTTCGAGGTGGGCGCCGCCCTTGATCAGCACGCCGCTGCGCGCCGCGCGAACCAGCGCGCACGCGATCGTCACCGGCGTTGAAATCACCAGCGCGCAAGGGCACGCAATCACCAGCAGCACCAGCGCCTGGTAAAACCACTCGGCGAAAACACCGCCGAAAAGCAGCGGCGGCACCGAAGCCACCAGCACCGCGCCGACCAGCACCGCCGGCGTGTACACCCGCGAAAAACGATCCACAAATCGCTGCGACGGCGCCCGGCGCGACTGCGCCTCTTCCACCATGTGGATCACCTTCGCCAGCGTCGTGTCGCCCGCCTGCCTCGTCGATCTGATCGTCAGCGCCCCGTGCTGGTTCACGCTGCCGGCAAACACCGAAGCACCCGCCGACTTTTCCACCGGCAGCGACTCGCCCGTCACCGCCGACTCGTCCACGTATGAGACTCCCTCGGTCACCTCGCCATCCAGCGGAATCTTCTCGCCCGGCCGGATCACCAGCATCTCGCCCACCCGCACGTCTTCCACCGGCACCCGCCGCTCCTCGCCCCCGCGGATCACCAGCGCCTCCTTGGGCGACAAATCCAGCAGCTTGCGAATCGCGTCCCGCGCGCGATCCATCGTCTTCAGCTCCAGCCACTGCGCCAGCGAAAACAGCGCCACCACCGCCGCCCCCTCAAACAGCTCGTGCACCGCCACCGCACCCGCCACCGCCACCGTCATCAGAAAACTCGTATCGAAATTCAGCCGCCAAGCCGACCGCAACCCGTTGCGGGCCGTCTTATAGCCGCCCCCGATGATCGCCGCCAGCAGCAGCACGTCTACCACCGCCGGCAGCCCCCACGCAAAATGAACCGCCGTGGCCGCCAGCAGCAGCACCCCCGACGCCAGCGCAAGCAGCCCCTTCCCGTCGATCGGCCACCAATTCACCTGCCGAAACATCCGCCGCGGCGCCGGCCTCGGGCCAACGTGCTCCTCCTCGAATACCGCATCGAAACCCGCCTGCCTGATCGCCCGCGCTATGTGCTGCACCGGCAGGCTCGGCTCGTGAAAAACCACCAGCCGCCCCTCGAGGAAGTTCGCCTCGAGATCAAGCACGCCCTCCATCGGGCGAAGCTTGTCCTCGATCATCCGCAGCTCATCGGGGCAATCCATCCCCTGCACCAGGAACGCACTGCGAAGCGGCCGGCCAACGGCCGCCGATTTCCTGCCCGAGTTTTTGTTCTTTGCTTCCGTTCTCACGGCACCTCACTCGATGAAACGTATGAACAGATGTTCACACAACAGCCCAAAAAAACTCCGCCTACGCCTTTTCTCGCACGTGCTTCATCCCCTCGCCAAGCAGCCGCTCGATATGCTGATCGTCCAGCGAATAAAAAGCCGACTTCCCGTCGCGGCGGAATTTCACCAGCCGCAGGTTCCGCAGCACCCTTAGCTGGTGCGACACCGCCGATGGCGTCATTCCCAGCAGCTTCGCCAGATCGCACACGCACAGCTCCTCACGCGCCAGGGCCGACACTATCTTTACACGGGAAACATCGCTAAGAGCGCGGAACGTCTCCGCCAGGTCCGCCAGCACGCGGTCGGGCTCCATGCCCGAAACCAGTGCAGCCACCTTCGCCTCGTTCACGGATTCCACCTCGCAATTTCCGTCGTCGCGCATTGCCTCAGCGGCCCGCGCCAGGCTCTTGCTCATAACTTCTCCTTCAGTACCAATTATATCACGAAAAGTGATTCCGTGCAAAAACAAATCGCCGCCTCCATGTGGCACAGCCGCCCTCGGCTGTGTCCTAGAGGTGCGAGAGGTCTTGCCAATTCGTCTTGCCAATTCGTTTCGGCCTTGAACATTGCCGCCATCTTCGGTATAAATAATACCTTGGCAAACAGACCGAACCCGGGAGACAGCCATGCCGGACAGCACAAACGAATACCTGCACAGCATCGAAAGCGCCTTCGCCACGGGCCAAGCCACCGAGCACACCTATCGGCCGGCGCTCAAGCGGCTGCTGGAATCGCTGCTGCCGGCCGTCATAGCCACCAACGAACCCAAACGATCCGCCTGCGGCGCGCCGGATTTCTCCGTCGCGCGAAACGGCCTTACCATCGGCTACGTTGAAGCCAAGGACACGGGAGTATCGCTTGACGACGCCGAGAAATCGGAGCAGTTGCAGCGCTACCGCACCCTCCCAAACCTGATCCTCACCGATTACCTGGAATTCCGCTGGTACGTCGATGGCCAGCCGCGCGGCTCGGCCCGCGCAGGCAGAATACGGCCCGACGGCAAAATTGCCCGCGACCTCCAAGGCCGCGCGGCCGTGCTGGCCCTCCTGAGCAGCTTCCTGGAGCACGCGCCCGCACCCATCGCAACCCCCCTCGATCTCGCCCGCCGGATGGCCGTGATAGCGCACGAAATCCGCAATCTCATCATTGCCGCCCTGCAGCACGGCCTTGCTTCGCAGTTGCTGTGCGACCTGCGCGAATCATTCGCACGCGCTCTGCTGCCCGAACTCGACCGCCCGGAAAAGGCCCCCGAATTCGCCGACATGTACGCCCAAACGTTAGCCTACGGCCTCTTCGCCGCACGCTGCAACCACCAGGGCCCGCCCGGCTCGTTCCGCCGCATCGGCGCCGCCGCCGAAATCCCGAAGACCAATCCCTTCCTGCGCCAGCTCTTTGAAACCATCACCGGCACACAACTCAACGATGAACCCTACGCCGGATACGTTGACGACCTGGTTCAACTGCTCTCGTACGCCGACATCAACGCCATCCTTGCCGAATTCGGCAAACGCACCAAGCAGCAAGACCCCATCGTGCACTTCTACGAAACCTTCCTGAGCACCTACGACCCAAAGCTCCGGGAGATGCGCGGCGTTTACTATACGCCCGAACCCGTCGTCTCCTACATCGTGCGCTCGGTCGACTTGCTCCTTCGCGAGCGATTCGGTCTTGCCGGCGGCCTGGCCGAAACATCCAAAACAACATACCGCAACACCGCTCACACCCAGCCGCGCGACGAGCAAGCACCCCGCGTGCTCATCCTCGATCCCGCCTGCGGAGCCGGCACCTTCCTCTACTCCGTCGTCGACCTCATCCGCGAGCAATTCAAGGCCCAGCGAAACGCCGGGCAATGGTCGGGATTCGTAAAGGAGCAACTGCTCCCGCGGCTGTTCGGATTCGAGCTGCTGATGGCGCCATACGCCGTAGCTCACCTCAAGCTCGGCCTGCAGCTTGCCGGGCACGACCTCACCCCCGAGCAGCAGGCCATCTGGGCATACGACTTCTCGGGCGACGACCGCCTCGGCATCTACCTCACCAACACGCTCGAAGAAGCCGAGCGCAAGGTGCAAACACTCTACGGGCCGCTGCGCGCAATCAGCGACGAGGCAAACGCCGCCGCTCGCATCAAACGCGACATGCCCATCCTCGTAGTCATGGGCAATCCTCCTTACTCGGGCCACTCGGCCAATCGCAGTTGGGAAAACAAGGACGGCAAGCGCGTGCCCACCTTCATCGGCAAGCTCGTGAGAGACTATTATTTCGTAGACGGCCAGCCGCTGGGCGAGCGCAACCCGAAATGGCTTCAGGACGATTACGTGAAATTCATCCGCTGGGCGCAATGGCGCATCGAGCGCACCGGCGCCGGCATCCTCGCGTTCATCACCAATCATGGCTATCTCGACAACCCTACCTTCCGCGGTATGCGGCAGCAACTGATGAAAGCCTTCAACGACATCTACATCCTCGACCTTCACGGCAGCAGCAAGAAAAAAGAAAAAGCGCCCGACGGCTCGAAAGATGAAAACGTATTCGACATCCAGCAGGGCGTGGCAATCGGAATCTTCGTGAAGGAACCGAAGAAGAAACGGACTGCGAAAGTCCATCATGCGGAACTGTGGGGTACGCGGGCAGGCAAATACGAACAACTGAGGGCGAGCGATCTTGCAGTGACACGGTGGAAGCTATTTGCCCCTACTTCCCCCGATTACTTTTTCCTCTGGAGTGAGCGCAAATCAAAGGATGAATATGACAAGGGTTGGAAAGCAAGCGACATTATGCCGGTGCAATCTGTTACTGTGGTAACAGCACGCGACAGCCTCACGGTTGGATGGACCGAACAGGATATTTGGGCGCGGGTCCGGCATTTCGCCGGGCTATCTGGGGAGGAAGCACGACAGCATTATCAACTGGGGAAGGATTCCAATGACTGGAAGGTAGCGCTGGCACAGGACGATATCAGGTCCAGCGGGCCAACCAAAAGCAACTGTGTGCCCATCACGTATCGGCCTTTTGACTTGCGTTATACATATTATACCGGCCGAACTGGCGGTTTCATCTGCAGGCCGCGGAGCGAAGTGATGCGGCATTTGCTCTCTCACCGCAACGTCTCTCTCATTCTCATGAGGCAAGTAACGGTTCATGGCGGCTATACGCATGCGTTCGTCTCGAGATTCCTGAGTGACAATAGAGCGTTCTACAGCAACAGAGGCAATCCCGTCGCCGCGCCTCTCTACCTCTACCCCGACCCCGCCACCAACGGCGATCTCTTCACCAACGGCAAGGGGCGGCACGTAAACCTCAACGCCGAATTCATCGCCGAAATGGAGCAGCGCCTCAATCTCCGATTCATCGACGCCGCCACCGGCGACCTCGCCATCACCTTCGGCCCCGAAGATGTCTTCAACTACATCTACGCCATGCTCCACTCGCCCACATACCGCCTACGCTACGCGGAATTCCTCAAGATCGACTTCCCCCGTGTGCCCCTCACCTCCAGCATCGATCTCTTCCGCACCCTCTGCGCGCTCGGCGGACAACTGGCCGCCCTCCACCTGCTCGAATCGCCCGCGCTCGCACAGCCCATCACAAACTTCCCCGTCGGCGGCAGCAACCACGTCGACAAGGGCTATCCGAAATACTACCCGCCCGGCGAGCGCACGCCCGACAGCACCGAACCCATCGACGCCGGCCGCGTTTACATCAACGGCCAGCAATACTTCAACAACGTTCCTCCTGAAGTCTGGGGATTTCACGTAGGCGGATACCAGGTGTGCGACAAGTGGCTCAAAGACAGGCGCGAACGCGGAATCACATTTGACGACCACGCGCACTACCGAAACATCGTGAAGGCTCTCCACGAAACGATCCGGCTGATGGCGGAGATCGACGCGGCAATCCCCGGCTGGCCCATCGCATAGAGCCAGACGGGCCGGCATCTTCCGGCACTTGGCACTTGGCACTTGGCACTTCTTCCCGCACTCGGCACTTGGCACTTGGCACTTCTTCCCGCACTCGGCACTTGGCACTTGGCACTTTTTGCGCCCATCCTTGAAACTGCCCCCGTTTCGTGCTATAATGTATAGTGTGAGCAAAGAACCGAAGGACTCAGGCTTCAAGATAATCGCCGTAAACCGGAAAGCCCGGCACGAATTCGAGTTCATCGACACCTTCGAAGTCGGCATCGCGCTCACGGGCACTGAAGTCAAGAGCCTTCGCGACGGGCAGGTGAGCCTGGCCGAAAGCTACGCAACCATTCGCGACGGAGAATTGTTTATAAAAGGGATGAACATCCCCCAATACGCCGCGGGCAGCTACCTCAACCACGAGCCTACCCGCACGCGGAAGCTCCTCGTGCACCGCCGCGAAATCAAGCGGCTGGGCCAGTTGATCGCCGAAAAACGCCTCACGCTCGTGCCCACGCGCATATACTTCAAGCGCGGCCTCGTCAAGCTCGAAATCGCCCTTGCTCGCGGCCGAATGAAATACGAGAAGCGCGAGGCAATCAAGACCCGCGAAGACAAGAAACGCATGGACCGCGAGATGCTGCGGCGGCGGTGACGTTAGCCTTTTGGCCTTTTAGCCTTTTAGCCTTTTAGGGTCATAAGGGCGGACGATTTCTTCGGCACTTGGCACTTGGCACTTGGCACTTTTTTTGGCACTTTTTTTCAGGGGGGCGACAGGATTCGACCGGACGCTGGAGATAAAGGACGCGCACCGAGGTTGTCAGGAGGCCTCGTAAAAAACCTGGCAAAAACAACAACTGCAGACACTCAGTTTGCAATGGCTGCCTAATAAGCAACCCGTCCGCGTAGTCTAGCCTGTGAGACTATGGTCAGGGCGTAACACCAGCAGGCTGGCCTTTCCGTTTCGGCCCTGTGGCGGCGAGGCGAGACAAAGCGGGGATAGCGAGATCGGGATCCCGTTCACCGGAGCCCGATGGGGCGACAACTCAAAAGGCGAACTACGTGCGTAGTGGACTCTATCGAAACGCCACGGGACGGGGGTTCAATTCCCCCCGCCTCCACCAATGCGAAGTAGCCGGTACAGGTCTGCGAATGGCCTGTGCCGGCTTCTGTTTCGCCTAACTCCGCCATGTACAAGGAGTTACGGGGATTCCACAGCCGGGAAAGGGTCATCGCCGGTACTCGACGCGCAGCTTGCGGGTCAGGCGAAAAACGCAGCAGGAACACAACCCAGGATAACGCAAGCATAACGGCTACACAACGTTGGGAGGCGAAATCGTGGCCCTTTCGGTGGTCTCCGGAGAGGGACACCGAGGGCTGGGCGCAGGAGTGAAAGACGGCGGAAATAGGGATGCATCTGTGAATCGGGTCGCACCTGAGGCTTGCCTGTGATGCGGTGCCCCGTGTGCCGCTCTTGCTCTTGCATCGCTGAGGTATGTGAGCTGTGATTGCCGGTAGTGCATTGCTCGGCGACTGCAGATGAGCCACAAGGCGGAGAAGGACTGATGAGCGCTGGCTGGCCTGCCCGATAGGCGCCCGCCCCTCGCCGCGCTAGGGTTTGGAGTCCCTCGGGGACGCCCAAATGGAGACCCCGCACGCCCTTGGATAGCAAAGGCTTGCGGGGTCTTTCCGTGTCCAGACTGGGGCGGCACTGCGGGACCGCCTGGAATCCTATGCTTCTCATACTGGCGCCGCTGTGCCTATTGGCACTGCGTGTTCAGCCGGTTGCGCACGTAAATCAGGTCCAGCACGTTGATCTTGCCGTCGGCGTTTACGTCGGCCTGCCAATCATCGCCGGTGGCGGGGTTGCTGTTGAGCCGGTTGCGGATGAAGATGAGGTCGAGGACATTCACCTTGCAGTCGCCGTTGGCATCGCCGATGAGACGGTATTCGGCCGTAAAGGTCCGGTCTCCAGTCATTGTTGCCGTCAGGTCCGTCTGACAAATAGCCTGCGGCTGATCACCGGCCGACCAGCGCACGAATCGCAGTTGCCTGTCACTCACGGTTACAGCGGCGGGGGCGGTGAGACGCACGGTGTCGTTTCGCGCGTGCACGGCCGTGCAGTTGGTGGTGAGCAGCGATTGGACAGCGGGCGCGCCTTGCGTGCCGCTGATGATGTCGACGCCCTCCACCGGCTCCGAGAGCAAGGTGATGGTGTGCATGAGCGGGCCGTTTGGCGTCTTGGATGCCTGTGCCGTGTTGCCGTAGGCGCCCATGTTGATGCGTGCGCCGTTGGGTTCGGGCTCGTTTGCGTAGCCATCGGCGGGATCGCCGGCGTCGATGCAGGGGCTGGTAACGTCGTCGGCTACCCAGCTCTCAGATGCGGGGTCCCAGCGTCCTTGCTCGGACTTGAGGTGGTAGTCGCCCTGCACCCAGGTGCCGTCATTCCAGTGGCCGGGGTTGGCGAAGAGAGGGTCTATGTCGATGTTGCCGGGCCCCCAGATGATGCCTTTTCCGGTCCATGGATCGAAGCGAATGGAGCCGCTGATGGCGCTGCCGCTGCCGTCTGCGGTGGCGTGGGTAACGGGGTCTTCCACGCCTCCGCTGGGGCCGGACGGGTCGCTCCAGTCGTTGTAGCGGGCATCGATTGTGACGTCTGGTGCCGAGTTCGCGAGGGCGAATTTGCCCGACGGAATGCCTGAGCCCCGCCAAGCCGGGCGATGCTCTACCTGGCGGCTACGAGGTCGTCCGCAAGCTCGGCACCGGGTCGACAGCAACTGCCATGCCCCGTGTCTTCCTGCCGGGCGAAAACCCCGAAGAAGCATATCGCGGGAAGTATTCTGTCATACGTCACTGCTTGGCTGGGCTGCTTCCCCAAGACGGAAGCGAGTTGACGGTGGAAGTCCTTGCGTATGAGAACGACTA
>Ga0307379_10005101_pt1 | contig 18454 bp, 15 predicted proteins | sample UN2MG_FD_202237 | JGI IMG/M metagenome (GOLD analysis project Ga0307379, IMG submission 202237) | Soil microbial communities from Risofladan, Vaasa, Finland - UN-2 | ecosystem: Environmental > Terrestrial > Soil > Coastal area > Acid sulfate soil | place: Finland: Risofladan, Vaasa | collected... | reverse complement strand
CGTAGTTGATGTGGACTACACCGGATGGCTGGTGACCGGCTTCGTGTTCGATAGCTCCCTTCAGCGCCGAGAGTCCTTCAGCTTCAAGGTCGGCGCCGGCAACGTGATCAAAGGCTGGGACGAGGGGCTGGTCGGCATGAAGGCGGGAGGCATCCGCAAGCTGATCATCCCCGCCGAGCTCGGATATGGGGACCGGGGCACGCCCAGCATTCCACCCGGCGCCACCCTCATTTTCGAGGTCATCGCCCGCCGAGTGCTGTAGCGCCTCGATGTCGAGCGCGCAAGGTCGCACCACCGGGAAGCGCCTCCCTACCGCCCCGGCCGGTAGAAGCGATAGATCACCAGGCGCGAGTTGTGGGCCGGCCCCTGGCGGTCGTGGAACCACTGTGCGTCGAGGCTGGTGTGGGGGCTGACCAGCGCCTCCGCCCACAGGTAGTAGGGGTGCTCCTCGACGGTCACGACGAGCCGGGGATCAGCGGTTTCGCCGCGGGCAGAGATGCGGTGCTCGTAGAAGTTGCGCTGGAGCCCCGCTTGCCAGTAGGTGCGCGTTCTCACCGCCACCACCTCGCCCACCGGTTCGGCGGATGCGGCCGGCTCCGCGCAGCGGGCGAACCCAAAGCGCCCGCGAGCAACAGGCGCCTGCACCGCCAGCCCCTCGGGGGTGCGGGTGTAGTCGAAGCCGACCCGGCCCAGGGTGCGGGTGATGGTGTCGCTGGGGAAGGCGATCATGACGCCGGTGTAGGCCGGTTCGCCCCGGCGTTTCTCGTAGAGCGCGCCCGCGGTGTAGCCGGCGTGGGTCAGGCCCAGGTAGATATCGCAGCCCTCGCGCGCCGGGCCACCCAGGGGCGCCTGGCGAGAGGCGATCCCTCCCGCCCGCGCCTCGAAGCGCAGGTCGCCAAGGTCGCGCCGGTAGAACGCGTAGTCCTCGATGGCATTAGCGGCGCCGTTGGGACGGCACCCGTCGAAGCCCCAGGCGATGCCGGTGAAATGCGCGCCCAGACCGCGGTCGTGCGCGTATTCGAGCGCGAGCACGGCCCCGCTGTAGCCGGTGCGAAAACGCCCCTGCAAGTCCGCCACCCCCGGCACCTGGTCGAAAACGGCGATGGCGTCGGGATAGGGGAAGCGCAGATAGCGCACCTTGCCGATGCGCAGACTCGCGGCGAGCGCGGAGTGGGGTCGGGTGTAGAAGCCATAGCCCTCGATGTAGGCCTCATCGAGGTTGGGCGCCCAGCCGTCGAGGCGGTCCAGCTCACGGTTGTGGCGGGCGAGCAGGTGCGCGCGCAGACCGGGGCCGAGGTCCACTTCCCCTTCGGCGATGAGGTTGCGGGGGGTGAAGTGATCGTCCCAGACGCGCGCGCCGACGCTGAGCTCCCAGTGGCCGTTGCCGTGGCCGACGGTGGGCAGCCACCGGCCAGGCGGCTTCGATCCCGCCACCCTGCCGGCGGGCAAACCCGCAGGCTCGAAGCGGGGCACGGCGTCTGCGCCCGCCACGCCGCCGCCGCGGAAGCCCAACACTGCCGTCAGACCGAGCATCGCCAGCAGCGTCGCCAGCAGCCTCACCATGACACCCTCCGGGGTGAAGCGACTTGCGCGCATGGGTGCAACCGGGTGACGCGGAGATGCGGGTTCGGCGCGCCTCATGTCGGCGGCGATTCTAGCACGCGGGGCGGACCGGGTCAACGCGCCGCAGGCGCATGAAGGAGCTGGCGGTACCGCGCGCTGGCCCGGTGGGTAGATCAGACCCGCCACCCTGCCGGCGGGCGGGTCTCCCTCAGCGCGCGGTGTACTGCAAGAGGCCTTCGTATAGAGGCTGCCCGGCGAATCTGGCAAAGACCAGCACCGGCCCGGGCGACACCGCTACCTTGCCGGTGAAGCGCGCCCCCTCGGCGGGCAGACGCGAAAACGAGCCGCCGCTCGCGACCACTACTTCCTCGGCCCTGGGAACGGTGAGCGAAAACTCAACCGCGTTGCCTGCCGGAAGCGTCTGTGAAAGCGCCTGCTCAAGCCGGCAGCTGCGCGTCAGGAAGGAGCCGTAGGCTTTGGGAAACCCGCCGTCGCTTGCGCTGCCAGAGCGGGCTTGGACGGTGTAGTCCAATGCCCATGCGTAGTCATCGCCGGGGTCGTCTTGCCGGCGCGCGAAGACCCGCAGAACATAGGCGCCTGCGGACGGAAACCGTGCGTGAATGACGAAGCTTTCCGCCTCCCGCTGCGTGAAGGTGTAGCCGTCCTCCACTTCCCGTCCGTCTCGATAGAGGGCCGCCACTAACACGGTTTCCGCAGGAGCGCCGATAGTGACGGTCAGGGGGCCATCCGTCTCAATGGTCGCTGAGTCGTGGCTCACCAGCCGCAGGCCGCACTCGAAGAACGCTGGTCGCACGCGGACGCGTTGGAGATACTCGTCCTTCGAGATGGGCCAAGCCAGCAACTGCCAGCTCGGGTTTTCCGGGAAGTGATCGTAGACAAAGATCTCCGGCGGAGTCAGGAAGTAGTGGGGGCAGAACTTCCACGCGAATGCGCCTTGCTGGTCACGATGACCGGCGCCCCACGAGCAGTCCACCAACTGCCACCGGCCTTCCACCTCCACCGCGTTCCAGGCGTGGTTCACCCACGGGCCCGATTCGTCGGGGAGCCCGGGCCTGAACTTGCTGGAGTGCCCGAAGATGATCTCCGCTTTCATCCCCGCCGCCTCCGCGAGGGCTTTGAACAGGACCGCATAGCCCAGGCAGATGTCGCTGCGGCGAGTGAGCACGACTTCCGGATCGCGACTGCTGGCCTCCAGCGAGACGTCGTAGGCGATATTGCGGGTGATCCAGCGGAAGATGGCCCGGGCTTTCTCCCGGTCGGTGCGAGCCGGTTCGACCAGATAGGCGGAAAGCCATGCGACATCGCCGGTGACCGACGCCGGAGCCGCCAGCGCGTGGGCGTCAATGGCGGCGAACTCATCCGCCGTCTCCTCGGCCCTGGCCGGCGACACCGCGCACACCGTCCCCAGCGCCAACAGCGCCCCAACGACCCATCGCTGCATCAACGCGCCACTCCCATTCAATTCTTCCATGTGCACGGGGAATGCCACCACGCGTATCCGGCTGAGAGGGCTTGCCTGTTGGCAGTGTGGCGGGCGGAGCAGTGCGCCCCAGGCGCGCAAAGACGGCTGGAGACTTGGAACTGCGCTGGAAGACGTTTCGGCGGCCAAGGTGCGATTGCAGCAGCCGCACGCGCCTGGGTAGTAGCATCACCGGGTGCGCGCAGAGGCGACGCGCGGTCGGGAGGCGGAGACCGCAAGCGGCAGGAGCACGACTGACGAGGCGGGAGAGCGGTAGCTGCGCGGAGGTGGTACCCCTGACAGGATTCGAACCTGCGATTCAGGCTCCGGAGGCCTGCGCCTTATCCTCTTGGCCACAGGGGCGCCCAGATGCGCCGGCCCATTCGACTCCGCTGGCCAAGTCGCTGCCGACGCGCACTAGGATTATAGGCGCCACCCGCCGAGGTGTCAACGCGAACCGCGCCGGGGGAATGCGCGGCGCTGATTGCCAAGGCGGGCGCTGGGTGCTATAATTGCAGTGGTTGCGCAGCCGGACATCAGCGGTTCGGCTGCGCTGCCTTGAGCGGCGCCAGGGGTGCCGCCGTGGATGAATCAGGAGGCTGCTCGAGCATGCCCACGTACGAATATGAATGCAACCGCTGCGGAGAGCGCACTGAATTGCAGCAGCGGGTGAGCGACCCGCCGCTGAAGAAGTGCGGCAAGTGCGGCGGGCAGGTGCGCAAGCTAGTGTTCCCGGTTGGGGTCATCTACAAGGGCTCGGGGTTTTATACCACCGATTACGCCCGCAAGGGAGCCAGCCGGGACGACGACGGCAACGGCAAGAAGGATACCAAGCTCGACTCCAAGGACCAGCCGTCCACGGCGACGAAGACCTAACCCGGATTATGCGTGCGGCTTCGGGGATGTCATTCCGAGGAAGCGACGCGACCGAGGCTTGCCCGCCTACGGAGGGCTTGCGCGCCGAAGGCGGGAATCCCCTACCAGGGATGCCCAAGGGCAACCATTCCAGCCGCGAGCAACTCCCTCTGGGAAGGCGTTGCCTCCCCAATCCCTCTGGGGAAGGCGTTGCCTCCCCAACGGGAAGGCAGAGCCTCGGGAAGGCAGAGCCTCGGGATGACAGAGCCACCCGGTAGGGGATCCCTCGCGTTGCGGCTAGGTCGCGGAGCGACCGCCGTGTCCCTAGGTCAGAGACCGGGATGGCGGCCCAAGGTGGCTAGGTGGCTCCGCCACCGCCACGGCGGTCTGCAGAGCAGACCTAGCCGCCTAGCCAGCGGCCCTCCGGGCCTAGCCACTCACAGTGACAACGGTCTGGTGGTGTCATTCTGAACGGAGCGTGCCCGCGCGAAGTGAAGAATCTCGCTGCGGCCTGATCGGAAACTGGGTAACCGTGAGCGATCGGGGCCGGCTTGATCGGGGCCGGCCTTCGATTGACAGGCTCCGGCTTGGGCGGCTACAATCTGGCCGTCGCCGCCGCGGGGCGCACAAAGAGGTGAGGGCGTTGCAGAGTCCCCCGGAACAGCGCCGGTTGTCGCCCGCCGCCGCCGTCGTCATCCTGGTCTTCGTGCTGCTGCTGATCAGCCGCACCGTGCGGCTGCTGTGGGTGCCGATCCAGTTCTTCATCATCGCCTCGCTGGTCGCGCTGGCGCTGAGCCACCCCGTCAACTGGCTGCAGCGGCGCCGGGTGCCCCGCCTGGTCGCCATTATCGTCCTGCTCGCCCTGGTCCTGGCGGCGATCGGCGCCTTCGCCGGCGTCTTCCTGCCGCCCCTCACCCGGCAGGCGGCGGACCTGGTGGACAACCTCCCCACCTACTGGCAGGGTATCAGCGCCCGCCTGCAGGACATCACGCGCCACTATCCGTGGATCCAGGAGCGCATCAGCGAGCTGGACGTCTCCCGTGAGACGACGCGGCGCTTGCAGGACATCGTGTCCGCGGGCTGGCAGTTCGCGGTCGGCGTGGCCGGGGCGGTGATGCTGGCGCTGCTGCTGATCATCACCGTCGTCTTCATGCTCGCCAATCCGCGGCCGCTGATCAACGGCCTGGTCGGGGTGGTACCGGAGCCGTGGGACGCGCAGGCGCGGCGCATCGGCGCGCTGCTTGCCGTCCGCCTGCGCGCCTGGATCCGGGGCCTCATCGTCCTCGGCGCCGTCATCGGGGTCGCGGTCGGCATCGGGCTGTGGGCGCTGGGGGTGCGCTACGCGGTGCTGTTCGGAGTGCTGGCGGGGGTGCTGGAGATGGTGCCCACCGTCGGGCCGGTGCTGTCAGCGATTCCGCCCATCCTGGTCGCGCTCGCCGGGGAACCCATCCGCGCGCTGTGGGTGCTGCTGCTGTTCATTGGCGTGCAGCAGGTGGAGAACACGCTGTTGGTGCCGCTGGTGATGCGGCGCCAGCTGCAATTGCACCCGGTGTCCACCATCCTCGGCTTCATCGCCCTGGGCACGCTGTTCGGCGTCTTCGGGGCGATCATCGCCGTGCCCACGGTGGCGTGCCTCAAGGTGCTCTACGACGAGGTTTACTACCCCTGGGCCCACCCGGCCGCCGCGGCGAAGGCCGCCGCCGCGGCGCCGCCTGAGGAAGCTCCCGCCGCGCAGGAAGCGGATGCGGAATCCTGACCGCCGGGTCGGTGCGCGCGCCCTGCGCGCTCACATCATGCGCGCGGCGTAGATCAGGTCCACCAGCTCCATCGTGCGCACGGCGTCGCCGAAGTGCGTTTCCGGCAGGCGCCCCTGCCGGATGCAGTCAATGAAGTGGCGGTTCTCGGCGAAGAAGCCCAGCCGCTTATGGGGCTCGTCGCTGCCGGCCAGATCGCGGCTCCAGATCTCCTCGCCGACGGCCTCGTTGTCCTGGTAGATGACGGCGCGCTCGTCGGTATCTACGAAGGCGGAGATGCCGGTGGCGTGCATCTCCAGGGTGTGCACCCGCTTGCCCACCGCCCAGTTGGTGAGCAGCGCGCCGGCGGCCCCGCTCTCGAAGCTCAGCAGCGCGTTGAAGCTGTTATCGAAGTCCGACTCCAGCGCGCGGATGTCGCTCGCCGCGCAGACCACCTCGCCCCCCATCCAGCGCAGCGCATCCACCGCGTGGATGGCGTCGCAGGTCAGCACGTCAATCGCCCCCCCGTAGTAAGGGGCACCGCCCAACTGGTTCTTATAGAAGGTCGCCACGCATTGAGTTATCGGCCCGCGCTGCTGCACCCGTTCCTTGGCCGCGCGCGCAGCCGGGATGAAGCGCCGGTTGAAGGCGACCATGGTCAGCGACCCGCTGCGTTCGGCGGCGCGCGCCAGGCCGCGCGCCTGCACGGAGGTCACCCCCGGCGGCTTCTCGATGAAGACGTTGAGCTTGCGCTCCAGGCAGTGGATCGCCAGATCGAAAAGCTGATGGGGCGGCATCAGAATGTAAACCGCGTCGGGGGCGGTCTGCTCGATCAGCGTGCGGTAGTCCTGGCTGCGAACCTCGATGCCGAAGCGGTCGCCGGTATCCTGCAGGCGCGCGCGGTCGAGGTCGCACAGACCGGCCAACTCCACGTCCTCCATCTCCGCCAGCGACGGGTAATGCACGCTCTGGGCCATCGCTCCCGCGCCGATCAGCGCCAGCCGCACCTTTTCCATCTCACCGTCTCCTTTCGGCTTCAGCCCGGCGCCGCCGCCCGCGGCCGGCGCGGAGAATCCCGATTCGCGCTCGCGGGCGAGCGCGCCTGACCCGCCTACAGGCGGTGGACGATGTCGCGCAAGGCGGGGTAGAGACACCGGTAGATGTCATAGCGCTCGTCGTAGCGCGCGGCCATCTCGGGATCGGGCTCGTAGGTGCGGGTGACATGCACCGTGCGCCCCACCGCCTCGTTGAGGGAGGAGTATTCCCCGACCGCGGTTCCCGCCAGCAGCGCCGCGCCCAGGCACGCGGCCTCGGACACCGACAGCGCTGACACCGGGCGGTCAAAGATGTCGGCCTTGAGCTGGAGCCAGGTCGGCGACTGGGCGCCGCCGCCGATGGCGCGCAGGCGCTCGACCGCGACCCCCGCCCGCCCCAGGTGCTCGAGGTTGAGGCGCATCTCGAAGGTCACCCCCTCCAGCAGCCCCTTGATGATGTCGCCCTTGCCGGTCGCCAGCGTCAGCCCCAGCAGCGCCCCCTTGGCGTAGGGATCGAGCCACGGTGTGCCGGTGACGGTGAAATGCGGCAGCACCATCACCGGCGACGGCCCGGCGGTCGCCAGCCCGATCATCATCTCGTACACCTCCATCCCCGCCGCCTCGGCGTCCTCGCGTTCCTGCTTGCCCAGGGTGTCGCGGTACCAGCGCAGCAGCGATCCGCCGGTGAAGTTGAAGGCGAGGGTGACGTACATGCCGGGGACGACGTGATGGTAGCAGGAGTAGTTCGATTCGAGCATGGCGTCGCTCAGGTTGAGCTCGGCAAAGGCGGGGGTGATGCACTCGACGGTGCCGGTGGCGTCCATGGCGACGTGGGGGGCGACGATGCCCGCGCCCAGCGCCCCGCAGGGCTGGTCGTGGCCGCCGGTGACGATCGCCACCGCGCGCGGCAGGCCCAGTTCCTGCGCCACCTCGTCGCGCACGCGCCCGACGATGGTGCCGCTGGGAGCGACGGTGGCCAGGCGTTCGGCCTCCACGCCGGCCCGCGACAGTAGGTCCGCCGACCAGCGCTCGGCGCGCACGTCGAAGGCCATGGTGCGCCCGGCGAGCGAGTAGTCAATCGCCGGCTCGCCCCCCAGGCGGTAGAGGGTGAGGTCCTCGTAGCACAGGAACTTCCAGGCCTGCGCGAAAACCTGGGGGTCGTTGTCACGCCACCACATGAGCTTGTTGACGGTGTACATGGGATGCAGCGGCTGGCCGGTGATGGCGAAGAGCGCGCGCCGGCCCAACTGGCGCTCCCACCATTCGCTCTGGGCGGTGGTGCGGTTGTCGAAGCTGACGATACTGGGGGCCAACGCCTGCCCGTCGCGGCCGATGGCGGTCACCCCTTCGCCCTGGGAGGAGACGGCGAGGGCCTTCACCGGGTCGCGCGCGCCCGCCCGCGCCACCGCCTCGCGCACAGCCTCGTTGGTCGCCCCCCACACCGCGTCCGAGTCCATCTCGACCCAGCCGGGCTGCGGGAAGATATGGGGGTACTCGCGGTAGCCCTGCCCCAGCACCTTGCCGTCGAGATCGAATACGATTGCCTTGCACCCGGTGGTGCCCACATCAATGCCAAGCAGGCTCATGCCGCACCTCCGCAATGGGGCGACTGTGCCACGTCGCCGGGCGCTGCGCCCGCGCCATGGAGCCTGGCCGCCTCGGCCGGGATGTCACGGGCGGGGGCGCCCATGCTCCGATCATCCGCGCCCCGCAGCCCCTGGGGGTGATGTTTTCGACAGGGGAGGCGGGAGCCCTGCGCGGCTGACGCGCCATGCGCCGGCAGGGCAGCGGCCACTGACGGCGAAGACAAACCAACGAATACCCATTTCACTGCTGCCAAGGAGTGCAAGATCATGCCCAGATTCAGCGACACCGTCGGCCGCCTGCTGCTGCCCCTGATCACCCCCTTTATGCACGATGACACCGTGGATCACGACCGCGTCGGCGAATTGGCGAACTACGTGCTCGACCGCGAGTACGGCGACGCCCTCATCGTCAGCGGCACCACCGGCGAGTTCTACGCCCTGACCCTGGAGGAGCGCGTCGCCCTCTTGCGGGCGGTCAAGGAGGCGGTCGGCAACCGCGCCCCGCTCATCGCCGGCACCGGCGCCGCCTGCACCAAACATGCTATCGCGCTCACCAAGGCTGCCGCCGACATCGGCTACGACGCGGTGATGGTGGTCACGCCCTTCTACTCCAAGCCCACCCAGGAGGGGATGCGCCTGCACTTCGAGCAAGTCGCCGCCGCCACTGACCGCCCGCTCATGCTCTACAACATCCCCCTTTTCAGCGGCGTCAACCTCGAGCCGCCGACGGTGGCGGCGCTGGCCAAGCTCCCCAATATCGTCGCCATCAAGGAGGAGGCCGGCGTCAACCCCACGCAGACCTCCGACTTCATCCTGGGCACGCCGGATGATTTCGAGGTCTATTGCGGCGACGACACCATGCTGCTGCAGGTGCTGTCCCAGGGCGGGGTGGGGACGGTCAGCGGCGGCTCGCATGTTATCGGCGACCTCATGCGCGCCGCGATGGACGCCTTTCTGGCCGGCGACAACGCCAGGGCGACGGAGCTGCACCTGAAGATGTATCCGTTTTTCAAGGCCCTGCTGGGCGCCGGGCGGGTCAACGGGACTCCGCTGGTACGCGAGGCGCTGGCGTTGACCTGGCAGCCGGTGGGGCCGCCGCGGATGCCGCAGTTGCCCGCCTCCGAGGCCGAGCGCGAGGCCCTGGTGCGGGTGCTGTCCGAGCTGGGGAAGCTGTAGGCAGGCGACGAGACGAATGAGGAGGCGCGGACATGAAGGAGCTGGGTTGCGCGGTGCACGGCGCCGGCTGGGTCAGCGGCGAGCACATACGGGCCTACGCCCATAACCCCCACTGCCGGGTGGTGGCGATCTCCAGCCGCACCGAGCAAAGCGCGCGCGCGCGCATGGCCGAGTGCGGTTTGGATTGCAGGCTCTACACCGACTACGACCGGCTGCTTGCCGACCCGCAGGTGGACTGCATCTCCATCTGCACCCCCAACCAGCTCCACGCGCAGGAGACGATCAAGGCCGCGCGCGCCGGCAAGCACATCGTCATCGAGAAGCCGGTGGCGCTCAACCTGGCCGACCTGCGCGCGATGCGGCAAGCGGTAAGCGACGCCGGCGTCAAGACGGTGGTGAGCTTCGTCTTGCGCTGGAACCCCTTGTTCGACATCATCAAGTCCTTGCTGGCGCGGCGCGCCATCGGCGATCTCTACTACGCGGAGGTGGACTACTGGCACGGGATCGGCCCGTGGTACAAGCAGTACGAGTGGGTCACCAAACAGGCCCTGGGCGGCAGCTCCTTCCTGGCGGCAGGGTGCCACGCGGTGGACGCCATCCGCTACTTGGTTGGCGCCGAGATCACCGAGGTGCGCGCGTTCGAGAGCGGGCCGGCCTTCGGCTATGAGTACTCGCCGACGATCGTCGGCATCGTCAAGTTCGACAACGGCGTCATCGGCAAGCTCTCCTCGTGCGTGCAGGCGCGCATGCCCTACAGCTTCAACCTGGACCTGCTGGGCAAGGAGGGCGCCATCCGCAATAACCGCCTCTACTCGGTGACGATGCTGCCGGGGCAGAAGGAGTTCGCGACCATCCCCACCATCCTGCCCGACAGCGGCGATGTCACCCACCATCCCTTCCAGGGGGAGATAGACCACTTCGTGGACTGCATCCTCAACGACGTCGAATCACATGTCAACCTCGACGACGCGGTGCGGACCCACGAGGTGTGCTTCGCGCTCGACGAGTCGGCGGCCGCCGGGGGAGAGAAGGTGACCTTGCCCTACGCGTAGCCCGCATTATTCCTAACCCGGCCTTTGGCCGGAACCAATAGAGATTGTCCCTACAAACAGAAGCCAACCACAGATGCACACAGATGGACACGCGGCTAGGCCCGATGAATCGGACCGCCGTGGCGGCTGTAGAGCCTAGCCAGATGGCGGATCTGATCATCCCTCCAGTCCGGTCTGCGTTCATCGGCGTTCATCCGTGGTTCACCTCCTGGAAGAATCTTCTATACAAGTGGCTAGGGCCGACGAGTCGGCCCGCCACGGCGGCCAACGGCCTAGCCCGCTGTTCGGCATTTCAGCGGTAAGGGAATGAAGAGGGCAAGGTGACCGCATACTGTCATTCCGAGCCCCTCGACTTCGCTCAGAGCCTGCCCCGAGCCAAACGAGGGGATAAACTCCGCGAGGAATCTGCTATGCGGAGGCGAGATTCTTCACTGCGTTCAGAATGACATGAATAATGCGGCGTAGGGTCGGGCCCGGGGCCGCAGCGGGCGCGCGGATCGGCGTGGGCGACGGCGCCCCTCCCCGGTCCGGGGACGGACGCCGTCGCCCGATTGATTGCAGCTTGCTCGAGGCTACCCCGAAGTGCTGAGGTCCGCGCTGAGGAACTGCCCCACGGCCGCCCGCAGTCGGTCGAGCTCCCTGGTCGCCCGCTCGGGATGCCAGGCCCAGCAGTCCTCGCAGATGTCGAAGCCCAGACGGAGACTGGCGCAGAGATCGTAGGCGCGCCGCCGCAAGCGCTCGGACTCGACCACCGCGCGGGCGTGCGCGGCCGCCTCGCGGCGCTCCTGGGTCGCGCCGGCGATCCACTCGATATCCAGCGCCAGGAGCACCACCGTAGCCAGCGCGGCGATGACGAGCGATAAGCGCCCGCCCGCGGCGTGGCCGCTAAGCTCGACCCAGATGACGGTCGCCACCACGCTGTACGCCGCCAGATGCTCCATTATGCGCCGCATCGTCCCGCACCTCCACAGAGCTTCGTCACAAGATGATGGTAGCACTATTCGGGTCCACAACCAATCCGCTTGTCGCCCTAGATCTTGGCGCCAAATGTGGAATACAACCAGCACGAAAGGGCTAAGACCTTCGAACAGCACACCGACCGGGGAGGCAGCCATGAGCAAGCAAGGCGACAAGCAGGCGCTGAAGCCGCGGCCAGTGCGGATCCTGATCGCCGATGACTACCACTTCTATCGCTACGGTTTGCGCGTCTTCCTCGAGCAGCACGACGATCTCAGCGTGGTGGGGGAGGCGGGATCCTCGGAGGAAGCGCTGGCCGCGGTCGAGGGCCTCAAGCCCGACATCATCCTGCTCGACCTCGATTTGCCGCCGGAGGGCGGCCTGCACGTCCTGCGCGAGACCAACGCCCGCGCCCCTGAAACCAGGGTCATCGTCCTCACCGGTCTCGATGACGAGGTCTGCCTCGCCGACGCCATCGAAAGCGGCGCCTCGGGCTACGTCCTCAAGGATGCCGACCCCCCGCTCATCCTGAGCGCCGTGCGCAGCGTGGGCAAAGGCGGCACCTGGCTCCAGCGTGAGATGACAGGCAAGCTGTTCGAGGAGTTCACCCGCCTCGCCCGCACCCGCCGCGAGGCTCCCGACCGCCTGCTGACCACGCGCGAGGTCGAGGTGCTGTCCCTGCTCGCCCAGGGCAACCGCAACGCCGAGATCGCCGACAAGCTCTTCATCAGCGAACGCACAGTCAAGGTGCACATCACCAACCTGTTCCGCAAGCTCGGCCTCAGCGACCGCGTGCAGGCCACCCGCTACGCCATCCGCCACCGCCTGGTGCGCGCATGAGGCCGCCCGCGCCCGCGGCCTCCTTTGCGCAGGAATAGGACCGCTCCTCGTCGTAGGTACAGACCGAGCGCCGATCGCGGCGTGAGAGAGGCATCACCATGAGGCTTCCCGACACCGCACAAGCGCTGGTGCGGACCTTCGCCGAGTTCGAGATCATTGACGCGCACGAGCACCTGCCGCCTGAGGACGTGCGCACCAACCAGCGGGTGGATGCGCTGACGCTGTTCTCCCAGTACACCCGCACCGACCTCATCACTTCCGGCATGGCGCCCCAGGATTACGAGGCGATGCTCAACCCCGAGCTGCCCCTCGATCACCGCTGGGGACTGCTGCGTCCCTATCTGGAGCACATCCGCCACGGCTCCTACGCGCGGCCGGCCTTCATCGCCGCCCAAGAGTTCTACGGCTTCGATGACATCAACGACGACACTTACCGCCCGCTATCGGAGGCGATGCAGCGGCAGAATACCCCGGGCATCTACCACCGCATGCTCCGCGACAAGTGCCGGATTCGCTATGCGCTGACCCAGAACCCGGCCAGCGTTCGCGCCGACGACTTGCTGCTGCCGGTGATGCGCAGTGATCCTCTCTCAACGGCGAGGACCTGGGAGGAACTCGCCGTGTGCGGCCGCGACCTGGGCGAGTCCGTGGCGACCCTGGACGATTACCTGCTGGTGGTCGAGAAGGCCGTCGCACGCTGGCAGGACAACGGGGCGGTCGGCATCAAGATCGTCTCGCAGCCCTACGGCGTGCCCGACCGGGCCGAGGCCACGGCGGCGTTCGAGAGCTTACGCCGCGATGCCCACGCGCAGCTCCCGGTGATGAACCCGCTGCGCGATTACGTCACCGAGCACCTGCTGCAGGTGGCCGCGCGGCGGGACCTCACGGTCGCCGCGCACGCCGGCATGTGGGGCGATTTCCGCGAGATGGCGGTGCAGCACTTGATCCCCATCTTCGTGCGCAATCCGCAGACGCGCTTCGATCTCTACCACATGGGCATGCCGGAGGTGCGCACCACCGGCGTCATCGCCAAGAACTTCCCCCACGTCTGGCTCAACCTGTGCTGGAGCCACATCATCTCGCCGGTGATGGCGCGCTCGGCGCTGGACGAGTACATGGACCTGGTGCCGGTCAACAAGCTCACCGCGTTCGGCGGCGACTACGTCACGCCGGTGGAGAAGGTGTACGGACACCTGGTGATGGCGCGGGAGAACATTGCGATGGTGCTGGGGCGCCGCGTGGACGCGGGGCTGATGACCGAGGCGCAGGCCATCGCCGTCGCCCGCAGGTGGTTCTTCGATAACCCGATGGAGCTCTACCGCCTGGCCGGCAACGCCTGAAGGCTGGCAGCACCCTCCAAGGCGCGCGCTGCTACGCCGTCAGCACCGACATGTACATGTAAAGGCGCGGCCAACGGCCATCCCCGCGGTGCGCGAACGCGCCCGCGGACGACCCCAAGGTTCGCCGCCCGAACCTGACCCGGGCGCGCAAGCTGCTCGGCTACGCCCCCGGCGCGACCGCGCAGGAGGGCCTGACGCGCACCATCGAGCGGTTCGCGGCCCGCCTGGCCGGCACACCGCCCCGCAGTAACGCCCCGCAGGCCCACCACGGCGACACTGGCACCTGGTTTGCCGCACCTGACAGGTCAAACCATCGCCGGCGGCGAATATTCTAGGGATGAGGGCGCGCGATCAAGCGGTGTCGAGAAAACGGTTGCCGGGCACATACGGGCTCTACGTCGTCACCGAGCGATGGCAGGGCCGCGGCCACGCCGATGTCGCGCGCGCCGCGCTTGCGGGCGGCGCGCGGGCGATCCAGTTCCGCGACAAAGAGATGTCGGTGCGGGAACTGCTGGCGACCGCCGCGGAACTGCGCGCGGTGTGCACGGCGGCGGGCGCGCTGTTGATCGTCAATGACCGCCTCGACGTGGCGCTGGCGGCGCAGGCCGACGGCGTGCACCTGGGACCGGAGGACCTGCCCGTCGCCGCCGCCCGGCGCGCAGCGAAGGGCAGCGAGCGGCGGTTCATCATCGGCGCGTCGGCGTCAACCGTGGATGAGGCGCGACAGGCGGTGGCGGAGGGCGCGGACTACCTCGGCGTGGGCGCCATGTTCGCCACCGAGACCAAGCCCGACGCCGGACTTCCGGTGGGCCCGCAGCGGCTGGCGGAGATGCGCCGGGCGGTCGCGCTGCCCATCATCGGCATCGGCGGCATCACCGCCGCCAACGTCGCCGCGGTCATGCGCGCCGGGGCCGCCGGCGCCGCCGTGATCACGGCCATCAGCCGCGCCGATGACATGGAGGCGGCGGCGCGCCAGTTGGTACGCGCCATCGAGCAGAGCACATAGGTGACCGCAGAATGATGACCCAGGTTGAAGCCGCGCGCGCGGGCCAGGTCACGCGCGAAGTCGCGGAGGTCGCCCGCCAGGAAGGGCTGGAACCGGAAACCATCGCCGCCGGCATCGCCGCCGGCACCATCGTCGTACCCGCCAACCCCGCCCACCGCGCGCTCGACCCGCGCGGCATCGGCGCCGGTTTGCGCATCAAGGTCAACGCCAACCTCGGCACCTCCTCGGGCCAGCCCGCGCTGGAGCTGGAGATGCAGAAGCTGCAAGCGGCGATGGACGCCGGCGCCGACACGGTGATGGACCTCAGCACCGGCGGCGACCCCGACGCGGTGCGCCGCGCCATGCTCGACCAGTGCCCGCTGCCGCTGGGCACGGTACCCGTGTACCAGGCGGCGATCGCGGCCATCAGCAGCGGCGGCAGCATCCGCGCCATGAACCCCGATGACCTCTTCGCCGTCATCGAGCGCCACGCCGCCGACGGCGTGGACTTCTTGACCCTGCACTGCGGCGTCACCCGCGCCATCGTCTCCTACATCGAGCAGTCGGGGCGTCTCACCGGCATCGTCAGCCGCGGCGGGGCCTTCCTCGCCTGCTGGATCAAGGCCAGCGACCGCGAGAACCCGCTCTACGAACAGTTCGACCGCGTGCTCGACATCGCGCGCCGCCACGATGTGACCTTGAGCCTGGGCGACGGCCTGCGCCCGGGGTGCCTGGCCGACGCCACCGACCGCGCCCAGGTGGAGGAGCTGGTGGTGCTGGCGGAGCTGGTCGAACGCGCGCGCGCGGCCGGGGTGCAGGCGATGGTGGAGGGGCCGGGGCACGTGCCCCTGGACCAGGTGGCGGCCAACGTCATCCTGCAAAAGCAAGTGTGCAAGGGCGCGCCATTCTACGTGCTCGGCCCGCTGGTGACCGATGTCGCTCCGGGCTATGACCACATCACCTCGGCCATCGGCGGCGCGTTGGCGGGCATGGCCGGGGCCGACTTCCTGTGCTATGTCACGCCCTCGGAGCACCTGGCGCTGCCCGGCCCCCAGGAGGTGCGCGACGGCGTCATCGCCGCCCGCATCGCCGCCCATGCCGCCGACGTCGTCCGCCTGGGCGCCCGCGCCCGCGCCTGGGATGACGCGATGGCGCGCGCCCGCCGCGCCCTCGATTGGCCGCGTCAGTTCGAGCTGGCGATTGACCCCGCGCGCGCCCGCGAGCTGCATGGGCGCACGGGCGACGTGCCCGCCGGCACCTGCACTATGTGCGGCGATTACTGCGTCTTCAAGCTGCTCACGGGTGTGACCTGATCCGCGCCGTGCGTTCGTCACCCGCGGCGCTGCGCCCGTCAGCGCGAAACCGCCTGCCGGGCGCGAGTGAGCCAAAACGTCGTCAACTCTGTCGGACTTCGAGCTTGAGCCATGCTACGAGTATGCGTGATCGGTCTGGACCCTGCCGGCAATCTGCACGCCGACGCCTATCGGCGGGATAAGCGGGCACAGTTGGTGGGGGTGTGCGACAGCAACCCGCAGCGCCTGCGCGCGGCGGCGTCGCGCCTGGGGGCGGAGGCATTCGGCGACGCGGGGGAGATGCTCGACGCCCTGCGCCCCGACCTGGTGAGCGTCTGCGCGGGTGATGATTCGGCGGCAGTGGCATTGCAGGCGCTGGAACGCGAGTGCCACGTTCTGTGCGAGGCGCCGCCAGCGCCCGGCGCCGGCCAGACCCGCGAGCTGGTGACCGCGGCGACGGTGCGCGGGCGGCACCTGGCGGTCAACTTCAACCTGCGCTTCACCCCGGCGGCGCTCAGGGCCAAGCGCTGGCTCGCCGAGGGCCGGCTGGGAACGCCCCTGTTCGCCAACCTCGCCCTGTGGTGCGCGCCGGAGCAGGGGCTGTGCGGCGAGCGCACTTTGTGGCAGCTCGCCCACCATGGCCTCGATCTCACCCGCTGGCTGTGCGGGGATATCACGCGCCTGCACTGCTTCGCCGCCCGCGCGCCCGGGCGCGCCGAGTGGTCATCCGCGCAAGTCAACCTCGAACTCGCGGCCGGCGTCGTCGGTCACCTGACCGTCAGCCGCGACATGGCGGCGCACCATCCGCTGGCGTGCTGCGAGGTCGCCGGCACCACCGCGCGCCTGGTGATCGAGAACATCTACGAGGAAGCCACGCTCTTCCCGCACGCCGACGAAGAGAAGACCACCTACACCAACTCCATCTTCGGCGGGCTGGGGGGCTACGACGATACGTACCACTGCCGCATCAGCCGCCTGCTGGAGCAGCTCGCGGGCGGTGCTCCCGCCGGCATCGAGGGCTCGGGGCACGATGCGCTCGCCGCGCAGCTGGCGGTGGAGGCTGGGCTCAAGTCGCTGGAGACGGGGGCAGTGGTGGAGGTGAGCGCCCCCGGCCCAACAACCGCCGGCGCCACGGGTGAACGGTGATGCTTAGGGTTTGTGTCATTGGCATGGGGCCCATCGGCAACCGCCATGCCGACATCTATCGCGAGGATTCACTGGCCGAGTTGGCGGGGGTGTGCGACCTCATCCCCGAGCGCGCCGATGCGGCGGCTGCGCGGCTGGGAGTGCCGGGGTTCCACGACGCGGCGGCGATGCTGGAGGCGCTGCGCCCGCAGGTGGTGAGCGTGGCCACCGGCGGATACGAGTACGGCAGCGACCACTACCTGCCGACCATGCAGGCGCTGGAACGCGGCTGCCACGTGCTGTGCGAGAAACCCCTGAGCAACGAGGTGCCGCGCGCGCGCGAGATGGTGCTCAAGGCGCGGGAGCGAAACGTTTGCCTCGGCACCAACCTCAACCACCGTTTCACTCCGGCGGCGGTCACGGCCAAGCGCTGGATCGCCGAGGGCCGAGTGGGCGCGCCGCTGTTCATGAACATGGCGATGTGGATCGGCAATCCCGCCGAAAGCTCACCCTACTTCCACCTCAAGGCCTTGCACCCCCACACGATTGACATCATGCGCTACTACTGCGGCGACATCGCGCAGGTGCAGTGCTTTGCCATCAAGGCGCCCGGGCGCGCCATCTGGTCCACCGCGCAGTTTAACGTCAAGTTCGCCGGCGGCGCCATCGGCCATCTCACCGGCAGCTACGACATCCTCCGCGGCCACCCCATGGAGCGCTGCGAGGTCGCCGGCACCCAGGGCCGCTTCGTCCTGGTGGACATGTACAAGGAGCTCACGCTCTATCCTCACGCCTCGCCCGAGAAAACGGTTATCACCAATCCCATCTGCGGCGGCATGACCGGCTTCTCCGACACCTTCCGCCGCCGCCTGCATCGCTTCCTGGAACAGATTTGCGCGGACGTCGAGCCGGACGAAATAGACGGCTCGGGGCGGGACGGCCTCGCCGCCCAGAACGTCATCCAGGCGGCCATCGAGTCGCTGGAGACCGGCCGCGCCGTCACCGTGCCGCCGCTGGGCCTGGGATAGACGCGGCACTGATCAGGGCCCGGAGTCAGGCGGCGGCCCCACACTGTGGGGCCGCCGCCCAAGGGCAATCCCCACTTTTCGCTCCCACCCGCGCGTGAGGGATGAACAGGTAGATCCTTACCCCTTAGGCGTTGAATCTCCTTTGGCAGCAGGATGTGGGAATGGTCTTCAAGAAAGACGCTGCGCCACAGGGTGATGCGCGGGTCGACCTGGGGCGCCTCCTGCTGCAGTATCTCCAGCGGCGAGCGGTTGCCTTTGTAGCCGTTGCGGCGCGCGACGTTGAAGTAGAGCCAATAGCTGCGGGCCTTATCGAGGAAGTGAACGCGACCGGCGAAGTCCTCGCGATCGTAGAACTCGTCCTCGCACAGCCGGTGCGCGGTTTCGACATCGCTTTGGTAGGTGTGAGCT
>Ga0307379_10005100_pt1 | contig 18454 bp, 14 predicted proteins | sample UN2MG_FD_202237 | JGI IMG/M metagenome (GOLD analysis project Ga0307379, IMG submission 202237) | Soil microbial communities from Risofladan, Vaasa, Finland - UN-2 | ecosystem: Environmental > Terrestrial > Soil > Coastal area > Acid sulfate soil | place: Finland: Risofladan, Vaasa | collected... | reverse complement strand
TTGAAGACGGAGAAGATCCAGTAGACGCCGCGCGTCGTGAAGTCGTCGAAGAAGCGGACCTGAATCTGAAAGACCTGAAGTCTCTAGGTACTGACACTGTCACGATACCGAAAGATATGCGTGGCAAGGGTAAGGCTGGCCGCAACCATGCACGTTCCAAGAATCACGTGTTTGTCGCTGAGTCGGCTGGTAAGCTCAAGACGCAGCACAAGGATCGCGAACGGTTCCATGTCTATGACTTTGACCGTGCGATCGAAATCCTAACAGCGGCTCTGGATGATCCGGAAGCTGCTGCGTTCAAGTCCATGAACAAGAAGCGTGTCTCGGCGGTTCAGAAGGCCAAACAGCTCGCTGCCGCCAGCTAAAGGGAAGGAAGTCATGCCACTACTGGTCGATCCGAAAGAACTGCGCATCCGTATGTTCTTTGAAGGCGTTACCGACGAGATGATCAAGAACGCCGAGTACCTCGACGAGCCGCTGTCTTTCTTTACCGGCTGCTACGAGGAATTGCGCGGATACTTTGGCGAGACGCTCACGCAAGGCAAGACCGCCAGCGTGATCTCCGCCTACCCTGACTACGTTGTCGATTGTTGCCGCAAGTTCATCCGCAAGAACGCGTTGATGAAGGCGGCTGCTCACGGCACGCTCGACAAGGTGGCGGTAGCTATGGGCATGGGTAACACACAGCTTGGCCCGATTGGTGGAGCAGGCACAGATCTGGTCAAGGGTGTCGAGCAGGCACAGGACCAGATGAACAACGTTGGTGTGACACCGGAGCGCATGGAGCGCCGTCAGGACATCATCGACGCGTTGATGCCACAGGCTGAACAGATTGGTCTCAAGCCTGATGGCGAGATCAAGATCAAGATGCCGCAACCAGACAACGCAGGCGTGACCGGCCCACAGGTTCCGCAGGCCGAAGGAGCCGCCGAGATGATCTCTCAGCAGGACCCTGACGTGGCACAGGCCGAGCAGGCGTCGGCTCAGCAGATGGGCGCCGAGCAAGGTGGCGCCGAGATGGGTGGTGGCGGTGAAGAAGAACAGCTCATGCAGATGCTAAGTGGCGGCGGTGCCGGTGGTGCCGGTGACGCGGCACAGATGGCAGGCGCGATGGGTGGTGGCGGCGGTGGCATGGACCCACAGCAGACTGAAGCGCTTGCCGCTGCTCGTGACCAAGCCGGTGCCATGGCCGGTCAGGGTGAAGCGCCGGGCGCAGCAGCAGGCATGGCAGGCATGGACCCGCGCGGAGCCGAAGAGCCTGACATGGCTAATCCCATGGAAGGCGGCAGCATGGACGAGCAGAAGCTGATGGACGCCCTGATGGGCGGCGGTACCGAAGGCAAGCTGGCGCAGGCCAGACTCTACCAGCTCGCAACTGCCGGTCTGTAAACAGGAAGACATCTAAATGGCTGGCGCAGTCAACATCCCGACTTTTGATACGGCGTTCAATCTGCCGGTCGAGCAGTTCATTCTGGCTGCTCTCGCCGAGCGGTTTCCTGATCTCGACATCAGGCCGGGATCAGCGATCTATCAGGCTGTAGTCAAACCTGTCGCTTTCGCGCTTCAGCCCTTCAAGGACCGGCTCGACATCCTGCGCCGCAATCAGTCGCTACGCTTCTTCCAGTACATGCTGCCCGAAGAACTGGACAGGCTGGTAGCCAACTACCTTGTCGAGCGCAAGGGAGCCTTGAACGCTAATGGTACGGCGCGTGTCTTCTTCCAGCAGGCTGACAACTACACCGTGCCCACAGAGGCACGCTTCTTCACTGACGATGGCATCGAGTTCCAGCCAGTTACCTCTATTGCGATTTCTCAGGCCGCGATCACGCTCAACTTCTTGAATGGTCTCTACTATCTCGATGTCCCTGTTGCCGCCGTCACAACTGGCGAAGATGGAGTGATCGATGCTGACCAGATCAACCGGGTCGACGGAGTCGCCGGTGCGGTTCAGGCCACTAACCCTTCTGCTTTCTTCGGTGGTCGCGACGAAGAGTCTAATGCTGGCCTTGCTATTCGGACTCGGCGGTCTATTGCGACTCGCACCATCACTTCTCCTTTTGCTATTGAAGCAATACTGGGCGAAGAGTTCGGCGAGAGTCTGATCTCTCTCGAAGTGATCGGCTACGGCGACGAAGAAATGATCCGTGATCGCGTCAGGAGCTGGATCAGCTTCGACGAGATCTTCGCCTCTGCCTTTGCGCGCAAGCTCAATGTGTCCATTGATGCGAACGGCGCCATTGACACGTCGGGGTCACCGCCAGCAACCAACCGCTACTTGGGTGTTGTGATCGATACGCAGAACGCGTACCTCGAAACCGACGCGACCATCATCAATGATCCATACTACTTCTTCAGGTTGCCCGTGGTGCGCAACGGTGAGACTGTGCGCGTTGCAGTGAACCGCGGCGATCAGGTACGTGTCACGGCCGTAGACCAGAGTGGCGGTCCTGACCCTGACGACGGGCTCTACACAGTCATTGACATTGTTTACGCCACGCCGATCGCTGGCCACCTGACCGGTGGCGGTGATCCTGCCAAGACCATGATGCTCGTGCTTGACCGTCCGTTTCAGAACCCGCAGAACGTGGTCTCGATCACGGCCGGTTCAACAGACTTGGTGGCCCACACATACAGCGTGGAAACCGGCGTAAGCTCGGACGAGTTCCATGCTGGCGGCAAGGCTGACATCTACATCCACACCACTAATACGTTCACCGACGAGTTGATTATCTCCGAGCTGTTTGCGTCAGTGTTCAGCCCAACAATCTTTGACGTGCCGGTCACGGATCAGGTCGAGCTGAACCCACTGAGCCAGCCTTGGTACGAAGATGGCAAGGTCTTCCAGCTCCCCGCTATTTCGTTCGTGCGGGTCGAAACGATTTCACCAACAAACCCGAACCTCGTTCTGCGAACACTCGAACAGGGCAAGGACTTCATCTTCATCTCGACCACACCAGAAGAGCGTCTTACGCCGAATGAACGTGGCGTTCTTAGATTTACTGGCTCGGATCTGTCGGGCGCGCGAGTACGAGTGGTCTACGAGACGAACTCGGACATACAGGCCGTACAGGATTATGTTTCAGATTCCGAGAGGCGTGACGTCACAAAGTCAGTTGTCGTGCGTTCTGCACGGTCCGTACTGGTTGATGTAAGGCTTAGCTACGCAGGCGACACACTATCCGACGACGTTGAAACCATTTTACAAAGCTACGTACGCGGCAGACCTCAGGGTGGCGCGGTGACCGTAAACGAGATCACTGCGCTGCTGGCTGTGTTCGGTGTAACCGACATTGATTTTCCTGTCACGCTCGTCGCTCGTCGAATCTTTGACGATGGCGAGGTTGAGGAAATTGAGTCGAACGACCGAGTTGAGGCAACGAGGCTCGAGCGCTTCACACCACGTGATGAACTCGAAGTTACAAAAAGGGGTTAGGTCATGAGTAGACTGGAAGAACTGGAAAAGCTCACAGACGAGCTTTCTCCAGCGGAGCGCGACGCGCTTCTAGCCAAACTGTTACAGCCAAGCAGCATACCCGCAGAACCACGGCAGGTGCAGGGTGGTGCTGGGCTGTCCGTGCCCGACTACAGCGACGACGACGGCATGGGTGATGTTCTTGACGAGATCGCTAACACAGTTCCTGAACCGACGAAAGAACAGGTTGAGAAGGCGGCGGCACAGAGTAAGGCCATGGACGGCCATACTCCGGGTGTCGACCTTTTTGCGCCTAGTGCCAATGGTGCCACCAAGATCGGCAGGATGGCGTCACGTGATACCAGTATGCCGAAGCCGTTGTCCCAGCGCTCGCTCGATGACGAGATGACTGCTCTGACAGCGGATATCACGCCACCGGCGCGCAACTCGCAGGGACCGCTGCCACCACCACCCGAAGATCAGGTGCCGGTACGCGCCCGCGCTTTCAACAAGCCGAAGGTTTCACAGGATCTGCCACCGCTGCCGCGCAATTCGACGGAGCTGGACAGTAACCCGGCGAACTACATGGACGGAGCTGTACCGAAGTCTCAGCCGCTGCCTCCCCCACCGGAGTTCGCTCGCCGTGCGCCAGTGTCACCACGTTCCGAACAACCGAACCGGCCCCTGACATTCGCCGAACAGGTCGGAGCGGCACGTAAGGACGAGGTGGCCCACGAGAAGTCATCGGCGGCACATCAGCGTCTTGAGGCAGCACTCGAAGATCCAGAACGCAATTACATCAAGGCCGACTTGTCGGACCCGATGGCAGCTCTCTGTCCTCCGGAGATGCGTGAGGCACAGCCCGCGAACTTCCGGCCCTACGAGATCCTCGCCAACAGGGTCAGGCAATTCCTTGAGAATCCACGCATCATCAATGCGCCCGAACTGATCAACCGGGTCAGGTTTGATCGGGCTGACATGCCTTCCGTAGCTCTGGAAGAAGCAGAGGCAGCCGGGTTCAAGACGCGGTTCGTTTTGGCACGGCCGCTCACCAAGGTCAGCAACAAGTGGTTCCTTGGCTATGTCCAGCCAAGCCCAGACTCGTTGACCGAGGCCCTCAAGGCACTGTTGCTGGTTCTCCGCGACTGGAGTGTTGGCAAAGAGATCGAGCCAGCAGTGACAGCGGCTTACGCCCAGCGCCGGGACATGGTGCGCAGCGATGGGTCAAAACTGACAGACGATCAGGGTCGCGCATTGCGCCCGACCAAAGAGAACGTGATGTACAAGCCCAAGATTCACATCTTTGCCCCGTTTGACTATCCGGAGCAAGTAGCGGTTGCTATCATCTGACCTTGGCAGTAGTCGAGGCCCCAGAGCACTCACTCTTTGGGGCCTCGCTCACCGCTACAGCCAAGGGTGTAACACACGACGGGTTGGGAGAATCTGATGCAAGTAGTAATCGAGATCCCTGATGGGACGAACGATGAGCTGCGCCTCGTTGCGAGCCGGTTCAATCTAAACAGCCAACGCACAACTTTCGGAAATGTGACCACACTGGTCATCACCAAGGAAGACAATGAACTGGGTAGAGCCAATCAGCTACAGCCCGGATCAGCCGATCTTCCAGAATCAGTCGAAGAAGCTCTGGCACGCAGCTTGGAGACTCTTCGCCTGACCTGACACTTAGGTTATGGCCGGAGCAAGTCCAGATCCGAATCCGAATGCGTTCGACAGCGGCGTCATTCTGTCGGCACTCACCCGTTTCTTCGGGCTGCTGCCGCAGACTGACCAGCAGGTACTCAACACTCTGTTTGAGCAGACCAGCCGCGCACTAGATGACTACTACCATGAGATGAAGCAGATCAATGACTCCAAGGAGTTCTTGACGCTTCAGCCCCTGTTTCAGCGCGACTGGCTGCTGCGTGACCTGAGCTTGGCCGAGTTCATAGGGACACCGCACGGACACTTCGACTTTGAGGTGACCGCCGCTGGCGGAGAGACCGAGTTCGCGGTTGGTCGTCCGCTGGATCAGGAAGCCAGTCGCGTCTGGTTTGACGGAGTAGAGGTTCCCCAAGGATCAGGCTGGGACTTCGACACATCTGACCCGCTCGCCCCCAAGATCGTACCAGCCAGCCCAGCTATTGCGGGCACGGTGGTGCGCTGCTACGGCGCTGACGTTGAAGCTGTGGCACAGACTGTAGCCAACGGGACACAAACCACCTTCGCTTTTCCGCAGCAGATCGACCCAGCGCGCGTCAAGATCTACCACAACAACATCGAGCTGACACGCGGCATCGAGATCCGCCGCAGGGAAGTTCTGTTCTATGGCGGCTTGACCGGTGGCACCGTAGTCCGCTTCCAGAACGGCGCTAAGACGCACAACGTGACTGCCGCTTCAGGGCAGGTGAAGGTGACTGTTCCGTTCGACATTATGGACGGAACGTTGATCAAGCTGAACTCGATCAACATCAGAGACGGCTGGGTAATCACAGCCGACGACGTGACTTTCAAGACCGCGCCACGCAGCGGCGTCACTATCCGTATCACGGCGCCCAAGGTCGTACCTCACGACCATCTGTCGCATAGCGCGGTCGCTACAGCCGCACAGACCGTGTTCGTGACACCAGCTATCTTGGGGCTTGGTACAGCACTGGCTTACGACGTGGACCGGCCGATACTGGTGTTCGTCAATGGTCAGCTCATTGCCCAAACCTACTACAGTTTCACTGACGTAGACGAGATTACGTTTGGCGCTGGCCTGTTCGCTGGCGACGAAGTCCTGATCTACTATCACACGACCACAGCTTACAGTCACGCACATCCGCCGTACGAGCAGGTGTTGACCGAGGATCTGGAACGTGGGGTTGGTGTTGACCTTGGCTTCTTGGATGCCGACAAACCGGCGCTGGTCATGCTGGACGGCCTCGCGATCAAAGAAGGCAGTGGTGCCAACGCTTACCAGTATCACGCCACCACGATTGTCTTTGGCCAGAAGCTGCCAGCCGGTACACGTATCACTGTCGTGGCCGAGAAGTTCCAGTGGCGCTACAAGCTGACTGAGGCGCAAGGCTGGAGCCGGACCATCAAGTTCGTTGAGTCGATCCAGAACGGAATCGACTTGCCGACTATCGTGCTTACTCCGCCAACCGGTTTCACGATTTACGACAACACGCTCTACCTCGATCAGGTGTTCACCAACGGCTGGTTGAAGAACGTGCAGCTCGATCTCGAAATACCCTTCAGCAACTTTGGGACGCTGATCAACTTTGCACCCACTGAAGCACAGAATCCGCAGGAGTACGTGGATCTGCTGAAAGCGCTGTGGGCAGCCTTCACCGGTGGTCAAGCCGAAGAGATTGCCGAAGACTTTGGGCGCATCATGCTGGGCTCGCCCTACGCCCAATTCCCCGGAGTGACTCGCACCGTTGAAGACACTGGTGGTGGGAACTGGGTTGTCACGATTGAGGGCGATGACGCAGTCACCCGCAGTTTTGCTCTCACAGGAATGGACCCGGCTGTGGTTCCCGGCACCCGCGTTGGCCGGTTCACAGCTCTGGGCGATGCTCTCAGTGTTATCGATGACGCCAATACACCAGACTGGTACCTGACCCAGCCAGCGTTTCTGTACGCCGTTGAGCGGTTGTCCACCCACTTCGACACGGCTGCCTTGTTTGATAAGGGGCTCAGGTCGACGTACCGCGTTACAGCGACCGACCCATACGACGTCGCGTTGCACAGCATCGATATCTCGCTGTCCAGCTTTGACTTTCGTCTATTGGAAGACCTCAATAACCAGCAGCGAGCACGTTGCACACTGTTCTTTGGTGCCACCCGTTACGACTCACGAGTGCTTCGCGTCGAAGAACTCTCAGACCGCTTCAGGGTTTTCCTTGATCCGGCGTACACCTTCACAGGCATCCCCGGAACCAACCCGGCTGTTGAGTTCGAGTTCGAGCGGCAGCGCCGCCATGACCTCGACTTCCTTCTGGACGAGTACCTCAAGGAGCACCTCGATCCGGTTGCGGCGCAGGTCTACTCGGTGCTCAAGCACAACCTGTTCTTGGTTCAGATCACCAAAGGTCTGCGCGTCGATCAGGAGCGGATGGAACTGCTGTTCCTGCTGTTGGACCGCATCAAGGCAGTCGAGACCAACTACATCATTGTTGGTGCCGTTTCCGACCAAGCCGACGATCTGCCAATGGCCGTTGCCGAGGACGACCCGACGACTGGTACCAATTTTTCGCAGATACCTGCCTTCATCGGTTCTAAGCTCGGCGCATACGGCATCAACTACTACGGACCCTAGTAACTGATCCAAAGTGGTTACCTGCCGTACCCAGCCTATCCTTAGAGATAGCTGAATTGACGTAGCGTGTGGCACGGAGTACGGCATGCAGCCTGTCATTGTTTACAATCAAGACATCGCCGACGTCCTAGACGTGAACCGGATCTCCACCTTTGGTGAGACCGCGTTCGAGACGTTGCTGGAGTCGATCACGCAAGGCAAGCGCAGCTTGCTCTGGGGTGGCGTGGCACCCACCATCTTTTCGCAGGCAGCGCCAGACATCACGATCCGTGTGCCCCAGCAGTATTTCGCGGTTGAAGCCCGCAGCGCGCTATTCCCGCTGACAGACATACTGATCACACACCCGGCACCCGCGACGCCTTACGACTTCTACATCTACCTGACAATCAGACTCGCCGACCAGTCGGAGAGTCGCGACAACGTCAACATCACCACCTTTGCTGAGACGCCGACTTCACGTGTCACGCACAAGCTCGAAGAGACCGAATACGCTGTGCTGAACGTGGCCAACCCCGGCGCACAGCCGTTCCCGGCGACAGGAGCAGGTGTCCCGGCAGCGGGTTACGAACGTCTCGGCTACGTCGAAATCGCGCGGTTTACTTGGGACGGCACAGCAGCAGTACCGACCATCACGTTCAACAGCGCTGACGCCGTTTCATTGGGAACAGCCGGACTACCGCTGCATGGTGGCACGCACGTCACGTCGGACCCGATCCCGCACGCCAATGACACGAATCGCGGCATGATGGCCAAGCGGTCTCAGAAGTACCTGAAGGAGACGCTGACGAGAGTTGAGCCTGTGGCGGGCGCTCCGTTCAGCGTTGGCACGCTTGGCACGAATGGCCCGGCAGGCGACTACAACTACGACGTCTTCAATCCGTCTAACGCCAAGGGTGTCACGCTCGACATCTTGTTTGATGGCTCGTTAGAGGTTGTGGCCAGCGAGCTGAAGGTCAAGTACGGAACTCCTCCGGGCGGCGCAGCAGGCGCGGCACTGACAGCGGCGCGTTCTGATCATGGCCATTTCGTATTTTTGACTGATCCGATCTACAAGAAGCACAACGATTCCGGGTTCACTGGGACGTCTCCGATCAGCACATCTTTTGTGACGACACCGACCACGCCTTCTGTTGTGCCGACGTTCGGCGGTGGCTACGCCGGACGAGTCGCCTTGATCCAAGTCGAACTCTACAAGTTTGCGGGCGCTCAGATTGACGCTGTCATGAAGATCACAGGTGGTAGCAGTGTGGTTCGTTATGTGGTGTGTGGTTCTGGTGGCTCAGGCAGCCCCATCAATCTACAGACCACGACAATCGCGATTCCGTTGGACGGTGCAGGCGCGATTACGATTCAAGGCTTTAGCGCCGCGAGCCAGTACAAACTCTCGCTGGTAGGCATCTTTGGACAAGGCTAGGCGATGCAGACGAATTGGGACGAGGCGAAGCTACGCGTCGAGGGCCGCATCAGTCTTTACGAGATGCTGGACAAGACCCTTGGTGGCCGACGCGCGCTTCGAGCGGCGCAGCCCAACCTGATTGTTGACGCAGCCTTTGATGAGTTGATCCCGAAGATCCTTGGCCGCGATCCGAACAAGAACATCGGTATCATTTCGGTAGGAACAGGCGGTGATTACACACAGGCCGGTGTGTACGACGGCGATCGACAAGCTCCGGCCGTTGCGGATGCGGCCATGCGCGTCGAGCTGTTCAGGGCGCCGATAGTCCAGATCAACTTCCCGGCCGCGAACGAAGTCGAGTTTGTTGGTCTGATGCGCGAGCGCGAAGCTGTCAGCGCCAGCATTGATGAGTTCGGATTGCTGACGATGGACGGATCAATGTTCAGCCACAGCATCAACCCGGAAAGTGGCGGAAGTCCGTCGCCGACAGTGAAGTACACGAAGCCGTTGGGAGCAATCTTTACTGCGGTGTGGACACTGACCATCACGAGATGCCCATAATGACTGTGCCCAAGACTGGAAGCCAGAAATTGACGCACGTGCAGATGGCGATATTGGAGTCGCTGCTTCTGATGACTGAGCTGCTCAACAACCTGAGCGCAGAGATAGAGGGCGGGCTGCCGCTCCTCCTTGACGAAGAAGTCAGCGAAGCCATTGGCGAAGAATTCGCGACGCTGGTGACAGAACCGTTGGATAGGGTCGCCACGAACACGCGCCTTGTCTTGGAGAAGTTCACGCGGTTTTTCGAGATCCCGATTACCAAACTGCGCGATCAGGATTGTGAGACCCTGTTGGCTCGGAAGGATGCCGAGTATTGTGCTGATGACGGCATCGGTGGCATGGCGGCGAATTACTCAATGGCAGACATCGGCGTGCTGGCATGGAAGCTCGGTGATCGGCTAGGCTTTCTGAATGACGAGACTTACGAGAAGACACCGGGCGAGCCTACATACGTAGTTGAACTGAAGCTGGAGTAGTCATGGTGCAGGACCGCATCTGGAGTTTCCAAGACCCGGCAAGCTCGCGTCGCGCCAACGATAAGTTGGCTCGCGTCGTCGATCTGGGCGTCTACTCAGGCTACTTCCCGAAGGTCTCGACACAGACTAACCGTATTGATCTGATTCGTGGCAATGACCCTATCAGCACGCTGGTTACTGCTGAAGGCGTCAAGATTGTCGAGACTGAAAACCTGAGCGGCGTTGTCCAATTCATCAACCCAAGCACTTCTGGACTCGAGCGCTATGACCTCGTGGTGTGCGAGTACCAGTTCACATCCGATCGTTCGGTGCAGGCGCTCTACAAGGTGGTGCAGGGCACGTTTGCTGCAAGCGGCCAAGTGCCATCATTGCCTAAGGTTCAGAACCAGTATCAGGTTCCGATCTGTTACGTGCACATCAGCCCGGTGACGCCAAGCGGTGTCGGGCCGACACTGGTCATCTTGGCTCAGACAGATCTGCTTCCTGTCGTCTACGGACAGGACGTGTCCACCCCGAATGAGATGGGGGCGTTGAAGCCCTCGCTTGATCCGACAGCACCATTCGGTGACAAGCTGTATATCTTCCCCGGCCAGTTCCCGAACATTGACCGCACCACCATCATTGACTTCAAGGGCGGATACTCGCTCGGCTCTTCTGAAGTGCCCGCGATACCTGTGGGCCAGCGGCGCTTCTGGGTGATCGGTGTCAGCGATGCTGGTGACGTGGTTGCTACTGAGGAGCTGACAAGCTTTGAATCCCAGCCGACTGATACCGAAAGTTCGGTACCGGTTGCAGTTGTTGAGTTCTTCAACTCAGGCTCGACAGTCATCAGTCGCTTCCGCGACATCCGTCAGTTTGTGACCCGTCTCGGCACCTCCAACACGGAGGACGATCTGTGGTCTGATATGCTGCGCGCGACGTACATGGACGAATTGGTGTACGAGCCGTTCTTTGACCTCGACATGGTCGAACTGGCCACGCTACAAGTCAGGCGCGCAGATGGTTCAGTGATTGCAGCAGCCGGTTTCTCGGTGCGCCTCGATCAGGCACAAACAGCGCTGGTGATCAGCTACGACGGCACAGCTCTTGATGCCAACTTCGAAGCTCTTGAGCTGGTGCTTGGCGACTGGATCGCTGGCAACAGCTTGGCACCGGTTACCGAGTTCACGGTACTGGCGATTCATGCCGTCCCTGAGATCGAGTACGAGTACAGCTACACAGGCACGACCACTGGTTTCTCGGCGCAGAAGTACGACCTGACGTCCAACCAGAACGCGCCTGTCATCTCCACAGTCGGCAATCCGCCAAGTGGGTTGTACACGCGGCTCAGGTTGCCGCTGAACAACTGGACTGGCGGAGCAGTTGACTACCAGCTCTTTTCGGTAGGTGTCCTGTTCAATATCAACAGGGCCTTGGCTTCACGCAATGTCATCCTGAACGATCAGCGCGCCACGATCGAAAACTCGGTGCGTAACCTGATCGCCAATCCCTTTGAGTTCTGGTCCTACCCGAACGAAACATCGTTCCCGCCTGACCCTGACCAGAACACCAATTTTGACCTGATTCTCAGCGGTGTTCTTGAGGACATTCAGGCCGGTGAGAAACAGATCGGACCGGACGGTTGGCAGGCGCAATGGGCTGATGGTGGTACGTACCAGCAGGCCACGGCTCGCCGTATCCCGGTAAGCGGATCAGCCTACCGTTACAACCTGCGGCTTACGACGTCTGATCGAGGCACTGCTGCACTGCCGCTGGAGTTCAGAGTTCCAGCTCACCGCTTCCGCCAACAGGACCCTGTCAGCTTTGCTGTCGATGTGAATGCTAATGCGCGCGGTGCCTGCTACTTGGGCATCAGGTTCTACAAGCGGGCGTCTGGCGCGCTGGTCCTTGGCCACGAATCATTCAGTCCCTTGGCAGAAGCCGGGGCGCAGCGCCTAGTGGTTACGACAGCCTCGGTTGGCGTCAACCTTGACGCGGATGTCGTCTATGTCGGCTTTGTGGTCTACCACCAGCAGTTCACGGCACAGGACTCGACAATCGTTCTTGCAGACCCCATGGGGGTCATGGGTGACTTCCCGGCCGTGCTACCGTTCAGCCCGCCGCATGATGGCGCGTCAGAAATGGATCACTACGTTTCAGTCCACAGACTTCAGCAGCGTGGGTACACTGGTGAGGCCAGCGACGTAGGCATGATGGTTCCGATGCCACCCAAGTATCGCGTGCTTGGCGAACTCCGAGCGACGCGGGTTACTCTTAGTGGAGAGCAGAACAGTTCCAATGTAACGAACCTCTCGTCAGAGGCATCGGACACAGGCACTGATCTGGCGGTTCTGGCACAGACGGTCAATGCAGGCGCGTACCGCCTCGACAGCCGTGTTGTTGCCGATGTGCTCTATGAGAAGGTGGTCTGATGTCGTTCGTTATCAAACGCAAAGGCACAACAGGTCGATCGTTCTACAGGGACCGCTCCAATGCGGAGCAGCTCCAGTTTGTATCGGCCACCAGCGGCGACGCGCACGTGTTTGAGAACACAGCCGTCTCTGCCGATCAGGTCGCGCGTGGGATCACGGTGCCTGCTGCCAACACGATTGACGTCAGGCTCCCGTTTGCATACTTCCTCGGCCTCAAGCAGCTTGAGGTCTACCTGTTTGACTTCTCGACCGGAAAGTTGGCGCAGATTCTGCGGAAAGCCGACTACCCACCGGTTGGTCCTTTGGTTGACACTGCTCTTGGTGGCGCGGCCCGTACATTCGACGAGTTGTCGAGCCGTGACGTCAGGATCTACAACACGTCGCCCGGCGACATCTTCTGGGCAGGCTTTGGGCACACCGCCGCACCAGCTACATTGCGTGAAAAGATCTTGGTTGCCAACCAAGCTGATAACATTGCAATGGAGCTTGAGGGCGCCGGTGACGGCATCGTGCTAAGGTCGCCTGACGGTGAGCGGCATCGCATACTCGTCAACAACGGCGGCAACGTGAGCACGGAACAGCTCTAATGGACGCAGTCTCAGTCGAGAATTGCACCCCGATCAATCTGAACGGGGGCTTCGAGGAAGCCACGCCGGTAGAGGTAGGTATCTCTCCTGTCGGCTGGCTGTTCCGCGGTGTCGGACTACACCCTGCGGTCATCGCTGCTGCCAACGAGGCAGATGACGATTGCGCTACTGACAAAGAGACGTTGACGACTCAGGTCGACCTGCTCAACTTCTGGCAGCGCCTCACATCAGCTCAACGGTATCCCGGTTACAGAAGCCATATTCAGTTCAGCGTCGGATCGCCCGACACTCCGATCGAGCTGAAGATGCTTTTGGAGAATCGCCAGACCTATAACCCTTGGGTGACCAGCGTCAATCAGGTGCCGTACCCTGACAGTCGTAAGCCGTATGCAGGTTACGCCGACGACCTTCCCTACACGATCTGCTTCTCGATTGAGGTGATCAGCGGGACAGGCAGGATCGAGACCTTTGCGGAGTGGAACAACGGTGCAACGCTGGTCGGCGTCAACGAAGCTGGCCTCGATATTACGGCTGTTGGCCAAGAACCTGACCTTGTCGCCACCAACCTCAAGGCCGCGAGCTGGCGACGGCTCAGCTTCAATGGACGGTTCAAGCGTCTCGCAGGTTTCCCAAGCACAGCCTTCCTGTCTGGGCCTGTGCTCAGGATTTCAAAGATCGGCCAAGAGCCTTTCGTAGTCAAGCTGACTGCTGCGCTGGTTGTTGTGGGTAGCTATGGCTCAGTGCCCTACCCCGGTGATCTGAGCTACATGATCGACCCGCGCAACACAGTCATCTTGGTGTACGGCGATAGTTGCCCACCGGGGTTCCGTGAACTGGACGACGAGAACAACAAGTTCTTGAAGGGTGCGGTAGCGACAGCCGAAGCGCTGACGACTGGTGGCTCAGCCTTCCACGAGCATAGTGTGACGAACCGCGTGAACGGTGGGACTGAAAAGAGTCGTAATGGCGGATCTTCACGGCCGTCGATCAGTGGTGCCGACCACACCCATCCCAGCGGCCCCGGAATTTCTGTACCATCAAGCCGAACAGTGACACTGTGCGTAAAGAGGTGACATGGACCAGTTGATGCTTCAGAGCGTGTACTCCAAGGTCAGGAACCCCAGAGGTTTCCGGCGCTGGGGATACCACGCTCAGGAGATCGACCCCACAGTCACCAGCTTTACTGCGATACACCGCGTCAAGCAAGTGCTGGCGACCGGCGCACCCATTGCCAGAGACAACGCTCCTTTCTTTTTATTCGAGATCCCGGCTAACCCGGTAACACCCGGCATACGTAGCGACTTCGTCATGGCGATCACGACCCATGATCTGTGGGAGCGCCCAGCCAAGCGTTGGGGTGATGTTGATATCTCGGTCGTTGGTGGCAAAAAGCAGGTGCTGAGCTTCTTTGGTCAGCCCTTTGTTGTCACCGATCCGATCGTTTCTTCGGTCAAGTACGCGGCGAACCGCGGCGACGACATCCTGCTGGTCGACAAGATCACAGGCGATCGCTTCATGATGAAGATCGCGGCTGTTGATGTCCCGGCAGGCAACAAGGTATTCATCGAGCCACCGCAAGGCGGAACGCTGCCGCCCGACTCGCTCACGACGGTCCACGAGTACCGCGCGTACCATACAATTGATGCGTTCCAGATCTTGTGCACCGTGACTCATACGATTCGAGACACTGACGACGCTCAATGGATCAAACCGTTGCTGCGCCTTACGTATTACCGCGACGGTCAGACGCCTATCGACGAAGAGTACGAGGCGATGCTGATCAACCAGCTCGGCGGTGGCGCGATCTTTACCGAGCCAGTCCTGAAACCTGACGGCACGGCTACCGGCTTCAAGCAGGCGTATTCGCTGTTCCAGATTCCTCTGGCGCGCGTGCCTGACGAAGCAGCCATCGTGTTCCGCAACGTCAAACAGGTTGTCTCAACGAATGGGCCGGTGCAGCTTGGTAACGTCAGTCTATGGCAGGGCGACCACACGAACCTGTTGATCGACATCGTGAGTAATGTGCTCACCGTGTCACCAGCCTTCCCGCCAGCGCCCGCCATCTTCCCGGCGCCTGACAGTTTGTACGCGACGCCAGCAGTGGTCGACATCGCTGACTACTTCACAGGCGCAGGTGAGATCGTCATGGTGCCCGCGGGCTCGACGTGCCCACCGGGCTACGAGAACGTGGCACAGATCCAGAGCACGATCAATCCGCTGTACCTACAAGATCCGGGGACAGGCGCGCTGGACGCGATCTGGGCGCCGACGTGGACGGCTGTGTACGTGTCAGGCACGAACAAGACCCAGTTCACGTCACAAGCAATTCCGACAGGTAACCCGTTCAGGACCAGCCGGTCCAACAGCGCGACGTGGCAGATTGTCTGGAGTGACTCAGGTGTGCTTACTGCGTTGCGCATGCCCCAGATGGTTGTGAACAACACGACAGGTGTGATCACGTTCGATGTGGACGGCGACTACTCGTTCAGATCTGGACAAGTCGGCAGGGTTCTGATCAACGGCGTCATCCGCAAGGGAGCCTTGGCTAACGCAGGCACGTACCTCAAGCCGTCCCTTGAGGGCACCGACGCTGTGGTCGGCGAAGGAGACTCGGGTAGCTCGACGCTTGAGCGCGACGTGATCCAGATCGATCAGGAGCTGTTCGATGTTGTCGGCCTCGGCGACATTCTGACCTTCACAGACGAGGATGGTACACCCCTTCCGGCTGTGCCAGTGACAACGCCGAGTGCGGGCAACACGGGTCCGGCCTACGAAGTAGTTGGCAAGCTCGACGGGACACAGGCTGGCAACAATGGTGCTGTCGGGCTCAAAGTGCTGGATGTCGTTTCAGGCAACGTGACCAACGTGTCCGTCTTTACGTCCGATGCCCAAGACTCTTTCGTCTCGATCTCAAACTACTTTGAAATCGAAGTGGTTGAGACAGCCCATACACATGCTGTCTACGAAAGCGAAGACGTGTCGCCAAAGTACCGTGAGAACGGCGGTCATTCAAAGACGCACGAAGACCATGCTCACGACATTCCGCGTCAAGCAGTCGCGCCGCCCTATCGTCAATATCTGCTCTGTGCCAAACTGTAGGTCATCATGTTCGGAACGCAGGTTGCAACTTCGAAGCACGCACTGAACCGCATACTCAACGGCGGGTTCAATCGCGTGCTGACTCCCGTAGACACGACATTGACGACCACAGTGGGCGCGATCGCTCAGCCCCGCAGCGCGTTCATTGCCCGCGAGAATGCGGCGGTCAGTCCGGCGTATCGCGTGCCCGCCAGTCGCCCTTCTGAAACCTCGATTGCCAACTGGTTCATTTACGGCGTAAGCGGCACAGTCGACATTCGGCCGATAGACCCTGACAACCAGAACGTGCCGGTCAGAGGTATGCACGGTCCGACTCCGGTACGTGTCACGACCTTTGAAACAGGCGAGATCTTCATCGAACAGGACATTGCAGAGTTTTGGGGCATGCTTGACCGCGACCTGACACTGAGCTTCTTTGTCGGTCAAGGCAACCGGTCAATAGCTATTCAAGTTGAAGCAGACTACGGTGACACAACGGTTGTGTTAGCAACGCTGTCATCCAAGACTTTCCCGTCAGGCAGTCAGTACAAACTCCAGTTCGTTGCGCCCTACGACGCTACCAAGTGCACTCTGCGCTTCAGGTTGACAGGCACACCTGATGCTTCGGTGTATCTGGGTGAGGTGATGCTTCAGCTTGGCAAGGTAGCCAAGCCTCGTTTCACAGATGATCTGGCCTCCTCAGAGCGTCCCAGAGGGAGCTGCGTATTCTTTGTGGGCAATACCGTCCCTTCGGGCTATGTTGTCGTCTGTGAGGCCGAGGATCGCTTCTTTTACCCGACAGCGGGTGACGCACTGGTCGACGGTTTGACGCGCGGCGGTAACGGCGGGTCTACTGAGCACAACCATGGCGGCAAGACAGGTAACCGCACCAGAAGTACGACGCTCCTGCACGACGGCTCGTCGCAGGTCGATCACCACCACAGACATTCGATTGAAGACGCGGAGATTGATCCACCATGGGTGAAAGTGCTCCTGATCCGCAAGGTGTAACCGAACAGCTCCCCATCGTGTTCCTGTTTGTCGACAACTGTCCGGCCTGCGACAGCGCCAAGCCGCGTGTCATTGAGTTCTGCAAGGCCCGCAGCATACCTTTAGTAGTGAGAAAACCGGCTGTCGGCGAGATCAAGTTCCTTGCCGCCGAGCTGAGAAGGCTGCCGAGTTTTCCGACTATGCTGGTCCCGCTTGCGTGCGAGCAGATGGTGATGGTCTGCGGCGCGCAAGCAGCAAGCTGGTTGGAAGAGAACGAGCAAAAGGTGTGCGATGGCTACGGGCTTTCCTACAGCAGCAGTAACCATACCGACAAAAGGCTTGCCTGACGCCAAGGTCGGCGCCGCCTACTCCTATTTTCTTGATGCGCTTGATTACGATCCGGGTGGAATCACTTGGTCGCTCAGCGGTGGCGCACTCCCCGGCAGCTTCAGCCTCAATACAAGCACAGGCGAGGTGAGCAGCGCAGCCGTGCTCGCCAGCGAAGTCGGGACATACAGTCCAGAGTTCACAGCTTCAGACGGCGTCAAGTCTGACGGCGTACAGGTCATACCGTTGCGAGTCACGCCCGAGCTTGGCGCTGCGCGTCGCTACCAGATGGAAGACAGCGTTGAAGGCGCGACGCAGATTACCCCGGTAGAGGGCTCAGTTCCTTTTGACTTGCGCCGCAAACTCGAGCGTTGGTTTGCGCGCACGTTCGGAGCAGCCAGCCAGATCAAGCCACCGTATTTTATTGACGCACGCGACGTGCAGGTCGAGACCTTCGATGCTGTCCCGCTATCCAGCGTTGACGACGTGATGCGAAGCCTGCTGGCCCAGATCGTTGCTTTCGGCACCGGTCTTGAGGACGGCGCAGCAGGCATGACCACTGTCAATGGCAACGACAAGTTCGAGATTCACGGTGTCGGCACAATCAACGTGGTCAAGGGCGCAGGTAACTACCTCGAAATCAGCTACACAGGCGCAGCGCTGTCAGCCCCGTTTGACATGTTGCCTGCGCCGTCAGGCGATGGTTCAGGGGCCACAGACGCTGCTGCCATCAACGCGTTTTACGCGGCAGTCCCGCAGCGCTGGGTGGTGGCCGACAGTGACGTTGGCGGAACCACGCCCTACTACATCAACGCTGACATCACGGTGCCTGCCAACTTCAAACACAGACTTAGCGGCAAGAGTCGCGGAGCCTTCACAGTGGTTGGTGTGGGTGGTGTCCGCGAGTGGA
>Ga0307379_10005099_pt1 | contig 18455 bp, 16 predicted proteins | sample UN2MG_FD_202237 | JGI IMG/M metagenome (GOLD analysis project Ga0307379, IMG submission 202237) | Soil microbial communities from Risofladan, Vaasa, Finland - UN-2 | ecosystem: Environmental > Terrestrial > Soil > Coastal area > Acid sulfate soil | place: Finland: Risofladan, Vaasa | collected... | reverse complement strand
CAGCGTCGCGTGCAGCGGTATGGCTGGGACGCCGCCGCACCGGTTTACGACTGCGCTTGGTCCAAGAATCTGCGGCCCGCCCATAGCGCGCTCCTGGACATGGTCGCTCTTCAACCGGGTATGAGGGTTCTGGAGACCGCATGCGGCACTGGATTGCTTACATTACGGGTGGCGGACCTGATCGCTCCCGGTGGCTCGCTGCTGGCCACCGATATCTCCGGCGAGATGATCGCTGAAACGGCCACTCGTGCCGCTTCTGTGGGCCTCGGCAACGTGAAAACGGCGAGAATGGGGGGCGAAGAGCTGGATGTAGATGACGGAGTTTTCGATGCAGCACTTTGCGCGCTCGGCCTGATGTATGTTCCCAATCCCATAAAGGCGCTGGCGGAAATTCGCCGCACCGTCAAACCGGGTGGACGCGTCGCAGTCGCCCTATGGGGCGAACGCCGCAACTGCGGCTGGGCGGAAATTTTTCCGATTGTCGACGCCCAGGTGAAGTCAGAGGTTTGCCCTCTGTTCTTCTCGCTCGGCGTTCCGGGCGCGCTTGGTGCCGCTATGGCATCAGCGGGCTTGAGGAAGGTCGACGAGCGACGGCACACGGCGGTCCTGGAGTTTCCGAGCGAGGGTTCCCTTCTGAGCGCACAGATCGATGCAGGCGCCGTTGCGCTCGCGGCTAAACGATTCTCGCCAGATACGCGCCGTGAAGTGGAAACGGCCTTCCTTGCGTCAGTCTCCGAGTACCGCAGGAACGATGGAAGTTATGGCATCCCAGGCGAGTTCGTTACCGCTGTCGCAACGCATTGATCGTGTAGCATGATTGAACCGAACCATCCCGATTTGCCCATCGGAACGGAATGCAAGTTGCTGTCGATCTCACGGTCAGATTCGCTCTCGTTCGCCAAAACACGAACACGTGCCCTGGCATTATGACTTCTCGAGTCTTGCCTGACAATCCGCATCCTGCCGGTGAAGATGACTGATCGCTACGAACCTTGAGCCGGCCTCGTCTGGGCACGGGCGCTATGTCGCTTTCTGGCACAACCCGGAAATCCGCGCCACGCGATGTCGGGCGAAACCTGGAAACAGTCCCTCACGCGCCCGGCCGTGCCCGCCGGTTCACCAGCACGATCCCGATCGCCACCAGCACCAGCGCCACGATCGTCGTCCACGAGATCGCCTCGCCCAGGATCAGCCAGCTGAACAGCACCCCGAACAGCGGCGCCAGGAAGCTGAACGAGGTCATGTTCGACGCCGGATAGATCTTCAGCGCCCAGAACCAAAGCAGGAAGCCGAAGCACACTACCGCCAGCACCTGGAAGGCGAAGATAGCCGCCAGCGCCGGGGTCATCTCGCGGATCAACGGGCCGAAAAGCGGCGCGGCGGCCAGCAGGATGACCGACGACACTGCAAGCTGATACAGCAACAGCATCTCGGGCGAGGCCTTCGACAATTTGGTCATCCGGGCCAGATACACGATCGCCGCCCAGAACATTGCCCCCAACAGGCTCAGAATATCGCCGAACAACGCGTGTTCGGTGGCCGGGTGATCATCTCGCAGCAGCGCCAACGCAATCCCGCCGATGGCGAGCACCAGCCCGAACACCCGCGCCGGCGTCAGCCGCTCGGATGGGATCAGGAAATGGGCCCACAGGGCTACCCAGAACGGCATCGTGTAGAAAAACACCGAGGCCCGCGCGACGCTTGTGTATTCAACCGACTGGAACAACAGCACAAACTCGGTGGCGAAGAAGACCCCGGCCAGAATCCCCGGCCACAGGCTGCCGTCGGTCAGGCTGAGGCGGCGCCGCGCCAGAATGGCGAAAATCAGCACCGGCAGGAAGGCGCAGGCCGAACGCATGCCAGCCTGAAATACCGGCTGCATGCCGGCATTGACCAGTTTGATCATCACCTGATTGAGACCGACCAGCAACGAGAAGGTCAGCAGAACGGCGCCGCCAAGGGCATCGATCCGGTCCTTGCGTTCCATTCCCGCCCCCCTTGGTCTTGGTGAACTAGGCGGGCAAATGTCCGGGGGCGTCAACCGGAAAGACGCTCGTGGATCGAACCCGCCCCCTAGACCGCTGGATGCGCCTTCATCCAATGCCGGGCGATATCCTCGCGCCGTGTGATCCACACTCCCTCGTGCCCCGCCGTATAGTCGAGGATGCGGTGGAGCGCGCCAATCCTTCCCGGTCGCCCGAGCAGGCGGGCATGCAGGCCGATGGTCATCATCTTCGGGCTGTCCGCCCCCTCGGCATACAGGACATCGAAGCTGTCGCGGATATAGGTCGCGAACTCCTCGCCGACTTGATAGCCCTCGGATCTGCCAAATCGGCTGTCGTTGGTCTCCAGTGAATAGGGGATCACCAGATGGGGCCGGCCAAAATCGTGGCTCCACCACGGCAGGTCGTCATTGTAGCAATCGCTGTCGAAGACATAGCCCTCCTCGATGGCAAGCCTGCGGGTGTTGAGCGAGGGCATGCCGGCGTAGTAGCCCAATGGCGGATGTCCGGTCAGATGGCGCACCTGCTCGCGGGACTGCCGGATCAGAGCGCGCTCCTGCGCCTCGGGCATGTCGTGATAGTCGATCCAGCGCCAGCCATGGGGTTGGAGGTCGAAACCGGCCTCGATCATGGCGACGAGCGGATCTGGTACCAATTCACCCGCCAGCCCGACCAGATTGACCGTAGCCGGCAGGCCGCGGGTCGTGAAGGCTTTCAGGATCCGCCAATAGCCGACCCTGCTGCCGTATTCGTAGTTCGATTCCATGTTGAGATCGCGCGCGCCGGGCCGCGACTTGACCACCAGATCAGAGACCCGCGCCTCGGATCGATCATCGCCGTTGAGGATGCACAACTCGGCGCCCTCCTCGTAGTTGATGCAGAAATTCACCGCGACGCGGGCGCCGCCGGGCCATTTCGCATGGGGCGGATTGGCGCCGTAGCCAACGAGGTCGCGGCTCGGAAGGGTGAGGTCAGTGGCCATGGATGCACTCGTTTAGCTGATTCCGGGGAGCATCAGACTAGGCGGCTTCTCGGGCCGCGGCGAGAAGATTGATCCGGGCGGTCAGAGACCCCCACGCTCGCGGATCACTAGCCGCGAGGCGGGCTGCCAGCGGGCGAGGATCCACTGCAGGTCCGGCCGCTGGAAGGCAATGCAGCCGGCCGTCGGCCAGCGCGGGCGGCGCCAGAGGTGGACAAAGATGGCGCTGCCAGCGCCGGGGACCACCGGGGCGGCGTTATGGTCCGTGATAGCGCAGATATCATACAGAGGGTCGCCACGGGTCATGCGGTCGGCCGGAAAGGGGTGGGGATGGCGGATCGAACAGTTGTAAGCCGGGTCTGCCGGTGCCTCGGCCCAGCCCTGTTGCGGGCCCAGCGGGACAGCGGCCAGCCCGGTCAGCGGACGGCGACTGCGATCGGCGCGCCAGTATAGGCCAGTCAATCGCCACACCCCTGCCGGGCTGGCGCCGTCACCTTCGCGCTTCACATCGGCGGCAAGGATGCCGCCGCGTCCAATGGAACAGGCAAAACGCCGCCCAAGGAACCGCGCGCCCCAGAGGCCAACGACCAGGTCGCCTGGTCTGACAGCCGCCCCACGCCGTCTCAAAGTAGATGCCCGCTTTTCGCGGCCTTGGTCGCCAGATAGGCCGCGTTCTCGGTCGTGTGCCCCACTTTCAGGGGCACCCGCTCGGTCACCTCGACACCGCATTCAAGCATCATCGCGATCTTGGCGGGGTTGTTGGTCATCAGGCGGACGGCGGCAAAGCCCATTGCCTTCAGCATCTCGGCGCCGAGGCGAAAATCGCGCTCGTCGTCCTCGAATCCAAGGCGGTGGTTGGCTTCGACGGTATCGAAGCCCTGATCCTGTAGCGCATAGGCGCGCATCTTGTTGGCGAGCCCGATGCCGCGCCCCTCCTGGTTCATATACAGCAGGATGCCGGAACCTTCGGCGGCGATCTGGGTCATCGCGGCGGCGAGCTGCGGGCCGCAATCGCATTTCAGCGAGCCGAGCACGTCGCCGGTGAAACAGGCCGAGTGCAGGCGGGCCATAACCGGCGCATTGCGCGACGGGCGGCCGATCTCGATGGCGTAATGCTCCTCGCCGCCGTCGGCCGGGCGGAACACATGACAGCGCCCGGCCTCGGCAAAGCGGGTCGGCACCCGGGCACCCGATACAAGCTGCATTCGCGGCGCGGTTTCGACGGCGCGGCGGAGGATGATTTCCGTCAGGGTCGTCAGCCCGGATTCGGCCGCCAGCTTCTCGACATGGCTGACATCGCTCCACACCGCGACAACAGCCGCGGGCAGCAGGCGGGCTTGTTTGGCCAGTGCCAACGCCAGGGCGTGGAGGTCGGACGGCCCGTCGCGGCGGGTCGCGTAGGGGCCTTTCAACGGCGTGGCAAGATCGCGCGACGGGTCGGCGGTGGCCAGCACCCAGGCGGCATCGGCGTCCGGCGGCACGGCAATACGGGCCAGGTCGCCATCATAGGCGCGGGCCCGCAACGTCTCGGCCCGGCGGTGGCTGATTGCGAGATCGAGCACTTCAGGCACCGCCGCCCTCAGCGCGGTGAGGCGCGCCTGCGACAAGGTCTCGGCGGCGATCACCAGTGCGCCACCAGAAGCCGAGGTCAACGCCACCGGCGCCCCGATCCTCAGATCGGCGCGGGCGCGGGCGACATGTTCCTCCGCGGTCAGGGACAGTGGCGTCGGCAACGGCATTCTGGGCGACCTCTCCGGGTGACCTCTCCGGGCGACCTCATCAAGTGGGCCATTCTGGCGGGCTCTGATAACAATATATGGGAGCCGGTTCCAGAATACCCGCGACATTCGCGACAAAGACACCATAACTGTGTCGCACCGACCGTTTGGCCGAAACAAAACCGGCCTGGCGCACACGGAATTGTGAGGACTTGTCAGAAATGTTGTCGAACGCGGCGCGGTCGCCCACATCAGAACGCAGATACCAATAACCGAACCACCGCATGGGGACACATCAATGACCGTGGCCAAAAAAGTCCTGCTAATCGACGACGACGCCGACCTGCGCGAGGCGCTGGCCGATCAGTTGATGATGATGGAGGAGTTTGACGTATACGAGGCCGAGGACGGCACTCGCGGCGTCGAGCGCGCCAAGGCCGAGATGCACGACCTGATCATCCTCGATGTCGGCCTGCCGGACATGGACGGGCGCGAGGTCTGCCGGTTGATGCGCAAGCAGGGGGTGAAATGCCCGGTGATCATGCTGACCGGTCATCATACGGATGCCGATACCATCCTCGGGCTGGATGCCGGGGCCAACGATTATGTCGCCAAGCCGTTCAAGTTTCCGGTGCTGCTGGCCCGGATCCGCGCTCAGCTGCGCCAGCACGAGCAATCGGAGGACGCGGTCTTTTCCATCGGCCCTTACAGCTTCCGTCCCGGTGCCAAAATCTTGATCGACGAGAACGAACGCAAGGTGCGGCTGACCGAGAAGGAAACCAACATCTTGAAATTCCTCTATCGCTCGAACGGGCGCACGGTAGAACGCGACGTGCTGTTGCGTGAGGTTTGGGGCTATAACGCCGGTGTCACCACGCACACGCTTGAGACCCACATTTACCGGTTGCGCCAGAAGATCGAGCCGAATCCTTCGAATGCTTCGATCCTGCTCACCGATGCTGGAGGGTACCGCCTGGGATTGTGATCTGCCCCACCCTTGAAGCCGGGGCAAAGTGCACCTAGATTTAATTTCAGGCAGCGGCAATTCCCCCCCGAACCCGCCGCTGCCCTACGGATGGGGTCCCCCTCACCTCGTCCGTGGCCCGCCCGTTACGGGCAAGCGCCCGGTGCTCCCCGCACCGGGCGCTCTTTTGTTCGGAGCGCGCCCCAACACAGAAACAGGGGTTGAGCCGAGCGGCGCGGCGGTTCATCCTCGCGCCCCATTGGAATTTCCGTGGCAATGAAAGAAGGCTCGACATGGCGTTGACGATCGCGACCTGGAACATCAATTCAGTGCGGCTGCGAGCCGAAATGGTGGCGGGGTTCCTGAAGACGGAGGCGCCGGACATCCTTTGCCTGCAGGAAACCAAATCGCCGGTCGACAAAATCCCCTTCGAGGTGTTTGCGGCGGCAGGCTATGGCAATGCGGTGGCACGCGGGCAGAAGGGCTATAATGGCGTCGCAATCTTCAGCCGGGTACCCATCGAGGACGCCGGACATGTCGACTGGTGCGCCAAGGGAGACGCGCGCCATGTAGCGGCCCGGCTGCCCGGCGGCGCGGTGCTGCACAACTTCTACGTGCCCGCAGGCGGTGACGAGGCCGACCCGAAGACCAATCCGAAATTCGCCCATAAACTGCAGTTCCTCGACGAGATGGAAGCTTGGGGCGCGGTGCAGGACAACCCGGCGATCTTGGTCGGCGACCTGAACATCGCGCCGCTGGAGGACGATGTCTGGTCGCACAAACAGTTGTTGAAGGTAGTCAGCCACACGCCAGTCGAGGTCGAGGCCCTGGGCCGCGTGCAGTCGGCGGGCGACTGGACCGATGTGACGCGGGCGCATCTCCCGGCCCCCGAAAAACTATACTCGTGGTGGTCGTACCGCGCCGCCGACTGGGCCGAGGCCGACCGGGGCCGGCGGCTGGATCATATCTGGAGCCGGGGCGGGGTGACGGCGGTGCCGGGCTCAAGCCGGATCTTGCGCGATTGGCGCGGGGTCGAGAAGCCATCGGACCATGTGCCGGTGGTGGCGAGTTTTGAGATGTAGGGAGCGCATTTTGCGCACCGTTCAAGAGGGATTGCGCGCAGAATGCGCTTCCTACTGCGGATCCTCGATAAAGAATAAATTCGGGTCCAGCTTCACGTTCGAGCGCATTTCGCTCAGCGCCACGGTGGTGGTCAGGCCCTGGGCGTCAACGACAATCCATTGGCGCAGTTCCAGCGGGGCCTCGGCAAAGACCATGGTGATCGAGCCCTGGTCGGGGGCGTCGGGGTCGATGGCGGTGACCCGCATCAAGCCAGGGGCGCGTTCGATCGAGCGGATTGCGCCATCACTGCGCAGGTCGACCCGCTTGCTCAGCAGCAGATCGAGCGGTGTCGAGCCCAGCGGAATGCGGTCGAGCGTATTCAGCCTGGTGTCATAAACCCCGACCCAGGTGCCATCAGCGACAACCAGCGCCGGATTCGGCGGCTTGTATTCAAAGCGGATTCGGCCGGGGCGACGCATGTAGAACAGCCCCTCGGACAGTTCGCCGTCATGGCCGATCTGGACGAAGGTACCCTCCAGCGTGGTCACGCCGTTCAGGTAGTTCGAGATCCGGGTGAGGTCGCGCGCATCAGCGCCCGACATCTGGGCGGTAGCCGGCGCGGACAGTCCGAACGTCAATCCGGCGGCGAACAATGCGGCGAGTGCGCCGGCGAGGAGGGTGCGTCTGGTCATGGGTCCTACTTGGCGATGAATTTCAGCAATACAACGGTACGCGGTGTCGAGTTCCGGCGATATAAGCTTCTGCCGATCTGATGCGTTCAGGTCGGAAGCGCTATTTTCTCGTTTTCACCCAGTATCAGCGTCGCACGCGAAACCGAGCTACCGCTCCTCGATCATTATATTGCGCTTGCCGACGGCATTGGCCGAACTGACAACGCCATTACCCTCCATCATCTCAACCAGGCGGGCCGCCTTGTTGTAGCCGATGGCGAGTTTGCGTTGGATATAGCTGGTCGAGCACTTCCGGTCACGCGCCACGATCGCCACTGCCTTATCATACAGCGTGGCGTCGTCGTCGCCGGCGGCCGCCAAGCCCAACCGCTCATCGACCAGCGCCTGGGCTTCCTCGTCGCCGCCTTCGGTAACCGAGCCCTCGTATTCCGGCGTGCCCAGGGTTTTCAGGTGCCGGACAACCTCCTCGACCTCCTCGTCCGAAACGAACGGGCCGTGGACGCGGGTAATGCGCCCGCCGCCGGCCATATACAACATGTCGCCCATGCCAAGCAGTTGCTCGGCCCCCTGCTCGCCCAGGATCGTGCGGCTGTCGATCTTCGAGGTGACCTGGAACGAGATCCGGGTCGGGAAATTGGCCTTGATAGTGCCGGTGATGACATCGACCGAGGGCCGCTGGGTGGCCATTATCAGGTGGATGCCCGAGGCCCGCGCCATCTGCGCCAAACGCTGAATGCAGGCTTCTATTTCCTTGCCCGCGACCATCATCAGATCGGCCATCTCGTCGACGATGACGACGATCAGTGGCATCTCCTCCGGAACCAGGCTCTCGCTTTCGTAGATCGGCTCGCCGGTGGTCTGATCGAAGCCGGTCTGGACAACGCGGTTGAAGTCCTCGCCCTTCTTCAGCGCCTCGCGGACCCGGGCATTGTAGCCGTCGATGTTGCGCACGCCCAACTTCGACATTTTGCGGTAGCGCTCTTCCATCTCGGCGACGACCCATTTCAACGCAACCACGGCCTTTTTCGGGTCGGTGACGACCGGGGCGAGCAGATGCGGGATGTTGTCGTAGACCGAAAGTTCGAGCATCTTCGGGTCGATCATAATCATCCGGCACTGCTTCGGGCTGAGCCGGTAGAGCAGCGACAGAATCATGGTGTTGATCGCAACCGATTTGCCCGATCCGGTGGTGCCGGCGATCAGCAAATGCGGCATCTTGGCCAGGTTCGCCACCACCGGCTGGCCGGAAATATCCTTGCCCAATGCCAGCGCCAGCTTGATCTGGCTGTCACCATAGGATGGATTTTCCAGCAACTCGCGCAGCAAAACCCTCTCGCGCTGGGCGTTCGGCAACTCAATGCCTATGACCGAGCGACCCGGCACGGTCGAAACGCGGGCCGACAGCGCCGACATCGAACGGGCGATATCGTCGGAGAGGCCGATGATCCGGCTGGCCTTCAGGCCCGGCGCCGGTTCCAGCTCGTACAGGGTGACCACCGGTCCAGGCTTGACCGCGGTGATCTCGCCACGCACGCCATAATCCTCCAGCACGGTCTCCAGCATTCGGGCGTTCTCGTGCAAGGCGTTGGTGGACGTCTGCGGCCGGATCACCTGGATGGCCTTCTCCAGCAGCCCCAGCGGCGGCGCATCATAGGCTTCCTGATCGTTCACACTTTCGAACAGCATCGGCTGTTGTTCGCGACTCGCGACGCGGCTGATCTTGCCGGGGCGGGTTTGATGCTGGCTGACTGGGCCAGACAATGGATCGACGGTGGGTATTGCAGGCGCAACCGTTGGGCGCCGCATCGGGACCGGATCCTCGGGTTCGTTGGTGATCTTGGTCAGGGCGCTGATGGCACTGTTCAGGGCTCTGTTTTGCACCTCCGGATTGTCATATTCGTTGTCGCCGCCATTGCTGGACTGGCCCACGCCAGCGCGGGACATCGGCGGCTCGCCGCGTTTGCGCTTCGACGCCAACATGCGTTCTTTCCAGGACTTAGCCTTCCAGCTCCCGGTCGGTTCAGCCGGGGCCAATCGCTCGGATCGCGGCCGGGTCCGCCAGGCCCGGTATTTCGCCATCGCCATGACCAGTAACCCGGACAGTCCTTTCAGGATCAGACGAGCGACCTGCGACAGCGAGTAGAACATCCAGCGGGCAAAGAACCACGCCTCCGCGGAGACGACGCCCAACGCCGCGCCGGCGGCGGCGATCAGACCTACGCCGAAAACCAGGGACAGGAGTTGCACCGCCGCCGTCGGTCCCATCGGCAAAATACCGATCAGCGAGACCACGATCGTGTCACCGACAAACCCGCCGAGGCCGGGGCCGGCGGACAGCTGCCAACTCTCCCAAGGCGCATGGGTCGATGCGAAAGCCGTGCCGACCAGGAACGCCAGCGGCGCAAACAACGCACGCCGGGCCAGGCGGTGTTCGCCGAAATGGAAAATGAATCGTAAGGTCCAGGCGCCGAGAAAGATCACCAACCCCCAGCTTGCGGCGCCGAATGCGCGCATCATCGGGTCGGCAAGAATCGCCCCGATCCGTCCGAGCCAATTCGCCGGCGGCTGGGCGGTCGAGCTGAAATGGCTCGAATCGTTAATGTCATAGCTAGCGAGGCAGAGGCCAAGCAGGATTGCCAGTGTAGCCCAACCCAGGCCGATCAACTCGCTGAGCCGACGGCGCATTGCCTCGGACATCTCGCTATCGACCAGCGGAGTTCCGCGGCCTTCGCTTGAGAAAAATGCCATTCGTCTACCTTCGCTCCTGCCCCCGGTTTTGTCCCGGAGCCCCCTAAGTCAGCACCGCCCTCACGGCTTCGAGCCCCCGGCGCACCTCGGGGGCGGACGCTACCAGCGCCAGACGCACATACTCGGAACCCGGATCGCCACCGCCTGACCAATCGGGCGCGGGACGCGACAAATACTTGCCGGGCAGACAACGCACACCGGCCTCGCGCCACAAGCGCAAGGCGGTTGCCTCGCCATCGCCGACCCGAAGCCACAGGAAAAACCCGGCCTGGGGCGACATGTAACCTGGCATGTTGCCAAGTATATCATCTGCGAGGACAAATTTCTCCCGATATAACGCCCGATTTGCGACAACGTGGCTTTCTTCCGCCCATGTTGCCGCTGCGGCATACTGCGCCGGGATCGGCATCGGCGCGCCTGCGTATGAGCGAAGCTGCATCATCCGCGCTATATTGCCCGCCCCGGTGGCGGCGAAACCGGAGCGAAGCCCGGCCAGGTTCGAGCGCTTCGACAGCGAGTGGAATATCACCAGCCGGTCGGGGTTGGCATCGATTTCGGCCAGGACCGCAAGCGCGCCGACAGGCGGCGTGTCGCGGTAGATCTCGCAATAGCATTCGTCGGCGAAGACGCGGAAATCGTGCGCCTCCGCCAGTTCGAGCAAGGTTTTCCAGTAGGTCCGGTCCGCCACCGCTCCCTGAGGATTGGCTGGTGAGCAGATATAGGCAACCGTGGTGCGGTCGAGAATATTCGCTGGAACACCTGCAAAATCAGGTAGATGGCCGGTTTCCGCAGTGCAGGGCAGGTAGATCGGTTCGGCCCCGGCCATCGTCGCCGCGACCGCGTAGCATTGGTAGAACGGGTTGGGCAGCAGAATCGCGGGGCGCTGGCCGTTCTTGGTCTCCGGCGACAGCGCCAGGCAGGTGTTGAACAGCCCCTCGCGGGTACCGTTCAGCGGCAGGATGTTGCGCTCGGGATCACGGTAACCCTCGGCGAGGCCGTAGCGAAGCGCGAGCCAGTCCGAGATTGCCTGCCGCAATTGGGGGATGCCCTCGTTGGGCGGGTATTTCGACAACGTTGCGGAATGCTCAAGCATAATGCCGGGAACGAAATCGGGGATGGCGTGTTGCGGCTCGCCAATTGACATGGGAATTTCCGGGCCACCGGGTTCGGTGTCCTTGAGAAGCGCCCGCAGGCGTGGGAACGCATACTCGGGTAAGCTCTCGAACCGCGTCGGGAACTGCATCATCTGCCTCACAAAATGGGTGCTTTACGCACTCTCGATCACGAGAATACCGTTTTGGCGCGCCGAGGTCCAGCGTAGCGGCATGGAAGCCTCACATCCGCCGTGAACTGATCAAACGTCGGCGGCGACCGTGAGCTTGGCTTCAACGCCGTGGCGCTCGAGCAGGCGGGCGATCAACCCGCTCGCCTTTGCCTCGGCAACAAATGTCTGCAAAAACCCGGCGGCGGCGGTGTTCTCCGGTTTGGTGCCAATTGCCTGTTGGACCGTGGTATATCTGCCACCCAGAACCCGGGCACCGGGCAAGGTCTCGGCATTCTCCTTCAATGCCGGCCGCAGCCCGGCCAAGGCGTCCAAACCCTCATCGACAAACAATGCCAGCGCACCGGCCAGACCCTTCGCCCGGTGCAACTCGGCATGCTTGAGGCTGCGGGTCAGGTAGAGGTCATAGGCGCTGCGATCCGACACCGCGATCCGCACACCGGGCTGATCGACATCCTCGATTGACCGGAACGCCGAGTCGGCAGGCACCAGATAGGTCGCCTCGATCTCGACATAGGCCGCCGAGAACGCGATGCTCTCGGCCCGCGCCGGTTCGGCGGCGATCAGGGCGATATCCCAGGCATCTGCGCTGATCGCATCGGCAACCTCTCCCGGCGAGGCGAACGTCACATAGGAAACAGCGACCCCCAGCCGGTCGGCAATCGCGCGGGCCATGTCAGGGGCGACACCGGTAGGCTCGCCCGCCGCCGTAGACCCGGTGACGAGGAGGATGTTCGCCAGATTGATGCCGGCGCGCAGGGTTCCTGTGGGGGCCAGTTCGGAGATGACGTCTTGGGACATGATTGTTTGGCCTGTCATTGCGGGAAAGGGGCGTCCGGTTAACACTCTTGGCTCACGACCATCCGGAGATTTCTGCGAGCACAACCGGTGCAACGCTCTGCGCCAGCCCGATTCTGTGAACTCTCCACTAGTGTAGGTGCAACCGGGAGGCAGTGCGCGCTCAGGCCTGTGGGCCCGGGAAGGGCCCGAGATAACTGGTCCGATGCTCGACCTGATAGATGTGGTTGTAGAGATGTGCGACCCATTGCTTGCCGTCGATCGTTTGTTCGAGAAAGCGGAGAGCGGGGCCGATATAGGGTTGCACCTGCGACCAGAAGAACTCCGGATATTGCTCGACCAGATCCATTGGCGAGTCGTAACCGAGTTCCTCAGCCTTACCGGTCTCGACGAACTCGTGATAAAGCCGGTTTATCTTGCGGTGGTAGAATGGATCACCCATTTGGCCGATCAGGTCGGCGGCACGAACCAGCGCAGGTTCGCTGTCATTGGGCGCGTCCCGAAGTGCTGCAGGGACTGGAAATCGCGTGTATTCGATCGCACGGGCAATGCGTTCCTCGTCAATCAGCTCAGATCCAGCAAAGCGCTCACGGGCGTAGATGATACCGCGGTCAATGTGGTATGGTGAGAGAAATGCGTCCGACGCACCCCTCGGCGGCGTGATCGTATCGCCAGCGGTATTGATCACGACATCGCCGCCGATATCGCCCTTGCAGGCGCCGCGCGCATACCCGACATCATGGACCAAAAGCGCCACGGTGTAGTGGATCCAGTCTTCGGGCTGCAACGCCTCGGACAACAGCCGGCCGCGCAAGATCTGCTGGCCGACCAGCGTCACCATCATCGTGTGCTCGGCATTATGATAAAGCGCATCTGAATTGCCGAGCCGCTCAAGCACCAAGCGCGCAGCGCCACCGAGGAATGCCGCGTATTCCGGCTTGCGCCCAGAAAAATGCATGGTGTAGAGCTGTGCCAAATAGTCACCGAATGCAGCCGATACGATGGCGGTCGGGTTAAACATTTAATGCCCCTTTTACGTATTCCATTCGGAGTATAGCTCAGCAGGCGGGTCGCTTCACAACAGTTTTTCGATCATCGTACCAACAATTGCGCCGTGCTGAACTACCTTCTCTGGTGTGGCAATCTTACCGAACGATCCTTTCCATCGCCCGGCCGAGCGCCAGCAGTTCGTTTTCCTGGCCCGGCCCTGCAACCAGCATCAGGCCAACCATGGGGGCGGCTGTAGGTATGGTCAAGGCCGAGAGCGTCAGCAGGTTGACCATCCGCGTGTTGCGCAGCCCAAGCATGTTGCGCTCGACGAAATAGGCGTGGTCGGCCAGCAGCCGGGCGACCGGCGGCGGCAAGATCGGCGATGTCGGCATGACCATGATGCCATCCGCCGCCATTTGCGCCTGCACCCCCAGCGACAACCGGGCAAACTCGGCCAGCGCCTCGCGGTCCTTCTCGACCGTACCGGACATTCCGGTGCGAAATCGCTGCTCGATCAACGAGAACATGACGCCGGGATTGGCCTCGATGGCCGCACCCCAGATGCGCCATCCCTCGCTGTTGGCGATTGACGAAATGCGGGTGGCGACATCGAAAGCCTCGGCAATCTCTGGGACCGGGGCGCGGGTCAGCCGTACGCCCGCCGCCGCCAGCGCGTCAAGCGTTTGGGCAAAGGCGGCGGCAACCTCGGCATCGCAGCCGTCGAGCAAAACGGTCTCGGGGACCAGGAGCCGTGTGCCTCTGAGCTCTGCCGCCGCGGGAACCACTTGCGGCAGCCCGGCCATGGCGGCATACAGCAGCCCACAATCCTCGACCGTGCGGCACAGCGGCCCGACGGTATCATGCGTGGTCGACAGTGGCACGATACCCTGCGTCGAGATCGCGCCCGCCGTGGTCTTCAGCCCCGCCAACCCGTTCCACGCCGCCGGAATCCGCACCGACCCGCCAGTGTCGGAGCCGATACCCGCCGCCGCCAGCCCCAGCGCGGTGGAGACGGCGGCGCCGGAGCTGGAGCCGCCGGGCGCGCGTTCTGGCTCGATCGCATTGGGCGATGTGGCGGTGACCGGGTTCACGCCAAGGCCGGAGAAGGCAAGCTCCGACATATGGGTCTTGCCGAGGCAAACCAATCCGACAGCCGTGGCGGCGGCGAAGGCGGGGGCATCGCGCGTGGCCACTTTGCCCTTCAGCAGCATCGAGCCCGCTTCGGTTACCTCTCCAGCGATGTCGTAATTGTCCTTCCAGCTGATCGGCACCCCGTCGAGGGGTCCGAGGCGAGTGCCGGACTTCGCCCGCTCGGCGGCTGCATCAGCGCCGGCACGGGCGCGGGCGGGCGTGGTGCGCGCATAAATGCGCGCCGTATCGGGATGGCTCGCCATCGCGCCCAGGAACACCTCGGCCAGATCGCGCGGGTCGATCTTGCCGGCGCCAATGCCCCGGCCCAAATCCGCCGCACTCATGCCCCGCCATGCATCACTCATCCGATGTCTCCCATACTATCTGCCTCAACCCCCGACCGGTTGCCGTCATGGACAATCCGCCAGAGCCGCCCGATAGTAAAGCCCATGACCAAGAAGGCACGAATTAACACGGACATTATCATCATCGGCGGCGGGCTGATCGGCCCGGCGCTGGCGCTGGCGCTGACCCGGCCGGGATTGCGTGTCGTCATTGTGGACCGCGTCGCGGCGCAGCGCCGGGCCGAGCCGGATTTTGACGGCCGCGCCTATGCGATTGCCTTCGGATCGTCCCGGTTGCTGCGGGCGCTGGGGGTATGGCCCGCTGTCGAGGAAAAGGCGCAGGAGATCCGCGACATCCATGTCGATGAGGGTATTACGGGCGGCGTGCCCCTGTTGCATTTCGACCCGCGTGAACTGGACGAGGGCCGAGTCGGCTGGATCGTCGAGGACCGCTGGCTGCGCGGCGCCCTGCTGGCGGCGCTGGACGACGCTGAAGGTGTCACCCAATTTGCGCCGGTCGAGGTGGCCGGGGTCGAGTACGACAGCACCGGGGCGACGGTGCGGCTGGTCGATGGCCCTATGCTGAACGCGCCGCTGGTCGTCGCCTGCGACGGGCGGCAGTCACCGGTCGCCGAGGCAGCGGGCATCAGGCGGCTGCGCTGGGGCTATGCGCAAACCGGGCTGGTCAACGCCATCTCCCACGAGCTGTCCCATGATGGGCGGGCGCATCAGAGCTTCTTTCCCGGCGGCCCCTTCGCCGTGTTGCCGCTACCCGGCAACCGCTCGTCGCTGGTGTGGTCGGAGCGGGCGGCGGAAGCGGATCGGCTGCAAGCGCTGGACGACGACGCCTTCACCGCCGAAATCGCGGCGCGGATCGGGCCACGGCTGGGCCGGATCGAGCTGGCCGGGCGGCGCTGGGCCTACCCCCTCGACCTGACATTGGCGGAACGCTATGTCGCGCCGCGGCTGGCGCTGGCGGGCGATGCCGCCCATGGCATCCATCCGATCGCCGGTCAGGGGCTGAACATCGGCCTCCGCGATGTCGCAGCACTGGCCGAGGTGCTGGTCGAGTCAGCGCGGATTGGCGAGGATATCGGCGCGGTCAATGTGCTGGAGCGCTACCAGCGCTGGCGCCGCTTTGACGCCACCGCGCTGGCCCTGGGCATGGACGCGCTGAACCGGCTGTTCTCGAACGACAACCCAGTCATGAAGCTGGCCCGCGACACCGGCCTCAGTGCCGTCAACCGCATCGGCGGCCTGCGCCGGGCCTTCATGCTCGAGGCAGCGGGCGTCGAGGGGAACGTGCCGAGGCTGCTGCGGGGGCAGGCGCTGTGACCCGCAGACCCTACCCCGCCAACAACAGCAACAAGATTGCCCCCGCAACCAGCACGATGCCGATGACCTCGATGCGGCTAACTTTCTCGTGGAAGAAGACAACCGTGGCAATGAAAGTAAACACCAGTTCGATCTGGCCCACGGCGCGAACATGGGTGGCGTTCTGGATGGTAAAAGCAGTGAACCAGCAGATCGAGCCGAGCGCCCCGGCAACCCCGACAGGTGCGGCCCAGCGCCAGTGGCGGAAGACTTGTGTCAATTCGCCAGGCTCGCGCCAGATGATCCAGACGCCCATGATCACCGTCTGCAACACGACACTGACCGCCAGCGTGAAGCCCGCCGCCATGGCGATGTTGTCATGGCCAAGCGCCAGCGCGCCGCCGCGATAAAAAACCGACGAGGCGCCGAGGCAGGCCGCCGACAACAGGCCGATCAACGTCGGCTTTTCGATCAGGCCGGACCACAGCGCGCCGAGGGTCAGGTTGGCCTGGTTCATCGACAGACAGATCACCCCGACCGCACTGAGGCCAACAGCAATCACCGCCGTCATCGAAAGCCCGTCACCGAGGATCGCCGCACTCAGCCCGGCGACCATGATGACCTCGAGCTTCGAGAAGGTGGTGCCGACAGCGAAACTGCGAAACGAGAACATCCACAGCAGCAGCACCGTGAACAGGATCTGGCTGACCCCGCCCAGCAGGCAATAAAGCAGAAACTGCCCGTTCGGTGTCGGCCAGGCCAGCCCGCCAACCTGATGCAGCCCGATGACATAGACCAGCGCGATCGGCCAGGCGTAGATGAAGCGCGCATAGGCCGCTCCCACCGTCGACAGCCGCCCCTTGATGTGCTTTTGCAAAGCCGAGCGGAGGTTCTGCAGGAACGCCGCGAAGATGGTGATCGGTATCCAAAGCTCCATTGCGCTCCCCTGTTCGTTCCCCGCATCGCGTCAGTTGCGGCGGGGCCGCGCCACGCTCACTCCCCGGTTTCTGCCTTGGCGGCGTATCCGACCACCATGTCGCGCAGGGTCACCAGGCCGACAAGCTCGTCGTCCCTTGTCACCAGCGCCCGGTTGATACCGAACCGCGACAGCATCCGGATCGCATATTTCACGTTCATATCGAACGACACCGTCAGCGCCGGCTTGGTCATCACCTCGTAGACGCTGGTCCGGGCAATCGACTTGTTCTCGGCGACAACCTTCGCGGCGATGTCGCGCACTGTGACGACACCGAATTCATCGTCCACATTGCGGCGTTCGATCACCAGCGAACTGACGCCGAGACGGCTCATCTCCTCGATCGCTTCCTTCACGCTGGCCAGACCATCAATCCTATGGAGCGCTGTCCGCATCAGGTCGGCCACTTTGACGTTCGGGTCTGCCATTACAAATCCTCCTCGCCAATTCCTTGCTGAATGGTTTCGATCTGGGCTCGCAGCCCAATCGCATCCTCGATGTCAATCTGGAACGCGACACCGGCACCCGGATCGATATCGAACCGGCAGGCGGCGCCAATCTCCTCAAGAATATCCCGGCTGCGATGTGCCTCGACCATCAGCAAGATCATGTCGCGCTGCCCGGCGACAGTAAGGCCGAGGAAGGTCTTCGCCGGCTTAAGACCCTCGCCCCTGGCATTGGTGATGACCGTGCAGCCGGTCGCGCCGTGGGCGCGGGCGGTCTCTATCACCAGGTCGGTCAGATCGTTTTCAGTCATCACCACCAGAAGCTTGAACTTCATCTAACGGTCCCTTCCTCGCTCGCCGCTTTGCGGTCATTCGTACGCGGACGTCTATTTTCCATCCATTCGCTGATCTGAGCATAGCCCATCACCGTGATCATCGGGAACAGGCTGGCCAGAGCAATCATCCCGAAACCGTCGAGCAACGGGCTCCGGTCCGGCACCGTCGAGGCAAGTCCCAAACCGAGGGCCGCGACCAGCGGCACCGTTACCGTCGAGGTCGTGACCCCACCGCTGTCATAGGCCAGCGGCACGATCATGCGCGGCGCATACAGTGTCTGCACCACGACAATCACATATCCGGCGATCATGTAAAGATACAGCGGCGTCCCGGTCACGATCCGGAACGATCCGACCGCCAGGCTGATGGCGACGCCGAGGGCGACGGCAATCCGCAGCCCCCAGGACCCGACCGTGCCGCCGGACACCTCGCTCGCCTTCAGCGCAACGGCAATCAGCGCCGGCTCGGCGATGGTGGTGGCGAAACCGATGGCGAAGGCAAACACATAGGTCCAGTAATAATCGTACCAGGCAAGCTCGGCGGCTGGCCTGCCGCCACCGACAAACGCCGGATCGGTCAATTGCGTCGCCATCACCTTGCCGAGCGGGAACAGCGCGTGTTCGAGGCCGAAAAGGAAGAACCCAAGTCCGAGAACCACATAGACGGAGCCGA
>Ga0307379_10005096_pt1 | contig 18457 bp, 14 predicted proteins | sample UN2MG_FD_202237 | JGI IMG/M metagenome (GOLD analysis project Ga0307379, IMG submission 202237) | Soil microbial communities from Risofladan, Vaasa, Finland - UN-2 | ecosystem: Environmental > Terrestrial > Soil > Coastal area > Acid sulfate soil | place: Finland: Risofladan, Vaasa | collected... | reverse complement strand
TGAGAAGCTCAAGTCCATCCATGTCTTCCATTTTAATATCTAAAACCGCCACGTCAAAAACTTGCTTGCGAAGGACCTGAAGCGCTTCAGAGCCGCTGTAGGTCTTTGTCACATCAATACCTCTCATGGCAAGTCTGTTGACAGGACTTTTACATATTCCTTCTCGTCATCAACAAGAAGAACTCTGATGCAAATTCCCTGAACCTTTTTCTTTTAGGTTATTAGCAAAACAGAACAATATGTCAATAAAATATGTACAGGAACTTCCATGCATGCGAATGTAAACATTGTGATACCCTTCCGGAACCCGTTCAGCAGACCCTTTGGATCGTGGTTGCGATAACATGTGTGCTGGGGTCTGCATTGACTTTGACGGTTCCCTGATACCTTTAGTTTTTGTCTTGACATTATAAATGCCTCTTGTTACTAAAAAAAATCGTAACTTCTCGTAGAAATTGGAATTTAACAGACCTTCTCAGTATTACCCTAAATGAGAAACCTTTGCAAAACACCCTTTTTTGCCCAAAATCTGCGTCAGGCTCAAATTTTAATCCTCGAAATATTGAAGCTTCTCGCCGCCCCGCTGGAACGGGATCTCCGCTTTGCTCCGACAAGCAACGGGGAAAGCACTTGCTTTTGCGGTTCAATATATTCCCCCGGTTACACGAAGTGACACGCAGTGAAGCGCAAGCGCTAACCTTTAGCGCTTATATTTCTGCTTTCCTTCACAAAATAGAACATTTTTCAAAGGTCTCTTAACGTGTAAACGGAGCAAATGATAGCTTAAACCACTTGTCAGGTTCTGAAGTGTGTGAGATTAATTAAGACTAAAAGTAAGGAGGTGTGGCATGTCAAATGCCAAGAAAGTCAGGGAGCTCATGGTTGAAATAACCGAGTATCCGCATATTCCGTATTGGATGAGCATGAGGGATGCTATTTTCTTGATTCGCAGTACTTATAATGCAACATCGGGCATGATAGTACACCGCATGGTTTTGGTATTTGATGAAAGGTATCAACTTCTGGGCGTCTTGACACTCAAAAGACTTCTCGCAGGCATTGAGCCAAGATTTCTTAGAAAGGACGAAAAATCACCTTACCAGGGCATCACACACGATGATTATGCAAGTCTTGCGACCTTTGTTGAAGGTGCTTTCTCTGAAGGGTGTAAAAAAGAGGCAAAAAGGCCGGTAAGTGAGGTTATGATCCCGATTAGGGCTACGGTTGACATTAATGATTCTGTTGCCAAAGCAGCATTTGTCATGCTTCAGGCAGACGTCAACCTGATTCCTGTGATGGATGGCGAGAATGTTGGAGGAGTTCTTCGTATGAGTGACGTTTTTAATGAGCTGACCAAAATTATAGTTGAGTAAGGGGGGTGCGAGATGGTTGAGAAGAAACCTATTGTTACAGGACTACGCCTCCCGGAGATGCCTGACGAGATAGTTCTTTCTCCAAAAAAGGCGAGGCTGGACTGGCAGCGTCTGCTTTTTATGGGGATAGGGATTGCTCTGTTTCTAATTGTCTATTATTCCCCGCAATGGCCGGATGCCGTGGACCCTGTGGGAGCACATTTCCCGCTGGACAAAGCAGCCAAGGGGGCGATAGCTGTCTTTTTGCTGGCCGGTACCTGGTGGGTATTTGAGGTTGTGCCGATTGGTATAACCAGCATTATGATAGGCGTATTGCAAGCTCTGTTTTTGATCAGACCAGCCAAAGTAGCCTTTAAGGATTTCATGGATCCATCGGTTGGGTTTATCTTTGGCTCGGTTATTATCGGCATGGTCTTTACGAAGACGGGCCTTACCAAACGCATGGCATACAAGATGCTGAGTATTGTTGGAGAAAAGACCAGCATGATCTATCTCGGCTCGTTTTTTGTGACGGCAGCTCTTTGCCATATCATGGCCCACACCGCAGTAGCCGCAACAATATTCCCCCTCCTTATGTCTATAAATGTATTGTATGGAGTAAACGAGGAAAAGCCGACCAGGTTTGCTAAGGGGATTTTTATAGGTATGGCTTATGTGGCAGGAGCAGCGAGCATTGTCACTCTTTTGGGCGCGGCACGCGGCGCTGTGGCCGTCGGCTTCTTTAACGATATCATGGGAAAGGATATAACCTTTTTTCAACTGACCTATTACATGATGGTTCCTGGGTGGATAATGGTCTTTGCTTTGTGGGGTTTTTTCATGGTCTTTTTTAAACCGGAGAAAAAGGTAATCCCCGGTCTCAAGGGAAAAGCTAAAAAACTCTGTGCTGAATTGGGGAAGATGAGTAAAGGTGAAATCCTCGCTATAACCATTGTCTCTCTGGTGGTCATCGCCCTCGGCCTGCGGTCATTTATCCCAACATTAAAAGCATATGACAAGACAGCTATTATATTGCTTGCAACCGTCATCTTCTTCCTTGCAAAGGTTCTTGGTCGTGAAGACCTGGAGGAGCTGCCCTGGAACATTATTCTCCTTTTCGGCGGAGCAATGAGCATTGGTTTTTGCCTCTGGGAAACAGGCGCGGCTAAATGGATGGCGGTAAACTGGCTGGTGATGTTTCAGAATGCACCTGGTTTTGTATTTATTCTGGGGATCGCTTTTTTTGTGATGATTATGACAAACTTTATCATGAATGTGGCTGCCATCGCAATTTCACTTCCGGTGGCTCTTGTTATTGCTCCCTATCTGGGAGTGGCCGGCGAGGTGGTTCTGTTTGCATCACTGGTAACAGCGGGCATGCCATTTCTGCTCCTGGTGGGTGCGGCTCCTAATGCCATTGCTTATGATTCAAAGCAGTTTACCACAGCCGAGTTCTTCCTGTACGGTATTCCTGCCAGCATCCTTCTGATGGCCGTAGTGGCTCTATGCGTTGCCGTGATCTGGCCGATGATGGGGATGCCGGTTAGTTTGCCGGCACCATGAGCAAGTATAACAACCGGATTTCATGATTAATTTGTTCAAGGGGAGGTTTTTCTCCCATTGGGCTTTTTTTCAGCACCCTTTCTGATTTCCTCTTCCAGAAGATTTTTGCTATCAACGTGTTAGGTAAAATTAGAAGGTAATTCATAAGATTCAAAAAGGTTTGGAATGCGTCGTTTATTGAAAATATTCAGAAGAAAGATTGCTCCTCCAAAACCTGTCTCGGATAACGGGCAGGTATTCAAAGAGAGGTATCTTTACTTCAAACAACTTCTCAATGAAAACAACGCTGTTTTGGAAATTATGGCAGACATGGAGGATAAGCTTGCAGGCGAATACATATTTGATATGAATTATGTCAGGTCCAGTTGCAATAAACTGGTAGACAGTGTTCAGAATATTATTGTGAATCTTGATAAACTCTCAAAAGGAAAATATCCTGATCTTTATTTTGCATTCGCAAAGATTAATTCAAAAATTGAGGCAGTCCTTATTAACAAAACAGATATTCCGGTAACGGATTTTACTATTCCTTTTGAATCAGCAACAAAAGAGATGGTTAACAGTGTTGGTGGTAAAAATGCCAACCTGGGTGAGATCAAGAACAAGGTCGGCCTGCCTGTTCCTGATGGCTTTTGCATAAGCGCCTATGCCTTTAAAAAATTTATTGAATATAATGAATTAAAAGATAAAATTGTTTTAAAATCGGTAGATATAGTTGATATAGAAGGATTAAACCAAATTAGCAGGGAAGCGCAAAATTTGATTATGAAATCTCAAATTCCTTCTGATGTTGAAACCAGCATGCTGAATGCATTTTCAGAACTTTCCAGGAAAATCTCCCGCAGAGTCGGCTCACCAACAGTCTCGGTTAGAAGTTCCGCTATATATGAAGACGCGGAGTTTACCTTCGCAGGTCAATATAAAACCTTACTCAATGTCAATAAGGACAACCTCATAGAAGAGTATAAAAAAGTTATTGCGAGTCTGTTTACCCCCAGAGCCATATTTTACTACAAGAGTAAGGGCTTTGATGAGGAAGATATGGTCATGGCGGTTGGAGTAGTTGAAATGATAGATTCCAAGGCAAGCGGAGTCATGTATTCGCGCGATCCCACCGACGCTGAAAAGAATAACATTATTATCAATGCTGTCTGGGGTCTGGGTAAATATGCGGTTGATGGGACAGTAAGTCCAAACATATATGTAGTTTCCAGGGATGAATCAAAGACAATTTTGGGAAAAACTACGCCTGTACAAAAGGTTATGCTCAAATGTAATTTCAAGGAAGGTACAGTCGAAGTTGATGTCCCGGAGGAGAAAAGGGCAACTTCATGTTTAACCGACGAGCAAGTAAAATTTCTTGCCGATTATGCGCTGGCACTTGAAAAACATTATGATAGACCTCAAGATATAGAATGGGCTCTTGATGAGAATAATAATTTTTTCATTTTACAGGCCAGGTCTCTAAGGATTTTAAAAGAAAAACCTGTCAAAAATATTCAGATAATTACAAAAAACCATAAAATCCTTATAGATAAGGGACAGATTGCATGCAAAGGTGTTGGGGCAGGAAAAGTTTTTTTTATTAATAAAGAAGAAGATCTTGAAAAGTTTCCGGAAGGGGCCGTTCTTGTAGCTAAACACACATCGCCCCAGTTTGTCACTGTCATGAATAAAACCAGTGCAATCGTTATTGATGTTGGAAGCCTTACCGGTCATATGGCAACACTGGCCAGAGAATATAAGATCCCCACTCTGCTTAATACCGAAGTAGCCATGAAGACATTGAAGGCTGATACAGAGATAACTGTTGATGCTTTTAATGGGAATATTTATGAAGGACGCATAGATGAACTTGTTGAAGCGGGGAAAAGGGAAAACCATTTCAAGGATACCCCAGTTTTTAAAGTGTTGCGTGAGCTGTTAAAAAATATAGTCCCTTTAAACCTAATTTATCCTGAAGATGAAAAATTCAGCCCGGATTATTGTGAAACCTTTCATGATATAACACGATTCTCTCACGAAGCGGCAATGAGAGAGATGTTTAAAATAGTTGACAACCCTGATATAAATAAACGGGAGGCTGTGAAACTTGAGGTCAAAATTCCACTTGAAATATATGTTATAGATTTAGGTGGCGGCATTAAAAGTGATTCAAAAAAAATAACGCCGGATCATATTCTATCCATACCAATGAATGCTCTGCTGAAAGGTATGATGGACATAGAATGGCCGGGTCCGCCGCCAATAAACGTAAAAGGGTTTTTGAGCGTTATTGCCGATACTACTATGCAGCCTCGCTCCGAGAAGTTATTATGGAAACCCAGCTTTGCTATAATTTCCAGGGAATACATGAACTTTAACATCATGCTTGGCTATCATATCCAGACTATTGAGGCATATGCCGGCGACAATATAAATGATAACTATGCCCGATTTTTATTTAAGGGCGGTGGCGCTTCTCTTGATAGACGAACCAGGAGAACCAGACTTATTAAAGAAATTTTAGAAATGATGGATTTTAGTGTAAAAAGGACTGGAGACGTACTTGATGCAAGGATAACCAAGTATAATAAATCAACCATTTTGAAAAAACTTGACATATTGGCGCGTATGACAGCATACACAAAACAATTAGACATGACTCTTTTTAATGATGCCATGGTTGACTGGTATGTTAAAGAGTTCGTGGATAAATATTATAAAGAGAACTGAAAGTAAGACAGCATGCTGGAAAAGGAAAAATTTTTAGAGGCCATTATAAATGGGATCAAAGACCAGATTATGGTTGTTGATCGGGATTACAGGATAGAAGAGGTAAATAAAGCGTTTTTAAACAGAGTTGGTAAGCAAAAAAAAGAGGTTATCGGCAGGCATTGTTATCAAGTCCTTCACGATGAGTCTAAACCTTGTAAAATTTCAAATCATTTCTGTCCTGTACAGGAAGCATTCAATAGCGGGAAATCAGGCGAAGCTTTTCATCCCCGTTATGATGGCCGCAAGGTTTCATATTTTAGAATTATAGCATATCCAATGCTGGATGAAAATGGAGTTGTTACAAGGGTAATTGAAATGTCCAGGGATATTACCCAGTGGAAAAAGAGCGGAGACAATCTTTACCATGTGCAAAAATTAATCTTTTTAGGTAAACTGGCGGCTGATCTGGCTCATGAACTTAATAATCCATTAGGAGTAATATTAGGTTTTGCGGATCTTCTTTTAGAAAAGATGGAACCTGGGAGCAAGGATTACAATATGCTCAAAACCATAGAGAGACAAGGGCTGAATTGTAAAAGAATTGTTGAAGATCTGCTGAGCTTTGCCAGGCATCCTGAAGCAAGCGACTATTCTGCCGACGTGAATGCGAGTGTTGACAGAGTGCTTTCGTTGGTTGAAAATATTTTGCTTAAAAAGCATATTACCATAGTAAAGAACTTTACAGAAGATCTTCCCAATGTAAGGGGAGATTCAAAACATCTCCAGCAGGTATTTATCAATTTGATTACAAATGCTGTTTCAGCCATGCAGGGAGGAGGGACCCTTACCATTTCTACCAGACTTGATACCTCAGGCGATAGAATAGAAACACTTTTCAAGGATACAGGACACGGTATTAAAAAAGAATACAGAGACAGGATATCCGATCCTTTTTTCACTACAAAAGAAGTCGGAGATATGACAGGGTTGGGGCTTTCAGCCAGTTATAATATGATATCCAAGTATGATGGGAACATAAGCTTTGAGACTGTTACTGAAGAAGAAGACAAGGATAGAAAAGGCACAACTTTTACTGTTGTTTTGCCTGTTGTTTCATCTGAAAATTGACAAACTATTTTCGTAACTATTCAGCCACAGATTCACACAGATGAACGCAGATAGTTTTTAAATACAAATAACCGTTCACGGTTCAGAGGTTCAAAGTTCAAGGTTACAGAATTATATTATATGTCTTGGTGACTTTGTGGCTGAACTATTACAATAAAAGAAAAAATATCAGTGATGGCCAGCGTAAATCTGTGGCTGAACCGCAAAAGCGAGCGCATTCCCCGCTGCTTGCGGCGGGGTTAGCGAGCGAATCCAAAAATAGCAAACATCCTTACGGTCGAAGATTCCCCGCTGCTTGCGGCGGGGAGCTTCAATAATTAGTTGTTTTTAAGGATAAGGTGTTTAAAATAAAAGAATCTTATAAAGAAAAATACTTTAACACAAGAAGAGCGATAGTCGTTGTAGTTACTCTCATAATTGTGCTTCTTATGGGCGCCGTATATCTTGGACTGATCAGCTCCAAGCAGATGAAAGAGATTATCCGTGAGGATTTTAATCAGCAGCAATTGGTATTGGCCAGGTATGCCGCCAGCAGCATGGAACACAGCCTTGATTATATTCAGCGCGAACTTTCACTTTTAAACCTTTCTCCTTCAATTCAATATCTTGAAAAGGTCTCTTGGGCAAGGCGGATGAACATAACATTATCCGCTGCTAAGGAAGAAGGGGTGGTTGAGATAAGGTTTATAGACCAAAGCGGAAAAAAAGCATATATTGTCGATAATAGAGCAACACCACTTATTATCCATGATAATTTTACGGATACAGACTATTTTAAATGGGCTCTCAGGAAGGAAAATAAAAATAGAATTTATTGCTGTGAAATCAATAGAGCGAGTCCGCAGCACCCTGATGAACTTATCATGCGTTTGGTTATACCCACCTATGAGGAATCGGTTGACGAGGCGCATCCGGTACCTACGGGACGTCTTGCAGGAATGCTTATATTTACCGTTGACATAACATATTTGGTTAGAAACGCTACTCAAGGAATAAAAATGGGTAAAACAGGATATGCATGGGTTATAGATAAAAGAGGCATATTCCTATATCATCCTCAAAGAGCCTTTATAGGAGAGGATGCTTTTAAAATCCGTGAGATGAAAAAGCCTAAAATATCTTTCGCCAAAATCAACACGATTCAAAAGGAAAGAATGCTTGAGGGCAAGGAAGGCACAGGCCGGTATGTCTCCGGATGGCACCGTGGCATAGAAATCGAGATGGAGAAATTAATTGCATACGCACCTGTTTATTATCACGGTGACTGGTCATGGTCAGTGGCTGTGGTAGCACCCATGAGCGAGGTAGAGGGTGTTATTCATTCAGTATATATACGCCAGTTTTATATCCAGGGAACTCTGATCTTAGCCATTATTCTGGGTTGCATGTATGTAATCGGCTTTGAGAGGCGTTGGGCCAACGCCCTGGAAGAAGAGGTAAAGGAAAAAACAAAAAATCTGGAGGAGTTTTTAGAAAAGCTGGAAAAATCGGAAAAAAAATACAAGACCCTTGTTGAAAGTGCGCAGGACCTGATATTTACGGTTGATGAAAACGGAAAGTTTCTTTCAATGAATAGATCCTCGGCAATTTTTTTTAAAAACAGCCCGGATAATTTAACAGGAAAGAACATGTACGATCTTTTTGCTGAAGAGAGTGCAAAATTACAGATGGGTTTTATTGCGCAGGCGCTCAAAACCGGAAATAATATAAATGTAAAATATCCTGTTAAAGTCGGAAATAGCGATTATTGGTTTAGTAGCAACTTCGTTCCCCTTAAAGATGAATCCGGTAAAATTTATGCTTTTCTGGGTATTTCAAGGGATATTACAGAACGTAAAAATTTAGAGGAAGAACAGATATATAATACAGAAAAATTAGCCTCACTTGGGAAACTGACTGCCGGCGTTGTCCATGAACTCAATCAGCCTATAGCAGTGATTTCAGGTTTTGCAGATATTCTTTTGGAAAAAATCGAGCCCGGGAAAAATCATGAGATTCTCGAAACAATAGAAAGGCAGTCTCAAAATTGCAAGAGGATTATCGAGAGTATTCTCGGTTTTGCCAGATATCCGGATAAAACCGACTATTCATCCGATGTCAACATAAGCCTTGAAAGAGTACTTGCTGTTGTTGAAAATATCCTGGTTGCAGAAAAGATAACTTTAAAAAAGAATATTACCGCAGAGTTGCCTGAAGTTAGAGGAGATTCAGGCCATCTGCAGCAGGTCTTCATGAATTTAATCATCAATGCTGTTGCTGCTATGCGAGGTGGAGGCGTTTTAACTGTTTCTACCAGATTAAATTCTTTTGGCAATAAGGTGGAAATTCTTTTCAAAGATACAGGACATGGTATTAAAAGAGAATACAGAGACAAAGTGTTCAATGCCTTTTTTACAACAAAAAAGAGAGGCGAAGGTACGGGGCTGGGGCTTTCGGTCAGCTATGGCATTGTGTCTAAGTATGGGGGAAACATAAATTTTGAGACAGTGGCTGAAGAAGAGGACAGGGAGAGAATGGGGACAACTTTTATTGTAACTTTACCGGTTCTTTCCTCTGGGGATAAGCAAATGTCAGATAAAACCCAACCTCAAATTAATTGAAGATTCCCATTTTTGGATTCGCTCGCTTTTGCGGTTCAAACATTTTATCTGAAAAGGAGGTATGATGGCTGCAAGGATTTTAGTTGTGGACGATGAGCTGGATATGCTTGCTCTTCTCGCCATGATTATTTCAGAAAAGACTGATCACAAAGTAACTACCACAAACAATCCTTTGGAGGTCATTCAATTTGTGCTGGAAGGAGGATATGATCTGATTATAACTGATCTTAAGATGCCGACCATGGATGGGATAGAGCTTATCGGTGAGATTAGAAACATAGATCAATACATTCCTATATTGGTTATTACTGCCTACGGTTCCATTGAATCAGCAGAAGAGGCAATAACCAAAGGTGCCTATGATTATATAACCAAACCCTTTCGCAAAGAACAGATATTGATTGCCATTGACAGAGCTCTGGAATGGAAGAATATGAAAAAGGAACTTAAAGAGCTAAAAGAAAAGAAACAATAGTAAGCCGAACCTCTTGCTTTTATGTTTTGAGTAACAGTTAGCCATGAACCGTTAACTGTTACTCAACCGGTTTTAATGTTCCAGTTTCAGGCCCCATCCTTCAAACATGAAAAGAACGGAAAAACCGTACCACATCGTGTAACTCACATAGAAAACCAGAGAAAATATAACAACCCATAATTTATCACAAATCTTTTGGGGCTCAACTTTATAATAGTTATAGGAAGTTTCAACGGTCTTCTTCATAACCGATGTAACTGTTTTGGCTTCTTTGAACAGTTTCTGTTTTTTCAAGTCCTTATCTGCCGCCTTAAGAGCCGTATGCCAGTTATAAAGAACCTGTCTCTCATCATATCCATATTTGCCTGAGACCTTTGCCCCATCATTATGATACATCAAATCCGCATCTGCCAGGCAATTTGCAAGGATTTTGCCAAGGTCGCCTGATACATTAAGCTGGGCTCCTGACACATCTGCTGTTGCCCCGCCTTCTGTAAACAGCATGGCTATCTGCTGCGCCTTCTTTTCATCTTTTGTTTTCAGAGTCATGTTTACTGTATTCCCAATAAACCGGTCTGTTTCTTCCTTTGTTTTTGGAATGTAGTAAGCTGAACCTTTGGAAATGGAGTTATACAGATCATCCAGATATTGCATGCCGTTCTGACCGTTAAAAACAGGTAAAAATATTATAAACAAGACAACAAAAAAACAAACCAATAATCCAAAGCCGCCGTAAAATTCTTTTTTATTAGCAAGCATGACTATACCTCCTCTCCCTTAAGTTTTGGAATATTGATCAGAAACGTTCCAATTACCCAGACCGAAAATATACCTATTACAATGAAGAATGCCCACACACCTATACTTTCAAGAAAGCAGGCGGTTCCCGGAGCAATTTTAATGATATCCATTGCTCCCAGCTTAGCCGGCAAAGCAAAAATACGATTAACAAAACCAGCCAGAACCGCTGTTGCGTAAAAGCCGCGGATTGTGATTCCTGGAACGACTTTTGTTACTAATGCACCAATCTGAATACCAAGCAGTGAGCCGAGGAGCATGCCCATTGCCAGGGTATAGAAGATGAAGCCGTAAATAGCATACTGGCTTATTGAGGCATAACCGGCTGTAAAGACGATCTGGAAAATGTCGGTTCCAACCGTGGTCATTGATGAAACGCCAAGGATATACACAAATATGGGAAAGGTTAAAAAGCCGCCGCCGACACCCATAATACCTGCTGCAAGTCCAACAAGAGCGCCGCTGAGCACTAAAAATACCCATGAAATGCTTCTGCCTCCAGGTACAAGATTAAAATCAAATTTGATCATAGGAGGTATTTTAAGATCCTGGAGTTTTTTAGGCAGATTCTTCATATCAACGCCTTCGCTTTTTCCTCCATGTACACCCTCATCTGCTGCAGCATTAGCTTTTCTGGCGCTGATGAAATCTGCCAAGGAGTAAAAACCCAAAAATCCAAGCATAAGGGAGTATACAGTCGTGATAAACGCATCGCTTAAAACCGGGTTAATCTCATAAAGTATGCGGTTAACAAGTCCGCCGATTGTTGCGCCAATAATTGCACCTATCAGGAAGACTATAGCAAGCGGCACTGAAACGTTTCCTAATTTTCTGTGAATTACGCTTCCCATTATCGCCTTGGCAAAGATGTGAAAAAGGTCGGTACCAACAGCCAGGATACCTTTGATGCCTGCGCTCATGAGAGCAGGTGCGATAATGAATCCACCGCCGGCTCCGATGCATCCGGTAATCAGGCCTGCACCGATTCCGATAAGAATTGATACCATAAAAATACCAGTGCTGTAAAAAGCCGGGCTGTAAGCCTTTTTGCCTCCAAGCAGTTCGGGAAGGGCTTCGCTGATTTGATCTGCAAAAGCAATACCACCAAGTATTACAGGGATGGTAAGCAAACCCAGTATAATAAGCCGCTTTTTATCTCCAAGTATTGTGCTGGAAACATCAAGCTCCCATTTTGCATGGGCTCTTGCGCCCATCATCATAAAACAGCCCAATTGTTTAAAGAAATTCATAATAATATTTTTCCTTTCCCTAAAAAATCGCTTAATTACAGGTATTATTCTATTACAATTTTGCGTCCATGTATGATAATAATTTTTGCTGCCTTTTTTTTCAGGTCGTCTTTTAATCCAATGACTTTAAGCGCATCTTCAAGCTTTATCAAGCCGAGAATTTTATCTTTGCTTGTTACGGCAATGCGGTCAAGGTCGTTTTTAAGCATGACTTCAATTGCATCTGTAATCTTGTCCTCTACAGAAACAGATTGTTCCGCAGAAAGATTTTCATCCATGAGGAGCGTGATTTCTTTAACCTTTAGTTGTTCCATTATATTCCTTTTTTAAAAGGGCCTCCTCCTCTTTCCGGTTTTTTTTGTGCCTTAGCGGCTTAACTATTACAATTTATAGATAACAGCAATACGTATGCCAAAAAATAGGTTGGCGGGAATAAAATCTTAATTGCTTGTAATGATTATTAATTTCTTATTAATTTTATTGGTTGCGTTTGGATTTTAAACTTTTTGTAAACTATAAGATTACAGTGGTTTGTGCATTAGAATGGAGATCTGATAAATAAATTATGAAATATCAATTGGTTGGAGGGGTGAAACAATTGGTTTACATGTGAATAATAGCAGACCTTGTTAAAAATAATTTTTATATGGTTTTCAAGCCCTTTATTCATAACGGATCTGATAAAAATTGGACATTGGGTCGGTCTGGGTTCAAAGGTTCACGGTTCCAGGTTCAGGGTTAATCGCTTCGCGATTTTTTCCGATGCCTCTGATTTCACTGGGTAAGCATCATGAATCTTTAAACCTCTTAACCTTGAACCGTGAACCCTTTATTTAAATATTTCAGTGTTAATATTTTCTTCTTTTATGAGTCTGTGGAGATATTGTCTTTGCAGTTCAGCCTGCTGGGCAGCCTTGGAAATATTACCATTGTTTTGTTGAAGGATCCAGTTAATATATTTGGTATGAAAAGCCTTTACAATGATTTCCTTTGCCTCTTTAAATGGAAGTGTATAAATCTTGTGATCAAAAAGAGGCGAAGTATGCGCTACAGGTTCTTGTGGCAGGATATCTGAGATTTTAATAGTATCGGATTGACAGAGGATAACTCCACGCTCAATACAGTTTTCCAGCTCTCTGATATTTCCGGGCCAGCTTTTAGATATTAGCGCTGATATTCCCTCAGGGTTGATATCGCTTATTTTTTTATCATTTAACAAGTTGAATTTTTCAAGAAAATGGTATGCCAAAATTGGAATATCTTCTTTTCTATCCCTTAAAGGGGGCAGGTGTAAATTAATAACATTAAGCCTGTAATAAAGATCTTCTCGAAATTGTTTTACTCCTATGAGTTTTTTAAGATCTTGATTGGTAGCGGCTACAAAACGGATATCTGCTTGTTTTGTTGTCAAACCTCCAACCGGCTTGTATTCCCCTTCCTGCAGGAGCCGAAGCAATTTGGCCTGCATGGCCATGTTCAGATCTCCTATTTCGTCTAAGAAAAGAGTGCCCTGGTCTGCTTCTTCAACAATCCCTTTCTTATCCTTCCATGCGCCGGTAAAGGAGCCCTTGACGTGGCCAAAAAGTTCGCTTTCTATTATTTGTTCAGGCATGGCGGTACAGTTGACCGTTATAAAAGGTTTGTTTTTACGGTTGCTGTGATAATGAATAGCTTTTGCTACCAGCTCTTTCCCTGTGCCGCTTTCTCCGCTTATAAGAATCGTAGCTGTTGATTTGGCCACCTGAACAATCATTTTTGTAATTGATATAATAGAAGGGCTTGAACCGATAATTGGAGGAAATTCTTTTTTTTGCTTAAGGGAATTTCTCAGAGTTATATTTTCCTGGGTGAGCTTTTGCCATTCCATGGCCTTGTCAATTGTTATAAGTATCCGTTCTTTACGGAATGGCTTGGATATATAGTCAAAAGCGCCTTTTCTGGTTGCTTCTACAGCGGTTTCAATAGTGGCATATGCTGTCATAATTACCACAATAACAGATGGTTGAATATTTTTTACCATATCGAGGATAGCTATCCCATCCATTTTCGGCATTTTCAAATCAGTTATTATAATATCAAATTGCTGTTTTCTAAGCAGTTCTACTACTTTTAAAGGATTGTATTCTGTTTCAACAATATGTTTGGTTTTTTCTTCAATTATTCTTTTTAAAAGGACAAGCATATCCTTTTCATCGTCAACTATTAAAATTCTTCCATGCATAATCAGTCCCTAACCTTGAGTGTAATTTTAAAAGCAGTTCCTTTAGGGTTGTTGCCGGAGTCGGCTGTATTGCTCTCGCAGGAAATAGTTCCCTCATATTTAGTTATAATTCCATGAGTTACAGAGAGGCCCAAACCAGTGCCGTCCCCTTCACTCTTTGTTGTAAAAAATGGATCAAAAATTTTATCCATGTTTTCAGGCAAGATACCATGTCCATTATCGCGGACAATTACAACCACCTTTTCATTCTTTGCATCAAGGGCTGCACTTATCCACAAGGCGCCTCCATTTTTCATTGCAGCTATTGCGTTGTTGACCAGGTTTAGTATTACCTGCTGAATTTGTCGTAAATCAGCCTTAACTTCAGGAAGATCCGGCGCGAGGCTTAATCGAAGCTCGATGTTGTTCATGTCCAATGAGTGTTTAACCACGTCCATGATATTTCTGATAGCTTCATTGATATCACAGTATTCGTAAAGACCCTTGCCATGGCTGGCAAATTTAAGCAGATTTTCTACCACCGCCTTACAATGAAGGCCTTGACGTTCAATTGTTTTCAGGTCTTGATAAAGCCGGCTGTTTTTTTCGCATTTTTCCAGGAGAAGGTCGGCAAAACCCAGGATGATAGTGAGCGGATTATTAATCTCGTGAGCAACCCCTGCGGCTAAAGTTCCTATCGAGGCGAGTTTTTCAGTATTAACCAGCTGACCTTCTAATTTCTTACTTTCAGTTATATCTTTAGCAATGCAAATAACAGATCGCACATTTCCTTTTTCGTCTTTGTGGGGCATGAAATTGGTGCTAAGCAAAACCTGATGTTTTCCTGTCGTTACCATAACGTCATCGCGGACGCTTTTGCCGACCTGGAAAACATGTTTAATAATGTCTATCTGTTTTTTGGCAACTTCTTTTGAAAAAAGGCTTGACAAGGGCCGACCTATAAACTGGGAAGGGGTACCGCCGAAAAAAGCAGCTGTAAAGGTGTTTAACGATCGAAAAAGGCCGGATTCGTCAACTATAAATATAAAATCTTCTGCACTCTCCACCAGGTTTCTGTACCTTTCATAGCATCGCTTGAGTTCTTTGGATTGGTCTGAAATCTGATTTTGAAGGATGCGGAAACGCCATTGATCATAAAATAAGGCCTCGGCTATTCCTGTTAGAAGAGCAAAAACACCTGCACCTTGAATCCAGAGGAGGCTGTTAGTACAGAAATAGGTTTTTTGAATGCTTATAAGCGTTAAGATAAAACACAAAAACGCTATAAACCAGGAAATAATTAAGGCGGCTTTGTTAAGCTTGAGTTTGTTTTCTAAATCCATTTGTAACTACTGTAATGGTGGATTGTTGATATAGATAACGGTTTTAGAAAAGGAGTTGAAATGGTAATCTTTGCTTTTAAAGCTGCAATAAGTGAGACTTTTGATAAGCACTCTTGATTTTATCAAGCAAATCTTTAAACTCGCAAGGCTTAATGAGATAATCATAGGCGCCAAGTTCCATCCCCTGCTTTGATTCTTCCGCCGAACCATGGCCGGTGAGCATGATAACTTCTATTTGAGGAGCCATTTTCTTTAATATCTTGAGAAGTTCAAGCCCATCCATGTCTTCCATTTTAATATCCAGAACCGCCACGTCAAAAACTTGCTTGCGAAGGACCTGAAGCGCTTCGGAGCCGCTGTAGGTCTTCGTCACATCAATATTTCTCAGGGTCAATCTGTTTGATAGTACTTTTACATATTCCTTCTCGTCATCAACAAGAAGAACCCTGATGCGATTTTCCTGAACTTTTTTTTCCTTTGGCATGACCTTTCCTTATACGCGTCTGGAAATAATCTCTTTCATACGCGCTTCAATAATTTTTTCATCATGCTTTCTCTTTTTGGCCGCCGCCTCCTCTACCTTGGAAATAAGCACCTCTATATCGCAGGGCTTCATAAGATAATCAAAAGCTCCAAGCTTCATCCCCTCGATGCCTGTTTCAATTGTGGCATGGCCGGTCAGCATGATCACCTCTGTCAAAGGATGTTTCTTTTTTATCTCATACAGAGTTTCAATACCATCCATTACCGGCATCTTAACATCGAGGATAACGACTTCAATATTACGATGTTTTTCAAGCTGTTCTAAAGCCTCATGCCCGCTGAAAGCAGCAACAACATTGAGATCTCTTTTTGTCAAACGCTTGATCATAGTTTCTACAAACGGTACTTCATCATCAACTAAAAGCAGGTTTGCTAAAGCCATATCAAAATTCTCCTTTTTCTTTTTTTAATAACACTATTTGTTAGCAAAAACGGGAATCCGAATAGTGAAGACAGTCCCCATGTCCAGCACGCTTTTAACATCTATTTCCCCACCCAGTTTTTTGATAATACCATAACATATAGACAACCCCAAGCCGGTTCCTTTGCCGACCGGCTTTGTTGTGAAAAAAGGATCGAATATTCTGGCAAGATTGTCCCTGGGGATTCCGGAACCATTATCAGCCACAGTAATTATAATATTATTGTCTTGCAATTGAGTGGATATATCAATGATTCCGTCTTTTCTGTTTATAGCATCGATGGCGTTATTGATTAGATTAAAAAAGACCTGTTGCATTTCCGACTCGGAAATTTTGATCAAGGGGAGGTCCTTCTGAAGATTTGTCTTGATGGTCGCATTGCCATACTTTGCCCTTTGCGAAGAGAGTTCGACCAGTTCGTTAACCATATCGTTTATCTGAACGTCCGACACCCTTGCATCTGTTTTTCTGGCAAAACTCAGCAACTTATGGGTGATTTCCTTACATCGTTGTCCCTGTGCCTGAATCTGCTTTGTGGCCATTTCGAATTCATTGAGGTTGTCGCTTTTCTGGAATTCCTCCTCCTCCAATAAATCCTGTATCCACCCTGCTTCTTCAACCATAATAGCAACCGGGTTGTTGATCTCATGCGCTATGCCGGACGCCAGTTCTCCTATGGACGCCAGTTTTCCGGTTTCAATCACCTGCTGGTTCATCATCTCTTTTTCTTTATCAGCTTCAGCAATGCGGCCAACCATTCTCCTGGACTGAAAAAAAGCCATGATAATAATGCCTAACCCGCCTATAAGAATAATAAAAACAGCAATATATACAGCTCTATGCAGTTCCGCAAAGACCTCTGCCGTATCCTGTTGAAATACCAGCAACCATTCTCCGTTCTTGAGAAAATCGGCCACATATATACGCTTTTTACCAAAACCGTTATGATTTTCAACAATCTGTACTCCTTTTCTGGTCCTCTCCTGCTCAGCTTTCTTAATAAAAGCCATATAAAGACCTTTGTCCGGGATAATGTTGAGGGGCAGGTTAGTCTGGAACTCTCCTTTCCTGTTCAAGATAAAAGCAAAGCCGGTTTCACCGATACGAACATTTTCCACAAGGTTATTAAATGCAACAAAATCTATGGTTGCTCTCAATATATACTGTTTTTTCTCATAGTATTGTTTTACTGTAATGATAAAGTGAGGAAGACCGCGAAGACCCAGAAAAACGTCGCTGATAAAATAATGCTTTTTAATTGCCTTTTTAAACCATTCCGCTTCTGAATACTTGGCTTCTTCCAGTTTAAACGGTCCTGCATAGGTAATCAGGAGCCCATCCTCATTGACCAATCCCAGGTCAACAAAGACCGATCCATATTCCTGTTGAAGCCTGAAAAGGAGCTGCTGAAGAAAAAATTTATCACTCAATTTCTCAAAACCAAAGTTTGTTGCAAAAAACTTAATGTCACTCAACTTTTCATTTAAGAAAGTATCAATATTCTGTTTATGCTGCTGAACCAATGCTTCCAGGTGGGCGTATGTCTTTACATGGTATGATTTATCAAACTGACTGAGAATAATGCTGCCGATCAGGACCAAGGGCGTAAAAGATACAATAATAATGATGGAAATCATCTTTCTGGTCAAAGACCTGTAATATGGATTTTTCGTATGCCTGCTATTCTTCATGTTAAATTTCCGATAAATGGATTTCATACCTTTTTTGTGTCAACCAATTCCACTTAATACTCTTATGTTTTGAAAAGCCTGTTTACACTCAAATCTCTAATTATTTTAATGCTTAATATTAATAGATCTCTCTTATGTTTTTATCATGGTCCACCATGTAAAGAAGGGTTGCCTCTGCTTTTAAAGCTTCAATAAGTTGAGGAAGCTTTAACCGGTCAACGCAGTACATGCGGATGTAAACATTGTGATAACCTTCCGGCACCCGCTCATATGAACTCAAAATACTTACAACACGTCCATGATATTCCCGGATAATATCGGCAACCTCCTTAATGGAACCGGGTCGATCTTTTAACTGAAATGCAAACTGGATCCCCTTTTTCCCGACACCGGTT
>Ga0307379_10005095_pt1 | contig 18463 bp, 17 predicted proteins | sample UN2MG_FD_202237 | JGI IMG/M metagenome (GOLD analysis project Ga0307379, IMG submission 202237) | Soil microbial communities from Risofladan, Vaasa, Finland - UN-2 | ecosystem: Environmental > Terrestrial > Soil > Coastal area > Acid sulfate soil | place: Finland: Risofladan, Vaasa | collected... | reverse complement strand
GGAAGCCGCTGTTATGCATGCGGACCTGCTGCTTGAAATACTCCTCGAGTTCCTCGGCGGACTCGAACCGCTCCATGGCGGCCATGCCCTTCTCCGGCTCGGTGCCGCCGGCCGCGTCCGGCGGGCTATTCTCGTTCTGCTCGATCTCGCCGCCGTTTTCATTGGTGGCCGGGCTGCTCTCGTTGTCGTTCTCGTTCTGGTCCGGCGCGACGTTCTCGTTTACGTTGTCCTGGCCGTCGTCGGGCTCGCGATCGGCCCGGCATCCGGTCCAGAAAGCCAACGACAGAATCAGCACAAGAATGGTGGAATGGCGCATGACTTGTCTCCGTGTCGGTAGGGTCCCCCAGTTCTGTAATTGAACGCACCGGCATCAGTATCGCCCGGCCAAGTGCCCGGTCAACTGCCCTCGGAGGCCTGAACCGCTGCTGATACGCGTCTACCTGACAGTCTCCGACATATCGGCAAGCAGGGCGGCTCGGTTGGTATCCCAGCAGCGGCGGGGCGAGTGGTGCGAGGGAAGCTCGAGCGTGACCATCGGGATGCCGAGCTCGCGCCCGGCCCAGGTGCCGAAGCTCCCCGGTGTGGAGTAGCCGATGGTGCTGGTCACCGGATAACCGTTAAGGTCCGCCATCGCTTGGGCCAATTGCTCCGCGACCGCCGCCGGACCGTCGTGGTTGTTGCAATGGCGTCCGTCGCTGATCGAGTGGACCGTGATGATGTCTGCCGGGCGGACCCTCTCGATCAGGTCGATGACGATCAGGGTCTCCGGCTCGCTGGCGGGGTCCGTGCCGCCGAAAAACCGGCTGCGCCGCCGCCCCGCCGACCAGTCCGGCGTGGGAAAGTTGCGATTCAGATCGACGCCGTTGGCGTTGCGACGCTTGCGCACGGCGTACCCGTCCGGGTTTACGACCGGAACCACCAGAACGGACCAGGCGGTCGGAACGTCCCCCGGACCGGCCAGGTCCTCGCACAGCCGGTTGGCCAGGTAGACACTCTTGGGCTCGTCGCCGTGAATGCCCGCCAGGATCAGCCGGGGATGTCGTCCAGGGCCGAACCTGATCAGTTCGATCGGCCGCCCCTGGACCGAGTGACCCAGCGTCCGCCGTTCAATCCGAGCGTCGGTGCTGGCCCTACGGGACACTCGCCGGCTGCCGACGTGGCGTCCAGTGCCATCGCCCGGAGGGCGGGCTACGCGGGTTGGCGGCGTTTGGATGATTGGTCGCACCGCAGGCCGTCCATGGCTCTGGGCAGTGGTTGCAGCGGTTGCTCGGGGCGTCGGTCGGCCGGGCGTCAGCTTGTCGAGCGTGCGGGTGTCGTCTGGGGCCGTCGGGCGCCGGCCAGACGCGAGGCCGGCACCGGACGCTCCACGGTCGCCGAGACCGGACTGGCGGGCACGTTGTGGCGGGCGCGGGCCTTGCGGCGAGCCGCGGCCGACTCGAAGAAGCAGCCCGTTTTGCGAATCCGGTCGTAGCGGCGTTTCAACAGGGTGTCGATCTTGAGCCGCTTCAGCCCACGCAGCGTGTCGTCCAGGTACCGTTCCACGTCGGCCGCGATCTGGTCCGGGTCGCGGTGGGCTCCTCCCAGGGGCTCCTCGATGACGGCGTCGATGAGGTCCAGCTTGCTGAGTTCCTTGGACGTCAGCTTGAGCATCTCCGCCGCCCGCTTGCGTTGTTCGCCGGTCTTGAACAGGATCGCGGCGCAGCCCTCGGGCGAGATCACCGAGTAGAACGAGTGCTCCAGCATGGCCACGCGGTCGCCCACGCCGATGCCCAACGCCCCGCCGGAGCCGCCCTCGCCGATCACCACGCAGACGATCGGGGTTCTCAGGCGAGACATCTCCATCAGGTTGTTGGCGATGGCCTGGTGAATCCCCCGCTCTTCGGCGCCGATGCCCGGATACGCACCCTGCGTGTCGATGAACGCCACCACCGGCAGGCCGTACTTGGCCGCCAACCGCATCTTCAGCATCGCCTTCCGGTAGCCCTCCGGGTGGGCACAGCCGAAGTTGCAGACGATCCGCTCTTTGGTGTCCTTGCCCTTGTTGTGCCCCACGATCATGACTTTGTGCCCGGCGATGCGGCCGAACCCCGTCATGATCGCCGCGTCGTCCCCGTAGGTCCGGTCGCCGTGCAGCTCGCAGAAGTCGCGAACGATCCGTTGGATGTAGTCGGTAACCAGGGGCCTTTGCGGATGACGGGCAACCAGCACGGTCTCCCACGGCGTCAAGCTGGCGTAGAGTCGCTTCGTTCGGGCCCGGAGCTTGGACTTCTGTCGCTTGATCTCCGCGCTCGCGTCGCGCCCCGACTCCGCCTGTTCCCGTTCGAGTTGCTCCATATCCTGCTGAATGCGCAGCAGCGGGCTCTCGAACTCCAGGTAACCGTTGGTGCCGCCCACAGTCTGGCTGGGTGGCGGGATCGTGGGACTACCGGCCATGCGTGTATCCTAACCCGGGTTCGGGTGGTTGATCAGGCGAAAGACCGCGCCGTCGGACTCCGCGCCAACGCAATAGCCTAGCCGGAAACGCCTCCGGGGCAAGGGTAATTCCGGGCAATCGGCGGCGCCCCGTCACCCCGCGGGCCGTCCCTTTTGACAGGCTGGAACTCCGCTATCCATGCTCGGGCATAAGGTTACGATCACCCCGCCCCGCCCTGACCGCACGGCGGGCTGCGGCGCGGCGACGTTGATCGTCAGGCCTGTTGCCCGCCCTGTCCTTGGTCGGGTGCCGGTGCTGTTCTGTCCGGCTGGGCGCCGGCACACTCGCGTGGGGCCATGAGTATACGCGGCCGAGCCGGACCGGTTGCACTACCGATCGCCCACAGTGTCCCCCGATCCAGCGCGATTACCGTGCCGAGCGCGCCCGCTGTCCCGGGAGTCGCGACGGCGGACATGATCCGAAGCAGACGGGAGCCGCGTACGTTGCGAAACGTGCAACACAGCCACGGATGCGCCGCTCATCCCCTATCGCGGCTCATTGGGAAGGCATCCCCTCGTTGGGAAGGACCTGCTTTGGGGTGCGAAGGGGGCTCCGGATCAGACTTCCGCCGGCGCCGGACGTTTCGCCGAGTCATCATCGGGGGTCCCGAACGACAACTACTTTCCGCTTAGAACGTTATCGGTGTTTGGCAAGAAGGGGGCGTTGTACTCCGGAAATTTTTGGGAAAATGGGTTGCTCGCGCGATCGGTGTTGACAAAAGTCGCAAACGGCTCTATATTCTGTTGTTAGCGTTTTTGGGAGTTCCATGCCGTATTTGGGCATGGATCATGTCAGGGATGGCGTTCGGCGCATCGGGTGGGAGCATACCCGTCTTCCAGAAGCGCCGCTGAGGTAGGTGAGCGGCGCTGCCGGCCGTGCCCAAGATCGCCAACAAGGACGCCCGCTTCGGCCGACGGCTTTGGCGTTTGGCCTGGACCGGCGCTGCTGGTGCTCGGATGACCGAGCCGCCGGCGCAGCCTTGAGGATCAGCGGCGGGCGCGGGCAACCGGATGCATCGTGTTGCCACCCGGATTGGATTCTGGGTTTTTCGTTAGCTATAATGTAAAGCGGATGCCGTTTCCCAACGATGTAGAATCACAGAGAGGCGTCAATCCGAGCGATAGAGTACAACTGAACCAGTCTTCCACTCGCTGCGGCACCCTTTGACCGCGCCAATACTTTACGGGGTGCCGCACGCCCTTTTTACGCAGAAACGCCCTTCTAGTACGAGAATCCCGTGTTTCGGACATGGACGTAGGGCTTCGCCGTCGCGTCGGCCTGCCCGGCCGTGACCTCGGCCAGGTAGACGTTGTGATCGCCGGCCTCTTGTTTGGCGGTGACCTTGCAGGCCAGGTGCCCGATGCAATTCTTGAGCACCACACCAGCCTCGCGGTGCTCGACGTCGAGCCCGGCGAACGCGTCTTCGCCGGGTGCGAATCCTCGCGAGAACGGTTTGAAGACGGCTGCTCCACCCTCGCCCACGATGTTGAGCACGAACGTTCCGGACCCGTCGATCAACGGCTCGATCGGGCAGCCCTTCTTGACCGCCAGACAGACCATCGGTGGCTCGAAGGCGACCTGCTGGATCCATGAGGCCAGCATGCCGGTCGAGTTCCCTTCGTGGCTGGCGGTCGCGATGCAGGCGCCGCTGGGGATGCGGCCCAGGGCCACACCGATGGATTCCGCGGCTGGATTCTTGGTCATCATTGCTCCTCCGAGGCGCTTCGGCCCAAACCTGTAAAGGAGCGGGATTCTACCGCCGACCGTGGGGCGGATCAACGGTCCAGGGAAGGCTCATTTCCTCAGTTCCTTGCCCAGCAGACCCTCGACGCGGGCGATCTTGGACTCCAGCCGCCCCGCCCCGCCCTTGCGGTAGTCGATCTTGATCGAGCAACTGATGCGATGGCAGTCGGCTGACATGCGGGTGAAACAGTCACGCACCACCCGGAAGCACTCCTCCCACTCGCCCTCCAGGACCGTGCCCATGGGGTTGAGCCGGTACGGCACGCCGCTGCCGTCGATGATCTCCAGGCTGCGGGCGACGTACACTCCGACCGACTCGCCCTTGTCCAGCGGGGTCATCGAGAATTCCAACAGCACCGACATCACGGGCACCCTCCCGAGGCGACGCCGGGCCGACGACGCCCACCGCTACACGTTGAACTTGATGGTGATCACGTCGCCGTCCTGGACGATGTAGGTCTTGCCTTCCTGGCGAACCTTGCCGGAGGCCTTGGCGCCCCGGACGTCCCCGGCCTCCACCAAGTCGCCGTAGGCCACCGTTTCTGCCCGAATGAACCCGCGGGCCATGTCGCTGTGGACCTTCCCGGCGGCCTCCAGCGCCGTGGCGCCCTTCCCGATGGCCCAGGCGCGGATCTCGTCCTTCCCGCTGACGGTGAGGAACACGATCAGCCCCAGGGCCTCGAAGCAGACCTGGATCAGGCGATCGCGTGCCGGTGCCTCCAACCCCAGGTCCGCGAGGAACGCGGGCCGGTCGTCCGGGTCGAGCTGCGCGATTTCCGCCTCGGTCTTGGCGCTGAGGCTTATGGCCGCCTGGGAGTGCGGCGGGGTCGCGGGGGGCGGCTCGGCCGCCCGATCCTCCGAGACGTTGTACACCACCACAACCGGCTTCTCCGTGAGCAGGCCGAAGCTCGAAACCAGCTGCGTTTCGTCCGGTGTTTGAATGATGGCCGAGATCGGCTGCTCGCTCTCCAGCCCCTCGCGACAGCGGATCAGCAGCGCCAGCTCTCGCTTGTCGTGATCGTGTGTCTTGGTGGGCTTGGTCAGGGCCTTCTCGATCTTCTGGATGCGTGTCGTCACCGCGTCGAGGTCGGCGAAGAGACACTCCTCCCACAGTTCGGTCAGGTCGGCCGCAGGATCGACGCGATCGCGGTAGGCCGGGACGTTGGGATCCTGAAAGTCTCGAACGACCGCGACCAGGAGGTCGGCCTGCCGGATGGCCGGCAGATGCTTGCGAAACTCCTCCTGCCCATGGGCGTCGGACAGGCTGCAGCCCGGCACGTCCACGAACTCCATGGTGGGTTCAACGACCCTCTTGGGCTTGTAGAGTTCGGCCAGGAAACCGAGCCGGGGTTCGGGCACGTGAACCACGCCGAGGTGCTCCCGGGGCACGCCTTCCGGCGGCATGTCCAGGCCGGTCACGGCGGCGAACACCGTCGATTTGCCCGACTGCGGCATGCCGATGACTGCGGCTTTCATGCTGGGGACCTGCCTCGAAGGGACGATTGTAGTCGGGGGTCACGGCCGGTCAAGCATGGGCACAAAACCCTCCGTACAGCGCGCAGCGACCGGCGCGCGGTTGTTCGGACAGTTGCTCCTGCCCGATAACGAATCTAGAATCAGATGTAGAGGCCGTTTGGGGTGTACCCGCCCCGGGGCAGGGGCTGATGAGCGACTGGTTCGATGCTGAGCAGCGGATTGAGCGGGCTCAAGAGTTGCTCGAGTCTCGGCAGTGGGCAGAAGCGCTGGCCGAGATCGACGCGGCCCTGGAGATGAACCCCGACAACGCCTCCTGGCATGCCCATCGCGGCTACGTGTTGGACCAGCTCGAGCGGTTCCCCGAGGCCGTCGAAGCGTTCCAGCAAGTCCTCCAGCTCAGCGACGGCGACATCGAGGTGACCACCGCCCTGGGCATCGATCTGATCCGCGTGGGGCGCTTCGCTCATGCGATCGAGATCTTCGAGCGCCTGGCGGCCGATCATCCCGACCACGAACCCGCCTACTGTCATCGCATCCTGGCCTATAGCGAGCTGGGCGAACACGACCGAGCGGAGGAGATGTTCTACCTCGCTCAACAGATCGAGGAGCGATGCCCGCAGTGCTTCGCGAACATCGGGGTATCGCTGGCCGCTCGCGGGGACCACCAGCGGGCCATCACCTGCTGGGAGCGGGCCCTGGAGATCGAGCCGGAATTCCCCGGACTCAAGGCCCGCATCGCCAGGGCTTACCGCGCCCAAGGTGAACTTGCCCGGGCCCGCGAATACTACCTCGGCGAGATTCGCCAGGACCCCGGCGATACCGAACTCCTGTTCGAGCTGGGTGAGCTGCTGGCTGAAGCGGGCGATGCCGAGGCGGCCATCAACAAGTTCCAGCAGATCGTGGAACTGGACCCGGAACACCTGCCCGCCCAACTGGCCCTGGCAGAACTACTCATGGCCACCGGTCAGCCGCAGCAGGCCCTGCAGAAGCTGCAGGGGGTGGCGGATCAGCAGGAGGGCGAGAATCCGCTGCTGGAGTTGAGGCTCGGCCAGGTCTACCTGTTCCTCGAACGGGAGCGTGAGGCACTGGGCCACCTCGAGAAGGTCTTGGCCGGTGACCCGGAGAACGAGGCCGCGGTCATGGCCATGGGGGGCTGTCTGTTGCGGCTGAACCGTTCCCAGGAGGCCGGTGACTGCTTCCGCCGTGTCCTGGCCCTGGACGAACGGTCCGTCCAGGCCCACCACAACCTGGGCGTGTGTCTCTACGTGCAGAAGCGCTACCAGAGCGCCAGGGAGCACTTCCTGCGCGCCGTCGAGTTGGAGCCGAAGTTCGCCGTTGCCATGTACAAGGCCGCCCTGGCCTGCATCCGCCTGGCACGCTGGCAAGAGGCCGCCGAACTCATCCGCCGGGCCCGAAAGGTGGCCCCCGACGTCGAGGCGCTGACCCGCCTCTCTCGACGTCTCTGGCGGTTCCGCGTGCGGCATTGGCTGAATCGGCTGGTGCGGCCGATCGGGCGGCTCCTGGGCCGATAGCCACTCACCCACGAGCGATTCCGGCTTCCGCGCACGCCCCTCCGCCCGACCCGTGGCTGGGCCGGATCCCGCTGTCGGCGACGGCTGGGCACTGGCCGCCCCGTCGCTGGAGAGCCCTGATCGCGGCTTTCGGGCCCGCCGGGCTGCAACCGAACGGTTGCCGGCCAATACAATGGATCGTAGGATAGACAAAGGTTCCGTGTGGTATCTGTACGGGAGTTGCGCGCCATGAGAACCAGACTGGCATGTTGCGCCGTGGTTTGCTCGGTGATGGCCACCGTGGCCGGCCCGGTTTGGGCTCAGAATGCCTCAGCCAAGGACGACGTCCACAACGCCTTCAATGTCGACTCCATGATGGATCAGGCGGTGGAGAACATCTCCAGACGCTACAACCTCAACCGTTCGCAGAACGAGTACACCCGGGAGATGATGTACCGGGAGGTCAACCGCTTCCTCAGGGAGCATCAGGACGAGATCTACCCGTTGATCCGCGACCTGACCCAGGCCGGGTTCAGCGGTCAGAACCTGACTCCGGACCAGCGCATGCGACTGGGCAAGGCGGCCAAGCCGCTGATCGATGCCGCCAAGAAGGCCATTCTCGACTCCAACGCCCAATGGCGCAACGTCCTCAGCGAGGACCAGAAAGGGCTGCACGACTGGGACCTGCGCGAGATGGAGGGGCAGTTCGAGCAGATTCACGGCAACATCGACAAGTTGGCGGCCGGTGAGGCGGTGGACAACCCGTTCTTCCCCGAACCCAAACCCATAACCCCCGAGCCGCCACGCCCCAAGAAACCCGGGGAACAGAGCATGGTGCCGGCGGGTCCGGTGGTGGAACGCAGTGACGCCAGTCCCTTCGACGTCTGCGTCGAGAACTTCATCAAGGACTACGAGCTTGACGCCGCCCAGCAGGAGACCGCCCGATCGTTTCTGCGGGAGTACAAGGAGTACGTGGAAACCTATCGCAAGTCGCACAAGAACGAGTTCGACGCGATTGAGAAGAAGCTGAACGAGGCCCGCAACTCCGGTGACATCGCCAAAGCCAAAGAGGCCGAGGCGGAGCAGGAGAAACTCAACGCCCGCATCCGCCAGTTCCTCGAGGAGATGCGCCAGCGCCTGATGACCATCCCGCGGGAGGCACAGAAGAACGCCTACCAGGCCAGGGAAAGCGCGGGCTCGGGCGCGCCTTCGGACAAGAAAACGCCCGACGCCGCCGAGACCGGCAAGCAAGACGGCAAGCAGAGCGCTTTCGGCACCAAGGATGAGTCCGCGGCCAAGGACGCAACCGCGGCCAAGGACGAAGCCAAAGACGAATCCAAAGCCAAAGACGAACCCAAAGCCGAAGACGAGAAAAAGGACGACAAGAAGCGTTCCGGGAAATCCAAATCAAACGCCCGGCGGGGCAAGTCGGGCAACAAGTAGGGACCACGTCGCGCCCGAGCCGGTCTGGGACGCGCCCTCGGGCTGCCGAGGGAACCGACGTCCGGTGCGGCGGCCCGCCCCGGTGTCGCCCCGCGGAACGGTCACGCCCACAGGGGTTGCCAACGACGATTCTTGCATGACGGACGGAGGCACCGCGCGACTTGTCGCGCGGTTTTCTGCTTGTGTCGTTACCGGACGGCGCGGCCGTTCGCTTGCCGGAATCGAGTTGCCTTGGCGAGATTCGCAATCGTAAAATCATCGTTGGAGAGTGGTCTCGGGAATGCTCGTAGAGCGACCAGGATCGGCTCTTCGGGCGGGGTCCGGAGCTGTGGTCATGCAACCCGTTTCCCCAAGCCATCCGCTTCACAGGCTCTTCAAGGGGCTGGTGGAGAACGCCTTCTTCGCCGAACTCGGTCTGTGCGACCCGGACCTGGCCGACTACATCGCCGACCTGCTGGTCAAGTTCGCCCACGTGGACATGCTCTACGCCCTTCGCGGGGCCGACGGCCGGCGGCTCGACCGCATCGCCGACATGCTGACGACGCTTTCCTGCGGGACCGACGGCGTCCGCGGCGAGGACGCCCTGCTGGTCCACCGCCACATCGGCGATTACACCCTGTTCTGGTCCGGGCTCTACCCCGAGCACCTCCAGCGGCGCCGACGAGGCCTGGCCTACCGGGACCGCCTGGTGGATTACGTCATCCAGGGAAAGCAGTCCTACGCCATTGCCTCCCGTCTGGCCGACGACACCACCTCGCCACCCTCCTCGCTGCTGGGGCGGCTGGCGGCCGAGTTCGACTCCTGCCGACAGGGGCTGGAACTGGTCCGCCGCGGCTGGAGCCGGGCCGACCCCGACGGCAGCGGTCAGGTGACCGACCTGCTGTACTAGCCCGATCTCGCCGGAACCTTGACTCCCTTCGCCCGCCGGCTAAACTCATCTGCTCGCGGGGCCCGCGTGGGCGCGGAAAACGCTCGTGGAGCGTCCGTGCGACCTCGCTGGAACGGAATCCCCGATAGCTCAATTGGCAGAGCGAGCGGCTGTTAACCGCTAGGTTGTAGGTTCGAGTCCTACTCGGGGAGTTGACATAACTCAAGCCTAATCCGTGACTTACGGATACCTGCCGGCGTCAGGCAGTGAGGTTCAGGAAGCCCGAAAGTGGTCATTGACCACATTTCGAGCTCGAAAGGAGCCTCACGATGCCCAACAGAACCACGCCACGCATCCCGTCGTATCGTCTGCACAAAACTTCAGGCCGAGCCGTGGTCCGTCTCAACGGTCAAGACATCTACCTCGGCGAGCACGGCACTCCCGAGAGCCACGCGAACTACAACCGCGTGATCTCCGAGTGGACGAGCAACTTCCGGCAGCTCCCAAGCAAGGAGGGTGGCCCGCGTGCATCGGCGCTGACCGTTTGCGAGATCGCGTTGCCATACTTGGCCTTCGTGGAGCAGTACTATCGCAAGCACGGGCGGGCCACGAGCGAGGTCTTCTCGATCAAACGAGCGCTCATGCCGCTGATTGAGTTGTACGGGAAGACCGAGGCGCGAGACTTCGGCCCGCTAGCGTTGAAGACCTATCGAGACAAGCTGATCGCAGAGGATCTCTCACGCGGCGTGGTCAACAACCATGTCAGCCGTATCAAACGGTTCTTCAAGTGGGCGACGGCCAACGAGATGGTGCCGTCAGACGTCCATCACGGACTTCAATGCGTCGCGGGTCTCAGGCGCGGGAGATCGCCGGCCCGCGAGACCCAGCCAATCCGTCCCGTTGATGATGCGATAGTCGATGCGACGATCGAGCACGTCAGCCTCCAGGTGGCCACGATGATCCAGCTTCAGCGGTACACGGGCATGCGGCCGTGCGAGGTCATCATCATGCGTGGCTGCGACCTGGACACGTCCGGCAAGGTCTGGTCGTACGAGCCGGAGTCGCACAAGACCGAGCACCACGGTCGGAACCGGGTCATCTACCTCGGCCCTCGGGCGCAGAAGGCGCTTGGCCCGGCTTTGAAGAGCAACGTGAACGCGTACTTGTTCAGCCCCCGAGAGGTCATGCTGCAGGTGCGCCGCCGACTCCGGATGAACCGCAAGACACCGATGACACCGAGCCAGCGGAGGCGACACGCCAAGATGGACCTGAAGAAAACCCCCGGAGACCACTACAGGACAGGCAGCTACGAGCACGCGATTCACCGGGGATGCGACAAGGCATTTCCACCACCTGAAGGGGCAACCGAAGAGGAGCAGCGGCAGTGGCGGAAGGAGCACCGCTGGACCCCGAACCAGCTTCGGCACAACGCCGCGACATACCTGCGGAAGGAGTTTGGCATTGAGGCGGCCCGTGTTGTGCTCGGGCACGCCTCATCAGCCGTGACCGAAGTCTACGCGGAACTCGATCTGACGAAGGCGGCTGACATCATGGGCAAGGTGGGGTAGTCTACGCGAACGGTACCGGCGACTTCGTCGCCGTGCGGCCTCCGCCGATCGCTTCGGCGGTCGGTGGAGGCTGAACCGTCTTCTTCGAGTCCGAGCCTCTGTCGAGTATGGAGGTGGTCTTCAACTCACAGGCGAGCGTTCTTCGGTGGCTTGGGTGACGAATGACCATCGAGCCTTCGATAGTCGCATAGGTGGTGATTGCGGCCCGTGAAGCGCGTGACGTTTCCAGCCGTCTAGTGGTTCAGGCTGGACGCCCGGCAATCCCGATCGCATTCTCAGACTTCGCGGTTTCTGTTGGTGCCGTGCAGCACTTCGGCCAGACGGTTCGACGCCTTGTCGATCTGCCTCTGTCGGGTCAGTGTCTGGGCCGGGACCACCTTGGGCTCTTCTCGCCGTCCTGAACTCAGGTAATCCGCGAAACGCTGCAAGGCCTCCGTTGACGTGTAGGTCGAACCGCCGATCTTGATCGAGTCGAGACGCACTCCTCGCACGCCGCGTTTGATCCACCGGTAGCATGCGCTCATGTGAACCCGCTTGCCGTTGGGACGGGGAGGCAGGTGACGCGGCACTTCTCGAATCGGGATCAGCGTTTCCGTACCTATGTCAATCATCTTCTTGCGTCCGGCTGTAGGTCAAGCTCTTTCTACTTCGATCCGTCCGTGTTGACCGCCTCCGCATCGAATACGCGCAGCGTAAGGTGCTCGTACGCCTTGGTGGCGACGAGCGCGAGCTTGGGGAGTTCGTCCGGTCGGATGTACGCGGTCGTCTTCCACTGGCCGGACTTCTCGTCGCGATAGCGTTTCTGAATGCGAACGCTGAACTTGGGGTAGCTTTTGCCGTTTGCCGCACCGCGCTCCTGCCAAACGGAAGCCACGATGGTGCCGGCTCGAAACTCCTTGACCGGACGTTGCTTGTCGGATTCCGACATTGGTGTTCTCCCTGGCAAAGCCTGGCGTACTCGTGTTCGCGGACACGCGAACAGTCATCTCAAAAAAACACGGCGCGGAGCCCTGGCGTCATTTGCTTCCCTCGGCAGCCGCGACGTTGAACAGGTCCTGTCGCTTCGGCACTCCCTCGACGATCTGAATCGAATCGAGTTCGGCTTCTCGCCCAGCGGGCCGAAGCAGACGCTCGCCCAGGTCATCCGGAAGCAGCCGGTGAGGCTCGGTGATGCGTGGCTGAATGTCGCTGCACCGGTTGATCGCGGCCGAAAGGGAAACGTCGAACCGCCGGGTGATGACCGGCAACAGCCGCCGCCGCCACAGCCACTCCGATTCAGGCGTCGTCTTCATCAGCTCAATGGTGCATCGCGCCTTGTCCATGCGATGCTGTTTGAACACTCTGAGTATCTCGCGTTCCAGCAATGGCAACGGCATAAGGAAGGCTGCGGCGAACCGGTCAGCCTGTCGCTCATGCAGGCTCGACGAGCCAGGTCCAAGCTCCTCGGTTTCGTGGAACTCGCTACGGACCTTCGCGTGGAGCGTCATGTGCCCCAACTCATGGGCACAGGTGAACCGGCAACGGCCCTCGTGAGCGAGAACGCGCTCGTCGATTAGGATCTCTCGTTCTTCGATGTACGTAGCTCCAAGAACGTCGTTACCCAGGTGGGACAGGTCGGCGTAGCCGAAGCGGATGCCCAGTGGCCCTTCGATCCACTCTTCAATGGGGATGGGAAGCGGTGTTTGGTCAAGCCGCAGCTTTCGCCGGCACCGCTCCAGGCAGCTCCACGCCCGCTGGTCGACCTGCCGCCGGCCTCGGCGAGGCTCGAAGATCCGGGCTGTCAGGGATGCGGACACCGGCTACTTCTCCGACTTACCGCCTTTGCCTGAGGCCATCCGCTGAGCTTGACCGATGAGCCGATCCCACTGTGCGGGTGTCAGTTCGCGGGCCGTGCGGAGGAACTCCGGGACCTTCTCCGCCGTGGTCGCGTCCTGCGTTGCGATCTCGCTCACCACCGCGTCGGCGCGACTCCAGCCGCTGCGAAGCTCTGCTACATCTATGCCGTACTGAGTGCTGATTCGCAGAAGCAGCGCCTCAGACGGCGTTCGCCGGCCCTTCTCGATGTCGGTCAGGTGAGCGGGGGCGATCACGAGAAGCCTGGCCATCTCGCGAAGGCCCTTCTTGAGGATCTCTACGCGGCGAGTTCGCAGGACTTCGCCGATTGGCGGTTGGGGGTTGGATGTAGATTTGCGGGCCATCTGAGTCTCCACTCGCTTAGTGTTCGCTTATATGCTAACGACAGAACGGGGGAAGTCAAGGGTGCGGCCCCGTTTTTTTCATCCTGCGGCGAGCCTCAAACGGCGGGGCAGCCGCCGGAGGCAATTTTCGGTAGCGATATCGCCGCAACTTGGCGACCGAGAGGGCCTGGTACGCCCCCACGCACGCCAAGTAGATGTAGTACGCTGCGGCAGTGATAGGGTCTTGCCGGGCCAGGAAATGGAACAGGTAGCCGCATCCGGCAAGCATGGTCAGGAAGGCTGAAAAGACGGCTAGGATGGTTCCAACGCCGGTCCGGCCGCTGACGGTTAGCTGTTTGTTGGGGTGGCGGGACTGGAAAACGAGCAGTTCCTCGCCCGCAATCTGATTCACCAGCCGCTCGATTTCGTCTATTCGCCGTAGGTGGTCCTCCTTGGCACCTGCATGATTCGCCGTCGTTCTCAGGAGCCACGCGAGGGCGACCGGGAGCCCGAGCAGGAAGATCAGTTTGGTGTCCGGGGGCATCACCGTGACGCTGCCGAGAGGCACGCCGAGCGTGCCCCCCGCAACGGGGAGTCGGCGATCCATGGCCGTCAGGCGGAACAGGAGCAGGCCGTACAGGGCCCGGTTTCCGCGGGTGGTCGGCGGCGTGATTCAAACGCTGCAGAGTGGGAGTGTGGCCTGAGTAGAAGTCCGGCGGGAGCCGGAGCGGATGCCGCTGCAGGGCAGTGGCGGGCCGTTCCCTCGCATTTAGCTGGCCGCCAGGAAAAGTGCCCTTGGTGCGTTTCTCGGCAAACTCGTCGTAGTCACTCGGGTTACCGCTAGCACGCGCCTGATCTGGGTCCACGCGGGACACGCCGTCGCTCACGTGGACGCCTCCTGGCGCAGTAGTGCGGTCGCGCCAAGCAAGAGTGTTGAGTAACTCGCTCCGTCAGCGAGCAGCCCGGCGTGCTTCAGTTCACGGTGTACTGCATCGCGAAAACGCGGCGCCAGGCCGGCTGCCTCGTGCGTCGAATCTCTGTGGGCCGCGGCGGATTTCAGGGTCTGCAGAGGGCCGATCATCCGCTCGATCGCCAGCGAGCGGTCGCCACTCCAATCGAACCCGAGTCGGATCACGCGTTGTTCCAGTTTCCCACCGTCGGCGTGCAGAACGACCTTCCACGCGGTGCTTAAGCCGGCAGACGGCAGTTCAGCGTCGGTGATGGCAGACACGAACCGCTGTTCGGGCTCAAGTTGGCGACAGCGTTCCATCAGCCGGGTCACAAGGGGATGCTCCAGTCCGAGAAGCTCAAGGTTCTCCTCGCGCAGGGCCTCGTCGCGATCCGTCGTGAAATGCGTCTCGGTTTTGTCGGTGTCGATGAGAACATATCGACCGTCGCCCGCGGAGACGAACTGGCTCCCGAACAGTGCGGCAGCACGTTGGACAAAGCTGACCAATCGCCGCATGCCCTCGCCCCGGTCGTCGAACTTTTGGTACTCGCCGAGATTAAATGTCTCCAGGTCCTGGAAGAGCTCGAACACAACCGACCGGGCCAAGTTCGCGTTCGACATGGCGACTTCGAGTTCCTGCCGCGTGCGCTGGAGCGACGGATCACGAAGCGCATCCTGATACAGCTTGTCGTAGCTGAGGCGGCTACCAAGCTGACCGAGAATCTGTGACCGCAGGTCTTCAGCGATCTGCCCCTGGTCATCCATCTTGCCGAGCGCCGCCGCGACCTCGCGGAGCTTGTCCTCCAACAGAAGGAAGATCTGCCCCTCAATCGTGTCCGCGGCGACGAGGTTGTAGACCTGCGCTGTGTGCTCCTGGCCGTAGCGATGGATGCGGCCGATGCGTTGCTCCAGATCCATCGGATTCCACGGCAGGTCATGGTTGAAGAGCACGCGTGCAAACTGCAAATTGATGCCCTCACGCCCAGCCGCCGTCGCCAACAGGACACAGGGGCCATCCGGTCGCTTGAAGCGCTTCTGCGCGGCCGTCTTTGCCCCATGATCGCCACCCTTGAGAACCTCGACGCCCTTGCCGGGGAAGTCCCTGTCGATAGCTTCCCGCAAGCTGTTGATGCTGCCCAGATAGGTTGTGAAGACGACGACTTTCTCTTTCGGATTCAGGTTCCAGAGCTGGCGAAGCGCGCCAAGCAAAACGTTTGTCTTGGTCTCCGTTTCCGGCGGGAACCTGTCAAGCAGCTCCCGGATCCGCCGGCGCTCCTCCGGCAGGCCGACCAGGACCATGCTCGCCGCCGATTCGTCCGTCAGTGCGGCGACGAGCTCCGAATCGTCCATCGCCTCTGCCGATTCGCTGAACTTCTGACTTTCTTCGCGCTTACGGAGCAGTTGAACCTTCAAGTCGGCCAGCACCTGGTCCGTCTGCGCCCGGCCGATGGTGTCAGATGGAAGCCCGTGCAGGTCACGAATTTGCTCTCGGGCCTCTTCGAGCGCTGCGTCCCGTCCGGCGACATCCAGGGCTTCATCACGTTCGATCGCTTCCTGGAGAGTCAGCATCAGTAGCCGCTTGCGGAGCGTCGAGCGGACGGCAGAGAAGCTGCTGGAGGCGATTTTCTGGAAGATGGTCATCACGAAGCCGAGCGCGCGATTCTTGCCGCCGAGCTGCTCTGCCAAGGCATATCCATCGTTCAGGTAGTCGAGCAGAGCTTTGTAGAACACTTTCTCGCGTTCCCCGAGCTCGAAGCCCTCCGTGTGGACCTGCCGGCGGGCGAACAGCGGGTCGCCGTGCGCATCGCAGGCGTCGGCCTTCGTCCGACGGACGACGACGGCGTTCAGCCGGTGACGATTGTCGACCATGTCCCGCTCGTCCTCGAATAGCGTCGGGTCGAGCAGCCGCGCGATCATCCAGAATCGGAAGTGGTCACCCTGGTGCGGCGTCGCGGACAGCAACAAAAGATCGCGGCAGTGTTCCCGTAGTGCCTCGCCAAGCTTGTAGTTCTGCGTTTTCGTCGATTTTCGGCCTGTCTTGTAGACGCTCAGATGGTGAGCTTCGTCGAAGACGACCAGATCCCACGGCGGGGCCTGTTTCAGCCGCCGCAAGCGGGCCGGCCGCTTCAGCGTGTCGATGGACGCAATCATCCGGTTGTGCTTCGCGAAGGCATTTGATTTGCGGTCGGAAACGTCGCCCTCGGAGCCGAACACTTCGAAATCGAGGTTGAACACGTCGTTCAGCTCACGGCGCCAGTTCTCCACGAGCCCCGCCGGCACCACCATCAGCGCCCGCTGCAATTCGCCTCGCGACGCCAGCTCGCGAAGGATCAGCGCCGTTTCGATCGTCTTCCCGAGCCCAACCTCGTCGGCAATGAGAAATCGCCGTGGCCGAGCGTTCGCGATGCGGTGCACGAGCACAACCTGGTGCGGCAATAAATCGACCTTGGCCGACGTCAGAACCGCCGCGCTCTCCATCAGCGGGAGTTCTTCGGCTTCGATTGCCAGCGCCAGCCGCTCAATCGCCTCCGGCGTCCCTGGCTGCAACGACGATAGCACCCTCTGTTCCCACGTCAGGGCACCGGCGACAGCCTCAGCCGGCACTTGCCGCTCACCGTGCGCGCGGAAGTAGACGCGCACGAACCCCGTCGGCTCGACACCGAGCACCACGCCCTCGCCGAGTTCAGCGTGCGAGACGGTCTTGCCGACCTCAATTCCCGGGTGTTCATGAGCGCGGGGCATAGTATCCCCCTCGCACGCGTGTGTTGCCGTCCGCCCGTACCAGCCGGCGCATGTCAGTCACCGCCGACCCGTTCCATAGCTCCGTCGACAGGCAGATTCGCTCGCCGTCGCGGTTGACGAAGTAAACCATCTCGGTGACCGGGTGCTCTTCGATGCGCTGCGCCGGCGTGTTCAGCCCGAAGACGAGCCCGCATTCCGTCCAGTTGTTCTGAAACTCGGAGATGAGCGGCCGGATGCACCGGCGCACAACATCCGCTGCATCGTCCGGTGACAGGACCTCCAGCACCGTATCGAGTCCGCCGACCAGCACCGTGCGGCTGCCCGCCGGTGGCTCAGCCGGCCATGCCGACAGCCAACTCAGCGCCTCGCGTAACGAGAGCAGCGCTCCGGCCGAGAGCAGCGGCCCCAGCAGGACCTTATCAAAGATCACGCTCGAACCGCGCGTCAGCCACATTTTGGAGTCGACGAATTCGTCCATTACGCAGCCCCCGTCTCGGCGGCCTCGTCGAGCGCCGTAAACAGCGACATCTGGGCGTCCCTGCGCTGCGGCTTGTTCCGCCACGCTTCCACGAGCCTCACGGCCCGCTCGGCGGATACCTTCACGTCGGTGTCGCGGGCGGTTTCGGCGTACCAGCGCAGAATCGCATCCGTGGAACGCTTCAGGTTCGCGGCCCAGTTGTCCAGCTCCCGATCGATGGTGAGCCCACTGCCGTCGCTGGCGGCGCCGATCAGGAAGTGGGCCTGGTCAAGGTCGGTCTTCAGCGCCGCCTTCCGCGTACGGCCGCGTTGCGTAAAATAGCTCATTCGCTCGTCGAGTGGAACCGCATGAACACTTGTGCCAACGATGCGAATCCACCCGCGGCCTTGCAGATCCTCCGGCCCAAAACCGGTGCCGAGCATGATCTTACGAAGTTCGTCACGAATCAGATCATCACGAGCTTCGAATATGCTCAACATCATCCGCGAAAGCGGCTCGGCACTCTCAGGCGGCAAGCGCCCCCCCGAGCTCTCACGAAGCATGTCGTTAACCAGCTGCTTAACTCCCAGGACTGCTTCACGAACGGCAAGCGGCTGCCCGTCACCTTTCAGGACGCTTCCGTAGTGCTGGCTGTAAAACTCAAGGCTCTTGCCGATGAGAATGATCTGTAAATCCGCGAACGCGAGCTCCTGTCCATGAGTTCTCTCAAGGAGGGCTTTGAATCTTGACGCTTCATTCTTGACCCACCTCCGCATGCTAGCCCACGCAACAGGCTCTAAAGTGGCCAACCGCTTCCGGCACACGTGAATGATGTCATACTCAATCTTCTTGGATCCGAATTCTGCGTTATCGCCCTTCGACTCGTCACTGCGAATAGGATAAGTAGCTTCAAGCACAAACCCAGCGTTAACCCCAACGTTGCATAAATCTGATCGATTTGCATCACGCCGCGGGGCGTAGGCGGTTGAGCATGCTGAGCAGTTTCTCCTTCACCATGCCGGCTCCGCTGATGGTCAGCGTGAGCGTGCCGCTCGG
>Ga0307379_10005093_pt1 | contig 18469 bp, 17 predicted proteins | sample UN2MG_FD_202237 | JGI IMG/M metagenome (GOLD analysis project Ga0307379, IMG submission 202237) | Soil microbial communities from Risofladan, Vaasa, Finland - UN-2 | ecosystem: Environmental > Terrestrial > Soil > Coastal area > Acid sulfate soil | place: Finland: Risofladan, Vaasa | collected... | reverse complement strand
GGTTTCTATCTTGTCTTTGAAGGCATGGTGAAACTCGTCAAGCGCAGCATGCGCGCTAAGAGTCAGATCCTGAAGATCGTCGGCCCAGGAGAGATCCTTGGCGAGACGACCCTGTTTGACAAGGGAAGCTACAATTCCTATGCGAAGACGCTTGAACCAGCCATTATTGGTTTCATCGAGCGGGGCGACTTTTTCTTCTTTCTTGAGCGCCATCCGAAGACGATCTTTCGCCTGTACGCAAGCCTATCAGAGGAGTTGAAGGCCTTTCAGAATAAGCTTGCCGAGAGATCGTATTCCTCAAGCAAGGAACGCTTGGCCCGCCTGATCCTTCACCTGGGAAAGAGCGGAGTCGAGCTATCACGCGCTGAGCTTGCTGAGATGGCGGGAGTCTCTTCAAAGACGGCAATCCGAACATTGAGTGAACTCGAAGGCCGCGGGATTATCGCCATTGAAAGCCGCAGGATCAAGATCCTGCGTGAGGAGTACCTCCAGAAGATAATGGAGCCGTCCTCGAGTGAGCTCAATCCCAACCTCATTATCTAAGAAGTTACACGCATGTGCTTGGAGCGCGAGAAGAAGGTCTCCTAATGCGGTGATCGCTGTCCTTTCAACTTGTCCGCAACGTATCTACAGTTGTTCCAGACATTTGTCTTTGCCAGCGGAGGGCTTGCGCGTCCTGTTGACGAGGGTAGGCGACCAGTGACAAGCAGACTGAACCAAACAGAGAAAATCGTTATCAGCATCGTTACGTACGGCATGGCCATCCTGGCGGTAATTCTTCTGTCCGTTTCGGGATTTTGCCCTGCAGGCCTTGTCTTTGCTGCCCTTGCAGTTCCCCTTACACTCGTTTCTACGGCCCTCATGCTCAGAGGAGGGATCATCCTCGCACTGGCGACAAGCGCCATGGCAGTACCGTTCCTTATTCTCGAACTGCATGAGACAGGTTTGTTCTTCGCGTTTCTGGCGATGTCTCTCGTCATCGGTGGAGGGATCGGGCTTGCCAATCAGCGCCGTGGGGCGAGGAAGGAGCGATGGCGCCGCGCCAAGACGCTCGACGATCGGTTTGACGACCAGATCTTCGAGGGGGCACTGAACATCATCCACTTCATCGATAAGGACGGGACAATCCTCAAGAGAAACGAGGCATCGCGTTCGGTGATTGCCTATCCGACAAAACGCACCCTGCAGTTGTCCGAATACGTGCATCCTGATGATATCGACCAGATGAAGGCGGAGCTCTTGCGCCTGTTCGAGCGTGGAGAGATCCGCGATGTTAAGCTTCGCTTCATTTCGCAGGATCGAAACATCATCCCGGTTGAGCTACGCGCGACGCGGGTGAACGAACGCGTGGGCGTGATGGAAGCAAGCGATCTACGACGACAAGTGGAGTTAGAACGACGACTCATGGAGACCGAGGCACGCTACCGCTACTTGATCGAAGAAGCGGTCGATACCCTCGACTCGGGGATCATCATCTCAGACAAGAAGCAGCAGGTGGTGTGGGCCAACGAGACAATAGGTCAGTTATTCGGGATAGATCGTGAACGGCTGATTGGGATAGATATTCGCCGCGCATTCGATCGCTACGTCAACGTGTTCGAGGATTCACAAGAACTGCGCGCCCGTGTCGAGCAGGCGATCAAGACGCGTGAACGGATCGACCCATACACATGCCACGTTCGTCCAAGCATGGGACGTGAGGAGCGCATCTTGGAATACCGCTCCATCCCCATCGAGACCGAGCGCTACAAGGGCGGGCGGATCGATCACTACATAGACATCACCAAGATCAAGCAGTTGGAAGAGGGTCTCCTAGAGAAGACCAAGAACCTTGAGAAGAGCAACGAGAAGCTTGAACAGTTTTCACATGTTGTCTCCCACGACCTCAAGGAGCCCGCACGTACGGTAGAGGCGTTCAGTGGTTTCCTCCTCGAAGACTATCAGGACAAGCTTGACGAGGAGGGGGTGGACTATCTTCAGCGGATGAAGCGGGCCGCGGGCCGTATGCGTGAGCTGATCAACGACTTGTTGAACCTCTCTAGCATTCACATGGATCGTGCGTCGTTCGAGCGGGTAAATGTGCAGAACATACTTCAAGAAGTCAAGGATGACCTAGAGATGCGATTGCGCGGGGTCAACCTACAGATCGATGAGGGCATGCCCGCTGTTCGAGGGAGCAGGATTCGCATTGCTGAGCTTTTCAGCAACCTGATCACGAATGCGATCAAGTACAATGATAAGGCACTTCCCACCCTGCATGTCGGTTGGTTGAAGGAATCGAAGAAGAACGGCACCTGCACGTTCTTCGTGCAGGATAATGGAATAGGGATCGAAGAGCGGTATCAAGAACGCATCTTCGCCATATTTGAAAAACTGAACCCTAGAGACGATTATGAGGGTACTGGCGCCGGGCTCGCGATCTGCAAGCGGATCGTCGAGGAACACAAGGGAGAGATCTGGGTAGAATCGGAGGTTGGAAAAGGGAGTACGTTCTACTTTACAATCCCCAGGGCAGATGCCAGGAGAGAGGTGGAGTCAAATGCTTAGCCAAGAAAAAATGAAAGTGCTTGTCGTTGAAGACAATCCTGATGATATCACCATCATCAAGCGCGCCATGCGCAAGAGCGAGATGAAGTGTGATCTCTCTTTTGCTCGTGATGGAGAAGAAGCGATCGACTTCCTGTGGCACACTAAACCCGAGTATGAAGACGCTCCGCGGCCAGATCTGATCCTCCTCGATCTCAATCTTCCCAAGGTTGACGGCCTTGAGGTCCTGACAAAGATCAAGCAGGACGAAAAACTGAGAAGGATTCCGGTAATCGTCCTTACCATTTCGGAGCAGGAACAGGACATGATCAGGGCCTACGACAGCGGCGCAGCAAGCTACATGCATAAACCTGTCGACTCCAAGGACTTCGAACGTCTCATTCAGACCGTTCAGGACTACTGGCGAATCGCACGCATTCCTACGGAGTGATGGTACCCGGCCAATCAGTACAACGGACATCTGACCCAATGATGCCTCACCGGCGGCACATTCCTGCGTACTGAAAGCGCAATGTGCACAGCACCTCTGCCCTCGTCTGATCTTCTGCATGGAGATATCCTCTTTCCAAGCTAAAGACAAGGAGCAAGAGATGGATAAGTCGGGTCCGAAGCCAGGTGTTGAATCTGAAGCTTCAAGCCCGCTACCTCCTTACCAGTTTTCGCCGTCGTCGAGAGCGCGGCGATCAATGCCATCCCTTTCTTCTAAAGTACTACAGCCGCACGCTGTTCTGCGAGCGCTTATAAAGAAGATGCTGTAGAACAGCCAACGGTTCTTACCCCGGGAAGGTGGGTGCTTGGCAGCAGGCCCACCTTCCCCAGCCCCTTTTGAGAGTCAGTGTGCCGCCATCAAGTAGTCATAGATCGCGTGAGCCAGGGCAAGGACTTGCTCCTTATGCGCATCGTCAAGATCAACCCCAGCAAGCACGGCAAGCTCCTCCACCTGCGGCAGAACAGCCGCCGGAACGATACCTGCGTCGTAGGGATCATCCCCTGGTCCAAGGAGAATCTCACTCAGGCTCGAATCCAGCCTGACGAGGTCGCCTTGTTCCAGTATCGTCCGTATGGAAAACGCCACGGCAAACTTCCACTGTTCGCGCCCAGTGTAGGTATCCAACGTCGATGAGAAGAGCCCCTCGAGTTCCTTGTTCTCTTCGGATATCGCGACAAATAGGCCATCGTCCGCGGCTTGCTTGAACGCGTCAAGTTCAACCGCGGGGAGAGAGGCAATGGAAGAGATCGTCTCTTCATATGTTTGACAGAAGGTGTCAGTCGTCTGGTGAAGGTGAGCAAGCCTTGTCACCTGCTCGATCCGTTGGGAATCTGTCTGCGTGATGATCTCGATCTGCAGTGTCTTCAGCCTGTCTTGCAAGTGAGGGCAGGCCTGCTCAAGGTTGGGCGGGACCACGATCTCTGTTCCAGAAAAGAGGAAGGTGGCGTAGGACTTGTACAACGCGTAGAGCGGGGAAAACGCGGAGTAGGTATCGGCAAAGGTCGATCCTACAGACGCAGGGGAAGAGATTGCAATCACCCCCGGTAATAGACAGAGAAGAATAAGAAGCGTGATTCGGTCAGTCATGACACCTATTGTAGTCCCCAAGGAGGCACGGGCAAGGGTTTTCTTACTCGCAGCACTTCGCGTGGCCTGGCGGGACGCATCTGCTTGCACTCCAGCAGTCCTATTCGACACCTCTTGCCGTATTCAAGTGCACTACCCGTTAGTGATCGGTGTCCGACATCGATGTCGGCCCTTTCATCAGTTTTCCCTTCGGAAGCGCATACGCTTAGTGCCATGAACAAGATCGAGATTATTGCGCGGGCATCGCAATTGCATGGAAAGCAGGAGATGGCTCGCTTAGAACAGAGGATCTTAGCTGATATTGTGGCATCAGGAGGGCCAGCACTGGAAGAGGTTTCGTTCCCCTCCGGCGATGGAATCGCGGCTATCTTGGTCCTTACCGGGGGGGTGGAACGTGAAGTACTGAAGATCGCCTCGCAGATGCCTTCTCCTATCATCCTCATCGCCCATCCCGGTCAGAATTCCCTCCCCGCATCGCTTGAGATCCTTGCGCGTATCCGCCAGGATGGAGGGAGTGGAGAGATCCTCTTCGGAACTCCAAAAGAGATCGCTGCCGGTCTCAACAGAGAGGTGCGCATCAACTCCGCCTGGGAGGCACTGCGCTTCAGCCGCGTTGGTCTCATCGGAGATCCTTCCGAATGGCTGGTGGCAAGCGATGTCGACCGCGCATTCCTAAAAGGCCAAATAGGAGTAGAGCTCGTCAATGTCTCGATCGATGAATTGGTCGAGGGATCGAGCGCGCACAAACCGAGTCGGAGCGCCATCGGCCAGTTTACCAAGAGTGCATCGAGCGTGAAAGAGCCCGACAAGGCTGATCTGAGCGGGAGCGTTGCCATCTACGAAGGCTTGCGCTCAATCGTCAACAAGTATCGCCTCTCGGCGTGCACGGTCCGCTGCTTCGATCTGGTGGAGCGGCTGCATAACACAGGCTGTTACGCCCTCTCCCGTTTGAACGACGAGCAAATCGTTGCCGGGTGTGAGGGGGATATGCAGGCCATGTTCTCCATGTACCTTGGATTCCTCCTCTCCGGTGGTGCCACGTTCATGGCCAACATTGCCTCCATCGACACGGACAATAGGGAGCTGATCATCGCTCACTGTACCTGTCCACTGTCTCTCTCAGCGGGCTTTGCCATTCGCAGCCACTTTGAATCGAGTATCGGAGTGGGTATCGCCGCGCAGATCCCCCCAGGACCGTGCACCCTCTTCCGCCTCGGAGGAGATAGACTGAATCGACTCTTCGTGCGTGAAGGCACCATCACGGGATCGCTTGCCCGCGAGGACCTATGCCGCACGCAGGTGACCCTGTCCATCGATGGATCGATCGAGCCTCTTCTATCGTCTCCACTTGGGAATCACCACGTCCTCATCCCTGGTCATCACCGGGACACGATCGAGCGTTTCTTCGACCGCTACCTCAGCCAATAGGACTTAGCCGTGAGTCGGTAGCACAAGGCTGAGCCGCCCGTGGCCTTCTCTCGATGATAGTAAGCTCTATTTGGAATCTAGAGATGCGACCTGCCCATTCTTGCTTCTTTCCTCTCATCAGAGACCTTGCTTTCTTCTTCTTTCCAAGGGAGAGAACAAGATTTCGCTCACGTTGCTATGAGATAGATCGCAAGCTACCATCACTGTCAACACAATAAGGTGGTGAACGAAAGATGCCTAATAGAGAGATGCAGATCACAGCCGACAACGAGGCTCGTCGCGGAGCCTATTCTAACCTCGCGTTGATATCGCACCGCAAGGAAGAGTTTGTCATAGATTTTCTGTTTATTGATCCTCAATCGCAGACGGCCAAGGCTGACCAGGCGCTACTCGCCTCGCGGATGATCCTCAATCCAGGACACATGAAGCGGTTGTATCAGGCAATTGGGGAAAACATCGAGCGCTATGAGAAGAACTTCGGCAAGATCGTTCTGCCACCGAAGTTGAAGTAGAACAGTACTGTGGCGAGGAAGAACGGGACGTTCCCGGAGCTGAAGCGCACAATCCTGAAGACGATCCTTGCTCGGCGGATCACGTTGGGTGCCTTCGCCGCGGTGGCCCTGATCGTCATCCCGATGTCGGGCATCAGTTGGTTCAACCCCCTGTTCTACGCGCCATTTGCTTGGTTCTTGATAACCTTCCCGTTTCAATATCTTACGGAACGCCAGAACAGCGAAGCGGCGATTCACTGGATTCACGCCGGCTACTTCATCGCTGAAGCCGTTATCATCACGCTGTTTGTCTATCTTACGGGTGGCAGCCAGTGGATTGGGAGCACGTTCTACATATTCACCGTGATCTACGCCAACTTCTTCCTCCCAGAAGCGCAGGGCTACCTTGTCACCGGGCTGGTAGTCCTTCTCTACACACTCGTGGTGATGCTCGAGTACGCGGGGATACTCCCGCATCGCACCCTCTTCCCGAAGATGGGGATGGCCCATACGATCCTATCATACAACCTGACTACCATCCTTGTCGGCACGGTGACGATCTATGGAGTCCTCACCTACACGGTACGTTCATTCACAAACATCTACCAGAGCAAGAACAAGGTCCTCGCCAAGCAGCGGGAGAGACTCTCCGAGCTCTCCTTGCGGCTCGTGTCCGTGCAGAACGAGGAGAGACAACAAATCGCACACGAGCTGCACGACAATCTCGGCCAGTCCCTTGCCGCGGTAAAGCTTCAGCTTGCCTCGCTGAAGCACGATGCAGAAGACGATCGTTCGCAGGAGATCGCTGCGGTCGTCGATCAGGCGATCGCGCAGACGCGCACCCTCGCCTATTCCCTCCGCCCCCCGCTCCTTGACGACCTCGGCCTCGCCCCTTCTATTCGTCGTCTGGTCCAAATGGTGGAGGGAGGGACGGATCTTAGGATTGTGACCGATTTAGAGGATGACTTCCGCCTTAACTCAGACATGGAGAGCCTTCTCTTTTACGTCATCCGCGAGGCGCTGACAAACGTCGAACGGCACGCGCGTGCGCATCAGGTGAAGGTCGCCTTACGCAGGAGCGATAGCTCAGTGATCGCAACGATAGAGGATGATGGGATCGGGATTCCTGCAAAGAAACCGCTGGGACTTGGCCTACGCGGAATTGAGGAACGTGTGGAGTTGGTCGGAGGGAGGATGACGATCTCCTCCGCTCCAGGGCAAGGGACGAGGATCACCGTGGAGGTGCCGGATGACGCGACTGCGCGTGGTGATCGTTGATGACCACGCCCTTGTCCGCGCCAGCCTGGCCAAGCTCCTTTGCAGCTACTCAGAGTTTGAGGTAGTAGGAACAGCCGCTGATGGGCACGGAGCGATTGCCCTTGCCGAGAAACTGAAGCCCGATGTGCTCCTGCTTGACGTCGCCATGCCTGGCCTCGACGGGTTGAACGCGATCCCACTCATACGCGCGGCATGTCCCGCAACGCACGTCCTCCTCATCTCCATGCATGATGAGCCTGAGTACCTGCAGGAGGCGGTGGATCGTGGAGCACAAGGCCTTGTCTCCAAGGCCTCCTCGCCGGAAGATCTCACCTGTGCGATAATGTCTGCGGCACGGGGAGAAGTGATGAAGCCTTCTATTCCTCTATCCAAACGTGAGCGCGAGGTCCTCTCTCTCATCGGCGCGGGAAAGACGAACGAACAGATCGCTACTATCCTCTCCATCAGCCAGAAGACCGTCGAGCATCATCGCCAACAGCTGATGGACAGGCTCGACATCCATACCGAAGCAGGGCTGATTGTGCACGCGCGGCGGACAATCGTCGCTGCGAGTTAGTACATCCGCCCTATTTCACGTTTTGTCGGTTGAGGATACACTTTACGTGATCAGAAGATGAAACCAATACGGGTGGTGCTCGCCGATGATCATACCTTGGTGCGTCGAGGGTTGTCCGCGCTCCTTACAGCGGATGGCTCCATCAGCGTTGTTGGCGAAGCGGAGGACGGACGTGAACTGGCGAAGAAGGCAAGAGCCCTTCAACCGGATGTAGCGCTCGTTGACATATCGATGCCGCTTTTAAACGGCCTCGATGCGATGCTCAAGATTCGCAGGGTCTCCCCACAGACGAGGGTCATCATCCTGTCGATGTTCTCGGATGATGCGTACATCGCCGCGGCATGGGAGCATGGGGCAGCGGGGTATGTCCTCAAGGATGAAGCCCCCGAGCAGCTGATCGAGGCGATCCATACCGTCGTTTCGGGAGGGATGTACTTCCCCGTGGAGCACCCTCCCGTCGTGACGCGCAATCTGCTCACACCCCGCGAGCGGGAGGTGTTGCAGCTTATTGCCGAGGGAAAGAGGAACAGCGAGATCGCCAGCGTGATGATGAGGAGCCTGCACACGGTGCGCAGTCACCGCGCCCGGTTGATGATGAAACTGCGGGTGCACAGCGCCGCGGAGTTGGTGCAGGCTGCGGAGAAGTTGGGCGTGGTGCGGTTCTCTCCGCCCGAAGGATAGTGATGAGCAGACCACAGATACTGCAGCTATACAGAGAAGAGCTTGAACGAGGCCTCGCCGAGGCGCTGCGCGCTGATGAAGCGCGCGACGGGAGTCTTCTCTATCCGATCCTCCGCTACCACGTGGGTCTGCGTGATGAGAAGGGACTCGAGGAGAAGGCCCTGGGAAAGATGCTGCGGCCGTCGTTGCTGCTGTTCATCGCGCAGGAACTGGGAGGAGATGTCGATCGCGCTCTTCCGGCGGCGATCTCATTGGAGCTGGTGCACAACTTCTCGCTGATTCACGACGACATCCAGGACCACGACGAGATCAGGCGTGGACGCTCCACAGTGTGGAAACTGATCGGCGTGGCACAAGCGATCAACGCCGGGGACCTGATGTACTCGCTCGCCATCAAACACGCGCTCCTCTCCGGACCCTCTGCTGCGGGATCGATCATCGACGCGGCGACCGCGATGATCGAAGGACAGGCACTCGATCTGGCCTTCGAGGACCGTTGGGTCGACACGGAGTCATATATCTCCATGATCGACAAGAAGACCGGAGCGCTCATACGTTGCGCATTCAGTACCGCGGGGATCATCTCTGGAGCAGATGATGATACACTCGATGTCCTGGCATCTCTGGGAAGAGACCTGGGGCGGGCGTTTCAGATAACGGACGATCTGCTCGGCGTGTGGGGTAACGGTGATGTCACCGGAAAGCCGAGGGGATCAGACATAAGACGGAAGAAAAAATCGTTCCCCGTGGCGCTTACCATGCAGCGCGCGGATGAGGAAGGGCGGACTCTCCTTAAGAGGGTCTATGCTCAGGACGAGATCACCGACAACGATGTGGCGCGTGTAGTCGCGTTGATGGTCCGTCTCGATGTGAGAAAGAGCGGAGAAGAAGCAGTTGAGGAACACCTTAAGCAGGCGAGCGCGTCCCTTGAATACCTGCCCCTCTCGAAGGAAGGAAAAGGAATGATGCATGAATTGATCGCCTACTTGGCGAGGAGGGAGAAATGAGACGGCCAGCTAAGCTGGACATGAAGATGGCGCGGTACCTGCTGGCGCAGAAGGCGAAACGGAGGAAGTACTTCCCGTTCGTCACCATGCTCGAACCACTCGAGGCGTGCAACCTGCACTGCATCGGATGCGGGCGGGTAATCGAGTACAAGGACTACATCACCCGGCGCCTTGGCGTAGAGCAGTCGCTCGCTGCGGTGCACGCCTCCGGCGCGCCGATCGTCTCCATCTCCGGCGGTGAGCCGCTGTTGCACGAGCAGATAGGCGAAATCACGCGCGCGATCCTGGAGGAGAAGCGGTTCATCTACTTGTGCACGAACGGTCTATTGCTGGAGGAGAAGCTCGATCTCTTCAAGCCATCGCCGTATCTGTCATTCGTCGTGCACATGGATGGGACAAGAGAGATTCACGACATGGTGACGCGTCGTCCGGGCACGTACGATCAGGCGATGAGGGGGATCCGCGCGGCGATTGCGCGAGGCTTTCGCGTGAACACGAACACAACCATGTTCCACGGATCGAACGTGGAGGATGTCCACAAGCTCTTCTCCATTCTCACCGAGATGGGGGTGGAGGGGTTGATGGTCTCACCTGGTTATGCATACGAGGACGTGTCCGATCGCGAGCTCTTCCTGCAGCGGCAGGAGTCGATCAAGGTCTTCCGCCAGATCCTCGATTCATCCAAGGGGTTCCCGTTCTACAACAACCCGCTCTATCTCGACTTCCTGCGCGGAGAGAGCCAGTACGAATGTGCTGCGTGGACGACGCCGACGTATACCGTGCGCGGTTGGCGCAAGCCGTGCTACATCCTTGCCGACGAGCACACAGATGACATGAATGAGTTGTTCGACCCTAAGCTTTGGGAGAACTATGGCCCGGGGAAGGATCGTCGCTGTGCCAACTGCATGATGCACTCTTCCTTTGAAGGGGCGAGCATCCTGCATGCGTTCTCGCACCCGCTCGACCTTATCACCGTAGCCCGCGAGGAACGAAAGACATGATCATTGTCACTGCGCCCTCCTTTGCTGAGCGGATCTGGATCCCTCGCCTGCCTGGCGTACGCTCTGTAGCTACGCCGATGGGAAAAAGAGCGGGAAACTCGCTTTCCCGATCTCTCCAGGACATCGACAGGCCAAGCGCCCTCGTGAGCACCGGCTTCTGCGGTGGGCTCTTCTCAGATGCGCTCACAGGAACGATCGTCATTGGAGACACGATTGACTATGAGGGTGAGCAGATTACGGTCGATGCAAACCTTGTCGAACGCGCACGAAAAGCGCTTACGACAGCAAGTCTGCCGTTTCTTGTGGGGAAGATCGTAACTACGCGTGGCGTCGTCAAGTCACCGCAGGAGAAGAAGAACCTGGCGCGTACGGGAGCGCTAGCAGTCGACATGGAGAGCGGTCCGCTTGTCCGCGTCGCACTGGCGGCAGGGATCAGGTTTATCCCGTTGCGGGTGGTCCTTGACACGCGTGATCGCCCACTGATGTTCAACGCCGATCGCTCAGACCTGCCAATGGCACTTGCACACCCTGTTTTAACGCTTCAGCTGTTGCGCACGGTGATCATCGCTGGACGCGTGATCGGGCGCGCGATCGCTGCGATTGCGGCTGAACTTGCGTTAAGGAGAGAAGAATGCGTTGCGTAGTGACTGTAGGTGGAATCAAGATCGGTGGAGATAACCCGGTCGTTGTACAGTCGATGACGAACACCGACACCCGCGATGTCGATGCCACCGTATCTCAGATCGAGCGGCTGCAAGAGGCAGGCTGTGAGATCGTGCGTGTCGCCGTGCCAGACGACGCTGCCGCGAGCGCCCTTCCGGCAATCAAGAGACGAATCGATATCCCATTAGTTGCCGATATCCACTTCGATCATCATCTGGCGCTGGCGTCGATCGATGCCGGTGTGGATAAGCTACGATTGAACCCGGGGAACATCACCGATCCAGAGAAGATTGAGCAGGTGGTGCGCGCGGCAAGACAGGCAGGGATACCGATTCGCGTCGGAGCAAATTCAGGCTCGCTCGCCGCTTCATTCCTCGATGAGAACGGGCATGCAACAGCCAATGGGATGGTGGATAGCGCCCTCAAGGAGATTCGCCTGCTGGAGGGACTCGACTTCACCGATATTGTCGTGTCGCTCAAGGCGACCGACGTGATGATGACCCTCGCCGCCTACCGCAGGATCGTGCGCGAGGTCAATTATCCCTTGCACATTGGGATAACCGAAGCGGGAACGCCGTGGGGTGGGACGATCAAGTCAGCGGTCGGGATCGGAATCCTCCTTGCGGAGGGCCTGGGCGATACGTTGCGCGTCTCCCTTACCGGCGATCCGGTGGAGGAGGTGCGGGTCGCATACCAGATCCTTAGTGCCCTTGACCTTCGCCAGCGAGGCATATCCTACCGCGTCTGCCCGACGTGCGGGCGCACGCGCATCGACCTGTTCAATATAGCAAACGAGATCCAGGAGAGGCTCGCGGATGTTACAGAGCCGCTCGTAATCGCGCTGATGGGATGCATCGTAAACGGGATCGGTGAGGCAAAAGACGCGGAGATCAGCCTGTTCGGGGGCGAGAAAAGCGGGACGATAAGCATCGCTGGACAGGTGGTCAAGCGGGCCGTCCCCGAGGGCCTATTGGTCGATGAATTCGTGGCCACGGTGCGAGCATACCTTCAAGAGCGGAGGACGGCAGATGGCTAGCAAGGCAGCCTCACGCGTAGACCTCTTGTCGGTAGCATCCGAGGAGCTCGATTGCACGCTCGGTCGGGCTACCTCGCACCTGCTGGACCTGCAATACGAAGAGGGCTACTGGTGGGGAGAGCTAGAGTCAAACGTATCAATCACCTCCGAGCATCTTTTCTTGACCCACATCCTTGGGGTGGAAAAGGAAGAGGAGTGGAGAAAAATCACCGCCCAAATCAAGAAGATGCAGCGCGAAGATTGGACGTGGGCGATCTGGTACGATGGCCCCGGTGACCTGTCAACGACAATCGAGGCCTACGTTGCGCTTAAGATGGCGGGGGTCTCCCCGGATGCACCGGAGATGGAGCGCGCGCGATCGTTCATCCTCGCTCAAGGAGGGGTGGAGAAGGCGCGCATCTTCACCAAGATCTGGCTTGCCGTCCTTGGCGAGTGGGACTGGCGAGGGACGCCGATGATGCCACCCGAGCTGATCCTCCTTCCCAAATGGTTCCCGATCAGTATCTACGACTTTGGATGCTGGGCGCGCGGGACCGTCGTCCCGATGATGATCATTCGCGCACTGCGTCCGGTCTATCCCCTTCCACAGTGGGCGCACATCGATGAACTGTTCGTGCACGGGAAGGAATCAGCCGATCTGACGCTTCCCAGGAAGAATAGCGCGTGGGCGAAGTTCTTCTCTTCCCTCGACCGCGTCCTGCGTTTGTACGAACACTCACCCGTTAAACCATTGCGCAAGACCGCGATACGCAGGGCAACGCGCTGGATCGTCGAGCGACAAGAGGAGGACGGCTCGTGGGGCGGAATCCAGCCACCGTGGGTCTACTCGCTAATCGCACTTCGGGCCCTCGGCAGAGACATGAACGACCCGGTGTTACGTAAAGGGTTCGCCGGGTTCTACGGGGAGACGGGGTTTGCCATCGAGGATGAGAACACGTTCCGCTTGCAGTCGTGTCTTTCCCCGGTGTGGGACACGGCCCTGGCTGCGGTCGCCCTGGAAGATGCTGGCCTTCCCGAGGATCACCCGGCGTTGGTAAAGGCCTGTGAGTGGCTTCTCGATGAGCAGATCTTCGTCGGTGGAGATTGGCAGGTACGCTGTGACGCGCAGCCCGGCGGGTGGGCATTCGAGTTTGCGAACGACATCTACCCTGACACCGACGACGCATCAGTGGTGATGATGGCTATCCAGCAGGCGAAGCTCGATGAGAAGAAGAAGTCGCACGCATTGGATAGAGGCCTCGAGTGGCTCCTCGCCATGCAGAGTTCAAACGGCGGCTGGGGGGCATTCGATCGGAACAACACCAAGGCACTACTGCGAGAGATCCCGTTTGCCGATTTCGGAGAGATGATCGATCCACCGTCGGTCGACGTAACGGCGCACATCGTCGAGTACCTGGGGCGGATCGGCCATGGAAAGGGTTCGAAGGTGGTCGATCGCGCACTCGCCTATCTCAAGAGAGAACAGGACCCGGACGGGGCGTGGTTCGGCCGTTGGGGGGTGAACCTGACCTACGCGATCGGAGCGGTTCTCCCAGCGCTTGACGCAATTGGCGAAGACATGAGATCTCCCTACGTTAGTCGGGCAGTTGATTGGCTCATCAGTCATCAGAACGAAGACGGCGGCTGGGGAGAACGAATCGAGGGGTACAAGGACGAGGCATGGCGTGGAAGAGGGACATCTACCCCATCGCAGACGGCGTGGGCCCTCCTCGGCCTCATCGCGGCCGACGAGATTGATCATTCGGCTACACAAGCGGGGATCGAGTACCTCGTCCGAACCCAGAGGGACGATGGCGGATGGGATCAACCGTACTTTACCGGAACCGGTTTTCCCATCGATTTCATGATCAACTACCACCTCTATCGGGACATCTTCCCGGTGATGGCCCTCGGACGCTACAGAGATGCGAGACGCGGAGATCGGAAGCGAAGACACGGAGACACACGGGGATATGACAAAGACGGACAACAAACGACCGATTATGGTGTATAGGGAGACTTGATGCAGGTAATGAAGGCTGATGTTCTCGGCTTCTGCTTCGGCGTGCGCCGGGCAGTAACGATGATCGAGACCGAGCTTGAGAAGAACGGCCCCCTGTGCACCCTGGGAGCGATCGTGCACAACACGCACGTTGTGGAGGGCCTAACTGAGAAGGGAGGGAGGCTTGTGCGAGGGTTGGATGATGTTCTACCCAACGAGGGGGTGGCGATCACCGCCCACGGTGCTGGCGAAGAAGTGTATGCTGAGATTCGCAAGCGAGGATTTCGCCTGATCGATACCACGTGTCCGATCGTCAGGCGCGCGCAACAGACAGCGGCAAATCTGGTAAAGGATGGCTTCTTCGTCATCGTGTACGGCGAGGCGGAGCACCCGGAGGTGAAGGGGATCCTCTCCTGGACGGCAGGACACGGTGTCGCCACGCAAACGCCGGACGTGGAGATTCCCGATGGGACAACCGGCATCGCCGTCATCGCGCAGACAACGAAAAACCCACAGCAGTTCGCCCAGTTTGCTGAGCGAGCCACGCGAGAATTCGCGAGCAGAGTGCCCGAGATCAGGATCGTCAACACGACGTGCCCGGAGACAGGGCGACGTTATCAGGCAGGAAGCGAGCTGGCGAAAAAAGTCGATGTGATCCTTGTCGTCGGGAGCAGGTCTTCGGCAAATACACGAAAACTGGCGGATACGTGCAGCGCAACCGGTGTTCCCACACACCATATCGAATCAGCCGCGGAGATTGAAGAGGATTGGTTCACCGGCTGCAGCCGATGCGGGGTTACTGCTGGGGCCTCGACTCCCGATGAGGTGATCGAGGATGTCGTACGCCGACTAAACGAGGAAAAGGGGGAATAGATGCAACACGTAATGGACACGGCCAATGCACGGGTGGAAGAGATGGCCGCTCCGCGGCTCTATCGGGAGATCCTGAAGCACACAGCGAGCGGAGCACCGGAGTTCATCGATATCACACAGGAGGTGAAGGACGTCCTCGCTCGTTCCGAGATTCGCGAGGGCTCGGTGTTGGTCTTCACCCGCCACACAACTGCGGCGATCGAGATCAACGAGGATGAGCCCCTCCTGATGGAGGATCTCAAGCAGTTCCTCCTGCGCATCGCGCCGCGAGATGGAAACTACAAGCACAACGACTTCTTCATCCGCACGGCGAACATGACCGAGGACGAGTGCCCGAACGGACACGCTCACTGCCAACACCTTTTCCTCGGGACGAGTGAGACGATCCCCGTCGTCGACAGCGAGCTCCTCCTCGGACGATGGCAACGTATCTTCTTGATCGAACTCGATAGGCCGCGCGAGCGCCAGGTATTCATACAAGTACAGGGATGGTAGACCAACACATCGCGGCGCTGATCGACCTGCCACAGGCTCCCCCTTCTGTGGAAGATTCAGAGGCGCTCTGCAGACGCCTGGCCCTATCTCACTATGAGAACTTCACCGTCGTGTCGCGCCTGATCCCCCGCAGAATGCGTCAATCGCTCTACAACCTGTATGCCTTCTGCCGGACCGTCGATGATATCGGGGACGAGGCCCCCGGCGATCGCGTTCTCCTCCTCGACCGCTTCGAGAGCGAACTTGAGGCCGCGTATGCCGGGACGCCACATCACCCCGTTCTGGTCGCCCTTCAAGGGACCATCAAGCGCTTCGGGATGCCGCGCTACCTCTTCGAGCGGCTGATAGTCGCCAACCGAATCGATCAGGAGCAGGTGCGCTATCGTACGTTTTCCGATCTTCTGTACTACTGCGAGCACTCCGCCACTCCCGTAGGGAGGCTCTTCCTCATCCTGTTCGGCTACGGCGATGACGAGCTATTCGCCCTCTCCGATTCAACATGCATCGCGCTGCAGCTCGCGAACTTCTGGCAGGACGTGAGGCGTGACTACGCTGAAGGGCGCATCTACCTCCCGCTCGATGAGATGAGCAAGTACGCTGTGAGCGAGGACGACTTGGCGGAAGCACAGGCAACAGACGAGTTCAATGATCTGATGCGCTACCAGGTCGAGCGCACGCGGGGTTACTTCCGCGATGGGCTTCCATTGATCGATCGCGTGCGTGGCTCGCTACGCGTCGATATCGCCGTTTTCTCACGCGGGGGAATAGCGATCCTCGACAAGATCGAGCAGCTTCACTACGACACGTTGAGGACGCGACCAACACTCTCCAAGTCAGAAAAGATCAGGCTCTTCCTCTCGACACTTGTAAGCCGTAGGTGGAGAAAATGGACCTAGAGCGTTCGTATCGCCTCTGCCAACGGATCACCCGCCGCGAAGCGAAGAACTTCTACTACGCGTTCATCACTCTGCCGCGCGAGAAACGCCGGGCGATCTACGCCGTGTACGCCTTCTGCCGTGAAGCGGACGACATCGCAGATGCTGACTCATCGATTGATGAGAAGAAGTCGAAGCTGGGTGTGCTCCGCACGCGGCTTGAACGGGCACAAGCAGGTGATCCGCAGGGCGGGATCGATATCGCGCTATCAGATGCAATCATGCTCTACGGGATCGATCCCCAAGATCTCGCCCACGTCATCGACGGTGTAGAGATGGATCTTGTCATCTCGCGCTATGAGACGTTTCCCGATCTACAGATCTACTGCTATCGCGTCGCCTCAGCGGTAGGCCTCTCCGTTCTCCCCATCCTCGCTGGCGGAGGAGAGAGATTGCCCGTAGAAGCGCGCGAGGCCGGGGAGAAACTGGGCTTGGGGATGCAGCTAGCCAACATCGTGCGTGATGTGGCAGAGGACATCGCCATTGACCGCGTGTACATTCCGCAAGAGGACCTGCGGCGATTCCAAGTGAGCGAGGAGATGCTCCACCACGGTGTGATGAACGACGATATGCGTAGGCTTCTCTCTCTTGAGAGCGAGCGGGCAAGGAAGTACATGCGTGAAGGGGAATGCGTCTCCGAGTTTCTCCCGCGGAACGCGCGCGGCTGCATCACGCTTCTTTCTAGAATCTACACGCGCATCCTGGAGATGGCAGAAGTGCGAGATTACGATGTGTTCAAGGAGAGGCTGTCACTTTCCATCGGGGAGAAGATGCTCCTGATCCTGCGCACATGGTTAGGGCGATGAAGCCAGTCGTCATCATCGGCGGCGGTCCCGCAGGGATCGCCAGCGCCAGCTCACTTGCCAAAAAAGGAGTAAAGAGCGTCTTGATCGAAAGGAGCAAGCGCCTCGGCGGGCGCGCATCCTCCTTCTTCTACTCCAAGATGCAAGAAGAGATCGACTACGGACAGCACGTGCTCATGCGCTGCTGCACCGAGTCGATCGCGCTACTGAAGCTACTTAGTCAGGAGGACTTCGTCCGGAAGGACTTCGTCCGGAAGGACACCGTCCGGAAGAACGCCGTCTCATTTCAGCCGCGCCTGCGCATTCCGATGGTGGATGGAAGAAGAAGAGAGATCATAGCCTCGTCGCCCCTTCCCGGAATCTTGCACTTGCTGCCAAGCCTCCTCTCCTACCGCTTCCTTCCTGTTTGTGCCCGGATGCGCGCTATGCAGGCCGGTCTGTCACTTCTTCTGCTGCAGCCAAAGGACGTGTCGTTTCGCGAGTGGCTCGCGGATCACGGGCAGAGCGGAAGGGCTATAGCGACTTTGTGGGATCCGGTCTGTGTTGCCACCCTCAATGCGTACACAAGCGACGTGAGCGCTCGCATGGCTCAAGTCGTCTTCCAGCGCGGGTTCTTTCGGCCACATGGGGCGGACATCGGCTTGTTTACGCGACCGCTTTCGCAGATCTTTGATGCAGTGACCCCGTTTCTTGAAGAACGTCAAGGGATGGTACTCCTCGACGCAGCAGCGCGGCGTATCATCGTCGATGATGGAGGCGTGCGCGGGGTGGAAATGGCAAACGGTGATCTCATCGAGGCTGATGCTGTCATCAGCGCCGTCTCTCTGCCCAATCTGTCGCCGCTACTTCCTTCGCACGTGGCAAGAGATCCGTTCTTTGAATCTCTCGCAGGGATCAGCTTTGCGCCGATTGTGAACATCCACCTGTGGTTCGATCGGCCGGTCATGGACGAGCCATTAATCATCGGGGTCGACTCACCGCTGCAGACGGTGTTCGATGTCTCCGCGGCTCATGGAGATATCAACTTGCATCATCTCGTCATCTCGCAGAGCGCCGCCGCCGCCTGGGTCGACATGCCGGTCGCATCGATTGTGAAGCAGTTCGTCTCGGCATTGAGT
>Ga0307379_10005091_pt1 | contig 18474 bp, 15 predicted proteins | sample UN2MG_FD_202237 | JGI IMG/M metagenome (GOLD analysis project Ga0307379, IMG submission 202237) | Soil microbial communities from Risofladan, Vaasa, Finland - UN-2 | ecosystem: Environmental > Terrestrial > Soil > Coastal area > Acid sulfate soil | place: Finland: Risofladan, Vaasa | collected... | reverse complement strand
CTCACCCATAATTTCAGGGGCGGATTTTCCGTATTTCCAGAGGTTTTTTCTAAAATTAAGGTCACAGGAAACAGTCACACCTTTTTCTTTTGCTTTCTTTACCGCTTCCAGAGAAAGATCAGCTGCTGAAAGGGAAATAGCTGGCGTAATACCAGAAATATGAAACCAACTTGCTCCATCAAATACTTTGTCCCAATTTATATCACCGGGACTCGCTTCGGCAATAGCTGAATGGGAGCGGTCGTAAATAACTACAGAAGGTCTTTGGTTAGCTCCGGCCTCTAAAAAGTAGATGCCCAATCTGTTTCCTTTTCTTACTATAAGAGAAGTATCAATATCCTGTCTTTTTAGTTCTCTAATACAGGCATCTCCAATTGTATTATCAGGAATTACAGAAACATAGGCTGCATTCAGACCAAATCGGGCTAGTCCTACGGCTACATTTGCCTCCCCCCCTCCAAAGGTAGCTTCTAAAAGAGGGCTCTGAAAAAACCTTTCCCAATTAGGTGGTTTAAGCCTTAACATTATTTCGCCAAAGGTAATGTATCTTTTCATGGTCTCCTCCATTTTAAAAACTATTTTTGCAAAAGATGAATGGCAAAACCGGATACTTCTTGATTTAGATAAACTGCTTTAAGCTTACCTTCCTTTTCTTTGGCAGTCTCGGGAAGAATGGAAATATTTTTCATTTTTAAGTAGGTTATGGCCCGGTGAATGTCGTTAGTAGCTATGGCAATATGACCATGTTCACCCAGGTATCTGTTTTTAATAACCTCAAAAGCCGGGCCAGCAAAGAGAGAGCTTGTTCCCTCCTTTATAGGTAAATAAAAAAGGTATGATAGTAGGTTGGCAGAATTAAGAGCTTTATCTTGATCTTCCTCATTTATCCCCAGGTGGTCTAATTCAAAACCGAGCATTATAGCAACCGCTTCCTTGGTGAGTCTGGTAATCTCATTAAAATTACCCGAAGAAATAAGGTTATCTTTTACCATCCAACTACCTCCACAGGCATGTACTTTTTTGTTAGATAGGTAAGAAGTTAAGTTATTCAGGTTAATCCCTCCGGTGGGAATAAACTTTATCCCAGAATAAGGTGCCGACATAGATGTAAGCAGTGGCAACCCCCCTGATGCTTCAGCAGGAAAAAATTTTACTACCTCGATTCCTCTTTCCAAGGCCATTTCAATCTGGGTGGGGTTGTTTAGGCCGGGCGTTATCAGAATGTTGTTTTCTACACAATAATCCACTACCTTGGGATTAAAGCCAGGGGAAACAATAAACTGAGCACCGGCAGAAACTGCCTTTTTTACCTGTTCAATGGTTAAGACAGTGCCGGCACCAACTAAAAGTGTTGGAAGTTCTTTGGTTAAAGATTTTATTGACTCCTCTGCAGCAGAAGTTCTGAAGGTAATCTCAGCAATGGGGAGATTACCATTAATAAGCGCTTTCCCTAGGGGAAGAGCATCTTCAGCTTTTTCAATTTTTACTACCGGAACAATTCCCAACTCACCGATTTTCTCAAGAATTTTATTCACCTAAATGTCCTCCTTTTGTAATTTATCATCATATCCTAATCTTTTTGATATTTTCCTACTTGTCTCGATAAGAGCTCCTTTTAGGTTATTTTGTGCATTTTTATCTATCCTGAAAATAGGGCTTGAAATACTAAGGGCAGCTATTACTTCCCCTTGATAATTCCTAATAGGGGCAGCTATACAACAAACATCTTTTTCGTTTTCTTCTCTATCTAAGGCAAAACCCTGTATTTGTATTTTACCAAGTTCCTTTTCTAATTTATTTCTATCAGTTATGGTATTATCAGTAAGACGGGGAAGCTTTTCCTGATTCAATATCTTTTTTCTTTCTTCCTCAGGTAGGAAGGCTAATAGCACCTTCCCTAAAGCGGTACAGTGAAGAGGGGCTCTTTTACCGACATAAGAGATCATCCTTATAGTTTGAGAAGACTCCTCTTTTGCCAAGTAAAGAACTTCTCCTTTTTCCAAAACTCCTAAATGGACAGTCTCATTACACAGCTTTACTAATTCTTTTAAATAAGGAGCAGCTTCTTTTACCAGATCCATTTGGTGAAGTTTGGCCATGCCTAATTCTATTACCTTTAGACCTAGCTGGTATTCCTGATTATCGAGTTTTTGCTCCACATATCCCCAATATTTCAAGGTATCTAATATACGATGGGTAGTGCTGGGATAGAGTCCTAATTTTTTACTGATCTCAGTCATATTCATAGCGGAACCTTGTTGAAGTAAAACTTCGAGAATGGAGAAGGTTTTATTCAGAACTTTTATGGGGTAATTAGGTTTTGATTCTTTCATTTTGTTTTCCTTATTATATTTCTGTATTATAGAAATTAATTCTATATTTTAAATTATTTATATTATACACGATGAATTTTAATTTTGTCAACTTTTTGTATAAAATTTTTTCCTTATTTTCTAAAAAATTATTTTTATGGTAAAAGATCAATTAATTAATACTCAATTTATTTTTGGAAAGAGCTTTTGCCTAATTACCAGAAGGAGAGGGGTCATCCTCTTTTACCGGTTAATAATAAAGACCTAAAGACTAAGGCACCTAAAGGGTCTCTCTGTAAAGTCTGTGGTGCTAAAGCAGAATATCTTTATTTTAACGATGGTAAAAAGCGCTCCCAGCTTAAGTATAAGGTCTGCCTTTCTTTATCACAGATACCTCCTCGTCATCGGAATAAAGCTAAATATTTTTGCCCTCATTATGGCCATTCACTTTATCTTTGGAAAGAACGAAAAGATGTCTCTATCTATAAATGCGACAATGACAGATGCCCATCCTTTTTAAAAAATAAGGCCAAACTCAATTTTGCCGAAAGGCTACTAACCAAGGTAAAGTCCTCTCAATTCAAACTTTAGATATCAGTATAGAGAATATCATTTCACTCAAGAGGAGTTGAGGCATTCCGCCCCAGAAGAAAAAGATTCTTCTTGTCTTTTTAGATAAGTTTTTTGGGTATTAACATCCTTTTTAGTTGAATAGTTAAAATTAACTAAGTAGCTTTATGCTTTTTGTTGATAGTTGACTATTTAACCTAAAGAAATAGCAAATCCACCAAACGAAATCTTCTTTTTTCATAGAACGATTAATACATTTTTTCATAATCTGTGGAATTTATTTTTCATATTCTTTCATGTTATTTTTGACAGTACCAAGATTATCTTTGAGGAATTTTCACTTCTAAACCATTTTTTTCTGCTGAGACGTAAGCAGAATAAAGTACTGCAATGACATCCCGGGCTAAATTAGAATCAGATTGAGGAGGTTGATTAGTTAAAATACAATTTACAAAATCACTCAGTTCTTGAGGATAGCCAAACATCCAATCTTCATCAGGAGATGGGAAACTCCATCCCTGTTTAGTTTCTATTTTTTCCACAATATAGGTATTTTTTAGTTGATTTTCTCGAGGGTTGAACAGTTTAACGGCATTAGAACTACTTAAATTACAACAAGTACGGTGGTTGTTGGCGACAATTTCTAACCAATTTTTTACCCCTCCCATCACAATTTCAGAAGCAAAAATATCAGCAATCATCCCATCAGAAAAAACTAAATGAATTTGGGCATAATCTTCAATATCATGATATTTTGTTCGCAAAAATCCGGCATCAATAAAATTTGGATTTCTGGTTATTTCATGGGTTCGACAACTTACTGTTACGGGAATTATCGGCTTACTGTTTCTTAATTTCCCTTCGAGTCTCTTAAGATAGAGGATAGGAGTTAAAGGATGGCACCCTTTACCAACTACTGAACCCCCCCCAGATTGGCTCCAAACTACATAAGCATCTGAATGAGATCCACTATGTGACTCTTCACCTAAAGCCCATAAAATCTGCCCCTTAGTTTCCTTTAGTATTTCAACTTCTTTTTGTATGGCTGGAGCATAAACCCAATTTTCAGCATAAAATACTCTCCCCTTGCTTCGAGCTTCAGCCTCCAAAATGCGGTCTGCACTCATTAGAGCCTCTTTGAGCATAACTTCTTTGGAAAATTTATTTCCTAAAAAATTCTTATTCCCTTTTGGTCCATAATAACCAGTAAACGGCTTTTCTACTATTACATGTTTATTTGATTTAAGCACTTCAATGGAAAATGGTTCATGAAGAAATCCAGGAACACATATATCCACTACGTCTACTAAATTAATTAATTCTTGCAAGGATTTAGTCGAAATAATTTCTCTTTTTTTAGCAAATTCTTCCCGTTTTTCTTTAGTTTTAGAATAAACTGCTTCTACTTTAACTCCTGGAATTCCTTCATAACATTTATAGTGGAACGAAGCAGCAAATCCTGAACCGGCTATTCCTACCTTAATAGATTTATTTTCCATGAATATTTCTCCTTTTGATAAATAAATAAATTATTATTTTGAAATATATAAATTGAAATTATAATAAATTTTTCATAATTTAATTAATTAGTTTTCATTTTTAAAAATTGCTTTTTAATGATCAACCATAAAACTTTTAAAATATCTTTAAACCATTTCATTTGACTAATAATAATAAATAAAATAAATAAGAAAAATACAAATGAAATTGGTCTAGTAAAAAAGGGAATAATATTCCCATTAGTTAAAATCAAACTTCTTCTAAGATTACTATCAAGTAAATCCCCCAGAATTATTCCTAAAACTAAAGGTGCTACAGGATAATCCATCTCCTTCATAGCATATCCGATAAGACCAAATACAGCCATTACTAATATATCAAACATTTTAGCAGAGAGGGCATATGCACCAATAACACATAAAACAAATACAACTGGCATCAATTTTTGTCTAGGAATAATAAGTATTTTGCAAAAAAGTCTTATGAACGAAAGGCCAAGAATAAACATAGCACAGGAGGCTAGAAAAATCATAGCGACTACTTCATATACATAATTAGGATTTTCTATCATAAGTAGAGGACCGGGACGAATTCCATGAATTAGCATTGCTCCTAAAAGTACTGCTGCAGGTGCAGAGCCAGGTACGCCTAAAGCTAATACTGGTATTATCGCCCCAGGAATAGCAGCATTATTTCCGGTCTCTGCTGCTATTAAACCTTCTATACTACCTTTTCCGAATTTTTCCTTCTCTTTACTTGCTCTTTTTGCAAAATCATAAGAAACCCAGGCAGCAATATCTTCCCCTACCCCTGGAATAGCCCCGATAATAGTCCCTATAAAACCTGAACGGATAATAGTCTGCCAATATTTAGCTATATCCCTAAGGCTAGGAATTACTCTTTCTATTTTGTTACTTACAATTTTTATTGCTGGCTGTTTCATGACCATCAAAATTTCAGAAAAACCAAAGACTCCAATCATTGCAGGAAGAAGCTGAATTCCCCCTGCAAGTTCTACATTCCCAAAAGAAAAACGTCTATAAGCATGCATTGCTTCCATACCAATCGTGGCAACAAAAAGACCAAGAAATCCAGAAATCCAACCCTTTAGAGGGTCTTTTGGTGCTGTAAGAGAACCACAAATAATAATCCCAAAAATTGCTAACCAAAAATATTCAAAAGAATAAAAGCTAAGGGCAGCATTTCCAATGATTGGAGTAAAAATGGCTAACATCATTATACCAAATAATGAACCCAGAAAGGAACCAGTAGTAGCTATTCCCATGGCTTCCCCAACTCTTCCTTGTCGCGCAAGTGGATATCCATCTACTGTGGTAGCTGCATTGGCTGGCGTTCCTGGAATATTAATCAAAATTGCTGTTCGACTTCCGCCATAAATAGCCCCAATATACACACAAATTAAAATTAAAATTGCATGACTACTATCAGATTTATAGGTAAGGGTTGTCATAAGAGCAACACCCATAGTAGCAGTTAAACCAGGAAGCATGCCCACAATAATCCCCAATTGAGTACTCCAAAGTATATCAAAGATAAGTCGAGGAGTTAAAAATTTACTTAATTCATTTCCTAATTGTATTAGACCTTGGAACAATCAAAAAACCCCCTATTATATCCTAAGGAAGAGTCACTAAAAACAAGTATCGAAATATATAAGAAATGGAAGCTGCAATTAATACAGCTTCAAATAGAGCAAAAAATAATATTTTCCTTTGAAAAAAAACACTTTTATTAATTGTAAATTCGAAAGATATAATAAAAATCAAAATATAGATAGTGGTCAATATAAAATAATTAATTTTTCCTAATAAAATAACATAAAATACAGATAAAAAAAGAGCAATAAGAAAACGTTTAATGGAATTGTTTTTAAAAAATAATTTCATACCCTGAGAGGACAACCTAATTTTATATCCTTTACGAATAGTAGAGCGAATAAAAAGGATGGCTCCCATAAACAATAATATAACTCCTAAAATTCCAGGAACTATTCCCGGAGCAGAATAAGGATTAGCTCCTAACTCTCTAAAAGTAGGCATTCTAATAGATATAATAAAAACAATCAACCCTAATAAAAATAAAAATATTGATGTGAAAAAGTCAGCTTTATTCATATCTTCTGGTCTCATTGGTTAAGTTACCCCTTTTAAACAATATAGTTTTTTAAAAAATACAAAACGCGGGGAGACTTTTAAAAAATAGTCTCCCCGCTGTTGGTAAATTTCAATTACTTTAGGGCCGAGGTACACCAATTTCCATTGGAGAAATTTCCGCCTTACCTGCATCATAATATAGCCAAGCATTATTTTGAATTAAAGGAAAAGCCTTAACCAATGCCTCTGTTCCCCAATAAGGTGTAAATACAGCTCCACTATCACTGGCATATTTTTTCACTGCTTCTGAATTCTTTATCACTTCTTCCCACAAATTATTTAAAGTAGTTACTACTTCTTCTGGTACTCCTTTAGGAACAAAAATACCAAAATAAAGAGATGCAGGAGTAAATTCAGGAATCCATTTTGTTATAGGAGGAATCGTACCATAATCTTTTATCTCTAATGGTTTATTATCTAATACGGCAAGAGGACGAAGTTTTTTGGCCCTGATCATATCAACTTCCTCGCAAGCAAGTTGAGGTACAACTTCAGCTTCCCCTCTAACACAGGCAATAACTGCAGGATTTCCACCTTCATAAGTTACATGTTTATATTCTATCCCAGTATATTTTTTAATACTCTCCATACCGACATGGCCACAAGAAGTTTCTCCTGCAGTGGCTACCGCAATTTCTCCAGGTTTAGCTTTGAAAGCCTCTAATAAATCACCAAAGTCTTTATAGGGAGTATCTGGATGAACTGAAACGACGTCTACATTCGCTACTCCAAAATATAGATGCCAATCTTCTGTTTTGGTATCCAAAAAGCCTTTTATGGCATATGTCCCTAAATCTCCAATCATTCCTGCTGTCCAGGTGTAACCATCTCTTTTCGCATCTAAAGCTGTCTTTGTTCCTACTGAACCAGAACCACCAGGTTGATTAACTATAACAATTTTCTGACCTAATTTTCCTTCTAATTCTCCTGCTAAAATACGAGTTATCTGATCTGTTGAACCACCAGCTCCCCAAGGAACAATTATAGTAATAGGTTTAGTCGGTTTCCATATCTCTTCTCCCATACTAGTAAAAGCAACGGTAGCTACTAGCGCAACTATAATGAATACAAAAAACATTTTCCTTAACATTTTATTAAACCTCCTTAAAAAATTATGATTAAACTTTTCTAAAAACTTTTCTCTAAACTTTACTAAATTTTTCTATAGCCTTCACCTCCTTCTTTTCTTCTTTTTGCGTTTTTTCTTTATTTCCCAATCTTTTAGATATCTTCTTACTTATCTCAATAAGTGCTTCTTTTATATGATTTTTCTTGTTAATACCTATGCGATACACAGGACTGGAGATACTAATAGCCGCTATTACCTTCCCTTGGTAATTTTTAATCGGAGCAGCTATACAATAAAGATCTTTTTCGTTTTCTTCTCTATCTAAGGCAAAGCCCTGCTCTTTTACTTTATCAAGTTCTTTTTCTAATTCCCTTTTATCAGTGATGGTCTTATCGGTAAAACGAGGGAGCTCTCTTTTGTCTAATATTTTCTTTATTTCTTCTTCGGGGAGATAGGCTAACAGTATTTTCCCGAGAGCGGTACAGTGAAGAGGGGCTCTTTTACCCACGTAAGAGCACATCCTTATAGTTTGAGAAGACTCCTCTTTGGCTAAGTAGAGGACCTCTTCTTTTCCCAGAACTCCTAAGTGAACAGTTTCGCTATACCGATTTACTAATTCTTTTAGATAAGGAGCAGCTTCTCTTACCAGATCTATTTGGTGAAGTTTAGCCATACCTAATTCTAATAACTTCAGACCTAATTGATATTTTTGGGTGTTGGGGTCCTGCTCTACATAATCCCAGTATTTTAGGGTATCTAATATGCGGTGGATAGTGCTAGGATATAATCCTAATTTTTCACTAATTCCGGTCATGTTCATAGCAGAACCTTGCTGGAGTAGAACTTCAAGAATAGAAAATGATTTATTTAAAACTTTTATGGGGTAATTAGGTTTCGATTTTACCATTTTGTAATCCTCGTTCTATTTCTATATTATAGAAATTGTTTCTATTTATAGTTCTATTATATAAAAGTGGCTCTAATTTTGTCAAATTTTTTAACCAAGTATTAAATAAATTTTTAAGTTAATATTTAGTTGGAAATTAATACTGCCTTTATAGCCTCCCGGTTATCCATAACCTTTAAGGCTTCATTAGCTTTTTCAAGAGGGAATCGGTGAGTAATTAAGGATGAAAATAATTCAATATCTCTAAGAATGCAGTTTATAGCCCTATAAAGATGTAAGGTATCACTCACCCAAATTCCTTGATAAGTTAAATTTTTACGAACAATATCTTCAAAGCAGTTAACCTCTATACTTCCATTTGGTTCTCCAAAGCCTACTGAAAGATAAACCCCACCACTTCTAACAAGTTGTAATCCCTCTTTTACCGCGGATGGTTGACCCACTGCTTCTATAGCATAATCGGCTCCTCGACCATGAGTTAAATCCATTATTTCTTTTTTTCTTTCTTCAATACTCATTATATACCTATTTAAAGTAATAGTTGCTCCAAATTTTTTAGACATTTCTAACCTTTTTTCAGTCCCACCTATCATAATAATCTGGCTGGCTCCATGGTGAGCTGCAAAATAGGTAGCAAAAATACCTAAAGGTCCTGGTCCCTGTATCAATACCACATCTCCAGCTTTGGGATTAATATAATCAAAACAATGAGCAGCAGTAGCTCCTGAGCAGGAAGCGGGAACTAATACAGCGGGGTCAATTTCATTAGGTATTTTAAAAATATCGCTATTAGCAAAAAGTATAATATAATCAGCATAACAACCATTAAGATAAGGCTTTTCTTTACAAGACTTAGATATACCATAAACCCAACGTTCTGGACAGAGGGAAGGAGTATTCTTTACTTTACAAAAATAACATTCTCCACAAGAAACACCTCGATTCCAAATAATATTATCTCCTTCCTTTAATTCTTCCCTATCAACAGTTAATTTTTTACCTTTAACTTCAACTACTGTTCCTACTCCTTCGTGGCCTAATATCATAGGTAAAGGTATGCGAGGATCTTCGCCCTTGAACATATGGACATCAGAACCGCAAACCCCCGATGCTGTAATCTTAACTAAGAGTTGTCCTTCAGTTAGGGGAGGAATTTCGATTTCTTTCATATCAAGATCTTTATTAAATTCTTCTAATACCATAGCTTTAGTTTTCAAATATTTTACCCCTTTAATAATAAAATATTACTTGAAAGAGTATTTTTCTACCCGTTCCTTTGCTGCTTTTTTAAATAATCTCACCGATACTTTTTTGCTGGTCCATCTCTGAAAAGCCTCTATCCCTTGATAAGCTAACATAGGTAAACCATTTAAAATCTCAGCTCCTAATTGCTCTGCCAACTGTAAAAATTTTGTTTTATAGGGATTATTAATAATATCGTAAACTAAAATATGTGGATTTAAAACTTCTATAGGGATAGGAATATTATCAGGATTATTATACATACCCATGGGAGTAGCGTTAATAAGGATATCTACTTTATCAATTATTTTCTTCATTTCTGTATATTCTTTCGGTTTTACCACTTCTATTTTAAAGGGAGGATAACCAGCTTTTTTACTAATTTTTTGCACTCGTTGCACTAATTTTTCTGCTTTATTTACATTTAAATCCGTTATATATATTTCTTTTATTTTCTCTTGGGTTAAGGTAATAGCAATAGCCCGCGCCGCCCCACCTGCTCCTATCAGGAAAACCCTTTTGTCCTGTGGTTCTACCCCTTTTTCCAATTTTAATGCTTGTAGAAAACCTTTTCCATCAGTATTATCTCCTATTAACTTACCAGTTGGGTCTTGCCAGACTGTATTTACGGCTCCAATTTTCTTTGCTTCAGGAGTTAAATTATCCAATAAAGGCAATATCTCCTCTTTAAAAGGAACAGTTACGTTAAACCCAGCAAAATTTAGTGCCTTCATTCCTTGGACAGCTTTTTTAAGGTTTAATGGTTTTACTTCAAATAATAAATATATGTAGTTTAAATTTAATTTTTGGAAGCCCGCGTTATGCATAAAAGCAGATAAATTTTTTTGAGCTGGATAACCAATTAACCCCACTACCTTAGTCATCCCCTTTCTCTCCAACAAAATTAATCCCTCCTTAATCAATACTTATTCTTGCTCCTTTAGAAGTTGGACCAACTAATTTTTGATAGATCTTGAGCCAACTACTGCTATTAAGTTTAACTACTTTTTCTATTTTAGGTATTTTAAGGGCTCTTCTTTTTTTAATTTCTTGCTCGTTTAATTTAACCTGGAGTTTTCGTTCATAAACATTAATTTCAATTATATCTCCGTTTTTAAGATAAGCAATTAATCCATCGCTATAAGCTTCAGGGTCTATATGTCCAACCGCAGGACCTTTAGTAGCTCCCGAAAAACGTCCATCAGTAATGAGGGCTACAGATTTTTCTAACCCTTTTCCGCATAGGGCAGACATAATGGTTTCCAAATGTTGCATTCCTGGCCCTCCCTTAGGACCTTCATACCTAACTACAACTATATCACCTATTTTAATCTCTCCACTATACAGACCATCTATAGCCTCTTTTTGTGAATTATAAACTTTAGCCGGCCCTCTGAATTCATACATTGAAGGATCCATCGAGGAATATTTTATTACTGCTCCATTTTCTGCTAAATTTCCATAGAGTATCGCAATTCCCCCCTCAGGATAATAAGGATCTTTCAGGCCCCTAATTAAATTCTTTTTTTTACTTTTTTGTTTATAGTCTATTTGTTCCTTTAGGAAATTGTTATTTAAAATTTCACTTAATTTTTTACCTTCTATGTTTATTTCTTCTAAATTAAGTAATGATTTTAAATTAAATAACATTCTTAAAAGTCCTCCTGCTTCCTCAAAATCCCGCATAGTATATTTACTAGCTGGCTTCAAAGAGCATATATAGGGAGTCCTACGGCTAATTTCGTCAAATTTTTTCAGCTCTAAATCAATGCCTCTTTCCGCAGCAATAGCTTGTAAATGCATAATAGCATTAGTTGATCCCCCGAAAGCCATTAAACCGGTAATAGCATTAACAAAAGATTTTTTTGTTATAATCTTGTCCGGTGTTAATTCCTCTTCAATGGCTTTCATTATTACTTGGCCTACTCGATAAGCATAGTCATGGATTTGTGAACCAGTTGAACTTAAGCTCATATTCCCGGGCAAAGATAATCCTAAGATTTCTGCCATACCACACATCGTATGGGCAGTCCCTAAAAAAGGACAAGCTCCTACATTGGGACAAGCTTGTGTTATTAACTGTTTAAATTCATTTTCACTTACTTTGCCTTCCACCAACTGAGGATAATAGGATAAAATTTCTGAAACAGTAACCTCTTCTCCTTTAAAATTACCAGGGTCCATATAGCCTCCAGTTAACAAAACAGTAGGAATATTTACTCGTACAGTTCCCATCAACATCCCGGGAATTATTTTATCACAGGATCCCAACATTACCATCCCATCAAAACAATTGATTTCAGCATTTACCTCAATTTCCGCTGCCAGTAAATCTCTTCCTGGTAAAGTATAAAAATCACCAAATTGATTAGAACACATCCCATCACAATATCCTAATACGGGAACCTCTGCTCCTAAGCCACCTCCATCTTCTATCCCCTGTTTAATTTCTTTAACTAAACCCCGAAGGTGAAAATGGGCAGGATTCATTTCATTCCAAGCATTTATAATTCCTATTATTGGTTTCTTACTTTGTTCAAAGTTAATGCCCATGGGCATCATTAAAGCCTGTCGATGAGCTATAGTTTCCAAAGGTAATTTTTTACTTTTTAACATTTAGTATACTCTCCTTTTGTTTTAACTAAATTATGATAGAAGCTTTAATTAAACCTTCCCTCTTCAATTTTTCCATATTTTTAAATGTTTTTATTATCTCAATAAATTCAAATTCATGAGTAACTATAAATTCGGGATGGAGATCACTAGATTGTATTAAACGGATAGTATTTTCCCAAATTCCTGCACTACCTAAGCTTCCATATGCGGTCAAGCTTTTAATTACTAATTTACTTATATCTAAATTGGGTACAGGATCTTTAAACATCCCTACAAAGGAAAGACGACCCCCTGGTTTTACTAAGTAAAAAAGATAAGAAATTACTCCCTTAGAACCAGAGGCTTCCACGCCTAAATCAAAATAGTTTTCAGTTTCCTGGGAAATTTCTTCGAATGAAATACATCGATTAGCCCCTAATTTCCGACCAATTTGTTCCCTAAATTTATCGTGTTGATGTAATACTAAAATAATTTCTCCTGCTCCATAAACTTTTACAGCATTTACCGCCATTAAACCGATCGGACCAGCACCAAAAATAATTATCTTCTCTCCACCAGAAATAGAAAGCAAACTTACCGCTTGCAAGGCTACTGCAGTAGGTTCAATAAGACTTCCTTGCTTAAAACTAATAGAAGGGGGAAGTTTATGCACTAATTTTTCTGGTAATTGTATATATTCTGCAAAAGCTCCAGGTAAATCACCTATACCTATTCTCCGTACTTTAGAACATAAATTATATCTACCTTTTTTACAATTAGCACAATTCCCACAACCTAAATGTAGTTCGCCTGATACTCTATCTCCTTTTTGAATATCTTTTACCTTATTTCCTACCTCCATTACTTTACCAGCCCATTCATGACCAGGAACAAGAGGGTAAGATATTCTCTTATTCTTTAAGTAAGGCATCGTCCCTTTATACAATTCATAATCTGTGCCACATATACCTGCCCTATAAACCCTTACCCTTACCATTTCAGGAGAAAGTGGTGGTAATAAAATAGAATCTATTTCGATACATTCTTCTCTTTTAATTACAGCTGTTTTATAATACATTGCACTTCCTTTTGTTGTTTTCTTCTAAAATTTTTTAAACACACTATTTTAAAAATTAAATAAAATATATTTTATTTTTTAAATGAGGTTCTTTTTAGATGTATTTAAAATAATATAATTTATTTTTTGTTTAAATTTTTATATAAAGGGGTGTAAATTTGCACATCTCTCATTACACAACCAGGGTTAATTTGGTGAAACATAAGTTGAGAACATTTACTACAGGTGATACAACATTTTTTAGGATATAATTTGCCCTTTTCTAATAGGTCTTTGGCAAAGTCTGGATAAGCAAAAGCTTGCCGACCGAATCCAGCTAAGGAATGATAGCCTTTTTCAATATTTGCTGCTGCAGCAGCTCCTCCAAATTGGCGTAACCAACTATAACCCGTTCCCATTATTGGCAAATCGGGCACCACTTCTTGGATCTGATGGGCAAATTTAAACATTCTTTCTACTCCCTTTAGAGGAGGTTCTGGTTCGGGGTAACCTTCTTTTATTGGCTGATCATAAGGTCGATTTACATGAGGATTAAAATAAGGTATACCAGCAGTTGCATTAATTAAAGATAAACCTAAATCATCCAATTCTTTTACTAATCTTTTGGGCTCACTTAAATTAACCTCCCATTCACCGTTATTATTATTTTTGCTAATACCCCAATTATTTTCCGAAAAAATTACATTAGAAATATTCAAACGAGTGGTAATAATTAACTGAGGTATTTCTTGTTTAATTAATTCTATAGTTTCTTTTAAAAATCTCGTCCTATTTTGGTAAGAGCCTCCGTATTCTCCCTTTCTAGTTTTAGCTCCTAATAATTCCAATACCAGGTAGCCATGACATGATTTAATATCTACTGCATCAAAACCAGCTTTATAAGCTAATTTCGCAGATTTTACAAATTTTTCCTGAATATATCTTAACTGATCATCCTCTAATAAAGGATAGTTCCCATCAATATTCACTACTTTATCCAAGGCAGAGTGGTGAACTACAATTAAGGGTTTTCGTGCGCCTTCGGGTTTACTAAACCTTCCGGAATGGTTTAATTGTAAAACACAAAAAGGCTCATGATGAGCCCCATATTCTTGTATGGCTCTATTTTTGGTCATCCTTAATAATTCAGCAAAAGCTGGTTCTGTAGACTCATTTAATAAAAGTTGATGTGGATTAGAGCGGGCTTCAGGTAAAATAGCAGTTGCTTCAAACCAGATTAAGCCAGCTCCTCCTTGGGCAAACCGTTTATATCTTCTAAAAGTTAATTCTCCCGGACTACCTTGTTCATCACTGTCGCATCCCTCCATAGGTTGAATAGCTAATCTATTAGGAATTTGGTGATTATTTATCATCAAATTTTGATTTAAGACCTCCGTATTCTCTAAAAAATCAAGCTCAATATTTTCCTGACGAACTTCTCTCTGCAATTCTTCGAGACTATGGTAATTAAATTTTTTACTCATTATTTCTCACTTTTAATAAATTTCTTTATTTATGTAGGACTTCCATACTTTCTCGAACCAAAAATTATCCTGGGGAATCTCTCTGACGGGAATCCAATTTATTTGATGATTCCCTTCCTTAAATTGATATTCTAAAACAAAATTACGCCATTTTTCTAATTCAGGGAGGTATTTCCATTTTTCACCCAATTTTTCACTAAGTAATTCACCTTGTTTATCTAAAACTAAATAAGAACCTCGGCTCCCCCCGCCTCCCTCCAGGTAGGCTTCTATGCTCTTTAATATCGCTACTTGGGTCAAGCACAACTGTCTATTCTGGAAAAATTCTACTATTTCTGCCTTATCATTTAAACTTATTTCCCCTAAATTTAGGCGATTATATTGAGCTTGGGCTTCTTTTAAGGGCTTTTTAATATCTTGTAAGTTCCTGATATGGGCCGCATATTTAGTCATTCTTTCTTGAAATTCCCTACGGAAAGAAGCCATATCTTGTCCTGGTTTATGCACCCTCTGCAAGACTTTTTGGAATAATTCTAATTTAGAAGATATCTGTAATTTAGTTTGATCTAAAAAATCTTTTTTATTTAAATTAAAATCTGAATATTTTTGAGAGATAAATTCCGCTGCCCGCAAACCTCCCACCTGTCCAGAGTTTAAAGCAGAACCACCGGGGCGATGAACTCCATGGCTACCATTTACCTCTCCTATAGGAAATAAATGCTTAATATTGGATTCCCACCAAATATTACCTACTAAACCTCCATTATTATGTTGAGCACAAACGGCTATTTCTAAGGGTTCTTTGCTTAAATCAATCTCATGTTGCCAATAGAGTTCCACCGCTAAGGGGTTCATCTGTTCTAACCGAGTAAAAGGAGTATCTAAAAGCGCTTCTCCTTTCTTTAAATAAGTATAAGCCTCGGGGGCTAAATTGTTTAGGTTAAATTTCTCTAATTCCTGGCTCGCCATAGGATTTTTTTTAAAATCAAGAAAAACCCGACGTCCTTTAAGAACATTTTCCCGATACACCAAAATATCGATTAAAGAGGAACTATAATTTGTTATTTTTTCCACATCAAATGGCCACTGATACCCCTTAAGAAATATAGCAGTAGCTAACTTTCCCATAGTGGGAAAAAATTCATTTAAAAATTCCCTTTCATCTGAACCATCTGATTTAGTACTAATATAACGAGGAATAGCCTGCTGATAAGTGCCGGATACGTTCCAACGGAATTTAGTAGAGGCAAGACCATACTGCCATTCTGTTAGGTTTACCGCTTTAGCCCCTACTTCCAAAGCAATACCAGTACTACCTAAATGTTTTTCCGGATAAACTGAAGTTCTATATAAGCCTCCGGGGCCGCCAGTTCCCATTACAATATTCTCTGCTTGAAAAATGACTAAAGAAGATAATCCAGCAGAAGCTAAATTTTTATTAATAGCCATTGCCCCCACTACCATTTTTTCTGTCCCTTTTTTAATAGTAAGTAGAGAAATTACTTCGTATTTATCCAAGATAAGGATTTTTTCCTTTTGCACTTGCACTAATAATTTTCTAAACATCTGTTGAGAGGTCCAAGGACCGGCTGAAGTAGCTCGTTGTTTTGGATCATAATCAGTTTTATATCCTATATATCCACCATAAGCATTATGAGGGAAAAGAACACCAATTTGGACTAAGTGAAAAAATTCTTGGGGAGAAAGGGAAGATTCCACTAGAGCAATATCTCCGTGCATAGAGCCTCCCGAAAATAAAGTCTGAGCCATGGCGTAGACTGAATCTTTTTCTTGACCAAAAAGGGAAAGTTTATAATAAGTTTGTTTATCCGATCCAGAATTGTTAGAAGTACCTCCTCCTAAACATTCAGTAACGATTGCTATATCTTTAAGGCCAAAATTATTCAAATGAAGAGCACAATTTAAAGAAGCAGCTCCCGAACCAATAATTAAGCTATGACAGCGATAGGAAGGAAGAGTTATTCCCCGAATAGAAATATATTCTTTTTTCATTTCACTAACCTTTGATATTTTTTATTTTAAGCAATAAAATCTTTTATCCCTCAGGTAAAATATAGTATAACTCTAAACAATGAATTTCACTTACTGTTTAGAATTATAATTAAAAATTTCTATTTTGTTAGTAATCTTTTACTCCACCTAAAATACAATTTTATTTAATGTTTTGGCAGTAATACGTGCGGCAGTATCCGGGTCAGGTAAAGGGAGTATCTCTGCGGAGACATATCCCTGATAATCTATCTTTTTCAAAGTTTGGACTATTTTGGCAAAATCCAGATGACCACAGCCCGGTGCCCAACGATTACTGTCTGCAAAATGGACATGGGTAATATAATCTTTGGCTTGAACAATGCTGTCATAAATTGAAACTTCTTCTATATTCATATGAAAAGTATCCGCCAACAGCCCTAAATTTGATGCTCCTACCCGTTTAATAAATTCAATTCCCTCGTTGAGGGTATTAATAAAATTACTTTCATATCTATTTACCGGTTCTAAAGTAAGCCGTATATTGTATTCTTTTGCAAATTCTGTACATTTTTTCAAACAATCAATAGTCCATTCTTCAGCTTCTGCCCTGTTTACACCGTCCTCAATCTTCCCTCTTATTAGCCCGATAATTACCTGAGCCTCAAAATTGGAAGCAAAAATTATCTGGTCTTTTATTCTTTCCACTGCTGTCTTTCTAACAACTTCATCAGGATTAGAAAAGCTTAAACCTTCTTCTCCGTAAGCCTGTCCTGTACCTATAGCCGGGACTTCTAATTTATTTTCTATTATTATCTCAATAACATTTTTTACTTTTAAATTTTTAGGATTCCTAACCGCTAATTCTGCACCGTCAAAACCTAAATCAGCAATTTTCTTAATACTCTCTTTTAAATTTTCTTTAAAGGCTAAAGCGGAAAATTTGGTAGGCTGAGTGGAAATTACTATACTTTTTTTCATTATCCACTACTCCCATTATAATTAAAATAAATATCGTATAAGAAACCGTCAATATTTTTACGGATTCAATAGATTAAATAGCCGATAGTAAATAGTCATTGGTTGTTTATTTTATAGTTACCCAGTTAGGCAATCAATTTAGTTAATTAGTTAGTTGATTGATAGACGGTAGGAAAAAATATAATTTAGGTTAAATCCTGAGCTTTCCTCCTAAGCTAAATAACCGCATTTGATTTTCATACACCAACGCTTTTATTGTTCTAACCCCTCCATTATAGGACATCTGTCCGCTCGAAACAAGATTTCCTACAACTTTGCATATTATCCTATCAAAAACCTCAAACCTGCTTCCTTCAGATAAAATTTTCCTTCCATCACAGACTGGTCCCCCACTTGAAGTAAGTAAAGAAGAACTCGCAGTATGCAACAAATATTGTTCCATAATATAAGGAGAATCATTATGCCACCAAGGAAATCCAGAATGTACATTAGGGAAGGCTCTCTCTAACATTAAATTAGTATGAGCAAATATTTGATTCATGGGATATAAAATTAAATGGCCTTGATTCTCACTTTCTCCACTAAAAAATCTTG